>Ga0207433_10006805_pt1 | contig 19530 bp, 15 predicted proteins | sample YelNatPaOPGAMG01_FD_187559 | JGI IMG/M metagenome (GOLD analysis project Ga0207433, IMG submission 187559) | Hot spring thermophilic microbial communities from Obsidian Pool, Yellowstone National Park, USA - OP-RAMG-01 (SPAdes) (version 3) | ecosystem: Environmental > Aquatic > Thermal springs... | reverse complement strand
GTATAATTTTGGCTTTTGGCGTATTCAGAGATGGCACTCTCTATATCCTTAAGGATCTCACGCATTTTTTCATCCCTCTCTCTACGCAGGTCCTGCTGTTTATCACGATCAAATTCCTGTAAAGCTTTTATCTTATCTTCCAACTCTTTCTTTTTTGCCTCTTTTTCTTTATCACTTAATAAATCGATCTTATCCTGCAGCTGTTTTACCTCATTTACCTTACTTTGTCTTTCCGATTCATAGGCCATCTGTTTTGCCTCTAAAGCTTTATCGTAATCCTTAGTTTTATTATACTCATCAAAAAGTTTACCTAAATCCACATAACCTAATTTTTGAGCATAAGTAGGAGTAACCATTGCCATTAAAAATAAAACAGCAAATACTATACCTATTAGTTTACGCATATTCTCCTCCTCATTTAAATTGTTAAATTAAATAATTGGTTAATTTCGTTGAGTTCGTTAATTTCGTTATTATCGTTAATTTCGTTTAACTCAATTAACTAATCACTAATTAACTCACCTAACTTCCTAAACTCTCTCACCCTAACTACTCAATACTCACTACTCACTACTTTTTTAAAATCCATATCCTACGCTAAAATGGAATCTCCCGTTAGATTTTTTTTCTTCACCAGGTTCTTTATTTAAAGGGATACCATAATCTAAACTTATAGGTCCTAAGGGAGTTTTGAGCCTTAGTCCAAAACCAAATGAGGACTTAAATCCACCGCTACCCAAATCAGAGGTCTTTTCCCAGACATTTCCAGAATCAAAAAAGACCGCGGTTCTTAAGAAATCAAACAGAGGATAGGTGTATTCAATATTTCCAATTAAAAGAGAATTCCCTCCCAAAGGGTCTTTGGTTATTCTATCATAAGGACCTATTTTTCTTTCTTCATAACCCCTAATAGTATAAGCCCCGCCGGCAAAGAACCTCTCGTATATGGGGACATCTTCCGAATCACCATAGGCATCAACTATCCCTAAACGCAGACGAAGCTCCAGAACCGAATTAAGCCATAGAGGAAAATATTTTGAACCTCTACCAAAGAATTTTAAGAAATCTTTATCTCCAGAAAATGGTCCTCCTGCAACTTGCACAGAACCAGTTAAGAGATAACCTGTGGTGGGTAAAAACCGATTATCCCTTCTATCCTGGGTTAAACTAAACTCCATACTACTGATAGAGCTTTTACCCTCCTCTTTTTTTAAATCCTGGGTGGCATCTTCTTTGACTCCGGAAATCTCTATGGTATCATAACGGTAAGTTAAATCTCCTCGCAGATACTCGGTAAATTCCTTGCCAAAACGGATATCTCCACCGGTGCGTTTCTCATCGTAACCATAACCTACATCGGATTCCCTTTCGTGGCGTTCTCGATAAAGGTCAAAACCAAAAGAAACCGGATAATCTAAAAACCATGGCTCAGTAAAACTTAAAAGATAAGAATCGGTTAAAGTTCCAAAACTTGCCCTCAATTTTAAATCTTGGCCATCACCGGTGAAATAGGGAAAGTTCTTCCAATCAAAGTTCCTCTGTTCTATCTCCACAAAACCTATAAATTGATCTACGGTAGAATATCCTCCACCGAATCTAAACGTTCCGGTCTTTGCCTCCTTTACATCCACAATTAAATCTTTTTTATTAGGAAATTCGGTATCTTCGGTATCATAACTTACCTCGTCAAAAAAGCCCAGATTCTCCAAGCGCTGTTTGGAGCGTCTAAGTTTTTCTCCATCGAAGCGCTCTCCCGGATAGATTCTTAACTCTCTTCTGATAACAATATCTTTGGTTTTGATATTTCCGCGTATCTTTATCTTATTTACATAACCTACTTCATTCTCTGTAATACTATAAGAAACATCCACTCTTCCTGTCTGAGGATCAACGGAAATTGCTTCTTGAACTTTAGCAAATATATAACCCTTATCAAAATATATACCTTGGATATTAGACATATCTTCTTTAATCCCGTCGTAGCTAAAAACTTTTCCCTCTGGACAGTTCTTTAAAACACTCCTTATCTCTGATTCGGGAACAACAGAATTTCCTTCGATGGTAATCTTACCCATAATATATTTTTTACCTTCCTGGATTTGAATATCGATATATATAAAGGGTTTTTTAGGATCACGTGTTATCTTATAATCAATTTTTACGTCTGCAAAACCGTTGTGTTTATAAAATGTCTCTAATCTCTTTATATCTTCATTTAATACATCCTCCTTCAATGTTCCGGGATTAAAAAGCCAAGCACGTTTTGTTTTCATCAATTTAAGTAATCTTTTATCCGGGTAAGTATTATTTCCAGTTATCTCTATTTTTCTTATCTTAAGTCTCCTTGCCTCTTTAACTTCAAATGTAACTGTGGCAGTATTCTTTTCTTTATTTAAATCTATATTGTATTCTACCTCTGTATCAGGAAAACCTCTTTTTACATAAAGGTCTTTTAAAGTCTGAACATCCTCTTTTAATTGGGTATAATCTAAGTAGCCTTTCTCTTTAGATTTAAGCATCTCTTTTAATTTTTCCTCTTTTATATAAAGCCTTCTCATCCCGGAAAAATAGATTTTCTCCAAGAGCGGTCTTTCCACCACATTGATAATTACCTTTATCCCATCGGTTAACTCTTCTGTCTTTATAGAAATATCACTGAAAAAACCTAATAGGTAAAGCCGTTTTATATCATCACTGATAATATTTTCCTGATAAATCTCACCTACCCTTGTCTTTATTTTAGAAAGGATGGTATTGGTACTTATGGATTGGTTCCCTTTTACTTCAATCGCACGGATTATTTTAGGGTTTGTTTTTTCCGGTGAGGATTCTGGAGAAGAAGATAAAGTTTCATTTTCTGCAAAAACAAAAGTTAAAAGGCTAAATAAAAAGAAAAATAAAATAAAAAAAGTTTTTTTCATCATCTTTATTATACCTTAGATTTTAATAAAAACAAACAAATTATTTTATTCATGGAGAGTAAGATTTTCAAAACGGGTATACTCTTTTATAAAGGCGAGTTTTATACTTCCTACCGGCCCATTTCTCTGTTTAGCAATAATTACCTCCGCAATCCCCTCATTTTCCTCTGTGGGATTATAATACTCTTCACGCAACAGAAGTATCACTAAATCCGCATCCTGCTCAATAGCGCCTGATTCTCTTAAATCTGAAAGTTGAGGACGATGATCCGCACGGGCTTCTACTGCCCGAGAAAGTTGGCTGATGGCTACCACTGGAATATGCAGTTCCCTCGCCAGCGCTTTTAAGGAACGGGATATTTCAGAAATCTCCTGTTGTCGGTTTTCTGCTTTAGTGTTAGAGCGCATCAATTGTAAATAATCTACAATCACCAAGCCAATATTATGTTGCAATTTTAATCTTCTCGCCTTAGCCCGTAATTCCATTACTGAGATCGCCGGTGTATCCTCAATAAATATAGGTGCCTCGGAAAGTTTACCTGCTGCCGCAGTCAATCTCGGCCAATCAGAACTGGAAAGGTAACCTGTCCTTACCTTATGTGCATCTACCCGGGCATGGGAGCAGAGCATCCGTTGTACAAGTTGCTCCTTGGACATCTCTAAACTAAAAAATGCTATCGGTATCTTTTCCACCACCCCTACATGTTCCGCAATACTGATAGCAAAACTAGATTTACCCATAGAAGGTCTTCCTGCAATTACAATAAAATCTGAAGGTTGAAAACCAGAGGTGCGTTGATCAAGATCGATAAATCCTGTAGGTACACCCGTAACATAGGTCTTTCTTTGATAAAGTTTATCAATGGTATCAATACTATCTTTTACAATCTCTTTTAAACTCACCGGTTGTTCCTGCATTTTATTTTGACTTATCTCAAAGATAAGGCTCTCCGCCTTATCTAAAATCTCATCGATATTACCATCGGATTCATAACTTAAACTCACAATCTGGGTGGCATTACTGATCAGGGCACGCAGGATAGCTTTCTCTTTAACTATACGGGCATAATGAGAAACATTAGCGGAGGTAGGTACAGAATTTACCATCTCAGTAAGGGCACTTATCCCACCGATCTCATCGAGCAAACCCAACCTTTTTAATTCATCACTTACCGTAATTATATCTACTGCTTTATTGGCATTGTAGAGATTAAGGATTACTTCAAATATCTTTTTATGACTATCCTTATAAAAAGAATCCTTATCGAGTATCTCCATGGCATAGATGATAGCATTCTCATCAATCAGCATAGAACCTAAGACCGCCATCTCTGCTTCGATATTCTGGGGAGGAACTTTTTCAAAAGGTGTATCTACCATTACTCCTTCACCACCCAGACTCTAATCTTTGCTTCCACTTCCGGATGCAGTCTTACCACACAATCAAAAACACCCAATCTTTTTATCGGCTCTTCTAAAATAATACACTTTTTATCTATATCGAAACCTTCCTGTTTTAATGCCTCACTTATCTCTTCTGCAGTAACGGAGCCATAAAGTTTATCTTCATCATGAACCCTCACTGAAACATTTACAGATAGACCATCCAAACTGCGGGCTAACTCTATCGCCTCCTGCTTAGCTTTCTCCTGTTCTCTTTGTCTTCTTTTATTTTGCTCTTCTAATCGCAAAAGATTCTGAGGGGTTACGGGGATTGCCTTCCTCTGAGGAATTAGGTAATTGCGCGCAAAGCCATCTTTTACCTCTACCACCTCATTTGCCTTACCTAATTTTTCTATATCTTCAATTAAGATGACCTTCATCTTTTAAACTCTTATAAAAGGAAGGAGGGCAAGGATCCTTGCCCTTTTAATCGCTATCGCAAGTCGTCTCTGGTGTTTTGCACAGTTACCCGAAACCCTGGAAGAAACAATTTTACCTCGCTCAGTAATAAATTTCTCTAACAATTTTGTATCTTTATAATCAATGTAATCTACATTGCTTTTGCAAAAGCGACAAAATTTTTTCTTTATATTTTGCGTCTTTTTAGATTGCGTATTTTTTTGTTTATTTTTCATCTGAGGATTCCCCTCCTTCTAACCAATCCTGTTCAGTAGAGGTATCTTCTATTTCTATCTCCGGAACTTCAGTCTTAATCTCTTCTTCTGTTTGGGGCAATCCTACAGGAGCACCTAAGAATTGCACTCTGTCCGCACGCACCTCAATAACACTGCGTTTCTGACCGGAGTTATCCTCAAAATTACGGGATTGGAGTCTACCTTCTACAAAAACTGTCCTGCCTTTTCTTAAATACTGATTGCAGGATTCTGCCTGTTTATCCCAGACAGTTACTGTAACAAAACAGGTTTCAGTTTTCTCTTCACCACTGCGGGTACGAAACCTGCGGTTAACTGCTAACCTTAAGTTCACTACCGCTATACCTTGAGGGGTATAACGTAATTCCGGATCACGCGTAAGATTCCCAATCAAAAATACTCGGTTAAGGCTAACCATCTTTTTCTCCTTTTGTTATAATTTAAAAATCATAAACCTTAAAATATTCTCATTCAATCTATATTCTTGATACAATTTGGGCAGACTTTCAGGAGGGGCATTAAAATTTAAAAGATAATAGGTGCCTTCTTTTTGTTTTTTTATGGGATAGGCAAGCTTTCTATTCTCCTGCCACACCTTCGAAGAGATAATCTCTGCTTGGTGTTGCTTTGCAATATCATTTATCTGTTGCAATAAATTTTTTGTCTTCTCCTGACCCAAATCTACTCTCAAAATGAACATCGCTTCATATTTATTCATAAGGAACTCTCCTATTTATTATTAATTGAATTTATTCATCGCAGAGTCTATACCTTCAATTAGCCAGACTTTACAGCATTCGATTGCTCTTCTTTTTGCTTCCTCAATTATACTTTTCTCTTCTCTATTGAATTTAGAAAGCACAAAATCCTTTATCTTTTCTTTATCTTCTATTCTTCCGATACCAACACGCAGACGAGAGAACCCATTAGTTTCTAAACTTCTAATTACAGAGCGTAACCCCTTATGCCCCGCATCCCCTCCGTAAGGTTTTATCCTTAAATTACCCAACCCCAAATCTAAATCATCGCATACTACTAAAAGATTCTGATTCTCTATCTTAAATCTATTTACCAAAGCACTTACACTTTCTCCGGATAGATTCATAAAAACCAAAGGATATGCCAAAATAAATTCAACTTCCTCCAATTTTCCTTTACCTAAAGAGGATAGGAGTTTTTTATCTTTTTTTAATTTTATTCTGTATAATTTTGCCATCTCCTCTACGATTGCTTTACCGATGTTGTGACGTGTATCTCTGTATAACCTCGAAGGATTGCCTAACCCCACAATTAATTTGATCATTTATTAGATTCTTTTTCCTCTGCCTTTTCTTCAGATGTCTCCTTTTTCTCTTTAATTACCTCGGGTTCCAATTTCTCCTCACTGGGTACCTCTACCGCCACTTCTTCTTTAACTGCTGGACTAACCGCAAAGATCACTGTTTCCGGAGCAGCTAAAATTTTTATCCCTTCTCCCAAATTACCGATATCTTTAACTTGAATGGATTCATTAAGCTTAAGATTGCTTACATCTATTTCTATTTTCTGGGGAATACTGGAAGGCAAACACTCCACTTCGATTTCCCAAAGTAAGCGGTCTAAAACCCCACCTTCCTGCTTCACCCCTACCGGCTCTCCCTTGGCTACGATAGGAACTTTTACCTTTATTAATTCCGTCAAAGAAATACGGTTAAAATCTATATGGATAACCTCAGAAGTTATCGGATCATACTGAATCTCCTTTATCATACAGGTGTAACTTCTTTCCTTATTATCCTCATCTTTGATAACGAGATTAAAAACTGTAGTTTCAATACGATGCTCATGAATAAAATGCAAAAATTCGGAGCGCAACAATTTTATGTTTAAACTCTCTAAACCTTTACCATACACCACTGCGGGGATAAATCCTTTTCGGCGCAAATTATTTAATTTCGTCCTCCCGCATTCTTTTCTTATCTGGGCTAAAAGATTTATCTTTTCCATATTTTCTCTTTAATCAAACAACGCACTTACTGACTCTTCAAAATGTATCCTCCTAATCGCCTCCCCCAAAAGGGGCGCTACAGTAACCACCTTTATACGCGGATGTCTTTTTGAACTATCCAGAGGAATAGTATCAGTAATCACCAGTTGTTTAAGATCCTTACAGGAGTCGATATTTTTAATGGCATTTCCGGAAAGTACCCCATGGGTGATAGCAGCGTAGATATCATTTGCACCTGCTCTTTTTAAAGCGGATACCGCCTCCATCAAAGAACCACCGGTAGCAATCAAATCATCCACAATAATGGCATTTTTATTTTTTACATCTCCCAATATATGAATTGCCTCTGCCTTCTCAGGAGAAATCCTTCTTTTGTCAATGATAGCTAAATCTGCACCAAAACGCTTGGCATAGGCACGCGCCATCTTAATCCCACCTACATCCGGAGAAACTACTACCAGATTCTTCAGTTTTAATTTTTTAAAATATTCAATAAATACACCTACTGCATAAAGATGGTCTAAAGGGATATCAAAGAAACCCTGGATTTGACCCGCGTGTAAATCGATGGTCAAAATTCTACTTGCTCCTGCCACCGTAAGTAAATTAGCCACTAACTTTGCGGTAATCGGTACTCTGGGTTGGTCTTTTCTATCCTGTCGGGCATAGCCAAAATAAGGAATAACCGCAGTGATACGACCTGCGGAGGCACGTTTTAAAGCATCTAACATAATCAAAAGCTCCATCAGATTCTCATTAGGAGGAGGTGAGGTTGGTTGAATTAAAAAAACATCTTTACCCCGCACATTCTCATTAATCTTTACCCTTATTTCTCCTTCACTAAATCTGGATACCAAAGCATCAGAAAGTTTTACTTTAAGATACTTACAGATATCTTTGGCTAATTGGGGATGCGCATTCCCCGTAAATATCATCAACTTATCCATAAATTACCTCACTTATTTTTAAGTGGTTTTGCCGGTACACCTACTACAACTTCACCATCAGAAACATTGTGGTGGTGGGGTATTACAGAACCTGCACCGGTAACCGCAGATTTACCTACTTTTAAAGGAGCGATCAAAATGGTATCCGAGCCAATAAAAGCCTTATCTTTTATAATCGTAGGGTTCTTTTTTCTGCCATCAAAATTGGCAGTAACCGTACCTGCCCCAATATTTACCCCTCTACCGATCCAAGCGTCTCCTAAATAACTGAAATGCTTGGCAAAAGTATTCTCTCCTATCCTTGAACGTACTACCTCAAGGAAATTACCTAAAACTACATTATCTTTAATGGTTGTACCTCTTCTTAGATGGATAAAAGGACCAAGAGAACAATTCTTACCAATTTTAACATCTTTCTCAATAATTGTAAAGGGATAAATAATTGTTCCCTCACCGATACGCGTTCCGTAAGCGATAAATGTAGATGAAGGGTCAACTATCCTTACCCCTTTCTGAAACAATCTCTGAATGATCCGCTCCTGCATAATCCGATTCGCTTTAGCCAGATCCGCATAGGAATTTATACCCATCGCCTCCTTAATATCTTCAATCTTTATCGCATCGATGAGTGCATTTTTTTTATAAAGGAGTTCTACCGCATCTGTAAGGTAATATTCCTTTTGAACGTTATTGCGCTTAATATCCTTCAACACCGAAAATAGACTCTCCTTATTAAAACAACAGGCACCTAAATTTATCTCCTTTATCTGTTTTTGGTATTCATTTAATTTATCCTCTTCTAAAACCTTACAGACACATCCCGTCCGGTCTCTAATAATTCTACCATAGCCTTGCGGTTTCTTAAGGTAAGCGGTCAAAAGGGTTAAATCAAGTTTATTTTTTTGATGATGCTCGATCAGCATCTTTATCGTCTCTTTCTTAAACAGAGGGTGGTCTGCATAAAGAATTAAAAGATCCCCTTTAAAATTTTTAAGTTTTTCCTCGGTAGCTTTAACCGCATCCGCAGTGCCTTGCGGTTTTCTCTGAATGGCAACTTCAATTTTTCTTTTAAGGTGTTTTTTTATCATCCCATGATTCTCACCCAAAACCAAAATTTTTCTTTTTATACGGAGTCCATCCACCAAATCTAAGACATAATCCAACATCGGCCTTTCACATAAAGGATGTAATACCTTAGGAAGGCTAGACTTCATCCTTTTTCCTTTTCCGGCAGCCAGAATTATTGCTACTATATCTTTAGCCATATATTTTTAAAAAATTAAGGTGAAAATATTATATAATATCAGCTCAAAATATCAATAAAAATTTCTTCTAAATAAAAATTAATATAGACAAAAAGGAGAAATTATGTAAAATATGCTAAATTATGAAAGAGCCCTTAAAAAATCCAAAATATTACCTAAACAAAAACGGTGATTTTGTAATCTCCAATTATAACTTTAGCAAGCCCTTTGCCAATTTCTTTCCGGGAATTTCTGGAAAATATGGGATCCCCCTTTGGGTTTTTTATGTTAACCGCAACCAAGGAATAATCAGTTTTGGAACTCAAAATAAAGATCACTCCATTTTGGAATTCTTTCCTGCCAATAAAGCCTGGTATATGGTATCTCTTTTGGGTTTTCGCACCTTTTTAAAGATAATCAAAGATAAAAAATTTATTTTTTATGAACCTTTCAGTAATACTTATATAAATAATAGCTTTCAAATATCCAACTGTATGCTTATAAATTCCTGGAGTCTGAAACTTAAAGAGATAAATTACTCTTTAGGTATTAAAATAGAGGTAGAATATTTTACTGTCCCCAACGAGAGATATGCTGGGCTGGTAAGAATCTTAAATCTTACTAATCTTAAAAAAGAACCCTTAGAGATAGAATTGCTGGATGGTTTACCCCAGATTATCCCTTATGGCATAAGGAATCTCTTCTTAAAAAAATTAAGCAGAACCATTGAAGCCTGGATGAAGGCAGAAGTATTAAAAGAAAATACCGCTCTATATAAGATAGATATTGACCCAGAAGATAAGCCAGAAGTGATCCATATAAAAGCGATAAACTTCTATACCGGTTTTTATTTAGAAGGAAAAAATATAAAATTTCCTAAGGTAATAATTGATCCGGATTTGATTTTCTTTTCTTCTGATTTTTCTTATCCTGGGCATTTCTTTAAAAACAAAAATTATAAATTTATCTCCCTAAAAAATACGCTCAGCAAAACCCCTTGTGGTTTTTCTTTTCTTAAATTAAATATTAACCCAAATGAAAAAAAAGAATTTTTTAATATCGTTGGTTATATGCCTTCAAAAGAAATATTAGAAAGTTCCTTAAAGAAAATAAGCAATCCAGAATATATCCAACAGAAAAAAGAGGAAAACAAAAATCTAATCTTAGAACTGCAAAACAATATCTATACGGAAAGTAATATCGCCAAATTTGACCTCTATGCAAAACAGACCTATTTAGATAACCTTTTAAGAGGAGGCTATCCGGTTATCTTTAAGAAAGAAAACTTTAAAACTGTATTTTATATATACGCCAGAAAACACGGCGATTTAGAAAGGGATTACAATAATTTCTTGCTTTCACCTACCTACTTTTCACAAGGAAATGGAAATTTTCGGGATATTAACCAGAACCGCAGGATGGATAACTGGTTTTATCCGGAAATAGAAGATGAAAATATCATTACTTTCTTTAATTTAATCCAAACCGATGGGTTTAATCCTTTGGTGTTAAAAGAGGTGGTATTTCATCTTAAAGATATTAAGGGATTGATTTCTAATTTAAAAGGAATAATCTCAGATAAAGAAATAAATTTAATTTTAGAATTCCTAAAAAAACCTTTTAGCCCTGGAGAAATCTTACATTTCTTAGAAGAAAATAAAATCTTACCCCAAATCCCTAAAGAAGAATTTTTAAATTTAATTCTTTCTTCATCAGAAAAAGAACAAACTATTGACCACAGTGATGGCTTCTGGACTGACCACTGGACATACAATTTAGACCTTTTGGAAAATTATCTAAAAATTTATCCGGAAAAATTAAAAGAGATCATTTTTGAAAAACCGGTTTTTAGTTTTTACGATAATACCTATATAGTTAAAGAACGTAAAGAAAGATATATACTTAAAGATGGTAAAGTAATACAACTTCATTCTGTATATAAAGATACGGAAAAAGAATCCCTCATTAAAACAAGAACCGAATATCCTCATCTATTAAGGGATAATTTTGGAAAAGGAAAGATTTATTATACTACTTTAATCAGCAAACTCTTATGCCTTTTAGTCAATAAATTAAGTTCACTTGATCCTTTTGGTGTAGGAATTGAGATGGAAGCAGATAGACCCAACTGGTTTGATGCCTTAAATGGACTGCCCCATCTTTTGGGCTCATCTGTCTGTGAGACTTTTGAATTAAAAAGACTTATCCTTTTTATAAAAAATGCCTTGGAAAGCACAAAAGTTGAGAAAATTTCTCTTACTGAAGAAATCTATAATTTTTTATTAGCATTAGATGATTTACTTAAAGATTGGCTAAACAACAATTCACAAGAAAAAGATTTTATTTTTTGGGATAAAAGTAATTCTTTAAAGGAAAAATACCGCAGGGATACAAAGTTAGGTCTTAGCGGAAAGGAAAGAGAAACTCCCAAAGAAATAATCTTTAATTTTTTAGATAATGCACTTTTAAAGATAAATTATGGAATTAAAAAAGCAGAAATAAAACCTAACTTATATACGGGTTATTTTATAAATGAAGTTAAAGAATACGAAATTAAAGAAGGGGTGATTTATCCTAAAAAATTCTCTCAAAAAAGACTTCCCCTTTTCTTAGAAGCCCAGATGCATGCTTTAAGACTTTGCGAAAATAAAAAAGAGGCAAAAAAGATTTACGAAGAAACCAAAAAAAGCGCACTTTTTGATAAAAGACTTAAGATGTATAAGGTAACTGCATCCCTTCTTGATGCACCTTTAGAGATTGGCAGATGTCGGGCATTTCCTTCAGGTTGGCTTGAAAACGAATCCATCTGGCTACATATGGAGTATAAATATCTATTAGAAGTTTTAAAAAAAGAACTTTTTGAGGAATTCTATAAGGATTTTAAAAATGTGCTTATCCCTTTTCAAAACCCTTTAAAATACGCAAGAAGTATTTTAGAAAATTCCTCTTTTATTGTTAGCAGTGCCTTTAAGGATAAAAAATTAATCGGAAATGGCTTTGTGGCCAGGCTTTCGGGTTCAACTGCAGAATTCTTAGAGATGTGGCTTTTGATGAATGTGGGAGATAGGCCTTTCTTTTTAGATGAATCAGGAAAACTTAACCTAAGATTTAGCCCTAAACTGGTTGGCTGGTTATTTAAAAGAAATGGAACTTATAGTTTTAACTTTTTAAGTAAAATTAAAGTTACCTACTACAATCCCAAAAGGAAAAATACCTTTGGAAAAAATCAAGCCAAAATAAAAGCGATTTCTTTTAAAGATAAGGACGGAAATCTTATAAATTTATCCTCTGAAATTATCCCCCCTCCTTATGCTGAACATATAAGAGAGCAAAAAATAAAAGCAATAGATATTTATTTTGATTAAAGTAAATCCCTTATTTTTCCTTACCTACAAATCTCAATTTTCAAAACCCCAAGTTTGACCTATTTAATAACTTGAGAGCCAGTGCTTCTAAATTTTATAACCTATCTTGCGTAAGAATTCTTTGCGCCAGCGAATATCCTCTTCATTTTCAATCCCTTGAGGTAATAACCCATCGATTACTCCTAAAATACCCCGACCATTCTGAGTTTGGGCAACTACCACTTCCACCGGATTAGCAGTAGCACAAAAAATATTGCAGACCTCAGGGATATTTTTAATGGCATTTAAGACATTTATAGGATAAGCATTCCTTAAAGCAACGATAAAACTATGTCCTGCACCTATACTTAGAGCATTTTCTGCGCAGATCTTTTTAAGTTCAGAGTCGTTTCCTTCTACCCTTACCTTACAGGCACCGGAGGATTCTACAAATGCCAGACCAAATTTTATCTGCGGACTGGCTCCTATCAAAACCTCATAGAGGTCTTCCACGGTTTTTATAAAGTGCGCCTGACCTAAGATGATATTGACATCCTGGGGCTTTTCAATCTTAATCAGTTTTAGTTCCAGCATCTTTACCTCCTCATAGTTAAATTGATAGTTGGTTAATTTCGTTTAGTTCGTTATTTTCGTTTTTTACTTCCTAACTTACCTAACTCACCTAACTTCCTAACTAATAGCTACCCCCCTTTTTCTTTCTAATAAATGATTCCATATGCACTACGATATCGGTAACATAAGGGAATGCCTTTTTGATTTTTTCTTCAATCTCATAACTTATCCTATGGGCTTTTTCCATATGCATATCAGGCTTTACTACCACATGTAAATCCATATGGATATCATCTTTTCTTCCCCTTGTCCTTATCTTATGACAATCCAAAACTTCATCTACACTTCTTACAATATCTTCAATTTTGGCGGTCTCTATTACCGCAGTATCGCAGAGAACTTTTGAGGTCTCTTTTAGGATTTTAAGTCCTGCATAGGTAATAAATAAAACGATAAGCAAAGAGGAAAATATATCTACCAAAGGAAAGCCGATCTTTGAAGCGATTAAGGCAATGATCACCGAAAGGGAAGTAAGAATATCCGAAAGGGTATGCAATGAATCAGAAATCAAGATATCACTGTTTAGCTGTTTTCCTTTTTTGTATTCGTATTGAGAAACAGATATATTGATTACCAAAGTAATCAACATTACTAAAATAGAATAGATATTAACTAAGGGTTTTAAAGGGTTAAAAAATCGTCTTCCTGCCTCACGTAGTAAGTTAAAGACAACTAAAAATAAAATCCCTGCGATAATTAAAGAGGCAAAGGTCTCATATTTTTTATGTCCATAAAGATGCTCTTTATCTGCAGGTTTAGAAGCCATGCTTATTCCAATCAAACCGACGATATTGGAGGCACCATCCGAGAAGGAATGAAAACCATCCGCAATCATACTTATACTTTTTATAAAAAAACCCAAAATAAGTTTTGCTCCTGCCACCAGCCAGTTTAAAAAAAGCACCAAAATAAGGATCCTCTTTATAGTCTTTTCTCTTTCCATAATTTATTTATTATACCATAGACAAAAATAAAAAATAATACCCCACCAGATAAATAGGGATAGCGATTATAGAATGAAGAAAGTAAAGTCTTTTTTATCCGCTGGCTAAGAAATCCTTCTACAAATAAGGGATTTTTCTTTTCATCCTCAACAACTGCTTTAATCTTTCCTGTAGGCGAAATAAAACCCGATATACCTGTATTGGCACAACGGACTAAAAACAATCTATTCTCCACTGCCCGAAAAACCGAAGCACTTAAATGTTGGTAAGCAGCCGGACTTTTCTTAAACCAGGCATCATTGGTAATATTTACTAAAAAGCCAGCTCCTCTTTTAACAAATTCTCGCGAGATCTCCGGAAAGATATCCTCAAAACAGATAAGGACAGAGAAAGCGGATAATTCATCGTTGAAGGTTGAGAGTTTAAAAACAGTGTAATCATTTCCTTTAGCAAAATCACCAATCGGAACAACCGTTTCCAAAAAACCAAAAATCTTTCTTAAGGGGATGTATTCACCAAAAGGAACAAGATGAATTTTATCGTATCTTTCTTTAATTTCGCCATCAGCAGAAACAAGGATGGCACTGTTATAATAAAGACCACTGCGGTAAGTAACCGCACCCAAAAGTAAATTGACTTTATTTTCCTTAACAAAATCTTTTAACCTTTCAAAATAAATAGGCTCTTCCTCCAAAACACAAGGTAGGCTTGCCTCTGGCCAAATTACTAAATCTGGATTTTCCTTTAAAACTTTTTTAGTTAAACTAAAATATTTATTTAAAATAAAATCGCGCTCCTGAACTCTCCATTTAATTTCCTGAGGGATATTTGCCTGGATCAAAGAGACCTTCAAAAACTGACTGGAAAAGTCTGATTTTATCGAAATAAAAAATAATCGATAATTTCCGTAAAGCAGACTGATACCGATAAGGGATGAGAGAAATAAAAAGTACTTTATTTTTTTAATTAGGGGTAAAGATCTTTGAAATAGGTAATATAAAATTATATTTACAGTAATAATTATAAATGAAACTAACCAAACCCCTCCTATATCCGCTAATTGAATTAAAGCTAAATTCTTATACTGCGAATATCCTAAGAGTGCCCAGCCAAAACCTGTAAATAAATAACTGCGCAAGAACTCTTCTATAACCCATAAGGAAGAAAGAAAAAAGATATTCAAGAAATTATTTTCTTTAAACTTATAAAAAAAGAGCCCAAAGATAGCAAAGTATAATCCTAAATATAAGACTAAAAGAAGGTATCCTAAAAATGTCACATAAACTAACCAGTAAATAGTAAATAACCAAAAGACAATCCCCCAAAGATAAGAAAGAAAACAGACTTTAAAAAATTTATTTCTAAGAGAATCGATCGCCAAGAAAAAAGGGACAAAACCAAACCAGGCAAATAACCAACTTAGTCTAAAAGGGGAAAAACTTAAAGCCAGTCCTATACTGGAGAAAAGGACTAAAAAAATTTTTATCATCTTTTTCTATAATAATTATAGTGAAGGATGTCTCTTAAAGCTCTTTTGGGAACATGTAAGATTCCTCTTTCATCCTTCCAGTATTGGTGAGAATCTTTAAATTTTTCTATTTTGGGAGATTCATCTTTAAATCCTAAACTGATTACGGAATCAACCATTATATGGGAAGGCACCTTTAAAAGAGAAGTAATCTTATCTCTTTGTATAGATTTCATCCAGCAACTTCCTATTCCTATTGAATAAGCAAAAATTAAAATATTTTCTACCGCTGCACCCACATCATAAGCAAAGTATTCCTTATTTGCTTTCTTCATATTCACCAATACTACAATATAGGCGGTAGGTCTTTTCTTGGGAGGGGGAGTTCCTTGGGGATGTATATAACCAGCCCACCTTAAATAAGGAAAAATTTCAGCACATAATTTTTTATCATTTACAATAATGTATTCTAAGGCTTGAAGATTACCTGCGGAAGGAGCCAGTCTTGCACAATTTACCAATTTTTTTAATATATTTAAAGGGATCTTTTTTTGTTTAAACCTACGGATAGTGCGACGCTGAATTATAATTTTATAAATTTCTTCCATGACACTTTTTAAATTTTATCGGCTTTCCGGTATGGGGATCGATCTTACCACAGGGACAAGGGTCATTTCTGCCTACTTTGGGAAATTTTTTTTCAAAAGTAGGACTCTCCTCTTTAGACGAAACTCCTCTCTCTTGTAAAGCTTCACTGGAAAAAGAAGGTCTAATTTTAAATTGTTCTAATTCAGGATGCATCAGTTCCTGTTGAAGGTCACTAAACACACCTTTAAAAATCGCCGGTTTTAAAGGTTGGATTTTAAAGAGTATCTCAATACCCTCTTCTCTTATTCGTTTAACCATCTCTTCAAAATTCAAAAATGCCTCATTGCGATATTCTACTAAAGGGTCCCTCTGCCCATAGGCACGTAAACCGATCCCTTCTCTCAATTCGTCCATAGCATAGAGATGCTCCTTCCATTTAGCATCGATGATCTGCAAAAATACATCCCTTTCTAATTGACGGAGAACCTCTGTACCTATCTGCCTTTCCTTCTCCTCATAAAATGAAATCAATTTTTGATAAAGTTTATCCTTTAGTTTATCCAAGGTTAATTCCTTTATCTTGTCTATCTCTATCTTTACTCCAAATCTTAAATTTATATTTTCTAAAAGAGCCTCTTTCCGCGAGTAATCAACGACTTCCTTACCCAGATAAATCTCTATAAGATTATCTAAAATTTCAGCTATCCCCTCAAAGATCTCTTCTTTTAAAGAAATCCCTTCTAAGATCTGTCTGCGTTGACCATAGATAATCTCACGTTGTTTATTCATTATATTATCGTATTCTAAAAGTTGTTTTCTTATCTCAAAGTTATGCTGTTCAACTCTTCTTTGGGCAATCTCAATAGATTTAGTTATCCAGGGATGCTCTATACGCTGGCCCTCCTCTAAACCAAGCCTATCCATAATATTAATCAATCTATCTGAACCAAAAAGCCGCATCAGGTCATCCTCTAAAGAGATATAAAAACGCGAGGAGCCGGGATCACCCTGTCTACCTGCTCTCCCGCGCAGTTGATTATCAATTCTCCTGGCCTCATGGCGTTCAGTCCCGATGATGTGTAGCCCTCCCAAAGCCACTACTTTTTTATGCTCCTCTTCCGTTTCTTTTTTAAATTTTTCTAATAAACGTTGGTACTCTTGAAGATAGCTAGCTTCATCCGGAAATAACTTCTGTTTTAAAAAGTTCTTTGCTAAATATTGGGGATTCCCTCCCAAAAGAATATCCGTACCTCTTCCCGCCATATTGGTAGCAATCGTTACCGCTTTAAATCTACCTGCCTGTGCAACAATCTGAGCTTCCATCTCATGGTATTTGGCATTCAGCACCTGATGAGGGATCCCTCTTCTTTTAAGCATCTCGGAGAGCCTTTCCGATTTTTCTATCGAGATTGTTCCTACCAAAACCGGCCTTCCTTTATTGTAAAGTTCAACGATCTCCTCTACCACCGCATTAAATTTTTCTCTTTCCGTTTTATAAATACAGTCAGGATAGTTTGTACGGATAAGGGGACGATTTGTAGGGATAACCACCACATCTAAACCGTAAATGGCTTTAAATTCATTTGCCTCAGTAAAGGCGGTTCCCGTCATCCCTGCTAATTTTTCATACATCCTAAAATAATTCTGGAAAGTAATCGTAGCCAAAGTTTGATTTTCTCTTTCTATTTTTAGTCCTTCCTTTGCTTCAATTGCCTGATGTAGACCATCTGACCAGCGTCTACCCGGCATAAGCCTTCCCGTAAACTCATCCACAATAATTACCTGTCCATCCTTTACCACATAATCAACATCCCGCTTAAAAAACTCCTTTGCCCTTAATGCCTGTAAGGTATGGTGTCTGTATTCTATGGTCTCTAAAGTGTGCATCCCATCGATACCCCATAATTGAGAGGCTCTTTTCTCTCCCTGTTCAGTTAAAGAGATCGTTTGGGATTTCTCATCTGCCAGATAATCAAAACCAACGGATAAATCCATCCCTTTATATTTTGCTTCTATCTCATCTTTTTCCGTGATGCGCCTCCCTTTAAGTTGCTGAGCAATTCTTTTGGCAATATAGTATTTATCGGTAGATTCTTCCGCAGGCCCAGAGATAATCAAAGGTGTGCGTGCCTCATCAATCAAAATAGAATCAACCTCATCCACAATCGCATAGTAAAAATCTCTTTGAACCAAATTCTCTAATCTATACTTCATATTATCTCTTAGATAATCAAAACCAAACTCATTGTTTGTTCCATAGGTGATATCACAATTATAAGCCTGTTTTCTTCCTTCATCATCCATGTCATGCTGAATCACTCCTACGGTCAAACCTAAAAATTCATAAATCGGTCCCATCCATTCCCGATCTCTTTTAGCCAGATAATCGTTTACCGTAACGATATGCACCCCTTTCCCCAAAAGAGCGTTTAGATAGGCAGGCAGGGTTGCCACTAAAGTTTTACCTTCACCGGTAGCCATTTCTGCAATTTTACCCTCATGTAAAATTATCCCCCCTAAAATTTGCACATCAAAATGACGCATCCCGATGGTGCGTTTGGCTGCCTCCCTTACCACCGCGAATGCTTCGGGTAGGATATCCTCAAAGATCTTATTATAAGTTTCTTTTATCTTCTCTTTTATCTTTTCTTTCTCGATATCGGTAGCAGAGGAAATAAATCTTTCTTTTAATTCATCGATCTGGGGCTGATATTCTTTGGCTTTTTTAAGCACATGGTCTTTAAAAATTTGTGTTTTTTTGCGCAATTCTAAATCTGACAATTTGCTGATCTGGGGCTCAAGTTTATTAACTTTATCTACAATCGGTGCTAAACTGACGATCTTATTTACCGAAACCAAAGGCATCTCTGGATGAAACACAATATTTAAACCTGGAAAATGGTGCTTAAGATAATTCTGTTTTATCTTTATAACTTTATTCCTGAACCAGCCCAGCATCTTTATTTTTAATTTTTTTTAGATAAGCCTCAATAAAACCATCGATTTTACCATCTAAAACGCTGTTGGTATCTTGGGTCTGAAAATCCGTACGGTGGTCTTTAACTAGATTGTAAGGATGCAGAATATAAGAACGGATTTGACTTCCCCATTCAATCTTCTGTTTCACCGCTCCCACTTTCCTACTAAGTTCTTCCTCTTTTTTCTGCCTTTCTAATTGATAAAGTCTTGCCTTTAAGATCTTCAAAGCGGTCTGCTTATTCTGATACTGCGACCTCTCATTTTGACAGGAAACCACAATTCCCGAAGGAAGATGGGTAATCCTTACTGCAGTATCAGACTTCTGCATATGCTGTCCGCCGGGACCGGAGGAACGAAAGGTTTCAATTTTTAAGTCCTT
>Ga0207433_10006799_pt1 | contig 19541 bp, 12 predicted proteins | sample YelNatPaOPGAMG01_FD_187559 | JGI IMG/M metagenome (GOLD analysis project Ga0207433, IMG submission 187559) | Hot spring thermophilic microbial communities from Obsidian Pool, Yellowstone National Park, USA - OP-RAMG-01 (SPAdes) (version 3) | ecosystem: Environmental > Aquatic > Thermal springs... | reverse complement strand
AGTTTTTAATTTGCTTCAAGTGTTGGCTATTTGAAATATCTTTAGTCTTTGCCTCTAAATCAATCGTTCCATCAGAACTCACGATTCCTACCACCTCTGCGATCTTCCAGATAATCTTGTCCTGTTTTACCTCCTTAAAAACATCTGAAGACACCTCCATCGAAATCACATTGAAACTCCAGTTTAAACCGCGATATATACTGCGATTCACCGGATCCGCAATCTTACCCCCGGGAATGAGAAAACTCAATATACCGGCAGCTGCCCATAACCAATCACCCGTAGATAATGTTATATCACCGGTTAATTTCCGCACAATACAATTCACTAAATCCACACCACCACCAAGCTCACTGAGAAACTCACGCCAGGCAAACTCGTTATTAATTGCCCAGGCATATCGCTCCAGACTTGTCCGCCACCTACCGGTCGGATCTACATACCTCAATGGATTGTTGCTACAATAGATATAAGGATTTATTGTCTTAGGGTCTTTAGGCTCAAATTTTCCCAGTGGATCCGGGGTCAGAAATCTACCCAACCAGGGATCATAATACCTTGCCCCAAAATAGTAAATCCCTGAATTCTCATACTCCTTACCCGTAAACCTATGGGTATTCACAAAACTACCACTGGATGTCAACTGCTCTCCGTTGCTCTATCAACATCTTCTCTAATCATTACCTTAATACCACCAGTGTATTTAGCAACAAAATTATATATAAAGGCAAAAAGAAAACCTAAAATAAAACCTACAACTGGAAAAAGAATAAGAAAATAAATCAAAGTTCGGATTATGTATGGAACACCATAATAATATGGAGAAGAACCCAGTGTCAAGGTTAGTGAAATAAGAGCAGTAAGTATGCCTCCAAAGAAATAGAACGCACTAACAATAAATGCCAAATTAGCAGGCTTGATCTTAATGATTTCAATTTCTTTCATTATCCAATATTTATTAACTACTTTGCCGGCGACCAAGCAGGACTACCACCCTTAGTCAAAAGTTTGGTTTCGCCAGTTTCGGTGTTCATCAACCATATATATCCTCTCTTCTTTATATTATCGTATCCAGAATAACAAATAGCTTTATGGTCAGGAGAAACCGTAGCACCTCGATTTTCATCAATCTCAGGGGTATTAGTCAGTTGTTTTAGAATCACCCCATTGGTATCCATTAAAAATAAATCCCAATTACCATTATGGTTGGAGCTGAAGATGATGGAATCAGCACTAACCCAACAAGGGTTATCATTGTTAAAGTCTCCAAAAGTCAAGCGTTTTAGTGCTCTTTCCGAAACATTATAATAATAAATATCGTTATACCTCTTATTCTGTTCAATATACATTGTGCGATATTTGAAGGTATCACAACCGGCAAACAGGAATCTGGTGCCATCTTTTGAAATATTTGGTGATTTGGCCACCCTTAGTCCCCAATTTTTGAGCTTAATGTCCGAAATAAAAGGTTTCGGTGTTGGATGTTTATCCATCAAGGAAAGAACATTGATTATAGAATAACCACTATCCTGAGCAGAAAGTTCATAATTACCGTAATAAATATTTCTTTTTGCATCTGCTGATATGATTCTGTACATAGGGCTATCGTCCCAGGACCAGTAGTCAAGTAATTTCCTCTTTCCTGACCTAAGATTAATAAGAACAATATCTGTCTCAGTACAACTGGCAAGGGGTGGTTCAATCAAAAACAAGAGTTCACTATCACTCAACCAAATTGGTGTATGCTCCCAATAAACAGGATGACCAGCGATCTTAATCTCATTAAGCGTGGCTAAATGTAATAACCAAATATTTTCATTTCCATTTTTCTCAGAGCGATCAAAGGCAATATAACCTGAAGTATTCTCAATAGTTATTTTTTCCCTTTTACAGCAAAAAGATAAAAGAGCTACAACGATTACACTTTTAGTAATAGTAATGATGTGGATCTTCATAGTTAGACCGAGGTTTAGACTCTTCTTTTTTTCGATTGTATACTTCTTTTGTTTTTTCCATTAGTTCATCATAATTCTCCGAATCTCTTTTTCCAATTTTTAACCACTCTTGGTAAAGAGGATGGTGAGGTAGTTCATTATTTCCAGGGAATTGTTCCAGCATCTGTACTCCTTTGTTCTTTAAATAATTAAATATCTCACGGTCCGCAGATGATTTCTCAATTTCACTTAACTCGCTATATACTGCTTCACTGGCAGATAAAATATTCGCAACTTTGCTAATCGTCTTGCCTAAAGTACCACCAATTACTTTCCCAACAATCGGAATAACATCTAACCCGGCAAAAATCCAATCAGATGTTTGGAGAGTAAAATCACCTGTGGCCTTACGTTGCGCACAAATTAATAGACTCACACCTGGGAAGAATGAAGCGGCGCCTTCCAATGCCGCACCGATTTCAGTTTGACGATATACATATATGACCTCATCTTCCACATAGGCCCGCCACTTACCGGTCGGATCTACATACCTCAATGGATTGTTGCTACAATAGATATAAGGATTTATTGTTCTGGGGTCTTTAGGCTCAAATTTTCCCAGTGGATCCGGGGTCAGAAATCTACCCAACCAGGGATCATAATACCTTGCCCCAAAATAGTAAATCCCTGAATTCTCATACTCCTTACCCGTAAACCTATGGGTATTCACAAAACTACCACTGGATGTCAACTGCTCTCCAAATGCCTTGAATGTCTCATCCTTCACCGTCACCCAGTTTTTATCTACAACCCTTATCGGCGTGCCCAGGGCATCACAAAGATAAAAATATGGCTCACCATAGGCATCAATCTTGCAAAGATGGATATTGTTTACATAGATATATTTCGCCTCTTTGGGTGATGGTGCACTACCACCCTCGAGTCTGAAGCAGTCAATCCAGCAGGTTCCGGTGCCAGTAAATTTTCTGACAAATATATCCATCTGATTAGTCCCAGCAGGAATATCTGAAGAATATACCGGCAGGATTACCTGAACCCAATCATTGGTGCCACTGATTAAATTAGACGCCTTGCTTCCCAAATATGTATTTCCATTGTAGAAGTCTACTTGAAGTTTGATACCATTAACTAAATCCTGGGTTTTAATATAAACGCTTACCACAAATGGAATTTGACAATCACTAAGTTGAACCTTCTGGATGAATGTTTCCCAGTTATCGGTTTTGCTTGTGCCTTTTATTGAATAGAAACCACCTTTAACCTGGTCAGTAGCAATTGCCCAGGTGCAACTGCCTGAAGGTGTGTAGGTATACCACGGTGTCCAGGGAGAACCATTTTCAAAATTCGGATTCTTTAAAAGATTGGGGGTATCATCGGTTTCAAATATAACACGGCCCTGCTCATCAGTTATAAAATAGGTGCAAATACTTCCAATGGATTGATAGGTCATTTTACATCGGTTTCCTTTCCCGTCATATAAGTAAGAATATGTTTCATTTATCGCTCCTTTTTGCCCCTGTTCTGCTGGAATATCGACTCGTTTTCTCATAATCAGTTCATTGCGATAATTATATACATTTTGATAATTTTTGCAATAAGTTAGATTACCATTAGGGTCATTTACACAATCCCACGAACCCGCATACATAATGCGCGATGTATTTGGTGTATATTGATAGTTTGTTATTGTGCCATCTTCATTTCTTTGTGTCCGATTGTTGAGATAATCATAAGCGTATGTTATATTTTTGTTGATGGCTCCTGTATATTGTTCTTTAATCAAGCGGTATATTGTATCATAGGTATAGTAAGCATTGTAAGAGCCGGCACGGTTTTCAAAAGTAACATTACCGACATTATCGTAATCATAATCACGGATCAGGGCGCCATTCTGGCGAATATTGTCTGTCCAATCTCTTAAATAATAAGTTAACCCAATTGCTGAACCTCTGGTCGTGATGGTATCAGGTTTTTCATTTTCTTTATAGTGAATTTGTGCAAGCCAAATATTCCCCTGTGTTTTTACCGTATCACAGAGCATAAGTCCGTTTAGTTTGTAGATTGTCGCCTCATTATCCGGATAGGTGATTTTTATTAAATTATCTTGGGCATCATATCCATAGCCAATTGTAAGACCCCCAACCGTTGTTTCACCTTTATAAACGGTCTTACTTGTTATACGGCCGCGTTTATCATAAGAATAAACACACATATACTCGCAATTTATTCCATCTTTTGATACCATTTCACGAACAAGGTTTCCTTTAGGATTGGTTGAGCCATTATAACTGAAATCATAAAATCTCTTTATACGCCAGGAGCCATTTGTAGGATAATTTGGATTATTAGCATCGGTGCGCGTGGGATTGACATCATAGACTTCGCCTTCTTCGGTCAATCTTCCGAGGGCATCATATTTTTTATATACCCAGTCCCCACCAGAAGAATGATTGGCATCCTGAATAAATCGGAGATTACCGACATCGTCATAGATATATTTTATGGTCCCCGAATTTGGATCATTTTTCTGAATGAGTCTACCCATTGAATCGTAGATATAAGTAATGATAAATTGTCCGTTGTTGATTGAAACACGTGTTAGATTTCCGAGGGCATCATACTGATATTCTGTTGTATATTGTGGATTGTTGATTATTTGCTCAACTTTTAAAATGCGCCCATAGGCATCATAGGTAATCCTCTGTTGTTTATCATTCTCGTCGGTAACGATGACTTGATTATCAGCATAATCATAGTGAATTCTATCTTGTTCATTGGTACCTGGTGGATGGGTCAATGCAGTTAAACGGTCAATTGCATCATAAAGGTATTCAGTATAACCATTGGACATAGGGCTTGTGCTTGGCCATCCTTCATATTCACCTTTTTGCCCATTAAATTGCTTGGCAATTTTAGTTTTTAACCCCTTATCTGTATAATAGTAATTTACATTCCAGGTTGAGTCCGAAGCATAAGGACTTCGCCGCTGAAATTGGTATAACCTACCCAGATAATCAAAAATATGATACTGATAGGTATACTCTGCATTGCCATTATTATCTTCTCTGGCAAAATATGTCCGAAGGAAGTTATATTTCATATTTAGGACTCCATATTTGTAGTAGGAGTAGTAGAAAAATTTTGTTGGATAAACAGTGCTTACCTCTGGTGCGCATACCGATATCAGTTGGTAGTTATGATTATACTTATATTTCCAGGAATGGTTAATATCACTACTGTTAGCCCCACAATAATTACTTATGAGTCCCTGATTAAAATACCAGCGTGCTCCTTCACAAACACTATCTCCTGCCACATATTTAGCAATCTTTCTTAAGTGAGCATATTTATACTCACCGGGATTGAATTGCCACGGATGACCGAAGTCTACATCATAACGGTAAGAAATCTCAAAACCCAAAGGATCAATCGTTCTCACTATATTTCCACATATGTCATATTTATAACAAGTTGTAATCCAGTTCCAATTGTTTCCTTCTTTCAACCCTTGTTTAAATTTTGTCAAATTGCCCCGATACTGTCCTTGGGTGGTGTGTTGCCCTGGTGGATAGTTTGGATACATTGAGTAGTAGTTATAATAATCATTATACCCCGGGGTATCATATTCATATTGAACTTGAAACACAAGATTATCATTATTATCCTTTAACTGCTGCGAAATAACCCGATCAATGAGAAAAACCTTACCATTTATATAGTTTGAATTTGATTCCCACAGAAATGACCGCATAGTTGTTCTCTTATCATTTTCTATATCAACAACATACGGATTACTCCAATAGGAACCCCAATCCAGATAACTGATAAAGCCGTATTCAATCTTCGTCTTCCACTGGTTATATTTTGTATAGTTATCATAACGGGTGAAGATTTTTGAATTTCCTTTCACCCGATATTCTCCACGGAGTTGTTTGTAGGACCAGGGATATATATGAAAGGGGTCTGAGCAGTCAGAACCATTTATTGTGAGATCGTATCCATATTCTTCTTTGGCAATTAAATTGCCCGATGAATTATAATGCTCAACTTTCCAGCAGGTTCCCCAGAGCGGCTTCTTCCTATCAAAACTACCTGCATCATCCTTATCCAGGAAATAATATATATCAAAGTTACCACTCGTTTGGCAAAAAACCTTGGTCTTCCTATAACTGTTTACAGAATATAAATAACCATCTCCAATGGTTCTATCTTGAACAATAGAACTGCTTTCAATGTTGTTGTTGTCCCAGCCAAGATTACCCTGGGTATTGTCGCCAAAATAATAATATTTTATGTCCTGTGAATATCCCCAACGGTCCTCAGCAATTGAAGATATGCGCCGATAGTATATTGTAACATCATTCACAGTGTTGTAAGTAATAATTCGCCTGCCACCTGCCACCCCATTTTCAACTTTAGTCGTTGGATACATTATATCAGTAAGCCCACCATATGCATCATAGTTAAATGATCTCGGAGGCATATTCCAAGATCCTTGATATGTTGTATAATAAATATTTCTAAGTAAATTTGCTCTGCCATTAAAAGGTTCATTCGCACCACCGAGGATAGTATTTTCATCATATTCAAATTTGATGCGATTCCAAACCGAATTTCCAATTTTGTCAAAGCCGACATAGGAAATGCTATCGTATACAGGACAAACAATTGGCCAATTATTATAGTAAAAGACGAATCTGTGCCTATAGAAAGTTGTCTTTGTCCGCTTTGTATCTAATAATGTATCCAACAACCTTGCATCATAATACATTGCAGTGCACGAATAATAATCATCATCATATTCAGCACCAATATAACCAAAATGTTGTTGTCCATTAGGATGGACATAATAATAGACAGAAATATAATTGCCATTAGGGTCTTCTATTTTTGTAAGAAAATAAATATTTGTCTCAAGGGTATAAATTGGAGGGGAGAGTAGTTTACGGCGATAATATATCATATACCTTTCAAAATAATATTTAGTGCCATTAGGAGAGATCACAATATAACCACCATATCCGCCATTATTTGTTATAATCCGAAAATCGGGATTGTTTTCTATACGATATTCAATTGTATTATCATTAACCAGTTTTCCTTTAATCACACGAGAATTTATCCCTGCATTAGGAATTTTGACAAAACTATACTCTGGCAAAAAAGTCCAGTAATTGGGGTCATCTGTCGGTTTGTAAGTAGTCAGGTGTAATTCTCCCATACAGATATCCCAGCCTATGCCACACGGCTGTAATTGGATTGAAGGGATAGTTCCCAATCCATAATAATAACCACCAGTTGAGCAGTCATAGCGCCAGAACCCGCTATTATAATTAAGAACCAGATCAAAATTAAGATTGTTACGACCTTCGTAGTGAATCAAAGGCTCAATAATCACCAGATTACCCGAAGCAAGGTCAACCTTTTCTGTTGAAATCGGCATAAAGGCATTCTCAGGATTAAGATTTTGCGTGGGTAACATAAAACTTGGATTACCAGGATGAAAGTAATCATAAGGACTACGGGGAAAATTATCTTTTAACGAATCTAATTTTAATTCACCTTTTAATTTATCAATACCTGAAAGATAATATCCATAATAATTATGGTTTCCATAGTTAATTCCGACTATGGAAATAATTAGGATTATGCTATTATGTATTCCAGATTTCATTTTTACCTCCTTTTTTGGTTAATAAAATTTTTCTGCACGGGTGGATTGTATGTAAAAAGAAAAAAATCTCAACACCAACTTTTTTTGGATTTATGGACATTTTTATAAAGATAAATGGCAAAAACCTATGAAATTCCATAGGGTTTGAGGAACATTGCCCGTTTTATCAAAAAATTGATTTTTACCGAAAATAACAATTTTTGTATCATTTTTCACTTGCATCTACAAAATTTTTAGAATAAAATATCATATGAATTCTGTAGTTGGGCTTGACATAAGAAGAGACTGGATAAAGGTTGTAGAACTAACCCGGGATTTAGAAATAAAAAGGTATGGAAAGATAAAGATTGACGAAGAAGATAGAATTGATAATGACGATTTATACATCCAGAAAATTAAAGAGCTATTCCATAAATCAAGAATCTCATCTAATAATGTTATAATAAATTTCCGCGGCTCTTATGTCCTGGCGCGCACCTATCAACCACCTTCTTCAAACAAAGAGGCATTTGAGATGTGGTTTGTGGAGAATATTCAGGAGTTAATCCCGGGGACACCTGTTGAGGATGTTGTCTATTCTTATGAAATACTTCCTTCAGGACGGGTATTGATTGCATTTGCCCGGCTGGGCGAATTGGAGAAGTTAATCGGAATGTTAAGAAAGTGTGGTATAACACCAATCTTTATTGATGCATCCTGTCTTCCTTTACGCACAGCATTTACCAATCATCCCTGGATAAAGGAGCGATTTGATTTCGCAATCTTAGACATCGATGATACCCAGGCGGATTTATTGATTGTAAAAGAAGGAGAACCTTTTTCAGCAAATCTTATATCATATGGAAATCAGAATGATAATGATGTGCTTACCGCACATCTTTTGCGGATCTTTAATTTTTATGAAAGAAAAGATGGAATAAAGATAAATAATATAATAATTGTTGGAGATTATCCAAAATCTTCAATAAAAGAGCATCTTGAGAAATCATTGGGATTCAAGGTTGATACTGGTAATCCGGTTCGCATTCAGAAACTAAAATCCCGTCTGAAAAATGGAGGATCTTATGCCCAAGCCATTGGTCTTGCCTTAAAAGGATTTTCACAAATCGGTATTGATTTAACTCCACACAAGATAAGAATAGAGAATGAGGTTTTAACTTTTAGAAAAAATGCGGAAAGGTATGCAAGGACGAGTTTATTCTTCACTATTCCCGCACTAATATTCTCTCTATGGCTTTTAATCTCTATTTGCAAGAAGGACGACACTTTAAAACAGGATATTGATGCACTAAAGAAAGAGATAGTTGAGATGTCACTGGCTGATAATGAAGTAATAGAATTTCACACCAGAATCCAGCAGTTAAAAAAATTGCTCCACAACCGTCTCAACTGGTCAGAGGTTCTATTTGAAATTGCCTGGGCAGTTCCTGATGGCATCTATTTAAAAGAACTGTCAACAGAGACACGACTCAGAGCAGATAACCCAGAACCAGTAAGCCAGATCCAGATTATCATTGAAGGGAGTGCCCAGAGCGAGGAATTTGTAATCACATTCGTAAAAAACCTTGAGAAGAAATTTAAAAATATCACATTAGAGAATATGAAGAGTGAGGCAGGATGCGCATTCAAAATAAGTTTGGAGCCCTGATAACCCTAAATTTTTTAATCCCCTTTTTTCTCTTGCTCAGCTTAATAGGTGTGATAATCCGCATTGTATCTTCTTACTCCTATAATCTTGAGTACCATGACCAACTGAGGGCACTGGTAAAACAGAAGAGTATTTTACAGGAAAGGCAAAAAAAGATAGAGGAGCAAAAAGTTATCTTAAATATCAAAGAAGCAAATCTATCAAAGATACTTGGTTTGCTAATAAAATCAAGCAAAAACTCCGGTGCCCTGCTCGGTACGATTAGTGTCGGGCATAGAATGGAATACAGAGATGCAATGGCAATACCCCTGACAATAACAGTAAAAGGTAACTACAATCAGATAGCAAGACTGGTGAACATTTTGGAACGAGAGGATATAAGATTCCAGTTGATAGAAATATCCCTTTCTACAAAGGAAACAAAGGGAATGGGTATCATTGGAAGATTAAAAGGATACTTTGCATTATTGGAATGAAACATTTTATGAAACTAAGAAGGTTATTAATAATTATACCCATTTTAATCATAACCTCTGTAATATGGTATATGAATCTCAGGCGGTTAAAAGAAATTACTTATAAAGACCAGGGATATGAAATAACCAAAAGCGCCTACTTTTATTCAGAATCTTTACCCGAGTATAATTTTATTTACAAAGATATCCAGCGTGACCCCTTCAATACTATTCCTGACACAATTACAAAAGAGCCATCCAGGCCAATATTTATTCTTAAAGGTGTTGTATTATGTGCGGATAAGGCATCTGCGCTAATAGAATTTTCAGGCGAGACATATCTTATAAAAAAAGGTGAGGCCTATCTCGGTGTTAAGATTAAAGAGATTACACCAAAGAGTGTTACGATTGAGTTCAGGGGAAAAGAAGAAGCACTTTATATACTGGAATAAATTATATGATTACTTCTAAGGGGTATGCACTCATAATCGTAGTTGTGGTAACACTTATTGTTTCATTCTTCATAGGATTGATGACGGCTCAGATTATCTATAATCGTTATTCAATAAAAAATCAAATACAAAGAATTCAGAGTCTATATACTGCTGAGTCAGGGATAAAAAAGGCATTATTTTATTTAAAAGAGGACCCCAAAAAGGGTATTGAATGGCGCACAGGGAACCCTCTTTCAGATAGACCGATTAAGGAGAAGTTATTCTATAATAAAAATGAAGAAACTGAAATTTCGGTCCTTGATGATTGTGGTTATTTGAAGATTAGAGCGAAGGCAATGGGCAGATATCCAAAGTTTATTGAGGCAATGGTTGCCGGCATCATACCCGATGAATTAAAGACAAATCTATGGATGGTTTCAGATAAGCCACTTATCTTAGGTAATCGTGGCCAATTAAATGGTCGGATAAAAATCAACCAGGAACCTGTTTTCAGGGGTGGTGGTATAGAAGGTATTATAGAGACAGATGCCACATTATCATTGCCCGTGGTATCAGCAAATCTATTTACCAATTCCATAAATTATTTTCGGTATCTCCTTTCCCGGCCGGGAGAGTTTGAAAGAGAACTATTTTCTGCCCAGGTCTTTTCTCCGCAAAGAAAATTTATGGCAAAAAAATTTTTTGTAAATGATGCAATTCTGATTGAAAATAAAAATTTTGATTCACTATGGAATGCCGGTGAAAATTTTACCATCGCCTCCACAGCAGAAATCCAGATTTCCGGGCTAACAAAGATTAAGAACTCAACTATCATTGCGATTGGTCCAATAAAAATTTTAGATAAGACTAATATAAAATTTTCAAAGGTCTATTCCGAGACTTCTATTGAATTAGGGGATGAGACAGATTTTTCCGGGGTGCTCATTGCCCCGGAGATTAAAATTTTAAATAGGGCAAAAACAACACAACCATCTGTTCTTTTTAGTGGACCGCCCTTTAAAAAAGGCAGAATCATATTCAATAGCAGGGCACGGGCATACTCCAATGCAATTAATCTCTGCAGTGGTAGTAATAGTTTCATTGAAATCAAAGAATATGCAGAAATTGAAGGTCTTATATATTCCATTGCACCCATTATACATAATGGCAAGATCAATGGTTTTGTATATTCCAGTGGCTTTTATGGTTTACCACTAACTGAAGATACAACAAATACAAATGTCCTTAACGGTATCATTCAACCACTATCTGACTCAGACTATTTTATCATACCGGTTCTCTTTAACAACATAAGGGATTTCAAGGTTATCCAGTGGCAAGAGTATTAATAAAATCATCTGCACTGGTTCTTAAGATTAAAGATAGGTCTATTTCTTATTGTAATGGATTTTCTTTGATTGAAGTCCTCGTTGCCTTAGCCATTCTTGGAGGTGTGCTCCTTGTATCTTTGAGTTGCATCATTTATCAATTAAAGAAGGAAAAAGAAAACACCGAAATGATACAGGCAGTTGAAATTGCAAAATCAAAAATGGAAGAGGTGTTATCATTAACAGAAATTAAAGATAGCGAAGAAATTATTAATGGAAAATTTTTGTTGAGAATAAAGGTTCTTGATGGTGATAAATTTGACGAACCCATCAATTTAAGACCGATAGAAGTCCGAATCGCAGTCCATAAGTTAAAAGAAAAAAAATCCCTTATAGAACTTTACTCTCTGAAATGAAATACCCAAAAAACCCCTTAGGATTTACACTCGTTGAATTACTGGTTGCATTGACTCTCTTTTCAATAATTATTACCATTACCCTATCAGTCCTTTTCCGTATCCAGAGATTACAAAAAGAGATGGACAAGAAATATGAGTTTCGTAATGAGATTGAATCAATCTGCAAAGAGATGGAAAATTCTCTTAAAAATTGCAAGAGATTGATACTGGTGAACACAAAGATGGTTAAGTTTCTGGATATCTCTGATGATACAATAATTTATAGTTTAAGAGGTGATACACTTTATAAAGATAATAATCCCTTTCCCAGGATATTATTTGATTCATTTTCTTTCTCATTTGTAAGACTTAATGGGAATGGTGAGATTGCTGATTTAAATTCACTTGATGAAGACCATAATGGTGTTGTAAGTGATACTGAATTGACACATATCTCAGGAATAATGATTGTTATGAATCCTTGCTACTTTGAAGGCTTAAAAAAGGTGAAAATTGAAAAAAATCTTTTTATCTCTTTCAGAAATGCCAAAAAATTTTGATAGAACACTCATAATGAATCTGCTGGTTGAAAAATTCTCTCTTTTAATCTTTTTCTGTATATTGTATCTAAATTTTTTATTATCGTTGAGCATAGTTTGTTAGACACCTTTTTGCATAAATTTTTTATATCCTTATCCCTGGCATCTGCCACATCAGAACTTAAGATAATTTTATTATCAGGGATTAAGATTTTTATTGATGCGAGTATTTTTATTATTCCTTGCTCAATATCATAAGTTTCATAATCCATAATGTCAAAGGCAATTATATAATCAATATTTCCAGTATCGGATGTATAAACCATTAGCCAGTCTATATTCTGTGTGACAATCTCTTTTAAGAGCATCTCTTTAAAGATATGTCTGATCTTAATATTATCAACCCTGCTTTCGTCAACAATCGCAACGTTTATCGGCTCAATGATTGTTCGCTGTTTATGAAATTTCAAACAACTTGTCATCAATAAAAGGCTCAAGATTACAGCATTTATAATTTGAAGTTTGGAATTTGAAATTTGGAGTTTCATTCTAAGACCCTTGGCGTGATATAGATCACCAGTTCGGTTTCTTCCTGGGTTTTAGTGGTGTGAGAAAATAGACGGCCAATTATTGGAATATCGCCTAAAATTGGTATTGATTCCCTTGATTCCACATTTGAAGTTTGTATTAAACCACCGATTGCAATCGTCTCACCATCTTTTAAGTTTACCGTGGTGCTAATCTGCCTCCGGGCAATTTCAGGTAGTCCTTCGGGTCCCAATGATTTTAGATTTGAAACCTCGGTCTGTATAACGGTTGTTATCTCTCCGGACCTGCTCACCCAGGGGATTATCTTCAGTCTTATTCCTGCATCAATAGAATGGAGTTGATAGATCGGTGCTTCGGGCGTTCCAGTTGTTGTCCGATAATACCTAATCCAGCCCACATCGATAGATGCCTCATTACCGTTCAGGGTTGCAATCCTGGGCCTTGCCTTTACCTTTGCCTTACCCTTTGTTTCCAGGGCATCAATGCTGAGCCAGAAATCCTCAGGAACCCTGCCCAGTTTTGCGACATTAAAATACTCACCGATTTTATCAATTATGACATTCAAATCCTCACCCGAAGTTGAAAGCGTCAATCTTGGAAAGACTCGGTTTATTGTATCAGACCTTGTATACGATCCCCTCAATCCCAATAACCGACTTGCCGATTTTGAATACTCAACGACCATTGCTTCAATTAAGACCTGGGGTGTGGCAAGGTCTATTGTCTTAATAAAATTTTCTGTCCGTTGAATTAAATCCTCAGTTCCAAATATTAAAATAGCATTCTGCTCCTTTACAACCTTTATATTCTCAGCAGGAATACCCTGTGGCAAGAACTGCGGGACGAGGTCTGCTTTTATATATCTTAAAGGAATAAGTTTTGATGTTGTGAGTGCAGTTGCAGCTGGTGAACCAAGTGATTTCTCACCGACCAGATATATGCCATTAATACGACGATAAGTAAAATTTGACCCCTGGAAAAGTAATGCGAGTGCATCTTCTAATGCAACCCTTTCAAATTTTGCATTTATTGAACCCCGAACCTCACCATACCGCACGATATTCAATCCTGCCTGATTGGAAATCTCATCAAGAATATCACCAATATCCGCATCTGATACATCAATACTGACAAGTTGTTCATTGCTTACACTTACTGAAAGTCCTTTCCTCCTACCGGGTTGGCCTCCAGCCTTTGTGACCTCATATATTCCTCCTGATTTCTTCAAGATAAAACCATTGGCACTCAATAGAGATGAGAGGCCTTTTTCTAACGGCACATCATACAAAATGCCGCTTATATCACCGGTTACGGTCTGGTCTGCAATGATATTTATCTTGCTCTGACTTGCAATCTCTCTTAATAATTCGTCCACAGGAATGTTCTTCACATCCAGAATCAAACGTTCCTTTGTTGCCGTGATCTCCTTTTTACGTTCCTTTTCAACCTTTTTTACTAAATAATAACCTTCTTTCTTTTCTAAGGAAAAACCATAGGACTCAAGCATTGCCTTTAGACCCTGTTCAAGGCCGATCTTTTCTAAATGGGCTGTGATTTTACCTTCAACATCCTTATCTACAACAACATTTACCCCTAACTGAACTCCAATCGCCCGTAATACATCCCTTATATCCGCCTCTTTAAAATCAAAGGTGATTTTTGTCGTATCAATATCTTTTATCTTTATAGTATCAATGCTCAATGAATCGTAGAAAGATTGCTGATTAAACAGAAGTAATCCCAGGATAAAAATATTCACAGGATATTTTATTCTAAAAATTTTGTGGATGCAAGTGAAAAATGATACAAAAATTGTTATTTTCGGTAAAAATCAATTTTTTGATAAAACGGGCAAGATTCCTGAAACCCTATGGAATTTCATAGGTTTTTGCTATTTGTCTTTATAAAAATGTCCATAAATCCAAAAAAAGTTGGTGTTGAGATTTTTTTCTTTTTATATACAATCCACCCGTGCAGAAAACTTTATCAACCAAAAAAGGAGGTAAAAATGAACCACAAAAATTTATTGGTCTTGATTGGATGCATTCTATTTTGTTTTGAGGCTAAGATCGCCTCGGGACAAATGGCTTTAATTAGTCCAGGTGGGGCAGATAAGCCAAAGCAACGCCATTATTATTACCCTTACGAAGAGGCTTATCAAAAATGGCTTACGGGTTATCTACAGGCATGGAATGAAAATATGCAAAGAGGCATAAGGCGTTTGAATAACGAACCCCAACAGATTGGTGTTACACCTATCAATGGGTGTCTATTGCTTAATGAAAGCGATTTTTCTATCCCCGGCAGAAATGGAAACAGTATTTCCATTACCAGATTTTATAACAGCAAAATCTGGTCAGCGGATAGTGATACAGTTAATAGCTTATTAACTGCGACGCTTAAACCATCTTCATGGCTTGGATTGGGATGGAATTTACATTTTGGAAAAATTTATATTGATGATGACGATACCAGTGGTATGGTATTTGAAAATTCCGCAGGTTTACAAACATATTTTAAACATCGCTCAGGAAATTCCTATATTGCTACAGATGAATCTTTTATGGCGCTGGGCAGCGACACCCTGAAAATCGGAGATGGGTCAATAATCGTCTTCGGAATAGCAGATACGATAATTATTAATTCCCCCAGTTATAATTATGATACTACAATAATTAAGTTAGCTACAAAAATAATTGATCCCGATGGTAATATAACTGAATTTTATTACAGTTCTACTTCAAAACTTCCTGATTCGTTGAAAACTTCAAGTGGTAAAAAATGTGTCTTTTATTATAATTATCATCAAGAGCATTTTTGCACCAGTCTTGACAGTATTAAATATACGGGGTATAATGGTGCGATTAATACTATTAAATACATTTATGAATATGATGTTGACTTTTCTAATTCCCCATTTGGACCAGTTGATTATCCTGTTAGATTTCTCTTGAAATCGGTATATTATCCTAATGGCACTTATGTTGACTACCATTATAATGTATATGGAGAGATAGATAGTATATTTAAGACCAGCAATGGGACAACTAAATTTGAATATGAAACTTATTACTATTGGATTCCTTCTCAAGCAGAGTACCCACCTTCTGGTGCTTCTCAAGGTATGCGCCAATATACACGTGGCATTTTGCGGGTAATAAGTGATGACCCCTGGTCTCCACCAGATACGACCAGATACTATCGGCATTTTGCTCCCTGGCAGCCGGGGCATACTACTGACCATGGTCAGACAAATTCGGATTCAGTCGTAGTAACTTACCCAGAGGGAAACTTTCAGATATTTCGTTTCCTTTGTTCAGGGAAAAAAAGTGCTGGCCCATTTTCATGGTTCTGGTATAATGGAATGTTAAGTGGCTCATTAGATACAAATACTGTTGATCTCTATTCAATTTTAGAATACAATCGTAATGGCGCGCTCTTAAGGAAAAAACGCGTGATAACAAGAAATATCACTTCAGACAGCATCAAGGTTACCAGGTTAATCAAGATGAATGACGGTTTGAAAACTTATATTACTGAGTATAGGAATTATGATAATTATGGTAACCCCGTTTTAATTATTGAACGCGGTGATATTAACAATCCCAATGACGACCGCTGGATTAAAAATAGTTATGTGGGTTTGACTTATTACGCATTTGGGCTACAGACCTCAATAAACCAACCCTGGTGTAAAGTAAAATTCGCATCAGCTCAGGGAGTTGATACGGTTATTGTTAAAAGATATTGGAATGATGCACAAAATCGTGGACAAGATATTAAAGTTGATACATTTACTTTTTCTCCTTATGTTTATGAAGATAGTATTACACTCTCTACCCAACACCAGAATCCAACTTATATATTTGAAAAACTTGAGGCTACAGCAAAAGAATATGGCTCCACCCGATTTTTATTCGCCTGGGTAAAGCCTGATGGTAGTGGTGAACCTTATGTTGGATATTATGACAATCTATCAAAATATATGATTCACTTACTGCAGGAAACAAAAATTTATGCTGATTCTACACAGACAAACCTCTTGAGTGATGAAAGATTCTTTTATGATGACCCTGGCTCAATTGTAAAGACTTATTCTCCTAATCCATTTCAATGGCAAGAACCGCCAGCACCTTCCAATGTCCGTGGTAACCTCACCCGTATTGAACGCTGGAAGGGAGGCAGTGAATATACCAAAACCGAATACCGCTATGATAATGTAGGAAATATCGTGATGACCGTCACCCATCCCAATTCCGGGGTTGCCGAAACAACCTTTACCTATTATGACCGACCCAGCCCAGCAAACAAATATCAGTATGCATTTCCCAGACAGGTGGTAAATCATCTTTCAACCTCGGTCTGTTCATTATATACCCAGACTGAATACGATTCTGCAACCGGCCTTGTCACTAAAACCTACGATGCCAATTGGGACAGCACCATCTATGAATATGACAATATGAATCGCTTAAGAAAGGTCTATAAACCTAATGAGACAACCCCTACAAGAATAATCTGTTATAAAGATTTTGAATCACCACAGGCAGTTGTTGATTCAGTGAAACTTGATACCCGATGGATGGTGACAAAGACCTTCTTTGATGGCTTTGGAAGGCCAATCCAGGTTAAAAAATATGATTTTGATAACAATAAGACCATAGTCCAGAATATCTCATATAATAAAAATGGCTTACAGGATTCAATTTCTAATCCTTATGAAATCTCCGGCATATCTTATTCATATACTACCCCGGATTGGAACAAACCTTTAACTTCATACCAATACGATGGATTGAATCGCACAACAAAAATTACCCATCCAGATGGTAATTATATCAGGATAGGATACTACGCAAATAGGGATACAGTGATTGATGAAAAAGGTAATAAAACAATTTATATTTACAATGCTTATGGTGCAATTGACACAGTCATTGATGCCAATAACAATCTGACGATTTATAAATACGATACCCTTGGCAATTTAACCAGGGTTATTGATGCCGAAAACAAAGAGACAAAGTATTATTATGATAATCTTGGTCGCCTGCGCGGGGTCAATGGTCCTGATGCAAGTTCTCAATGGTATTATGGTTCATATCCAGTTGATGTTTATTACGAATATGATGATGCAGGTAACTTAACCACAAAAAAGGATGCCAATGGAATAGTTGCCTATTCATATGATGATATTTATCGCTTGGTCCTGGTAAAACATTCCACTAATAATGGTTCAACCTGGCCCGATACAGTAAGACTAACCTACGATGTAAATGCTGGAATCCCGCCATCAGGTTTAGACAATCCTAAAGGTCATCTAACCAAAATGGTTACTGTGGGTGTCGACTCTATCAAATATTTCTATGATAATGTTGGTAGAGTTGGGTTAAAAAGGGTGAACATAGCAGGTTTATCCGGGGAAAAGACCATTAACTATAAATTTAATTATGCTGACCAATGCACTCTAATAAACATCTCGCCTTCTTACAAGACAACCTACCAATATAATCAACTCGGTCAATTAAAGACAATACCCAATCTTATAACCAGTTTTACCTACAATCCTGCAGGACAGATAATAAAAATAGTGCGCCCCTCACCAAACAGTGTGATTGATACATTTACTTATGACAATCGCCTCCGTCCGACACAGATCTGGGCAAAAAGGGGTGGAACTAACATTCTTAAATTAGGCTACTGGTACGAAGCGAATAGTAATGTTGATTCCATTGCGGATTATCTGACCACAAGTTATTCCCAGGGCTTTGCCTATGATGCCTTGAATCGTCTGACCAATGTCTATTCATCTGGCGGTAATCAATCCTTTACCTATGATAAAGTAGGCAATCGTTTGAGCAAGACCGGCCAGAGTTACTCTTATTATTCAGGCACAAATCGCCTTTACCAGGACCATCAGGGCTGGACTTATAATTATGATAATAATGGCAATATTAGTTCCAGGTCTGATGGGGCAAGTTTTGTTTATGACTGGAATAATAGATTGATTCAATATACAAAGGGAGTGGCAAACCTTGACTTTGCCTACAATGCCTCAGGTCTCAGGGTGAAGAAGCATTATTATGAAAACCTTTCACCTGAATCCCAGGGAGAACTTGGCTCATTATTTACCGAAGCAAGCAATGACCTTGGGATGAAATCCCGTGGTCCTGATAGCATTTATAACAAAGGCAGGGATATTGAGCGGGTCTGGGTTAAGAGTGATGGTAATTATTTCTACTTTGCCATCGGGCAAAAATATCTATATAACGAATCAGGCAAACTCAAACTTTTCATCACACTGGATATTGACACTTTACAAAATTCGGGTAGAATTACATTACCAGAGGATACGATGACCAGAGTCTCAAAGAAATCTGCCTGGGAGTATTGTATATATGTCGGTGATAATGATTATGGGCTTTATCAATATTTAACCAATTACCATTCAACCAATTACCAATCTATGCCTTATGGAATGTCCGTGACAAAGACCCCTGGTCCTGCTGGGATAATAAAAATAAAGATTGTCCGGTCATTACTCTCTAATGCATCAACTCT
>Ga0207433_10006796_pt1 | contig 19542 bp, 19 predicted proteins | sample YelNatPaOPGAMG01_FD_187559 | JGI IMG/M metagenome (GOLD analysis project Ga0207433, IMG submission 187559) | Hot spring thermophilic microbial communities from Obsidian Pool, Yellowstone National Park, USA - OP-RAMG-01 (SPAdes) (version 3) | ecosystem: Environmental > Aquatic > Thermal springs... | reverse complement strand
GAGGGCTATGCAAGCTATGCACTTGCTTTCGCTTCAGACAGCGCTGAGCGTGCTCTTCTCTTTTATATGCGGGCACGCGACTACGGGCTACGCGCCCTTCGCCTGAGAGGAATCGCAGATAGCCTGTTCCAGGGAAATCTCAACTCTCTCCGGACTGCGTTGCGGAAACTTCCAAATGATGCTATCCCAATTGTATTTTGGACAGCAAACAGCTGGGGAAATGCCATCAACCTGCAGCGGGACAATCCAGACGCTCTCGCCGAGCTTCCATCAGTGAATGCGATGATGGAATGGGTCATATCCAGGGATCCAACATTCTTCTATGGTGGACCGCTCCTTTACTTCGGTGTATATTATGGAAGCCGTCCAGCAATTCTCGGAGGCAATCTCGATTCATCAAAAGCTTACTTTGACAAAGCAATTGCTGTTAGCGACGGGAAATTTCTGATGACGTTGGTTTTCTACGCTGAGACGTACGCAGTCCAGGTGCAGGATGAATCACTTTTCAGAAATCTCCTCACTCGTGTGATCGAAGCACCAATTGATATTTTGCCGGAACAACGACTCGCCAATGCTGTTGCAAAAGCACGAGCCAAACGACTGCTTGCGCGAATGGGTGATTTATTTTGAATAGCGAAAGGAGACTCTCTTGAAACGTACCATTCTTATTTCTGGTTTTCTTTTTCTCTTAGCTGGTGGATTGTTTGCCCAACAGTATACGATTAAATTTGCAACGCTGGCTCCTGAAGGGAGCACGTGGATTAAAATTATGCGTGAATATGATAGAGCTGTGCGCGAGCAGAGCGGTGGTCGGCTTGGATTTAAGATCTACGCCGGGGGTGTTGCCGGTGATGAGAAAGATGTCGTGCGAAAGATCCGGTTAGGACAGTATCAAGCTGGCGGATTTACCGGTGTTGGCATAGGAGAAATCGCTCCTGAGGTTCGCATTCTCGATGCACCTTTTCTTTTCAGAAATTATAATGAGGTCGACTACATCATAGATAAATTCCAACAAGAATTCGAGAAAGCCATAGAAGACGGGGGATTCGTCCTTCTCGGTTGGGCTGAGGTTGGCTTTGTCTATGTTTACACAGCTCAACCTGTTTACTCGCCAGGCGACATGAAGAACGTGAAGATGTGGGTGTGGGAAGGAGATCCAATTGCTCAGTCGGCGTTTAAAGCCATCGGCATTACTCCCATCCCTCTCTCGGTCAACGATGTGATGATGTCCCTCCAGACCGGCATGATTAACGGCGTTTATACGTCTCCCCTTGCTTTGATCGCCCTTCAGTGGTTTACTCGTGTGAAGTATATGATGAACGAGCCGCTCGCAGACAGCCAGGGTGCTGTCCTTATCTCGAAGAAGGTGTTTGATTCGCTTCCCAAAGAGCTCCAGCAAATTCTCGTCTCAAACGGGCGAAAGTTTTTCCGAACGTTAACACTCCTCAGCCGTGAGGAAAATGCAAAAGCCATACGAACACTGAAGCAAAAAGGGATCATCGTTACCGCTCCGACGAAGAGCACCATTGCGCAATTTGATACAATAGGTAAGGAAGCTCGCCAGATGCTCGTTGGCAAGCTGTTCACGCAAGCATTTCTCGATGAAGTTGAAACCGCTCTTCAAACTTATCGGAAGACGAACGAATCTGCGAAATGAAGGCCCTTCATACCATTGACCGAGCCCTTACCTTCATTGTTGACGTTGCAATTGTGCTGATCTTCAGCGTCATGCTGGCGCTTGCAGCTCTCCAGGTGATCCTTCGTGAATTTTTCTCAACTGGCATTCTCTGGGGTGATGTTGCTGCACGCCATCTTGTGATATGGGTAGGTTTCTTTGGTGGCTTTCTTGCGACACGGAACGGCAAACATTTCCACATTGATGTTCTCACACGATTTCTGAAACCGCGAGCACGTCTATGGTTCAACGCAATCTCCGACTTATTCGCAGCGACGGTTTGTTATTTTCTTGTGCGCGCCAGTATCACGTTTCTCACTGTTGGAATTGATCCCCACAGCACATCTTTCTTAAACATCCCCAGCTACGTTTTTGCATTGATTGTCCCCGTTGGGTTCGGTTTGGTGATGATTCAATTCGCTCTCAAGATGGTTGAGAGTCTGATCAACGCACTTCGCAGTGGTTCAGCAGAAGGTCCGGGGGCATAATGGAGATACTTATTCTGGGGAGTCTTCTCCTTCTCTTAGCGCTCGCCGGCGCACCTCTTTTTGCAATCATCGGGGCTATAGGGCTTCTGGCATTTAGCGCAACCGGGGTTGACACAGCGGCGCTCATCGTCGAGCTTTATCGCCTGGTCGATTTCCCCGCTTTGATTGCAATTCCCCTCTTCACCTTTGCCGGATATGTATTAGCTGAAAGCCAGGCACCGAAGCGCCTCTTCAATCTTGCGCAGGCTCTCTTTGGCTGGATGCCGGGTGGACTTGCCATTGTGGCACTTTTTTCCACCGCAATGTTCACCGCCTTCAGTGGTGCCTCAGGTGTGACGATCATAGCTCTGGGAGGATTGATCTACCCCTCGCTCATCAAACAGCAATATCCTGAGCGCTTTTCCCTCGGTCTTATGACAACGTCAGGAAGCCTTGGACTTCTCTTTCCCCCGTCGCTTCCTATTATTCTCTACAGCCTTGTCGCTAATGTGAACATCGACAAGTTGTTTGTTGCTGGCGTTCTTCCGGGAGTAATTCTCCTCATCTTGCTCTCGCTCTACAGCGTTCGCACGGGCATCATAGCGAAGGTTCCTCGGACTCCGTTCTCGTGGAAAAATGTCTGGGTTACTTTGAAAGCCGCAGTGTGGGAAATCCCGCTTCCAGTAATTGTCATCGGAGGAATCTATGGAGGGATTTTCACAGCAACTGAAGCCGCTGCTGCCACAGCTCTCTACGTCCTTCTCGTGGAGGTGTTCATTCAGAGGGATTTGAAATTCTTCAAAGATGTTCCACGTGTGATCCGCGAAAGCATGATACTTGTCGGTGCTATTCTGATGATGCTTGGAGTGGCGATGGGGCTTACAAGTTTTCTCATTCAAGAAGAGGTGCCGGCAAAGTTGTTTGCTATCGTGAGTCATTATGTAAATAGCAAATTCGTCTTCCTTGTGATCCTTAACATCTTTATTCTGATCATGAACATGATCGAGATATTTTCCGCCATTATTATTGTGGTGCCGATCATTGTCCCTGTAGCGCTTCAGTACGGCGTGGATCCGATTCACCTCGGAATTATCTTCCTTTTGAACCTCGAAATAGGTTACATGACGCCTCCTCTGGGATTGAACCTATTCCTCTCAAGTCTGCGGTTTGAAAAACCACTTGTCAGCGTCTATAGGGCTGTGCTTCCATTTTTCTTCCTCCTTCTCTCTGTTCTGCTTGTAATTACCTATTTCCCGGAGTTAAGCCTGGTATTTACAAGGGTTGTAGGGCTGCATTGAGGTTTCATGCCCTGGAGATCTGAGGGGGCTTCAGTCCTTTCTCCATTAACGCCCCTGCCGGGTCCATCTTCCACCCTGATTTTCTTCGGGCATAATGCCCATCCTGACCGCTCTTACTCATTTGTCTCACTGGAGGGTCAGCCGGCTAATTGCGAAGCCGGGATGATGCGAAGCGTTCTTAAGTGGGGCAAGTTAGTCTTTGTTGTCTGGATTGTCCTTCGTGTAAATAGCAGGGGCGCTGCACAGATTCGTGAATCATTTTGATATTTCATGTTGCGTGCTTGAACTTCTATTCATTCCGGGTGCATTATGTTAAGATTCTGAATGATGTGACCTCCTTGCTCCTGCCGGGATCGAGTGCAACCAGTTCATTGGATCTCTGATCGCGTGGTTTTGTTCCAACTGGTGCTGGCTGTCACTTTGATCGCTTCAAAGATAGCGGAGGCTGCATGGCGTCCCGGGTTGTTCTGCAAGTTCGTTCAGAGTGGCATGCAACTGAGGCTTCTTCCGAAATACCTCGCGGAGTTGCAATTCCCCTTACATTTTGGTAAAATTGAATCGTGAAAAGCCAGTCGAAATACGTTTGCCAGGACTGTGGGTATGTTTCGGCGCGGTGGATAGGGCGCTGCCCCAGCTGTGGTGGGTGGAATACTTTTGTTGAAGAAATCGCGGCGCCGAGGCAATCGAAGAGCCGCCACTCTCGCTTATCAGAAGAAGCTGCACCGGTTCCAATCACGGAGGTATCCAGTATTTCGGAGAGACGCATTACCACAGGCTTGGAAGAATTCGATCGTGTCTTAGGCGGAGGCATTGTGCCAGGATCGGTCGTTTTTGTCGGCGGCGATCCGGGAATTGGTAAATCGACTCTTATGCTGCAGGTAGCTGCTCAGGTCTCCTCCCAGCGTCAGCAACGTGTGCTCTATGTCACAGGCGAAGAATCGGTCCAACAAATTAAACTTCGGGCTGATCGACTTACTGCCAGACCGACGGAAAATGTTCTTATCTTTGGGGAGACAAGTTTAGACCTTGTCTCGGATGCTATAGAGCGGACTGAGCCAGATATTCTCATTATCGATTCAATCCAGACGATGTATCGTCCTGAGCTTGAAAGCGCCCCCGGTAGCGTGAGTCAAGTACGTGAATCCACTGCGCTCATCATGAAAGCAGCAAAGCGGGGTGAACTTGCTGCCTTTATCATAGGCCATGTTACCAAAGAAGGGATTCTCGCAGGACCGAAGGTTGTTGAACACATGGTCGATACTGTGCTTCAACTTGAGGGGGAGCGCCATTATGCGTATCGGATCCTTCGTGCACTGAAGAATCGGTTCGGGTCGACGAACGAAATTGGGATTTTTGAAATGCGGAGTGACGGCCTCTGCGAGGTGACAAATCCATCGGAGATTTTTCTCTCGGAACGCAGCCTCGGTGCTTCAGGCTCAACTGTAGTGGCGACGCTGGAAGGGACCAGGCCTATCTTGGTGGAAGTTCAAGCGCTTGTTGCGCCCACAAGCTACGGAGTTCCACAGCGAACGTCGACCGGGATCGATGGCAGGCGACTTGCGATTTTGCTTGCAGTTCTTGAGCGGCGAGTCGGATTAAGGCTCGGTTCGTATGATGTCTTCGTGAATGTTGCGGGTGGTGTACGCATCGATGAACCCGCTGCTGATCTTGGTATTGCGGCATCGATCGCTTCAAGTCTGAAAGATATTCCGGTCGAAGCGCAATCCGTCGCTGTTGGGGAAGTGGGTCTCGCTGGCGAAGTGCGTACAATCAGCCATATTGAAAAACGGATCCAGGAGGCGAAAAAACTTGGCTTCAGGCGCATTGTGGTTCCCCGGCAAAACCTCAAATCCGCCTACGGCGTGCAGAATCGGAACGGCATTGAGGTCGTCGGCGTCGACTCTGTTGAGCGCGCAATGGAAATACTTCTCACACGCTGAGCAATTCCATGAAGATCATCGGCACTATCGGATTGATAGCGATCGCAGCATGCTGGATTCCGCAAACTATCGAGACAATTCGGGCTAAACGAACAGATGTGAAATTATCTTTCCTTCTTCTCTACCTCCTCGGAAGTCTGTCTCTAACAATTTATGCGGTGCTTATTCATGATGTAATCTTTGTTGTTCTGAATTCTATCGCAACTATCGAGAGCGGAGTCAATTTGTATTACAAAGCATTCCCGAGGGCTTTTCTGTGAAGCTTGTTCTTGCAACACGCAATCGAGATAAGGTGAGAGAGATTAAATCTGTCTTAAGCGGACTTTGTGACCGTGGATTTGAAATTCACACACTCGATGAACACCCGGCACTTTATGCCCGCCTGCAGTGGGCTGAAGATGGAGCGACTTTTGAGGAGAATGCATTAAAGAAAGCCCGTGCTGTTTATCAGGCAACAGGACTGCCCACTCTTGCTGATGATTCGGGGCTTGAGGTATTCTATTTGAACAATCGTCCCGGGGTATATTCTTCTCGATATGCTGGTGAGGGGTGCACGTATGAGGATAACATTCGAAAGTTGCTGTGGGAAATGAGAGGTGTGCCTCAGCGAAGACGCGGCGCTCGATTCCGGTGCGTGGTTGCATTTGTCGACGGGGCATTTGAAAAAGTCGTTGAGGGTGTTGTCGAAGGGACAATTGCAGAGGAGCCGCGTGGGACAAACGGATTTGGATATGACCCATTATTCGTCCCGCTTGGGTATCAGCAGACGTTTGCAGAGCTACCACCTGAGATAAAGAATCAAATCAGCCACCGTGGGAAGGCACTTGCGGAGATTATCCGCCTTTGGCGGACTGAGAACTGGCGCGGGAGGGAGCAGTTGGCGATCTGAGGATGGCGCTCAGAGCCCCGGCAAATTGACCCTCCGACTTGCTGGTAAACTGAAATAAATGTAAATTATTATGTGCAGAATCTGTGATGGGCCCTTAGCTCAGTTGGTTAGAGCAGCGGACTCATAATCCGCCGGTCGCAGGTTCGAGTCCTGCAGGGCCCACGCTCGTAAAGTCCGCCGCCCTTTGTGGCGGAAGAACGAATGACCGTCCCCAACCGTGATGACTTCTGACCTGAAAGGTCGCAATGGAAGGACGACAAACTTAAGAGTCTCTTTGTGAACTTTACGCTCTTTGTGGCAAATATCGCTCGCCAAATGCGGAAAAATTGTAAATTGTCCTGCCTTACGGGATCAAAATTATCCCCCCCTCAGCAGCTATTGTGGTCTTTCTCAGGCGAGGTCATATGACATTTTCATTTCATAGTTTAATCCGCCTCCGGGGGCTGAACCTTTTGGGTGATTGCTGCATCTAACAAGAAGAAACAGAAAGAGTTGCGCTCAGAATCGGCAGGCTACGGCATTTCTGAGGAGTTAGAAAGCGAGCGGGAGCTCCTCGGGAAAGCTAAGCGAGGCGATCAACGTGCGTTCACAAAAATTGTATATCGGTATGAACAGCTCGTATTCCGATTCGCCTTTAAGCTTTGCCGCGATGAACGAATAGCAGAAGAAATCTTGCAAGATACGTTCGTCAATGTTTATAGAGCGCTGCCCACATTTTCAGGAAAGTCAAAGTTTACAACATGGCTCTACCGTATCGTCGTGAACAATTGTCTCATGCGACGTCGTGAACGTGCCCGACAGCCAACTGTATCTATAGATGACGAAAAGTTTCCACTGGATGTTGTTACTGCCCAGGTTTCACGCTGGAGCGAAACACCGATGAGCTCTGTTTTAAACGCCGAGCTGCGAGCAGCATTAGACCGAGCGATCGACATGCTCCCAATGGAGTATCGATCGGTGTTCGTGCTCCGCGATGTCGAGGAACTCCCTGCAAAGGAAGTGGCAAGTATCTTGAAACTAACAGTCCCGGCAGTAAAATCTCGCCTTCGGCGAGCAAGACTGTTCCTGCGGGAACATCTTAAAGAGTACTTTGTCACGGGATGACCATCTGCGACCAAAGTGGCGTTGTTATGAAATGCCAACAAGTTCTGCTTAAGCTCTGCGGCACGATAGATCTCAGTCTCAGTCATCCTTCGTGCCGTGAGGTGAAGAAACATCTTGAAGTATGCCCTTCATGCTCGGCGTTCTACGATTCTTTGAAAAAGATAATAATGCTTTATCGCAGCGATGAGCCCGAGATGCCTGAGGGGTTGCACAGGAGATTACTTATCCACCTTCGCCGGACTCTGGTGCCCCGCCCTTGTTCGCCGAGAAGAAAAGCAGGCGCACGGAGAAATCACCGCGGTGAGTAAACTGGTGATCTCAGAGGTCTGTCTCGAGCGGATGAGAATCCCTTCGTTCTTTTCTCGCATCAAATAGTGATCTGCCGAAGGGATGAATCCTCGCGCCGGAACAGTCCTAACAATGCCTGTTAGTGGACGGTGCTTCGAAGGAATGAACTGTCTGTTATCATTTTTTGTTGTATAGTGATGTAGAAAAAGAATTCTCATAATTTATCCACGAAAGGAGAAAACCGAATATGACGTTTCTTGATGTGAGAACACGAGCAGAAATCCAAAAACGGTTTCAAAAATTAGTGAAACCGGTCAAGATTGTCCACTTCACGCAAGAAATCAATTGTCAGTACTGCAGGGAGACGAGGCAGCTGCTCGCTGAGCTGAGTGAACTTTCTGATAAGATTACGTTGGAGGTTTACAATTTCATTACCGACAAGGAGCAGGTCGAAGCCTACAACGTTGACAAAGTTCCTGCCACAGCAGTTGTTGGTGAAAAAGACTATGGGATCCGATATTACGGTATTCCCTCAGGATATGAGTTTGCCTCACTTCTCGAAGATATAGAGATGGTTTCAACTGGAGAGCATGGGTTAAGTGAAGAGACACTTGCAAAGCTGCAGAATGTTACTGAGCCGGTTCATATTCAGGTTTTCGTCACACCGACCTGCCCGTATTGTCCAAGCGCGGTTCTGATGGCACATGCGCTGGCTTTTGTGAATGAGAACATTCGCAGCGATATGATAGAGGCACAGGAGTTTATGGAACTTTCCTACAGATACAATGTCCGTGGTGTGCCCCGGGTGGTTATCAATGAGGATCATCACTTTGAGGGGGCATTGCCTGAGCCATATTATGTAGAGCAGGTCCTAGCCGCAGTGGGAGCAGATGTGAAAGACCAATAAGATTTTAGAGTTAAAGTGGTTCTTATGAACCACTATTTTTTTAAGGACATATGGAGTTTTATTCTTAATCAAGAATAGCTATTGAATTTCGCAATAACTTGTATTACATTATTGTCCGTAAACCGCCCAAATCCCGATTTAGAAAGTTGTCATCGCGAGCAAAGCGAAGCAATGTGACACGGAGTGTCATTCCTAACGAAGTGAGGAATTCCATTAGAGATTCCTGCGGGCTTCGCCCTCGCAACGACTTTTCAGGTCGGATTGCCACGAACCCTCTGGGTTCTCGCAATGACAGCAAGGACGAGCCGTTAGCAAGTCTAAATTGTGATTTGGGAACCATATTCATAAACAATTAAGGAGACACATCAATGTCAGAACAAGCAACAATTCAGCAGCCTGTTGGTCTCCCTCGTCTTGGGGAACCAGCACCTGAATTCGAGGCAGTGACATCACGAGGAGTAATCCGTCTCTCGGATTACAAAGGGAGCTGGCTAATTCTCTTTTCTCATCCAGCTGACTTCACGCCGGTTTGTACAACGGAATTTATCGGGTTTGCTGAGATTTACCCTGAGCTTAAGAAACGCGGAGTGGAGTTAATCGGACTTAGTGTTGACAGCGTCTACTCACATATCGCATGGATAAGAAACATAGAGGAAAAAACAGGAGTCAAGATTCAGTTTCCGATCATCGCTGATCTCACAATGGAAGTAGCGAAGCGGTATGGTATGATCATGCCCGGCGAGAGCAAAACAGAGGCATCCCGAGCTGTGTTTGTCATTGATCCGAATGGGATTCTTCGGGCAATGATTTACTATCCACTTACAACCGGCAGAAATATGCAGGAAATCCTTCGTCTGGTAGACGCACTTCAAACAACTGATAAGTACGGGGTCGCAACTCCAGCAAACTGGAAGCCCGGTGAGAAAGTCATCATTCCAGCTCCAAATACAACTGAGATGGCGGAAGAGAGAGTGAAGGAGAAAGGCGTCGAGTGCATCGATTGGTATCTCTGTAAGAAAACAATCTAAAAGAGCATCCAATGGCATGCATCAAGCCCGACGGGACACTTACTTCATCAGCGCGGATGATAATGAACGTCATGAAAGATCATGATCAGCTGGAGGAGGTTTCCCAGTTAACGGGGATTCCTTTGTACCTTGTGCGAGTAACCGCACGCGAGCTTGTAGAGGCTGGGTTAGCTGAGGAACACGAAGGGCATTATCATCTAACCGCTGATGGATTGCAACGACTTAGCGCTTCGTGAAGAGAAAACGAGGCTGGCGACTTTTTACACAGTCGCCAGCTTTTTGTTAGAAAATATTCCGCAAGATCCTGGTGAGCTTCAGGCGCTTTCCGGAGATGTGACATCAATATTTGATAAATAGACTTCGGTATCCTATATTTTTTTCACATTCAATAGGTCACTGCTGAAACAGCCCACTATCAAGGGGGAAATGAAAATGAAAAAGCGTGAACTTCTTGTTTTGTTTTTGCTGCTGTTTGTTGCGATCGCTGTTTCCGCTCAAAAGCGCGCATTTAGGTTGGAGGACCTTTATCGTGTGAAAGTAGTTGGCGACCCACAGGTTTCGCCGGATGGAAAAACCATTGCATTCACTGTTGAGGTTCGGGATTTCAAGAAATCTGAACAGCACACCCACATTTATGCCATGGATGTTGATGGGAAAAATATGCGTCAGTTAACAAGTGGAAAAACGAGCGAGTACGCCCCGAGGTGGTCTCCGGACGGGAAAACTCTCGCTTTTATCTCCGATCGAGGAGATGGAATGCAACTATGGCTTCTCCCCGTCAATGGAGGTGAAGCGAAACAGCTCACTCACCTTTCGACCGGCGTGAGCAATCCGGTCTGGTCACCTGACAGCAAAATGATTGCCTTTGCCACTGAAGTGTTCCCGGAATGTGGTGCAAATGATTCGTGCAACAAGGTGATAAATGAATCAATAGCGAAGGGACCCATTCACGCTCACATAGCTGACCAGTTGCTCTATCGCCACTGGACTTCGTGGAGCGATGGTCGATATACTCATACATTCATTGTCAATGTTGAGACCGGTGAGGTAAAAGATATGACTCCCGGGAAGTTCAATTCTCCGCCATTCTCCCTTGGCGGCGCTCCGGGCTATGCTTTCTCTCCGGATAGTAAGGAATTGTGCTACGTTTCAAACCACGATCCGGATCAAGCATCTTCAACGAATGCCGATCTCTGGGTCGTCTCAACGAGTGGCGACGGCAGAGATGCGAAAAATATCACAGCCTCAAACAAAGCTTATGACGGCGACCCGCAGTACTCCCCTGATGGTCGATACATTGCTTACCGTCTTCAGAAAATTCCTGGCTACGAATCAGACAGATTCAGGCTTGCGCTCTACGATCGCACTACGGGTGAGACGAAAATTGTGACCGAATCATTTGACAATTGGGTCGACGATTTCGCTTGGGCACCTGATTCGAAGTCGATTTATTTCACCGGGGAAGTTGAGGCTCATACGCCATTGTACAGAGTTACGTTAGGATCAGAAACTATTTCACCCGTCGTTCCCTCTACAACCGTTGATGCTTTCTCTGTATCACCTAAGAATGATCTCATCGCTTTTCTTGCCAGAACAATTGACAACCCTGATGAAGTATATCGAGTTGATGTAGATGGCGGGAACAGAATTCAGTTGACATTTGAAAACAAAGCTTTGAGGGAAGAAGTCGATTTTCGTCCGGGTGAATCAATTTGGGTTGATGTAGGCGGCGGAGTCAAGGTGCAAGTTTTCATTATCAAGCCGCATGGTTTTGATCCGAACAAAAAGTATCCGCTTATTCTAAACGTGCATGGTGGACCGCAGCAGCAGTGGCTTGATGCTTTTCGCGGCGATTGGCAAATGTACCCAGGCGCAGGGTACATTGTTGCGTTTGCTAATCCGCGTGGTTCGACGGGATATGGGCAAGCGTTTACTGCTGCAATATCCGGTGACTGGGGTGGGAAGGTTTTTGATGATTTGATGAAAGTAACTGATGCGCTCGAAAAACTTCCCTTTGTTGATAAGGAGCGCATGGGTGCAATGGGATGGTCCTACGGCGGCTACATGATGAACTGGTTCGAAGGGCATACGACCCGTTTCAAAGCTCTTGCCTCAATGATGGGGGTCTATGATCTGACGTCAATGTATGGCTCAACTGAGGAACTCTGGTTCCCGGAGTGGGAGCTCAAAGGGCAGCCATGGAACTCCAAACTTTATGAGAAATGGTCGCCGTCAAATTACGTGAAGAATTTCAAAACGCCCTGTCTTATCATCACAGGCGAGCGCGATTATCGGGTGCCGTACACGCAGAGCCTGGAATTCTTCACTGCGCTTCAAAAAATGGGTGTCCCCTCTCGACTTATTGTCTTTGAGCATGATGGCCATTGGCCCAATCCTCTGAAGTCAATGCCTCTTTACTACAATGCGCATCTCGATTGGTTCCATACGTACCTCGGTGGCGCGCCGGCTCCTTATGACATGGAGAAGATGATTCGGAATGAGATTTTCGAGAAGTGAAGTTCCATTTCGGAACAAGGGGAGCTGTAATTCAGACCGAGGGATTGACTTTTTGCCGGTGCTTGACAAGAAGATGAAAATTAAATATATTATTATTTGAGAATGGTTCTCCATACAACATGGATGCCTCACGTATAGATCAGAAACTCTCTGAATTTGCTCGGTTGAGTCGTGAGCGCGGCTTGAGCATAACCCATCAGCGGCTTGCGGTCTATCGGGAGCTGTTAGCATCCGGTGAGCACCCGGATGCGGAGACAATTTACAGGGGGATCCACGAGAAATATCCTACGATCTCACTGGCAACGGTTTACAAGGCTCTCGACACTCTTCTCGAACTTGGTGTTATCACGATGGTGAAGTCCACCGATGGCATCATGCGGTTTGATGCAAATACCGAGCCTCATCACCATCTGGTCTGTGTCAGATGTGGGAAGCTTCTTGACATCGGTTCTGAGGAGCTTGGTCAGCTGCCTGCGTTGCGTTCGCGCTTGAAAGGATTTAAGGTCGTCAATTATTCTATTGAGGTGGAGGGTATATGTCCCGAATGCCAGGCAAAGGGGCAGTCGACATCCTGACTCGCTGGGAGGAGGAAGGGCACTACTGGGGAAACGCAATAGCAAGTGTTGCGTTTCTTTTTGCTCGTTTATGGAGAATGATTCTCCAAAAGGAATCGTTCTCCGAACAGACACCATGCTTCTTCAAGAAATTGGCAGCAATTTCCGATGAAGGGTCTTCTATGAAGCAGGCAGACGCTCGGCAGCCTTTTTAGTTCCTGCGAGCGCACCTTTCTTGATTCCCGCCATATTCGTCGAACAAAATGTCAATCTTTTGTCAATATAGCTTGCATTTCGTGAAAAATTGCAGTAAATTCGCCTTGTAATCTTTTTCGCTGCGCGCCTTAGTGTTCTCTACCACGAAAAAGATGCTCTGTCAGAACGGACTTGACATTTATTGCCCATTTAATCGTAAGGCTGGAGGATGCGATTATCTCTTACATTGCGACCGTTAAACCTGACGCAGGCGGGATGTAGCGTTCCCCTCAATTATCATTACTACCTCTCCTCGGTCGTCTACAACTGGATCGAGCAATCTTCTCCTGGCTACTCATCGTTTCTTCACAAAAGTGGTTTTTCTCCTGACGGACTCGTTCGTCGCTTCAAGCATTTCTGTTTCTCGCAGTTAATGGTTGCCGATCGTGAGGTTGATAGGGAACGACGGCGTTTGCGTATCCTCTCGCCAGTAATTCGGTGGTATATAAGCATGCCCATTGATGAAACCCTGCAGCACATTGTTATTGGGATTTTTGAGAAGCAAGAATTTTACATTGACAGAGAGTACAATCGATTCATAGTTGAGCAGGTTGAGACTTTGCCTGAGCCGCAGTGGGAGAGGAAGATGAAATTTCGGATGCTATCGCCTGTTTCAGTTTCCGTTCCGGAGGAGAGGGAGGGTCGACTTATGGCGCATTATCTACGTGCAGATGATCCGAGAGTTTCGGAGGCATTGCGAAAGAACATCATCAACAAGTATCGCTCGATTTACAGAGATGATCTGCATGATACAGAATTTAATTCTGAATTGGACATGGAGTATATTGCGCGGAGAGGTGGACCCGAGAGGATAAGCAAACTTATAACGATCAAAGAAGGGAAGAGCGATGAGACAAAGATAAGGGGTTTCCTATGCCCTTTGACAATCGAGGGCAACCCCGACTTAATAAAACTCGCCTACGAGAGCGGGCTTGGAGAGAAAAACAGTTTGGGGTTTGGGATGATAGAGGTGGTGAAGAAAGAAGAAGCAGTCAGGAATCTTACCTGGTATAAGAATAAGGAGGAATCGGAATGAGATTGTCGGTGGAATATGAGAAGGATGCGTCGAACCATGAACGATAGTCCCACGCCAGCGCAAAAGGCAGCCCACACCCGCAAGTGGCGCCGAGCTTCTCGACTCGCTCACATGCGAGCCAAGAACGCCAAGACCTTTGCCAAATATGTGCTTGCAAAGCAAGGATACCGAGTGCTGTCACTTGACTCTCCCAGAGGATTTGAGTATAAGGGCATCGTCGACCTCGTTGCTGTGAAGCGAGACAGGAAAGATCCAGATAAGCTGCGCGTCGTGCTGATTCAGGTGAAAGGAGGCACCGCGAAAGTGACGCTCGAAGAAATCCGTAGACTGCGAAAGGCGGTTGACAAGGTCGAAGTTACCTGGAACGTTGCAGAGAAACCCAAAAAACAAGTTCGTTTTTGGAATGCGATCAAGTAGACCAGATGGAGGACCAATGAGCTACTTTACATGGACAGGAAACCCTTGGGTGGATGCGGGGGTGAGTGCGATGTTAGGTTGGACCAAAAAGAAGAAGCCTGAGGATCTAACCCTCAAGGATGCCGAGAAAATGGCGGATGAGTTACTCCATCTCTACCTGACAGATGCTTGGAGAAAGACTTTGTTCTCGGTGTTTCCCAATAATCCAGTGACGAACCCTTCGGTCAGGAATAAGAGATCAAAACTCAAAGAGTTAGTTGGCGAACTGTTGGCAGGATTCGAGCCAATGGGCAACGCGGGGAACTGTATTGCTTGCGGCAGCCGGAATTGCATTCAGCAGAGAACCCGCAGAGACATCCCTCTTACGGGCTATGGTGGGTCCCATTTTTTCCCGTACAAAACCGATGGTGCTGATTACTGCAATGTGTGTTCATTTGCGGTACAATGTGCCCCGCTTGTATTGTACCGCTGCGGAAACTTGGCTCTCGTACATTCGAATTCGACAAAAGTGCTGCACTACTGGGCTAGAAAATGTGTGGAGCAAGTTCGGCGCCAGATTGTCAAAAAGGAGTATACCGGATGTTTCAATGAAGGATTTAAGAATCCCATGAATGCTCTCTTCCATATCACTCAGGACCTGATTCTGCAATATGATGAACGATGGGCCGAAGAAAATGCATCGGTGAGGATTTATCATTTTACCAACTACAATCAGGGTGCAGAGCTTGCTTTCTATGATCTCCCCACGCCAGTGTTCAGATTTCTCGCAAGCGTACGCCGGCATCCGAAACTGAATGATTGGGTTAGGGTGGTCCGCAAAGGCTACAAGTATGACATCACGGAGAAGGAAGAAAGCGAGTATAAAAACTATCCAAATCAGGTATACGAAAGACTGCTAAACGGTGAGTCAATCATCAGATACTTTCTTGATTTCAGAAACAAACAAGCCCTTGGAGATTGGGCTTTACTTTCACTCTATCTTAAGGAGGTCAGAAATATGGACCAGCAGCGCATTGATACAATTCGTCGGGTTGCTGATGAGATATCTGAACTGATCAAGTCCTCGGCGAATGCAAAGAAGCGGTTGAATCAATTGGAGATGGCTGATAAGTACAATTGGTTCCGAAATGTCCTTCTGCGGTTTGTTAAGGACCAAATTGCGCAAAGGAAAGATAAACCCCTGTTCACTTTTGAAGAATACGTTGATCAACTCTTTCCTGACGGAGATTTGAGGTGGAAGGAAACTCAGGACCTGATGTTGTTCCGTATTTACGAGAAGCTCCACTCATGGCTTATCCAGCAAGGTGTTGCCGAGGAGTTTAAAGAAGAGGAAGAAGAAATGGAAGCTCAATCGTGAATTGATGCGGGTACAAGAAGCTCTATCCAGGACTGCCGCTCGAGGGAGCACGGGGTTCTCGAAAACGGCAATACACTATTCGTCAAAATGAGAGTCAGATAACACGTTGTCTTAAATTCCGTTCAACTAAACCTAAAGGAGGTTACTATGCCAAAAACAGTCATTGGTTTTGTGCTTGTCGACGCTCCGCACTCTGCCTTGAATAATGCAGGGCAAGATCAAGGAGCAAGAACAGAGAATGCAATCGTCGTCAAGGTGATACGGAAAGGGCGGAGTGTATATCCGTATGTTTCGGCACAGGCCTGGAGATTCTGGTGGAGACGCGCTTTAGAAGAAAAATTCGGCTGGAATATGTCGCCGATTGTACGCGAGGCAAAGGTTGCCTTCACAAGTGCGAATCCATTCACATATCCAGACGACGACCTGTTCGGTTATATGCGTGCGCTTAAAAAGGGGGAGGGTGGTACCTTGACTCGCCTCTCTCCGTTAAAAACATCCCCATTGGTTTCAGTCTTCGATCATGCCCCCACGAATGATTTCGGCGTCATGGCTCGCCAGGCGGAGGGCGACCCGGTCCCCTACGAGCATCAATTTTACTCAACAATTCTGAAGGGGATTTTCTCACTTGACCTTGATGCGGTTGGTGTGTTCGGAAAAACTGCGAAGACAGGATATAAGAACCTTGACGATGCTTACGTGAAGACTGAGGAGATCAAGAAGGCGATTAAGGCTGAGAACGCGCAAGAAAACAATGGTTATTGGGTACTTCCAAGATCGGCCAGAGTGAAACGTGCTAAGGAAGCAATCGCCGCGCTTGCACACATCTACAGCACAACCAAGGGCGCTGAGCATCTTACCGATGTGACACCAAAGTTTGTCATTCTGGCTGTTCTTGATGGCGGCAACCATATCTTCATGAACATCACCAATGAGAACCTCGAGAAGCCTATCAACGCTGATGCATTGAGGCAAGTGGTCACCGATTATAAGGATCTGATTCTTTCAGACATCTACATCGGGAGGCAGGATGGCTTCATTGAGGCTTGTAAAGAAGAACTAGAGGGTCTTGTTAAGGATCTGGCAGAAATTAAAACCATTCATCTATTGTCTCCGAAGCAAGCAATTGAGGCGTTCGCTGCTTCATTGGAGAAGCACATCGAGTGAGGTGAAATATGAATGTATGGAGAATCCACATTCGCGGGTGGACTGCATCATTTCGTTATCCCGCCTTTATCAGCGGATTTCAACCATCGTTGCCAGTGCCACCCCTTACCACCATCTATGGGCTTTGCTCCGCTGCGGTTGGAACACCCGTAAAGCCAAGCGATACCGCGGTTGGTTACGTGTTTACGTCGGAGGGGAAAGCGATCGACCTGGAAACGATTTATGAACTTGACGAGCCCTTGAGAGCAACAACCAACGTGGTAAAGCGAGAACTTCTTTTCAATCCTGAGCTGATGCTCTATCTCACCAATGCCGAAATTGGCAGAGCTTTTCTGAAACCACGCTACCCCTTGCTCCTTGGACGATCGACGGAAGTAGCAATGGTGGAGCAAGTAAAGCAAATCGAATTACAGGAGACAACCGAAGCGGTTATCGGAGGGACACTCGTGCCCTTTCCTACCAAAGGTGTCTACGGGCTGATACAGGCACTACCAACGCACTTTACTGACGAAATTCCCCGGAAAGCAGTTGGGACCCGACCTTTCTATGTGATTGAACACTTCATACCATACAAGGAGTCGAAAGTATACTTTGACCCGGAGAAAAAATGGGGCGTGTGGTTTTACTATGCTTAACCAGATCCTTGCAAAGAGCGACCCCCCCGAAACTCTTCTACAACATACCGAGAATTGCCTGAAGGTCTTTTTTTCGATTCGGAATGCTTTCCCCTTCCTTGTAGAAACAACAGGGCAGCCGCATTTCTTCACGCACTTGTTCTACTCTATCTTTTTACATGACGTGGGAAAGATAGCAAAAGGCTTCCAGGCTCAGTTGAGAAACGGTACTAGATGGAATTACCGACACGAAATTCTTTCTGCCTCCTTCGTCGCTTTGATCCCCGGTCTGTCAGAGATCGAGCGAAGAGCTATAGCCCTTGCCATCATCACTCATCATAAAAACATTACCGAGCTTACGGAGGGATATGCTACTACTGATGTGGTGGGAAGAGAAGGGTACACAAGTCACCTTGCTGAGTTGTGGGAAGACGTCCTGTGTGTGCAAGAGTTCCTCTCATCTGCTCAAGAATTCGCTACAAGATTCTTGGGGCAGGACATTGACGGGTTTCCTATGCCCCAAGGCCAGGAACAGCTATTTGATGCGTACAAGGAAGCTGTACGGTGGTATCGAAATGGGGTTGAGGATGATGAGCCAACACCACTTCATTCAGTCTATGGGGTTTTTCTCAGGGGGTTGCTTATCGCTTGTGATCATCTCGCTTCGAGCGGTCAAAACGCGATTCGAGAAGGTCTCAGGAATATCGGCTCCATGCTTGGCCTCCCAAAGCAGCGTCCCTTTCAAACGAAGACTGCCCGAACACTCGGACATTCACTCCTTGCCGCACCCACTGGATCCGGTAAAACAGAAGCCGCCTTACTGTGGGCATCACGCAATCAATCCACAAGCGGCAGAATCTATTACGTGCTACCCTATACGGCAAGTATCAACGCAATGTATCGCCGCTTTACAGAGCGATATGGCTTTGGCGAGGAGAATGTTGGCGTCTTACACGGGAAAGCAGCTTACTACGTCTACAAAACGATGATGGAACGGCAGTATGACCGTGAATCTGCTGAACACTTTGCAAGAAAAGCGGTTGACCTTACCCGAAAACTCTACCGCCCGATTAAAATACTTACCCCGTTTCAAATCTTTAAGGCGTTGTTTGGAGTAAAGGGATGGGAGTCAATGATCTCTGAAATGGCCGGAGCGGTTTTTGTCTTTGACGAGATCCATGTCTATGAACCACACACCACCGCTCTCATTTTGAGGTCTGTCGAATACCTTGCCGGGCTCGATGCTAAGTTTCTTTTTCTGTCAGCAACATTTCCCTCCTTCTTAAAGGAAAAGATAAGAACCATTTTGCCACTCACGGAGCTTGCGCTTGATTGGAATGCGCCTGAAGAGCATGAGTTGCTTTACAAGCCACGACATAGGTGCAAAATAGTTGAAGGTCAAATCGTTGACAAACTCGACATGATTCAATCGCAGCTACGCAACGGAAGTCGAGTACTTGTTGTTTGCAATACGGTCAAGCGTGCTCAGGAAGTTTTCAACTCTATCAAAGATCAAGCCCATAGCGCAAAACTGCTTCACGGTAGATTCATTCTCAGAGATCGTGAGGCGATAGAGAAAGAGCTGGACAAGGTTCAACTTCTGGTAGGGACACAGGCGATAGAAGTGTCTCTTGACATTGATTTTGATGTTCTCTTTTCGGAGCCGGCTCCTGTCGACGCTCTCATTCAGCGCTTCGGCAGAGTCAATCGGCGCGGAATGAAAGGCATCGCACCAGTTTACATTTTCAGTGAGGGGTCTGATAAGGACAAATACTTTTACGATGTTCAGCGGATCCAAAAAACGCTCTCATCGCTGGCTGCTGTGGATGAGCTCAATGAAATCCGTATTGGCGAACTCGTTGAAGCTGTTTACGCTGGAGGCTACAGCGAGAGGGAACAAAGAGAATTCGAGCGCGCCTGGGAGAATTTTGGTGCTGTACTTTCTTCGCTTTATCCGTTCGATGAGAAAGAGACCGATGAGGATTTTTGGGAATTGATTCGGTCTCTGGAGGTTGTTCCTGTTAAGTTCGAA
>Ga0207433_10006793_pt1 | contig 19552 bp, 11 predicted proteins | sample YelNatPaOPGAMG01_FD_187559 | JGI IMG/M metagenome (GOLD analysis project Ga0207433, IMG submission 187559) | Hot spring thermophilic microbial communities from Obsidian Pool, Yellowstone National Park, USA - OP-RAMG-01 (SPAdes) (version 3) | ecosystem: Environmental > Aquatic > Thermal springs... | reverse complement strand
ATAAAGGAGAAGTTTACTACGCCGTAAAGGACTACGGCGGGGCTTTTGAATCAGCACAGGATGTGATGATGAAAAAGCCATATAATAAAGGAGAAAGGTGGCAATAAAGTATTAAGGTTAACACCATTGGTATAGAGGAAGAATCGGCCGATAAAGCGGTGGCGGCGATTCTTTCTTTGCTTACTTTCTTTCTCATCGTTGAGAAAGAAAGTAAGATAAGGTTTCCCCTTGACCCTGCTTGGGGCGGGCTTTTTTGGTTACTTTTTCTTTGTTGCTGTAGACAAAGAAAAAGTAACAATCTAACCACAAATGTTGTGGTTTAATAATCTGTCGATAAAGCGGTGTCGGCGACTCTTTTCCCTCGACGGAGCCTGTACTGAACGAAGTGAAGTGCTCGGGACATGCTTTGCACACTCTCTTTCTGGTCGTTCAGAAAGAAAGTGTGAAGGGCTTTCCACCGCTCCCGAGCCTGAGCAGTTGCATTGCAAACTTTGCGTAGCGTGGGCGGAAGTCCTTTTCTTTGGGAGCTACCTTTTCTTTTGGGACGCTTGCCAAAAGAAAAGGTAGCAAGAGGATTTCCACTGCTTTTCCCAAAAAGCAGTAAGCTTTTGAAATAAAAAGATGGAATTGCTGGTAAGCGAAGCTTAATTGGATATTTTTAAGTTAGATTATTATAATATTTGAATATAAAGGAGTGTTAAAAATGATTACCAGAGAAAAAGCCTTGAGTGAAATAGCAGAAAGAAGTGAAAGCTTAGTTGGTTATGGGAAAGCTACTAAAATGGCTTCTCCAGCTGAAGTTTTTGGCTTAAATGTTTTTAGTGATGTAGCAATGAGAAAGTTCTTGCCCTATTCTGTGTATCAAAGGCTTAAATCTGTTATTCGGCTTGGAGGAAAAATTGACGAACAGCTTGCTGAAGAGGTGTCGCATGGGGTTAAAGAATGGGCTATATCAAAAGGAGCAACGCATTATACACACTGGTTTCAACCGATGACAGGATTAACCGCAGAAAAGCATGATAGCTTTATTGGTTTTGACAAAGAGGGAATCCCTATTGACCGCTTTTCTGGCAAAAACCTGAGTCAGGGAGAACCCGATGCCTCAAGTTTTCCCAGTGGTGGAATAAGAGCAACATTTGAAGCGAGAGGCTATACTGCGTGGGATCCTACATCCCCAATTTTTCTTATGGAACATGCGACGGGGGCGACGCTCTGTATTCCAACAATATTTCTTTCCTATACCGGGGAGGCGCTTGATAAAAAAACTCCCCTTTTGCGTTCTATGGAGGTTTTGAACAAAGCTGCTTTACGGGTATTAAAGATTTTTGGAAACACGACAGCCACTCGTGTTTATTCTACCGTTGGTCCAGAACAGGAGTATTTTTTAATAGATCGTTCTTACTATAACCGTAGACCGGATCTTCTCCTTACCGGGAGGACACTTTTTGGTGCAAGTTCTCCAAAGGGACAGCAAATGGAAGATCACTACTTTGGTAGCATTCGTGAAAGAATAATTGCCTTTATGCAAGATGTTGATATGGAGCTTTATAAATTAGGAATACCTGCCAAGACCCGGCATAATGAGGTAGCCCCCGCACAGTTTGAAATTGCTCCTATATTTGAGGATAGTAATGTTGCAAACGATCATAATCAACTTGTAATGGAGACCCTTAAGAAAATTGCATTCAGGCATAATCTTGCGCTTTTGATTCATGAAAAACCATTTGCAGGTATCAATGGATCAGGAAAGCATAACAACTGGTCACTTTCAGATTCGGACGGTAATAATCTTCTTGAGCCGGGTAAAACCCCTCATGAGAATTTACAGTTTCTTACTTTTCTTACGGCCATCGTGGAGGGTGTTTATCAATATGCGGATTTACTTCGTGCCTCTATTGCCTCTGCAGGTAATGATCACAGGCTTGGAGCAAACGAGGCTCCACCGGCTATTATATCTGTATTTCTTGGTGAGCAACTTACTAAAATTCTGGACAGTCTTGAGCATAACAAAAAAATGGATTATAGCGATAAACAGATAATTGATCTTGGACTTGGAAAATTACCGGTCATAAACAAGGATGTTACTGACCGCAATAGGACTTCACCCTTTGCTTTTACAGGGAATAAGTTTGAATTCAGGGCTGTTGGTTCTTCTCAGTCAATTGCTCCGGCTAATTATACAATAAATACTATTGTAGCGCACATGTTAAATGAGTTTGCGGATAAGATTGAGGTGAATTTAAAAGAAGGAATGGATCTTAATAAGGCAGTTATGGAAGTTGTTATTCCATCCATAAAAAAGAGTAAGCCTATTAGATTTGAGGGAAATAATTATGATCCTGAGTGGGAAAAAGAGGCTGAAAAAAGAGGGCTTCCAAATAAGAAAAATACTCCAGATGCGTTAAAAGATCTTATTTCTAAAAAGGATAAAGACATATTTATAAAACTTGGAGTGTTAAGTGAAAGAGAACTGGAATCCAGGTACCATATTTATGTGGAACAATACTCAAAGCTGGTTAACATTGAAGCGGAAACAGCTTTAACAATTGCAAAAACTATGGTCCTTCCAGCAGTTTTGAGATATCAGGATACTATAGCAAGCTCTATTAATTCCATACAATCTGTGAAGGGTTTCAAGGCTGAGCTTGCCGGTAAACAATTAGAACTATTAAATAAGTATTCTACTCTTATAAATGAACTGCACAATAGTATAGAGGCTCTAGAAAACAGGTTAAACGAAGTGAAAGGAATTTCCGATAGCGAAAAGCAGGCAGAGGGATATTGCAAAATAATTCTTCCTTTGATGAATGAGCTACGCTCTGTTGTTGATAGCCTTGAAGAAATTACTGACGATGACTTATGGCCTTTGCCAAAATATAGAGAAATGCTATTCATTTACTGAAAATTTTCGCATAAGTCGAGTAGGGGCTGTCCAAAAAGACCAGAATTTACCACGTGGTAAGCATAAAACTATACTTTTTGACAGCCCTTACCCATGGGTTTTAGTACCTGTGGGTGGTACTTTTTTAGGAATAAGATTATTTGTGCTATTGGGCTTTGTTTTTATCGTAAATCTTTCTAATTTTGCCTTTATTGTCTTTTTCAATTTCAACCTCTACCATATAGGGGGATGATGGCAGGGGTAAGTCCCATGCCTGATCTGAGCCCTGATTAGGCATATAAATAACTGTACCGTTATCCAGTATTCTCTTTACCCCAGATACTTCAGGGATTCCAGATTTATTTTCTACAAAATTTTTTATGGAAATTGAATTGTGTAGTAATAGGAAAGTAATAAGTATTATGGATAGGGTTATTTTTATTAATAATGGAAGATTTTTATTTTCAGTAAGTTCTTGAATGCTTTTGTTTTTAAATATTAATGGTGAAATAGAATTTAAAGAGATAGAAAATAATAGTAGTACAAGAAGAGTAAAATATACTCTGCCAAAACGAAAGTCTGGAGCTGTGAAAAACCAGAAGATAATTCCAGCTATTGGAAAGGCAAAAGAAAAAATATGACGATAGAAAATCTCCCTAAAGTTTTTCTTATTAGCAAAAACAATACTCAATGTTCCAATTATAAACAATATTGCCCAGAAAGAAATATTCTTTTTATTTCTGTTAATCCATGGTATTATCCAGTTCCAATTATTTATCGCATCTCTATAGTGTGGTCCTGGCATTCTTGCCCAGCCTATCACAGCTACGGAATCTCCTTTAATTGTAGAGGGTGTTACTGACCATGGGAGTTTTTCAAAATAGAAAAAGCTTGATGGATAGAAAGGAGCGCCAGAAGTGATAATACCACGGGAAATCCATATTGAAAGAAACAAAAAAACAAAAAAGGCGGGTTTTAAAATATCTTTTATTCGTATTTCTTTTTTTATAATATTTACCAGAAACAATAATCCTGTGAATAACATTCCTATTGCAAAAGATAATTTTATCATAAACAAGAAAGAGCTGGTTAGTAGCAGGGAAATTGTACTTTCTTTTCTATTATTGGTTTCATAAAGAGAGCGCAGAAACAGGGCAAACGCGAGCAAGCCTATGGCAAGGATTGGATAATCTGGCTCTGGTGATGAAAGACTATCAGAAGAGTTGATCAACGGGAAAATGGATAGCGACCAGTAAATGTCAATTAGGGACCATTTTCTTGATACTAAAATATTTTTTATGGATTTGTAAACTGTAATAAACCATAAAAAATAAACAATACTGTTTATAAAGAATCTACGTCCAAAAATTCCAATGTAGAATGGAGATATAACAGCAGCATCAAGGAACCATAAGACATTAAATCCAAACCGACTATGTAGATTTGCAAGTCCGAAAGGTAAATTTGATTCTTCTATCCATTTTATATTTTGAAGGTGATAGAGTCCTGTATCGTAGCTATGGATAGAATCAAAAATATATATACCCGAATATATTGCCAAAAAAGACAAGAATATAAAATTTTCTTTTGTAAATTCTTTATAAGCTTTTAATAAAAAAAAGTCTATGATACCTATAATTAGAATGATTGCTTTGAAAAGGTTGTTCACAGGTAAAAAAATATTATATACTGCGCATATGAAAGCAATTATTATAAATCCATAAGTTCCTGATAAAAACATTGATTCACAGTTTTCATCTTTCACGGAATTTTTTGTAACAAGAAGCAGACTTAATTTCTTGCCCCATCCAAATAATGCCAGAATCCATAGAAGGTACATTATAAGTACAAGCAGTGACTTTTCAATTTGCATCTTTGTCCTGCCAATATTTTTTTATTTTATTGCTACAGCATATAAATTAAGACCAAACTCAAAACTACCGATTTTTATTTTGTTTTTATCGAACCCTGCTTTTATTAATATTTTATTTATTTTTTTTGGAGTGAAAAGTTGTTTGTGCTCATTAATTTCTTGCTTGCTTACTATATTTAACAAGGATAATAATCTGAGAAGTCTATCTGTCCATTTTGCGGGAGTAGTCAATATCAAAATTCCATTTTTCTTTAATATTTTCCTTAACTCCTTTAAAAGTACTATTGTTTCATTTTCATAAATGTGTTCAATTACGGCCAAAATGGTTATTACATCAAAAAAATCTTTTTTAAAGTTTAAGTCTTTTATTTTTCTTATATCGTGCTGTATAAGTTTAAAGTTTGGTTTGCTTTTAAAGTCTTTAAGATTCACATTTAGGTCTATACCAAACTTATATTTAAAATTTATAGTTTTTAGAAGAAATGCTCCTTTTCCGCAACCGACATCAAGTATTTTACCTTTTCGAGAACTTTCAGGGATATTTTTAATTGCTATTTTTATTCTCTGTTGGGCAAGAATGTTTTCAAGAACTCCAGAGCCTCTTGTTACTTTATTCATAAAAACTTAGTTTACCTTTTGTTGATATTTCTTATGTTTAGTTTATTGAATACAACTCTATCATAACCTAAAAAGTTAATTATGATAATGGTAACAATTCCTATGAGTATATTAAGCCTGTAATATAATCCAATTTTTTCAAAGATATAAAACATGAGGGATCGTATAATTATGGATAATCCAGAAACAAAGTAAAATAAAAAGAGTTTTGACCAAAGGTGGTATAGAGACCTAAATTTATAGCGCCATGTGATTTTTGAATGTAAGATAAACGCAACGAATAAGCCCACTATTATACTAATAAAATTAGCCATGTTTTTCAGGTATTCTGAATTAAAGTTCATTTTTTCTACAAGAAAAATCATAGTAGCATATTGGGAAAGAGCTATAAATAAACCGCATATTGAATACTTGACAAGTGTGGCAAATGTAGATGTATTATATTTAAAAATACACCAGAAAGCTTTTATTGCATCCTTCACTCCTATTTTTTTCCCTTCTTCATAAGTGCGCCCATGATAAGAAATTCCGACTTCATATACTTTTATGTTTTTCGTTCTGCTGAGTTCTGCTACCTTTGCCGTAATTTCTGGTTCAAAACCAAATCTTTTTTCTTCTATATTTATTTTAGATAACACTTCTTTCTTAAATACTTTATAGCATGTTTCCATGTCTGTTAAGTTTAAATCAGAAAACATATTTGAGAGTAAAGTTAGTATCTTATTTGATAAACTATGCCAATAATATAAAACTCGATGAGGTTCCCCACCCATGAAACGAGAACCATAAACAACATCTGCTTTGCCTTTTATAATTGGATCCAGGAGTTTTTCGTATTCTTGTGGGTCGTACTCTAGGTCAGCATCCTGAATAATAATTATATCTCCAGAACTATTTTTAAAACCGGTAGATAAGGCGGCCCCTTTCCCTTGATTTTGCTTGTGAAAACATATTTTACATAAAGGATCTTTAATTGTTTTTAATAGTTCTCTGGTACCATCCGTAGAACCATCATCAACAACTATAATTTCCATTTTGGAGATTTTCCGAGGAAGCCTTGCATTTTTAACCCTTGACAAAAGTTCAAGCATAGTTTTTTTCTCATTATAGACCGGTATTACAACTGATAACTTCATTATAACTACTCAATTATTTTGATTAATTACTGTCTTTGATGGTACAAAGGAAACATTATAATAAATTCATAATTAATTGTCAAATTTTTCTTCCCCCTTGAGAAGGAGTAAAATTGGTAAGATTAATTAGGTAAAGTTTATTTATTATTCTCTATGGGAGCATATAAATAAATCTCATCCCCTTCGTATGCTAAAGGATGATCCATTTTTATATGAATAAGCTCATAATAATTAGTGAGCTCCTGTTTTGTTTGTGCCTGTATTAAAATCCTGTAGTTGTTTGTTACCTTTTCATTTTTTGTTATATAGAGTGCCGTGTATAGATAATTTGGAGGATGTGTCATTGATTTTATAGTTGTATGAGGATATTTTTTTGTATATTCATTTATGGTTTCATAAAGAATTTGAAGCCCTGCATTCTGAGATGGAGTAACTTTCATGCCAGATAATATGCTGTTGTTTTTAATCTCAGAAGGATACATTTTTATTGTTTCTATTCCTCGTTTTATTCTGAATGAGATTATTTGATAAAGCGTTATAGAAAAATAAGAAAATATTATAAAGCATAATACACCATAAAAAATTGAAGCCGAAAGTTCTTTTTCTCTATAGTAGTGATAGGCGGCTTTAATAGCTTGCCAGATTATAAACACTATAAAACCTATTGCAGGAGTTGCTGCCCAATAAGCATGCCGTACGCAGAGCACGGGATAGTATTGTAACCAGCTTGAAAGACATACAAAAATAAAAGAAAGTAAAATGCACATATTTTTACTGTATTTCTTCAAAAAAAGAAAATTAGTTAAAATTGTAAAGAATAGTATCAAGGGTAATAATGGCAAAATCATCCAGAAATAATTAAAGATACCTCCTTCTCCCATTATTGTTTTTCTGGGAAGTAAGCCTTTCATGGTATCAAATAAAGTGTTAAAAATATTTTTACTCCCAATAAAATAGTTGTATTGTCCTATAAAGGAATATTCCACATATTTAATCAACGCATCATTTAACGCTAGCCACGCAACAAAAATGGTGAATACCAATAGGTTGCCTAAGAGATACGATTTGATATGACTTGATATATCTTCGTCTTTTTCTTTATTAAAAATCTTATAAAATAATAGAAATAAAAAAAATAATAAAATTGCAAAAAATAATAATAAGCCTACAGATTGCCTTGCCCAAAAGGTGAATGAAACAAAAATTCCCACAAGAAGTGTGGCAATCCGCGAATTGCTTTCTATAGAAATTATTAAAAAATATGCAGCGAGTAATGAAAATAAAAGTGCAATATTCGAAGACCATGGCAAAAATTCCCAGACATATCCAAGGTAATAGGGGGCTAAGAACAGCCATATAAGGCATATTAATGTAGATAGAAAAGAAGGCAAAAACTTTCTCCATATTAACCACATTATAATTGAGATAATGGAATAAACGAAAGCTGTTAATAACTGGATTACCACTAAATAGTGTCCGAATAATTTCAGGGAAAATGCATGAATCAATGCAGTTAAAGCCCCATAGTAGAAGTAAGTATCTCTGTATAGCATATAACCCTTTTCTAACCGTATTGCTGCGTTAAACATAATTCCCTGATGGTGTGGATCAATGCCTAACCTTGCAAATGTAGAAGCTATTAGTAATGTAAGAGAAAAAACAAAAAAAATCTGTGCATAGTCAACAATACTTAGCTTTTTTTTCCTGATTTCCGGATTAATAAGAAAATACAATGTAAACCTCTTTTAAAATGTGGTGGCCTGTATTATTTACCTTCTTCATCTTTCAAGCCTGCTTATATCTTACTAAAAAGCAGTAGTTTTATCAAATATTTTATTTTTAATATTACTTCACAAGATATTTCGATATAGGTTTTTATCCTTTCCAAAAAGCTTTATGAATCAACCATAGTTTTTAATTTTTAATTAAGGAAAAGAATGCTAAGGCTGTCCAGAAAGTAAGGCATTTTATTTTTTACCACAAAAGAATCAATTCGTTTACTTGACATTTTCATGCGTATTTGTTAAAAAATATGGCTGTTTGAAAAATCTTTGATGGGGAGTTTGAAGTTTTAATAAATAAAAAAATCTTGAAAGATTGCAAAGTCCGATGGTTTAAACGGTATTTTAATAAAGTGCTTGATTTTTAAGATAAAGAAAAATTTGGAATATAGGGTGTAGGTTAAGTATGGAGAAAGTCTATATGAGACAGGGGCATACAATGGAAACAATTTCTTTATAGTTGCAATGATAAAGAGTATTTTCACCACGGAGCACACGGAGAAGGAATAGGAGAAGTGTAAAGGCGTAAATAAATAAAAAAACAATAGTTTTTGATGGAGGTTAAATATGAAGAAAATCTGGCTGTTAGTAGTGTTATTGACGATAGGGGTTTTAGGACATTTATTTTCAATGGACACAACGGTAGAACCTGATTTGGGGTTGGGGTATAGTGGCAATTTTAATTTAAGGGCCGGGAATGCCTGTGACGGAACTGCTATAGTGTATTATGATAAAAATAAAAAAACAATGGCTATACGGGTGGCGCAACAAAATGGAGGGCCGTATTATTACTGTTATAAAAATGAGAATCCAGAGTTATATAGTGTAGTCTATTCATTTATTGAAAAGACAATTGATGGTTATTCCTCTTCGGATAATGGGCGTTATTGGATTTTTTTCTGGTACGAAATTGTCAATGGAAAAAGGATTATACGGGGAGTTGGTTCCGGAGACAATTAGGTTTGATGGTTGCGGAAAGATGGGAGCGGTAAAGTGTGTATTAAAAGGAAACCAAATAGATTCGGAGGATTAGTATGAAAAGGGTTTGTTTTTTGATAGTATTGATGACAATATTGGTTCCGCGATATTTATTGTTTGCAGACCTTGTACCCGGAGATGGGCTATTAAGTACTGGTGAATTTACATTAGAGGGTTTGGCTTATTCTCATTGCGGAAAAGTTACGGCGTTTTACGATGAGAATAAGAAATCAATGGCTATGCGCTTTACAACTTCTGATGGTACACCTTACTATTGCTATGAGAATGATAACCCGAAATTGTATACTATTGTATGGACATTTGCTGATAATTGTTTACAGAACTATGTCTGCTGGGATAATGGGAAAACAGCTAAAAGCCATGGTTATTGGTGGCTTACCTTATGGTACAAACCCATTAATGGTAAGAATATTGTGAAGGGTATTAGTACGAGAGCACAACAAGTAAACGGTTGGTAGTCGGCAGGACTGTTGGGTAAATTTTCTTTGCGAGGAAGATATTTTTATGGATATCTTCTATTATACTTTTTTTATAGGGGCTGTCCAAAAAGCCCAGAATTCACCACAGAGCACACGGAGAATTGCCTGTTGATTTTATCAAAATAGCATTTTGGCAAAAACAGACATATTCTAACTTCTTTAACAGCAATATGTATGTTAGAAAACGCTATTTTGTAAGTTTCTATGAAAAATTCATAAAATCAACAGGCAAAGAACACGGAGAATAAACATCGTAAATCCTTGCCTTGCAATAAATTAGGATTTCCTCCGTGCTCTCTGTGATCTCCGTGGTGAGCATAAAATTATACTTTTTGGACAACCCCTTTGAAGATGGTTTATTAAAAGAAGCGAACCAGTATTATTGAATATTGGGGTATAAAGTTCAGGAATGACTCAGGAGGCTTTCAATGAAAACAATGAAGAAGTTTTTAAGCCTTTTTGTCTTAATCTGCTTTGTTAATGCTACTGTTTATCCTTATACGAATATGGGAAAAACATCTTCGTATAGTAAAAAGGGGGTGCATAAGCCTTATCATTCAAAGAGGTGGAGAAGGCACAGGCATATTCATACGCAAAACATTGCGATTTCGCGTTCGGCGGATTCTATTAATCTTTTATGGGATGCCGAAGCCTTTCCCGGTGTAAAGTATTTTGAGATTACAAGGCATCCCGGGTTTGCCAATGGTTCTCAACTTGTAGAAGTGAAAAAGGGCTCTTATGTTGATAAAGAAGTTGTTGATGGAACGGAATATAGATACATGGTTTTCAAAATTGAGGGTAAGAACAAGAAGAAGCTTATTGCGACCTTAAGTGCCTATTTTGGCTCTAAAACTGGCACGGCTCTGGCAGGCAGGCCCTCGCGGGTTAACTACGATGGATTAGTTCTTGTTTTTCAAGGTACGGAGTTTACAACGGATACAGGAGTAACTATCCGCATTTCACCAGATGATGTAGAAGAAGATTTAATTATACAGGCCTCTGATATTTATGAGATTACAACAGAGAATGATGCTCAACCCTTAACTCCTGTTACTGCAGAGATATCATACAATACCATAAATATGCCACAGGGATATACGGAAGGCGATTTAAGGGTTTTCATAAGGCATGATGCTAAATCGCCATGGGAGCTGGCAAAGATTATAAGAGTCGATAGATCAAGAAATATAATTTATGCTTCCATACCGCATTTTTCAGAGATAGTGGCAGGGTTTTCAGCAGCACCGGAGTCATCGCAGACAAGGGCAAATGTTAATACCGCATTACCGAAAATAAATTTGCCAGATCCTTTTATCGGGAAAATGAAGGTTTCTCTACCACAACCAAATATTTATGGGGTGTTAAACCAGGGAATTCCAATCCAGCTTCCTGCTGGAAAGGCTGGAATGACCCCAGAAATTTCGCTTGTCTATAATAGTGCTCAGAAAAACGGGCTTCTGGGTTATGGCTGGGCACTGTCTGCGTTGCCTGTTGATTTTATCAAAAATTAGCATTTTGGCAAAAACAGGCATATTCTAAATTCTTTAACAGCAATATGTTAGAAAACGCTATTTTGTAAGTTTTTAGGAAAAATTCATAAAATCAACAGGCAATGCGGGCGATAGCATTTCGTATGTAAAGAAAAACGGCAATTATGTTTATACTTGCAGTGATGGAGAGCTTTTATTGACCTCACAAAGCGGGAGTATTTATAATTATCATTTAAAGTATGAAAAGAACTATGTTCGCTATGAATACGATTCATATTCAGATACATGGTCTGTTATTAAGGATGGATATACTTTTTATTATGGCGAAAATGGTGCGAAATTAAGTAATAATTTACCGGGAATGAACTCAAGGCAATGGCTTTTAACAAGCAAGGTTAGCCCTGATTCTATAGCCATTCATTATAACTATATCCCGACTTATGGAAACGAGCTTATTCTAGATAGTATTACATATGATCATTTTAAGATTCAGATGGTCTGGGAAGATAGGAATGATATTTTCAGCTACACCAGTGGGGTTGGCTATTATACTATGAAACAGCGTCTCGCAGGCATTCAAATACAGAGCACATTAAATAAATACGGGACTTATCAATTAGAACGGGAATATATTCTAACATATACTAATAACGATGTTGGAGATTCGCTTTTGAGTAAGGTAGAGTTAAAATATTCCGATGGAACCCCTCTTTCGCAAATAGATATGACATATAAGATAAACGACTTTAATCATTCTATTAATACAAATGCACAAAGCTGGAATACGAATTCTCCTATTTCAGAAGACAGGCAGAGGCTTATTCCTATGGACATTAACGGGGATGGGCTGCAGGATATTGTTACCGTTATGGACGGGATAACAAACATCTCTTATGGGAAATTCAAGGTTTATACAAACAGCGGGCATGGGTTTATAGCGATGCCAGCATTATGGAATATCAATGATGGGTTTTCAAACATCAATGATTTTCCTATGGAAAGGATTCGTTTTCGTGACATGAACGATGATGGTCGTCCTGATATTGTCGCAAATTTTACAGCGTATCCTTCTGGAGAAAGGCAGGCAACCTGGAAGGTATTTATCAATACGAACAATAGCTTTGTTTATGATCCGGAATATACATTATCCCTGGATGTTGACCCGGGCCGATTCAGCATGATGGATATCAATGGCGACGGAAGGTCAGATTTTATTATTAACAGGACAGGGCTTGAAGGATATACGGGAATTGTATATGAAGTTTATACAAATAAAATAACGGGCATTGAATCATCCCCTGTTTATTGGCAATATCCAGTAACTACGGATCCTGCAATGGTCAGTACGCTTGATGTTACAGGTGATGGGCTTGTTGATCTTCTTGTCAGGAATGATAGTGATACAACAACAGGCTGGAAGGTTTTCAGGAATACTGGCTCGGGATTTGACACAACACCACTTTTATTCAGCATACCGAAGACAGACCCGCAGTTTATAAGCTGGATGGATATTAACGGTGATGGTATGCAGGAAATCGTAGTTAATACTAATAATGGAAGCAATCAGATTTTATCTGTTTACAGAAACAATGGTTCATCCATTCTCACCAATGCTGAAACATGGATAGCACCCTCTGCAAACCCGTATGAAATAAGTTTTCAGGATATGAATGGCGACGGCAGGCCCGATATAGTTATAAACCGGCAGGATGTTACAATCAAGCTGGATATATGGCTTAATACCGGAAATGGGTTTGTTTCCAAGGGAACAATTGATCTTCAGGGAACGGATCCCTCTATACTTTCCTTTATTGATATCAATGGAAACGGTGCGGTGGATAGTGTAATAAATAACCCTGATGGAAGCTTTACTGTTTATGATGGCAAACAGAATTTTAATTATCTTCTATCGTCAATAGAAGCAAATCATATGGTTATTGAATATGATTATGATAATGCAAACAACGGGCTTGGTTTCCCGAGGACTGTCCTGAAAAAGACGACGGTAAGGAATAAATTGCCAGAAACTGACCCTGGATATTTTTCAAAAGATACATTTTACATTTATGAACAGGGTAGGTATGACCGACAGAACCGCATTATGTATGGGTTTGGTAAAATCACGGCTTCCGATGTGATGAGCAATAAATCTATTGTATATTACAGTCAGGATGGAGAAGAAATGATAGGCCGTGTACTGACTAATGAATCTTATGCCGGCACCAATTCTGTATTGGTCTCACTTTCTATCAACAATTACACAAAGCAAAATATGTATGGTGGAAAGTCAAAGATTGTCCTTCTGACAGATAGTGTTAATGTTACATGGGCTTTAGACCAGACGGAATCGTTAGCTACAAAGACGGAATATAAGTATTATGGGCTTGATTATATTTCTGGCGGTGATGCAGATGGATATTACCTGCTTTATAAGAAGATTAACCTGAGGAAGGTAACGGGATCAGATTTTTCTATAAACCCCGATACAACGGATGATATTTATCAGGAATACAAATACACGACAGCCAATGATTTTTATAATATAACGCCAAAGCTCTGTTCATCGGAAAGCTATATGATAAGAGCAGATATGAGCAAGGACAAGCTTGGCGAAACACAGTATTACTTTGTAGGCGCACCTTCATTCGGTACGATTGGCGATAGGGATCTTGTTGCTTTAAAAAAGGAATGGAATGGAACAAATGAAGGTGGTAATAAGTGGCTTACAACTTTAAACAGGTATGATACAGCTGATCGCTGGCGACTTGTTGGTACTACGCTTTCTAATGAAAAGGCAGAAGGTAGTACGCTGATAAAAACGACGGATTATTCTTATGACACTACCTTGCGGTTTATTACAGAGACATCGAATACCTATGATATGATTGTTGAAACCTCAAAGTCACTTCCGGAGCCTGTATGGGGGCTTCCACTTAAGGTGATAGATAATAATAATCAGACGAATTATTACAGGTATGATAAACTTAACCGATTGCTTGCGGTGTATAAACCGGGAGACAATTTTGCTGGAGGGCAACAAACAGGGCTTAACAGCATAAGCGATTTTACGAATAACATTTCGGACACTGCATCAGTGCTTTATGTCTATGGCGAGGGGAATGCAAATACAATGTTTACAAAGGCTCTTACGAGGCTTAAAAGGAATGATACATCTCCAGTTGCCTTTATTGAAAGCATAGCCTTTATTGATGGAATGGGAAGAACGCTTCAAACCAAGATAAGCCATAAGAATCCTGCAACTGGAGGTAAGTACTATGTTGTTTCCGGGAAGCAAGTTTATGATAGGCTGGGCAGGGTAATAGAAACGCACGAACCGATTAGAACGGATGAGCCGCTTGAGACTTATTATCTTTATGGCAACAGTGTAAAGAATCCTGTTATTACAACATATGATGAGCTTGACCGTGTTATAAGGACGGACAAGGGAACGGGAGAAAAAAAGATAACATTCAGGACAGAATACATCGGGCTCTATAAAACGGTTTTCTATGATGCCGAAGGGAATATTAGCGAAACGATTAAGGATGAGTATGGCAGGGTTAAAAAGATTATTGACTATGTAAATAAGGAAAGGCTTCCCGCCAATGTCTACGCAACGATTGATTATGCCTATGATAGTCGCGGCAACCTGACAAATACAGTGGATATAAACGGGAACTGCATATCTGTTGCTTATGATGAGCTTAATAGAAAGATTGCAATGTCTGACCCGGATATGGGGAACTGGACTTATGAATATGACGATCTGGGACGGCTTATTACAACTACAGATGCAAAGGGACAAAAGAGCCGTAATGAGTACGATGCTGCGGGGCGACTTATTTTAAAAACTTATGACGGCGGTACAGCACCTGCTGTAAGCTATATGTATGGTACATCCCCTGAGCAGAACAATAATGGACGCCTTATAGGGGTTAATGATGGTTCGGGCAGTGAAAGTTATTATTATAATGAGCGAGGGGAACTTATTGAAATAATTAAGTTCATTGATGGCGTAAAGTATGTTTCATCATTTTCATATGATGCCCTTGGCAGGGTGGATACGATTGTCTATCCGCATCCTTCGGGTGCGAGTATGGAGGATATTATAAAGCTTAAGTACACTTACGAGGAGTATAGTGGCCTGCTTGATAAAATCGACCGTATTGATGCAGAGACAGGAGAGATTATTAAGCCATACCTTAAGAACATTGACTATGATGTTATGGGACGGCGGACCGCTGTGACTTATGGGAACGATGTAACTACGACTTATACCTATGATGATGTAAAATCCCTTTTGCAGAACTGCACCATTGCAAGAGGTGAATCAACTTTAAAAGAAATCAATTATAATTTTGATAAGATGGGTAACCTTCTTGTAAAGGATGAAACGGAAGCAAGGACCGAGTACCAGTATGATAATCTCTATCGCCTTACACAGGCAGTGTTTACTCCAAAATCGGGTAGTGGACTTGAGGGTACGGGATATACACAGCAGAATGCGTATGACCCGCTTGGAAATATTCTAAGCAAGGATGTTGACCCGGTTAACTCAAAACCGGGAAATCGTAACTATCAATATAGTTCAGGTAAGCCACATGCTGTTACTGGCTTTACAGGAACATACAAAAACGATGAAAATGCTGTTTATTCATTTGAATACGATGCCAATGGAAATATGACAGAACAGAGAATAACATATCAGGATGACGGGACGAAGACTGCAGTTAAAAGATTTACCTGGGATGGGGCAAACCGACTTCGCTCTTTAAGCTGGGAGGGTTCAACATGGAGATATTATTATGACCATACTGGAGAACGAATTAAGAAGGTTAAGAATGAAGGTACGCCGGCGGAAGACGCTACGATTTATGTAAACGGTATTGCACAGTTCAGGGCGGGAAGCGAGGTTTATGCAGTCTTTGACGGTGTTAACCGCATTGCGGTTATCTCAAGGGTTGCAGAGGAAAATACCTTCTACCTTAACACCGACCACATCGGCTCAACCGCTCTTGTAACCAGAGAAGACGGAGCAGTTTACAGGAAGATTATCTACAGAAGCTTTGGCGAGATATACAAAGCCTGGGACGAAGCATCAGGCTGGCATACGCCGGATTCAAGTATCCTGTCGGACATAGGCAATTATGCCTTCACGGGGCAGGAGATAGATAGCGAGACAGGGCTGTACTATTACGGTGCTCGATACTACGACCCGAATATAGGCAGGTTTATATCTGCGGATACTAAGATAGATGGTATATGGACGACTCAGGGATACAGTCGATATTCTTATGTTCAAAATAATCCGATAATTTACTATGACCCCACGGGAAGGTGGAGTTTTGGAATCGGTATTGTTTTTGGTTATGATTCAGAGCACGGATGGCACATTGGGGTTGGTGTTGCCTGCGACTTTAGAGATGAAATTGGCGTTGGTTTTGATATCAGTTATAAATGGCATCAGGATAGTTCAAGTTCGTTTGTAGCGGGAGCGGGTATAAATATTGATTTAGGGGTAGTAAGTCTTGAACTTGGGCTTGGGTATAGTTATAATACAAAGACAGGGAGTTATTTCTATTCAGATTTTGGAGCCAGCGCACTTGGATTGGGGGTTGAAGTTGGAACCAAGCAATACTGGGACAAGGAAGGGAATTATATTGGTGGATTGACTTATGTAAAAGGATTTTTAGGGAGTACTAAGGCGAACATTGGAGTAGGATACCAATGGGGGAGTGGAATGTATCAAAATGAGAGTGGATGGTATGAAGAGCAAAAGTTTGGTCAGGTAAGTGTTAAATATCTTGAAGGAGGGAGGTGGAGTTTTGAGGCGTATGGGGCAAGTGCGAGTTATAGTGATAGGGAGGGCTTTAAGTTTGAAGGATTTGAAACTCAAGCATACGGATATGAAATTAGCGATACAGGCAATAGCCATACAGGGATTATTGGTTCAGTAATAGAAAAGCTTATTGCTAAAAAAGTTGAAGGTATTTATGTCTTAAGAAAAGAACCTTTGCAGGAAGGAGATAAATTTGGACATTATTGGATTGAAATTGATCTTGATGGGGATGGCATTACAGATGAAAGTTATGGATATTGGCCAAAGGAAGGTATTAATATATTAAATCCGTTGAAAGTACTTCAAGTATTGACAGTCGGAGTTGAGGGAGAAGTAAATCGAGGATTTCCTGTAGATCCGGATACTACTTCAGTGAACCAGGAATTGGATGTAAAAACGGATGTATATAGTGTTTATAGTTCTAAATCAAAGGAGGACATAGTAAAATCGATTAGAAGGCATGCAAATTCATATACAACTGGAAACCATAGGTATGGAATTCCTTTCCAAGATTCATGCCATACATTTCAAAATTCTTGGATATCAAAGTACCGAATTGATATAAGGAGGTAAAAGTTAATGATTAGATTTATTTTATTATCTATTTTATCAGTAATATTAATTGGCTGTAAAAATTATCAGATAAATGATTATACGATAACAAAGTTTTCTGTATATTCAAAATCTACTTCTTTTGTTAGGGAGACTACTAATAAAAATGAAATCGATAGGTTCAAAGAATTTCTTTTGAACTCGATTATAGTAAATGAAATTCCAAATGAATTTGATCAATTTGATTATACACATAGGATATATATAATTGGGAACGATTTAAAAGGTAAATGGGTGTACAATTCAAATAATGGATTTTTTTCAAAGCTAATAAGTTATAAAGTTAAGCCTGTGTTAATGTTCCAGATTACAAATATTACAAAATTTAACCAATTTATAGATTCGATAGTGAGTTTGCATTTGGATATTTCTAATGACTAAAACTATGCAATAAACTTGGTTATAGAAATTAGGTAAAAAGCTGTTCGGGCTTATTAACGAAGCTACAGAAATAAACAGTTACGATGGCTGTACTCACTCCGGAGAACACGGAGAATAAACATCGTAACTCTTTGCCTTGCAATAAATTAGAATTTTCTCCGTGCTCTCTGTGATCTCCGTGGTGAGCATGAAATTATACTTTTTAGACAGCCTGTAGTGGCTACTTGATTTTTTCAATACAGAAAAGTTAATTAAAGCCAAAGAATTGAAGGAACAATAGGGACTTTAGGAGGTAGAACAAGCCTTTTAATAAGAGGACGAAGTATATAAACCTCCCCTGTATACCAAATACCCATAAAGCCTACTTTAACAATAGGCTTAGTCATAGGCATTCCCACTGAAGAAGCGAGGCAGGAAGCCGAGCGACCCAGCGGAGATTCGACAGGATGTCTATTGGAGCTGGGGCTTCAGTGGGAATGCCTATGACAGAGGTAAACGATAAAGAAAGTTAAACAGAAAGCTTTAAAGGGTGAAGACTACTACTAAAGCGGGGCGGGCAAAGGTAGAAGAAGGGAAAGAGGATAGAAGGTATTTAGTTATAGGACGAAGGTAACGAAGTATAGAAATCTGGGGTGGGATATGTACAAAAATAATTAACTCTACACACCCGCCACGGATACTTCCTGCTGAATGGTGTAATATCATTTACTTTATGAAGGGAAGACCTGTACAGAGGCAACCAGGGATGGTTGCCGTTGAGCCGACATGAGGCAGGAGGCCGAATGTCGGCGATTCTGCCTCTGAATAAAGTAAATGATATTACACCATGCTTACCGTGGCGGGAGGCTTGTTTTATGTATAGCGAAGCAATACATAGCCCGGCGCCAGCCACTACTATGCCTTCACGGGGCAGGAGATAGATAGCGAGACAGGGCTGTACTATTACGGTGCTCGATACTACGACCCGAATATAGGCAGGTTTATATCTGCGGATACTAAGATAGATGGTCGAGGGCTTGACACGCAGGGGTATAATAGGTATGCTTATTGTAGGAATAATCCGATTACATACAGTGACCCGAGTGGACATGATTGGCTTAAAGATTTCACGAACTGGATGTTGGGAAAGATTAATAACTGGCTGTTTGGTCCTAATAGTGCCTGGAACTGGTTATTTGGATCTAATAGTGAATGGGGGAAATTCTGGAATAGTGATACTGGAAAGGTTGTAGAAGCGATTATAGGTGTTGGTTTAATTATTATAGGTGGCCTGATAGGTGTAGGAACCTTTTTAGGAGGATTATTTGTAACAGCAGGGCTTTACATAGCGAATAATAGTGGAGTAATTGCAGTTTATGGGGAATCCAGTATAACGCTTTACTCAGACACATTTGACACTGGGGGAGGTGATGGAGGTATTGATAATGATGGTGGCAGTAGTGGTGGTAATGGGAGAAGCAATA
>Ga0207433_10006791_pt1 | contig 19556 bp, 14 predicted proteins | sample YelNatPaOPGAMG01_FD_187559 | JGI IMG/M metagenome (GOLD analysis project Ga0207433, IMG submission 187559) | Hot spring thermophilic microbial communities from Obsidian Pool, Yellowstone National Park, USA - OP-RAMG-01 (SPAdes) (version 3) | ecosystem: Environmental > Aquatic > Thermal springs... | reverse complement strand
CCATTTACGGCCTCTTTGTAAATATTTCAGTGTCAGATAGAAAGATAATCTGGCTTGGCTTTTCACACTAGCCTCCCGTCGGAGAGTCGGATTTTACGACTAGCGTAGATTAATTCTTCTTCATGCGTTACCATTACAATTGTGATGCCATCTTTTTCATTAAGGTTTTTGAAAATTTCCAATACGCTTTTTGATGAAATGGTGTCTAAATTAGCAGTTGGCTCATCAGCAAATAAAATCTTAGGTTCATTTACTAAAGCGCGAGCAATAGTAACTCGTTGCTGCTCGCCACCAGAAAGTTCAGACGGAAGACGATTCTCTTTATTCTTTAGGCCAACTTTATCCAATAAAAAGATAGCCCTTTTCATTGCTTCTTTAGAGGTACCGATCATCATCGCGGGTAGCATAACATTTTCCAGGGCGGAAAGTTCTGTAATTAAGGCGTATTCTTGAAAAATATAGCCTAACTGACGAAGGCGTAAATCAGTGCGTTTTTTCTCTGACAAATGACAGTTTTTGGTCTTGAATAATCACCTCACCGCTGTTCGGTAAATCGAGTAGTGCCATAAGATGCAGCAAAGTTGATTTTCCAGATCCGTTTCTGCCTGTTATCATCAAAAACTCTCCTGTTGACACCTCAAAGGATACATTATCTATTGCTTTGACATCGCTACTACCCGAATGATAGATTTTAACCAAATTTTCAACTTTAATTATCGATTCCATGAATTCATTATATATCAATCATAGATTCTTTGAAAATTTTCTGCTCAACTTGATGATTAAATTATTCAAAAAACCAAAAATGAATTAAAATGGGAGTAGAATGGTATCAGATAACAAAACATTCATTTCGTACTTATTGCTAAAATCGAGGTTAAAAATGAAACATCCCCAATCTCATTTTTAATCGTGGCATGGCCTAATTTTACCATGCATTAACAAAACGCCTATTATATGCTCAAGAGAACCATTCTAATAAATAAAGCAAATATCAGGTTCAAAAGAGAACCGTCCCCTTATTCTTATTTTTCTTTTTCTTACAAAAATAGAAATTCTCACACTGCGGAAGATGAAACCTAATTCTACTTTTATAATTCTTCTTACCAAGTTTTTCAATATGGTAATTACTCTTCTGGGCCTTGGCCATGGTTCCACCTGGCCGGGAGAAATTGCTCTTTTGTTAAATCGCCATTTTGTAAAAAGAATTATCGGGAAAAATCCTCATTTAAAGACTATTCTGGTAAGTGGCACCAATGGCAAAACCACTACCACAAAAATAATTACCCATATTCTTTCCGAAAAAAATCTAAAGGTGCTTTCTAACAATATGGGCAATAATCTCTTAAACGGCATTGCCTCTACCTTGATTAAAGGTACTAACCTCTTAGGAAAAATCGACTATGATGTGGCTGTACTAGAGGTAGACGAAAATATCCTGCCGCTACTACTTTTAGAATTTCAGCCCGATGCAATAGTGCTGTTAAATCTTTTCAGAGATCAACTAGACCGCTATGGCGAGTTAAATACTATCAGCGTTAAATGGCAAGGGGCTTTTGCGTTTCTTGATAAAAAAACAACCTTAATTCTTAACGGCAACGATCCGGAAATCTTCCATATAGGAGAAGAAGTCAAAGGACCAACGATTTTTTATTTCGGGATAAGCCCCACAAAAATGACAAAAAGGCAACCAGGCAAAGATGCTGACCAAATCTACTGCCCACACTGCCTTCAGGAAAAATTAATTTTTTCAAAAATTGCCTATGCCCATCTTGGCTATTTCCAGTGTCCAAACTGTGGGCTCTCTCCTCAGAAACTCTTCACCCTACCTTCTTCTTCTCAATTCAGACTTGTTGGACTTTTTAATCTCTACAATCTGACTGCGGCAATTCTTACTTGCAACCTGGTTTTTAATATCAAAATTGCCGAGGCTGTAAAAATTTGCAAAAACTTCACGCCTTCCTGGGGTCGCCAAGAAAGCTTTGAGTTTCTGGGGCGAAAAATTCTTATTCAACTTACAAAAAATCCCTCGGGTTTCAATCAGTCGCTTTTATTGCTTAAAAACATAGATGAAAAGAAAAAGAATGTCCTTGTGGTTCTTAACAATCGCATTCCGGATGGACGCGATGTTTCCTGGATATGGGATGTTGATTTTCAACCTTTACTCAAAGGGGCGAAAAATATTTATCTTGCCGGCGACCGGGTGTTTGATTTAGCTTTAAGATTAAAATATCAATCCGGCCGCAATCTAGAGTTTAGAAGATATAGGAATTACTATTTAGCAGACAATGTCTTTTTGGGCAGTGACCTCTCTTTCGTTCTTAACAAAGCCATCCAAGAAACTAGCAAAGGCGAGTGGCTGATTATTTTTCCTACCTATTCAGCTATGCTGGAAGTAAGAAGACTTTTAAACAGGAGGGGGTTCGATGACTAACAAAACCCTAAAACTCAAACTTGCTTGGTTCTATCCAGACTGATGTCTACTTATGGCGATGCAGGCAATATTGAAGTGCTTTTTTACAGAGCAAAATGGGCCGGCATAGAGATGGAGGTAGAGAAAATTGAACTTAAAGATAATCTTAAAAAAACTCCTAAGATAGACTTGCTGTTTATGGGCGGTGCTCAGGACCGCCAGCAGAGCATTGTCCTAAAAGATCTCTTAAACAACAAAGGGGCTATAATTGAGGAGCTCCTTTACAAAGAAAAACCGGCTCTCTTTGTTTGCGCTGCCTATCAACTAATGGGACAGTATTATATTACTGCTGAAGGAGAGGCAATAGAGGGCTTAAAAATTCTAGATCTTTACACCGAAAATCCCGGTTTTAGCTCCAAAAGACTAGTGGGAGACATTGTTATCTCTTCTCCTCTATTTCCTGATTTAAAAATTTTAGGTTTTGAAAATCATGGCGGACGCACCTACCTGGGGAAAAACGTTAAACCCTTCGGAAAAGTGCTTTTGGGAAATGGCAACAACGGATTGGACAATACCGAGGGAGCTCTTTTTAAAAATCTCATCGCTACTTATCTTCATGGCCCCCTGCTGCCCAAAAATCCTAAAATTGCTGACTGGTTAATAGAAAAAGCGCTGGAGGTCAAGTATAAAGAAAAGTTCTCGCTTAATTTTCCGAACGAGGTTTTTGAAAAAACTATTAGAGAAATACAAATAGAAAAAATTGCAAAGAAAAAGATCTCAACCTAAAAGATAGCCTGTTTTTAAAAAGTTCTGTTAAAATTTAAGACAAATAATAACCTTTTTTAAAAGAAACATTTAGGTGAACGCATTTATTAAAAAACTCTTGGGGGCCTGGTGGCGCAATCTTATCTATGACCCCAAATCGCCACCAAAATTTATTAAAAAAAGACTTGTGGCTATTGGCGGAGGTACAGGTTTAAGTAATCTCCTGCGAGGGCTTCGGGATCACTGCGAAAACATCACCGCCATCGTGACAATGACTGATGATGGCGCTTCCTCAGGCAGACTACGAAAGGAATTTAATGTCTTGCCTCCTGGGGATATTCGTAAATGCCTCCTTGCCCTCTCCAAAGAGGAACCGCTACTTACAAGGCTCTTTAGCTACCGTTTTAAAGAAAAAGAAAAAAATGAGATAGGCGGGCACAGTCTTGGCAATCTCTTTTTAACAGCGCTGGCAGATATTGCCGGGAGTTTTGAGGAAGGAGTAGAGCTTGCCAGCCACCTCCTAAATACCCAGGGTGAAGTCTTGCCGGTAGCCACAGAGCCTCTAGAGCTAGTCGCCGAAACCATTGATGGCAAAACCATTGTTGGCGAATCGCAAATCGTCAAAAGCGGCTATCTACCAGACAAAGCCAAAATTAGGCTTTCAAAAGTAGCCAAAATTAACCCTTTGGCGGTAGAAGCAATTACCCAAGCAGGGTTCATTATTATTGGCCCTGGCTCTCTTTTTACAAGTATCCTTCCCAATCTTCTTTTTCCAGAGGTAGTAAAAGCCATCAACAAAAGCAAAGCGCCGGTAATCTATGTTTTAAACGCTTCCACAGAGAAAGGAGAAACCGAAGGCTTAAGCGGCGAGAAGCATTTGAAAATCGTCTCCTCGCACCTAAAAGCCCAACCAAACTACTGTCTAGTTTCGGAGAGACTCCTGCTTAGCGAAAAAGAAGGGGTTTTGGGGAACATTAAAAATATCACCATCAAAAGAAGAAGGCTGGGTAAAACCAAAATCATCCCTGTGGACATTCTAGACGAAGAAAATCCGCTCTATCACCATTCTGAAAAACTCGCAAACGCTCTTGTCAGGCTCATTACCAAATCTTAAAAAGAAGAAGAGGGCAACTTGCCCTCTTCTTAAAGTTAAAGTATAAGAACGGGCGAAAGAGGGACGATCCGGTTACTCCTAGCCAATTCTACAATCTCCTCTTCGTGATTCTTGAGCAGTCCTTCAAGCATCTGACAATTAATCGCCGTTTCATCATTCATTGTCATTAGGTACTCTTAATAGGGGTTGTCTTGAACGAATAACCACCCCCATCCATCTCATTTTAATAGGAGCATAAATCTTTCTTACAGTTTCATCTAAAGAGGCGCTTCCTTCCTTTTTTTAAGGAATCGTCTTTTTCTCTTCCCCCAAAAACAAATTTGCCTCTCTCGTTTATACCCTTTATCTCCAAATACCCTTTTCATATATAATATTTTCTTTAAGTTGTCCTGCAAAGCCTTTCAAAGAAAGAGGGCTTAAATTTCTATAACAATAAAGGGTGGCGTTTACTTCTAAAGCTTGTAAGCTGCAATTATTTCTTTTAACTCTTTCAAAAATGACTAATGAATATTTGTAAAAGCCTCAAAAATTTATTAGACTAAATCTAGGTTGGCTCCTTAAAGGAGAGCATCTATGGGGGTAAAAAGATGGACTACGGGTTAACAACAAAAGGAAGACCCTGCAGTGTACCTGGTTGCCATGGTTGGCTTTCTGTACTCGTGCCTCCAAAGGTTACGATGTGCGGTCGGCATCAATTCCTTTCTTTACAGAAAGAGAGACTGATCGAAAAATTACGAGACAAATTCCAACTCTCTTCCTCAGATGTTAAATTCCTAAAACGCCATCTTGACTGGGAGTGCAACTGTCCCCTCATTGAGATAGCTAAATACACCAACACCTCGCGTAGCACTTTATGGAGCTACTTAAGGAAAGGCATCTTGCCCCACCAAAAAGAAGGCCGCCGCGTATTCATCTCTGCCGAAGATGCTGCTAGAATCATCGACATAAAACTACACCGAGTGCTACTCTTTAGAGCGGCTCAAGAGATAGGTATCCGCCACCAAACTGCTTTAAACTGGGCTCGTCGGGGCTACTTCGGGTCAATCTCGTACGATTTCCACAATCGTCTCTTGGTCCGTAAAGAGACAGTAGCAATTATCAAGAAACAGAAAGAGAGAATTAAGAAAAGACATTTTTGGCAGGCGCATCGTGCTGGTTGGTATCTCGCTCCCAACGAAGTCAATGCGCCGGAAATGGCACGGCATTTAGGGGTAGGCATAAGGACTGTTTACGACTGGATCAAGAAGGGCAAGTTTGAGGTACGAAAAAAAGGCTGCCACTTGGTCATTACCGGTCCCCCCAAACTGGTGCAATTGGTCCAGAGCAAGAGAGAGAAGGACATCTTATAGTTTTAACTTACAAAGGGCTTATAAACAAGCCCTTTATTTCTTGTCATTCAGTCTTATTTCCACAACCTTCTCTCTTGAAGAGAAACCACTCCTTAAAAGAATCAGGGAGGGCGGTAAACAAAGATATTCTGCCAATTTTTTAATCAATCGGGCATTTGCCCTTCCCTGTCTTGCTGGCTCTTTCACCGAGACGAGAAAGTGATTCTCGTCAATCTTTTCAATCTTCTCTTCTTTTGCCGAAGGCTTTAATTTGACAAAAATTCTCATAAAAAACTTCTTGCTACTGGTTCAAAGGAGAAAATAAATATTGCCATCTTTCCTAAGTAAGTCTTTTAGAAGTTTTCTTAAAACAAGTTCATACGGAGATCATTATTCTTTTTTATCATTTTATCATCAATTTATCCTAACCATAAATCTTTATTACTGCCTGTTAATAAAAGTTTTCAACCTCCTCATCTATTCTTCCTTTTTATAAATTCTTCACAATAGCTTCTCTTTAAGATTTTCGATCCTTTTGTCTTGCACCCCATCTCATTTTTAGCTCTTCAAGCTTATCAGCGATATCTTTTTCCTCTCCCGAGTCTTCCGCTAAAGATGAATCTTCTCCGGACTCGGAGGGCAAAGGAGCTTCCCACTCCTCTGGTGCATCTTCTGGCAACGGCGAGGCAAGTCTTACAAGTATAAGCTTAAAATTAGGAGTATCCACCAAGGTTCTCTTTTCGCTATAAAAATAATCAAGATCCGAAGAAGTAGGCTGCGGACCATAACGATCTACAATGTACTTTATTGTCAATCCTCTACTTTTGATTGTCCGCTCCCATTGCTCCTCGCCGGTTTTGGGATGCTTGGCTTTTTCAAATTTTCCCCAATTCAATTCATCGCGCTCTACCATTTGCATAGCCTTTTTAAATTCTTCTTGATAGTAAGCAATCCTTACCGACCGACTTCTTTCTTCGGCAATTCTCTGGGCTTCTTCTTCGCTTAAGATTCTATTAAAATCTTCATATCGCAAATCCTCAAAAGGTTCACCTTGCCAGCCTTTTTCTTCTAAGCGGTTTCCTTTTCGTAAATAAATGTCTCCAGGATAATGGCCATCTCGCCCTTTGCTACAACAAAGCTGCACCACAATTTTGCCATCATTGGTAACAATTTGAGAAAGCACCGCCGGGCTTTTTTCTAGACCTTCTCTATCGGTCTCAAATTTAACTCTATCTAAATTATGCTCTGAATTACCACAAAGACCACCTTCAAGTGCTCGACCACAAAGTGGACAGTTTGCACAATGTTCTTTAATTGCTTCTTCTATTAATTCCTCTAAACGCCTTTTTTCCTCTCGGTCAGCAAAGGCTTTTTCAAGACGGGGTTTTATCTTTTCCAAAATCTCTAAACCCTCAACCGCCCCTGTCTGGATTACTCTCTCTGCTTCTTCTAGACTCTGATTAAGATCACACCATTCTACATAAGAGAGTCCATATTCATCTTTATAATCATAGCCAATTTCCTCTGCCATTTTCTTTAATTTCTCCAGCAACTCTCTTGCCAGCGCTGATAGACGTTCTTTTTCTTCTTCTTGTCTTTTCTCCTTCCTTGTTTCTTCCACTTTTCTTAAGAAGCGATCTTGACTTCTCTCTGCTTCTTCTCGCGAAGGGAAAAATTTGAGCCGAAAGTGAATTCCTGTGAAATAGGAAACTTCCGCTTCTATGGCTGGAAAAGCAAATAGGGGTTCGCCTGTTTCTGGATCTTCTCCAAACTGCCTCGGTTCTGGCAAAGTGGGTAATTCTGAAGAGAGAGGATCAAAGTCTTCAAGTTCCTTAGGTTTAGCTTCTGGCTCGCTTTCTAGCCATTTCTGCCACTGTTCTCTTATTAAAGGCTCTTTTACTCGCTGCCTGAGCTCCTTTAAATCTTTCCCTGAAGCCAGAATATATTTTGCATCTTCTTTATCAACCACCGCCACGGAAAGTGTTCTACCAGAAGGTAATGAGGGAATCTCGTCTAATTTGAAGATTTCCTCAACTGTGATTTTTACCCAAGCAGAGAACCCGTCTTTTAAACCATCATATCTATAAGAAACAGGATGCGCACGCCCAAGAATTTCTATAGAATCGGGATTCTCCTGAAGAAGATGCTCTCGTATTTCCTCTGATAGAAAATCATCAAGTTTCAATTCTAAATCCAACCCTTGCCTCTCTAAAGCCTCTTCTAAAGCTCTTCTAGAAGAAATATTGCCAAACCTCTCTTTATAAAACCTTTTTAATTTTTGATAAGAAAACGGTTCTCTTAGTACTTTGCCTGCACTTCTTAATCGAAGCTCCTCCAAGGTCTTCATAACCTGCTGGTTATGTCTTACAAATGGCAAATCAATCCTACCATTTACCAATATCTCTGCAAAAGCTTCTACCGCCTCCTCTCCTGAAAGCTCCTCCTGAATCCTGCCAATACTACTACCACTAAACCCTGCTAAGAAAAGAGTTGAATGCAGAATTATCTTGTCTTGCGCTTCATCGTATTCTATATCTCTACGCTCTTTCGTAAGTAGGTGTGGCGCAACCTCGTAAAGCCACTCTGGTCTTACTTCCTGAACCATCCGAGCATAAAGTTTATTTGTCTGAACAATCTCCGCCGCTACCACCAATGAAGGTTTACTGGAAAATGTCACCGAGGAAGGATGAAGGTAAATTCCCAGCCGATTATCTTTTAACCGCCGATAATAATTACTGCCTTCATAACGGAGTAGATTATCAAGGTAACTGGCGGTGATTGATTTACCAACAGACTCTGGCTCCGGCGGCTTGCCTACCCGAATACCGTTACGACGAAGAGCCCTGAACAATTGGTAACGTATTTGTCGCACTTCAGCCAGTACCTTACTATTTAAGAAATTTCTGAAAGCCCAAGAGTCACTGCAATTATTCGCTTCATATTCTTGCCAGACCTTAAGCAGAGAAAGAAAATCCGAACCCGCAACTTTAAAAGTTTGATGGGCAAGATCGGCCTCTCCCTCCCTGCCTTTTGGTCGAATAAAAACCGGTCGCTCTCCCAAAAAAGCAGCAATAGTACAGATAGCTTCCACGCAATTGTATTTTTCTGCCTCAATCACCATCTTAGCCAAACGAGGCTCTAGCGGCAACTCAACCATCAATTTCCCCAATTCAGTAATCTCCTCGTTTTCATCAAATGCTCCCAAAGTTTTCAGCGTCTCTATAGCTTCCTCTAGGGCTTCTTTTCTTGGTGGATCAATAAACTCAAAAGAATTTACATCCTCAATTCCGATTTTTTTCATCATTAGCACAACATGAGCAAGATTTGAACGCTTAATCTCTGGGGTTTGGAACTCCTGCCGGTCGGCAAAATCTGTTTCAGTATATAGCCGCCAACATTCGCCTGGCGCTAACCTACCTGCCCGCCCTGCACGCTGAATACAACCGCTCTTTGAATGTAAACAAAGCTCTAAAGTCTCAATACCTGTAGAGGGGTTGTAATTAATCTGTTTAATAAGTCCTGAATCAATAACATGGCGAATACCTGGTACAGTCACCGAAGTCTCAGCAATATTGGTAGCTACCACAATCTTTCTTTTATCTGTCTTTGCAAAAATTTTATCCTGCTCTTCAGGATCCATCTCGCCATAAAGCGGCAGGGCCTCTGTTTCTTCAAGATTTAACTCTTGAATATTCTGTATAGTCCGAGAAATTTCTTCTTGCCCGGGCATAAAGACTAAAATATCGCCTTCTTTATTCTCGCTGATAATACTTTTTACCTTTTCTGCTGCAGCAGAAGTATAATCATAGACTTTTCCGTTCTCATAATGAATCTCTACCGGATAGAGCCGACCCGGAATCTCTAATATAGGCGCATCCCCAAAGTACTGAGCAAATTTCTCTTTTTCAAGGGTAGCCGAAGTAACAATAATTTTTAAAGGCGGCAGGCCAGCCTCCCGACGCTTTCTCTGAAGCCTTTTTAGAAGCCCTAAAACAAAATCAATGTTTAAACTCCGTTCATGAGCTTCATCTACCATTACCGCTGAATACTCTCTAAGCAGAGGATCTTCTTGAATTTTGCGCAGCAGAATGCCATCGGTCATAAAATTAATCCGCGTGCCCTCAGTAGTACGATCCTCAAAACGAATCTGATAGCCTACTTCCTCGCCAATTTGACAACCAAGTTTTTTGGCTACATAGCTTGACACTGAGCGGGTTGCCAGCCGACGCGGCTGAGTAATAGCAACCTTTTCCTGTGATCCAAGTAGCTCCCAGACAATCAAAGGAATCTGGGTGGTCTTACCTGAGCCGGTCTCCCCTACAATAATTGTGGTAGGGTTCATAAAAATCATCTCGCCTATCTCTGCCTTGTACTTCAAAATAGGTAGCTCCTCTTCTTGCGAGCGTTTGCTAACCTGGGAGAATTCCTGAGTACCTTCAGGCTCTTTTTCAAATTTTGGCGGCAAGTAAGAACTAGGGATTTCTTCGCTCATAATAAAGTAATATTTATAGCTTTAGTCTGTAGACCTTCTTGATAGTAAATCTCCGCGCTCTTGCTATAGACTCTATCTTGGACAAGCAAAAAAAGAAGGGCAGGGCCGCTGCCTATAAAAGTAGTAACCATTACGGGGCGGAAGAGATTCTCGGCCTTCTCTAAAGCAAGTTCTATCCGTTCGAAGTAATCTCTGCCTAAAGTTCCTTCCCATATCTTCTCTAGATTAAGAACCAGTTCCGAAACAAACTCTTTATTCTTAAGCTCTGTCTCCTCTTTCTTTACAAAGCGCTGAATAATTCCTTCATCCCGAAGAACTGGCGCGCCCCGATGATCAAAAAGTAAAACCCGTTCTCCGGTTCTCAGCCGCAAAACCACTTCCGGGCAAAGACTCCTTGCAAGATCAAAGGCTAGCATTAGAAGAGGTAGCGGAGAGTCTTCTGAAAGCTCTATGGCCTCCCCTTGGACGGAAAGGGTAAGCTCCTTCTTAAGCCTTCTTAAAAAATTATCACTAAAATCTCTTACAAGCGGCAGTCTTATCTTAGAATAAACAACTGCTTCTGGTGCCAAATTTTGCAGGCGACTATCATTCATATATTGAGTTTCGTTTTCCTACTTGGAATCTCATATTATATAACTAATTCTCTTATATTTTGATCACTTCTTAAAATGATGAAAAACGCACTGATTAATAAACCATCTACAAAATATGATACTTGTTTTTTCAATTCTATTTAATTTTAAATCGGCTTTGAAAGAAAAACAAGAATTTAGATAAAATCTTTTTTTAAAGCCTAGAAACTGTTTTTAATGGTCGCGCATATAATCATAATCTTTCCCTCTGCAAGTGTTTAAGGGGTTCATTTTGAGAATTTAAAATTCTCCTAACTATAATCAAGGTGGCCAGCAACCTTTCGCTCTCTCTTCGGTCAAACTATTAAACTTTTCCCTTAAAAACCTTCAACTGCCAGACGGGGTTAGGAAGTGTGAAAGGTTGATTGTGAAAACAGTCAAAGTATTTGTAAACCATCAGGGGATTCTGAAAGATTAAGAATCTAGAAGGTTGTTAATGATTTTTTTTAAAAACTTCTTAGCTTTTCAAAGATTTTCTAAGCCTTTCTTTTCTGATAGAATGAGGTTTATGCAAGAAATTCAAGCAGTAGTCTTGGCAGCCGGCAAAGGCACGAGGCTTAATGCCAAAAACCTGCCTAAAGTTCTCTATCCCCTCTGCGGCCGGCCGATGATTGACTGCCTTATCAACACCCTCCACAAAGCTGGTTTTCCTCAACCAGTGGTAGTGGTTGGTTTTCAGGGAGAAAAGGTCAAAAATTTTCTGGGAAATAAAGCTCAATATGTCTGGCAAAGAAAACGACTGGGAACAGCCCATGCGGTTTTAAAGGCAAAACCTATGCTTGCAAATGTCAAAAGACTCCTGATTGTGCTTGGCGATATGCCTTTTTGGCAAGAAAAAACATTTAGAGAGCTTATTAGAAGCCATGAACAATCCGGCGCTACTCTCTCTTTGGTCTCGGTGATTCTTAGAAACCCCTCTTTTTTTCAATATGGTCGGATTGTACGCAATAAGAACGGGGAGGTTCTAAAAATTGTAGAAGAAAAAGAAGCTTCTTCCAAAGAAAAGGCCATCAAAGAATGCAACCCCTCCTGCTATCTTGTGGAAACTGACTGGCTCTGGTGCAATTTACCTAAGGTTCAAAAAAGCCCCTCTTCAGAATATTATCTTACCGATATCCTTGCCTTAGCTGCTTCTCAGAAGGAAAAAATCAATGTGTTTCCTATCACTGATGAGCTACAGGCCATCGGCATCAACACCCACGAGCATCTTCAACTGGCCGAAAAAATCCTTCTTACTCTGAGAGAAAAAGAAGCTTGATTTGCACAAACAAGCCCTTCCAGGGGAAGATAAAAATTCAAAATCGTAGCTGTTTTTGAGCTTGCTATTTAGAGACCTCTTTTTGTAACCAGCGCATTGCTTTTTTAAGAATTGGCTCTTTCTCTTTCTTTAAAAAAGAAAGCATATAAAAAGCAATCTCCCACCAATCTTCAATCTTGTTTTTAAGCTTTATTAATGTCACTAAAGCTACCCTTTTTAACCAGATATTCTTAGAGCTCGCCCAATCAAATAAAAACCCCATCTCTTCTGGCGATTCTTGAGCCAATTTTACCACCACCTCACTGCTTATCGTATCGGCGGCTGCCCAATTGTTGATGTATTTTGTGATCAATTCTTTAATCTCTATAAGAGTTATTTTTTCGCCAGCGCAATAAGAATTTGCCAAAAGAAATATTCCAGCCATCTGATTCTCAAATACGCCTGTAGAAAGAAGTTCTTCTGTAACCTTCAACCAATCTACTTCTTTAGAAAACCGTCTGAAATACTCCTTGACGATCTTCCTAATCTCGCAAGTTCTTACTCCGTAGAAAACAATCTCCTTACCTATTAATTTTTCCTGCCTACAAATAAATTCTTTTTCTGCCAACTTTTTTAGCTTGTTCTTAATGAGAGAAGAAAGTTTCATCTAACTGCAATTTAAAAACAAGGTGCAATTCTTTTCAGACGAAACCCTGATTGGTTTGGGCGGAACCTTTGTTGGTCACGCGTATCTGACTCTAAGAAACAACAAACGGCAAATATCTTTCTAAAACAATGAGGGTCTTGTTTGGTCGCAATTATTGGACGAAGTGCGAACCTTTTTTGAGCAAAATTCTGACCGACCTGTGTGTCGCCGAAGGCGACGCATGCCCACACGCCACCCAGAAACGGCAGGTGGACAAAAATTCCTAGTGGTAATGGCATTCAGCCCCCTTCCTTTTTACCCGCCTTGCTGGAGACCCAAAAGCGTCTTTTCGGACGGCGGCAAAACATAAAATTGGGCAGTGGGTGGATTAGATCTCAATCACTAAAACATCTTTATAAACTAACTCATTATACATTATATAAAAACGATAAAATTTTCAATGTTTGTTTGATAATTACTAATAGCGTTATGATAAAATCAAGCAAATAAACATTATCTTGTTTGTAGCAGTACCTTAAAAACCAATCTCAACAGTAAGGAAGAGAAAACCATGCAAAGTCCATGTGTATTCCTAAAAAGATGTCAGGGAGGGTTCACTTTCGTTTTACAGATGATTAAGAATATGTTAAAATTAAAAAGAGGAAATAATATGACGCCAGAAAATTTTGAAAACATACCTCAAATATCAGAAGATAGCCATGAGAAATCAGAAGAGCAACCAGAACTTATGTCCAAGAAAGAAACAAAAAACACAAAAGAGAGTTTAGAACAAGAAGAGATCGAAGCAAAAGAAAGATATAGCCCTGAGAAAGAAAGATATTGGCAGGATTTCTGGGAAAGAGAAAGAGTTTATGAATTTAATCCGGAACAACCGGGGACTCTTTACGTTATAGATACGCCACCTCCCACAATTTCAGGAGCGTTACACTTGGGGCATGTTTTCTCGTACACTCAAGCAGAAGTTATAGCTCGCTTCAAAAGGATGGAGGGAGCCAATGTGAGGTATCCGCAGGGATTTGACGATAATGGTTTGCCCACAGAAAGATTAACTGAAAAGGAAATAGGGTTGAGAGGAAAAGATATGAATCTTGAAGAGTTTGTAAAATACTGCCTAATCGTTACTGAAAAATATAAGAAAATCTATAAAGACCTTTGGAGATCAATTGGCTTGAGCGGAGATTGGCGACTTGAGTATTCCACTATTTCTCCGGAAGTGCAAAGATTGGCGCAGTCGGTATTTAAAGAACTTTATGAAAAAGGACTTATCTACAAAAAAGACGCTCCTGCTTTGTACTGTGTTGAATGCCAAACATCTTTTGCTCAAGCCGAGAAAGAAGATAAGGAGAAAGAATCTGTTCTTTTTGACCTTGTGTTTAAAACAGAGGACGGAAAAGATTTAATAATTTCTACCACCAGACCAGAGTTGCTTCCTGCTTGCACAGCTGTGTTTGTAAATCCAAAAGATGAAAGATATAAGCAACTTATTGGGAAGAGGGTTAAAACCCCATTGGGGCATGAGGTAACAGTTTTATCGGATGAGAAAGCCGAGATAGAAAAGGGCAGCGGCGCAGTGATGTGCTGTACTTACGGAGATGAAACTGATATATATTGGGCTAAAACCTATGGATTACAAGAAAGAATCATTCTGAGCAAGGATGGAAAGTTACAAAATGTAGATGAAATGCCCGAACTCAATGGAAAAACACCTGATGTTGCGAGGGGAATAATTATTGAAAACCTCAAAAAGGGCGGATTTATAAAGAAAGAAGAAAGAATCAAGCATAGCGTAGGCGTTCACGAAAGGTGTGGTGCACCTGTCGAATTTTTACCAACCACTCAGTGGTTTGTAAAAATACTTGATATGAAAGACGCTCTTTTAGAGGCTGGAAATAAGATTAACTGGCATCCTCCTTATATGAAGAAAAGATATGAAAACTGGGTATCTGGTTTAAAGTGGGATTGGTGTATTTCCAGAGAAAGGTTTTACGGAATTCCAATTCCGGTCTTCAACTGTGATAGTTGTCAAAAGATTATAATTCCAGAAGAAAGCAGCTTTCCTATAGATCTAGATTCTAGGACGCAGATGGATAAAAATTGTCCTTATTGCAAAAATGGCAGATTGGTTCCAGAGAAGAGCGTTTTAGATACTTGGTTTACTTCGGCGTTAACGCCCGATATAAACAATAGTAATTCTCTAAACGGACCATTAAAGGACAAAATGTATCCAATGTCTATGCGACCGATGGGGCATGATATAATAAGAACCTGGGCTACCTACTCAATATTAATGGGTTTATACAGACACAACGAAGTTCCATGGAAAGATCTGATGATATCTGGTCATCTCCTATTAAGAAAAGGTGAAAAGATAAGTAAAAAAACCGGAGGCGGAGAATATAAACCAGAAGAACTAATTACAAGAGAATCTGCAGATGCTCTCCGGTATGCGATGTTTGGAGCGGTGTTAGGAAAGGATGCTTATTTTGACGAGAAAGAAGTTAGAAAAGGAAAAAAATTGGTAACAAAAATCTACAATGCGGGTAAGCTTGTTCTAAGTAAATTGCAGGATTTTAACCCAAGTATTCAAGTGCCTGAAGAAAACCTTGAATCGTTTGACAAATGGATTTTGCAGAGGTCTTTAGTAACGGCTGAAAAAATGGCAGAAGCCTTTAGAAAATATGATTACTCAGAGGCTCGACGGCTGTTTGAGGATTTCTTTTGGCGAGAATTCTGCGACAATTATTTAGAAATTGCTAAAGGGAGATTCTCAATAGCCCCTGATGATAAAGAAAGACAGGGCAAAAAAATTTCTGCCCAACATGCTGCCTACTACAGTTTTTTGAACGTTTTAAAGATGGCATCTCCTTTCATTCCTCACATTACAGAAGAAATGTATCATGCCGAAATTGTCAAAAAAGGCGAAGGGGAAAATGTTCACGAGTCACTTGATTCAAAAAGTGAGAGTGGGTATTTCTTCAAACATGAAGGGACTAAAAGTATCCATAATACAAAATGGCCAACGGGTATTACAAAAGTTCTTGAGACTGAAATAATGGATGGTGCCGAAATAGCATTGCTCATTATCGCCGAAGTGAGGAAAATCAAAACCATCAAAAGGATTAGATTCGGAGTCCCCGTTTCCTTACTGGAAATCAAATGCCCACGAGACAAACACGATCTTCTAAAACCATTTTTAGAAGATATCGGATACGTTATGCGGGCTAAGGAAACAATTGTGACTGACAACAAAGAGATTGAAGTATCAATTAAAGAGTGATTTTTAGGCTTCGCTCAAGCTTAAAGGGCGAAGTCTTTTTTCTAAATTCCAACATTATAAATGTGATATTTTCTTTAGCAACCATACACCTGATCCGGTGGCCAAGTGGTAAGGCAGGAGCAAAACATGCTCTGATCGCAGGTTCGAATCCTGCCCGGATCTCCAATTAATTTGAGATTAAAATAATGAAAAAATTTATTTCTCTTCCTTATATCTATCCAATTTGCCCCCTTAATATAAACCACTCAAGAATGTTTATTGTTGGAGACATTATTGCAAGATATTCAAGAATGAAGAAAGAGGCTGTATTTTTCCCCGTTGCCTCTCATTATAGCGGCAACTCAGCACAGAATATTTCTGAAACATTTAAAAAATTTTTTTTAAGTAACCAAACCACCGAGGAAGAAAAAAAGATTTTTAGTTTATATAAAAATATCTACAATGTCCCTTCAATAGTTCTAAAAACCTTTACTAATCCTTTAAATATTTTAAATTTTTTTAATCAAGAAATTCTATGGGAATTAAAATCACTTAATGTTTCGGCAGATTACGAATATTCCTACACAACTGAAAATAAAGATTTCTCAATCTTTATAAATACGATAATTTCTTTATATGAAAAGAACAAATTGCTAATTTATAACAAAAATAAAGAACTAGCCTTGAATTATGATAACAGCGAATGGAGAAGAAAAACTTTTAATTTATTAGAAAAAACAGAGATCCTTCAACCATTTCATAAAAATAATATCATTTCTGCAACAAAATACCTCAGAAGCGATTGGGGGCTATTAAGAGAAACTGGATTTGGAGTACGTTATAATAAAAAATGGGTGATAGATCCGATGTTTGATAGTGAACTACTTAGTCTCTTTGACTTGTATATAAGATTCAAAGCAGAATATAAGAACAAATCAATTAGTACTAAAAATTTTTTTGAGAATCTGTTTGAAATATTAAAAAATCCAAAAAGGACAAACGATGCTTTGGTCAGTAAAATTATTGAGTGGCTTCCTTGTGATATTTTTATATGCGAAGAACATCTAAAAATCTGGCTTGTTAAAAAAATATTTGCCGAGAGCCTTCTGTTAAACGAAAAATACCAAACGAAGAAATATTTTATTTTAGGAACGGGATTGCTTAATGGAAAGCGAATGTCAGCGTCTAGAGGTAATGCAATTTTGACAAGCGATTTAATTAATAAGTATGGGCCGACAAAAGCAAGGCTAATAATTATTTTACAGGGAGGACATCCATCAAAAACCTATGAGTACAATCAATCTCTATCAATAGAAGTAGACAGATTGATAGCTAATTTCACTAATTATTTTACTTATCTCCTTTCTCTGGCTAACAAAAAAATCAATATAGAAAACGCTGAAGATTTACCAATTAATACAATTTGCGATTCAATTGAAAAAAATATCAATAATGGCCATTATAGACAAGCTGTAATTGAATTGCTTTCAACTGTACCCCAAAAATATAAAATTAGAACGACTAAGTCAGCTAGAAGCCTGATATTTTTATTCAAGAGATATCTAGATATATTATTACCCGGCTTATTAGAGCCTTTTGCTAAAGAAACAGGAAAATTCAAATTATGAAAAGATATACTGAAAGAACGATAAATTATTACAATAAGATTGCTAATGATTACTTCAGAAGCAATGCCGCTATAGTAATTAAGGATAAAATTGATCAATTTATTAGCTTGCTATCAGGAAAAAAAGTTCTTGATGTTGCCTGTGGCCCTGGGCATGATACCAATTATTTGACCAGGAAAGGTTTTGATTGTCTTGGAATTGATTTATCGGAAAAAATGATAAAAATTGCTAAGCAAAATTTTAAAGGAAAATTTAAAATTATGGATTTTTTCAATTTAAGTTTTAAAGCCAATTCGTTCGATGGATTATGGTGTTCTTCTGTCTTCGTTCATGTAGCTAAAAAGGATTTACTTCCATTACTTGAAAGTTTTAAGAAAATACTTAAAAACAACGGATTTCTCGGTGTAATAACTGCAAAAAAACAAAAAATAAAAAGAGAGAAAGATGACACTAGAAAATATGTTACATATAGAAGAAAAGAATTTGAAAATTACTTAATAAAGAGTGGCTATACAATACTACTTTCAAAAATATTTATTTATGGTGGGAAAAAACGTCTATTTATTATCAGTCAACTAAAAAAATAAAATGGCCAACGACGCTTTCAGATTAAGTTATAGAAAAGCACGAGTGGCAATTTCGCCATCTTGTAATTTAAATTGTCTTTATTGTGACGGTCCAAGAAGTCGAAAGCAAAATAGACCTGGCGCAATGGAAGATTTTAGACGAAAGCCACTAAATCAAGGGGTAATAAGCACCGATACTTTTGTTGAGATTATTAAAGCCTTGCATTTAGCAGGATTTAACAAAATAACTCTGACAGGAGGAGAACCTCTTTTAAACCCTGATTGGAATTCGATTGTTAAGAAGGTTACGAAAAATGGAATGTCAGAAGTTTGGTTGACGACAAATGGAACGCTTTTAAACTCCTATCTCAAAAAAAACAAACGTTTACCTAAAGAAATAACCTTGTTAACAATAAGTCTTGACACATTTAATGCTAAGGAATTTGAATCAATAACTCACGGCGCAAGATTAAAACCTATAATAGGGGCGTTAGAAAAAATTAGGACAACCAACCCCAAAATAACAATTAGAGCCAATAAAGTAGTAATAAGGAGCGATTTAAAATTTTTGATTAACTATATTGAGACTTGTGAAAAGACAGGAATTATTGATGAAATAAATTTGCTTAATTTAATTTTAAAAGAGCCATGGAAGAAAAGAGAGAGGGAATTTTTTGAAAAAGAATTTGTTCCTGCTTCAGAAACAGTTAATTTTCTCTCTAAAAAGGCTGGCTATAAATTTTTTCTGGATCAAAAATATGAATTTGAAACTAAAACGGCAAAGGGAATCAGGATTATTATTAAAGATACCAATCTAACGCTTCGGGCACCTCAATGCGATAAGTGTCCAATTTATTGCCAAGAAGGTTTTTATACAATAAGAGTGGCCACTGATGGCACTATAAGAACTTGTATTGACTACGAAAATAAGCTTCCATTTATCGATGGTCCCTTGGAGTTAAAGAAGGGATTACTTGTTAAAAAACTAAAGAAGATTACGAAGATGTTCGAGAATGTTGAGTTAAAAACAACCTTAAAAAAATTTTTTAAGAAATATAACATTCAATTAAAAGGTAATATTCGGGTACTTTAATCTTTAAAAACTTTTTGGCTTTTTGGCTCTTGTAATTAAAGTTGCGCCAAAAGTTGGTAAAAGGTTGGTTAAAAGTTTGGAGTAAATCTTTAATTCTCTACTGAAAAATTTTAATGCAATAACGCTGGTTTTAAGCACAATGTCTGTAAAACCACAATCTAATAGCAATTTTTTTAATAACTCAAAGGTAAAAGAGCGAATATGAAGATAAAGATAGGAATGTAGGGGGCAATCTGTCGCGGTATTTTTCCTAAAAGAAACTTCAAACGGTCATCAATACGAGCCAAACCTGAAGTAGAAAGAATTAGATATTCATTGATTTGTAACACACGGTGAATTGATTCTAGAAAAAACCGGCTATCGCA
>Ga0207433_10006789_pt1 | contig 19558 bp, 17 predicted proteins | sample YelNatPaOPGAMG01_FD_187559 | JGI IMG/M metagenome (GOLD analysis project Ga0207433, IMG submission 187559) | Hot spring thermophilic microbial communities from Obsidian Pool, Yellowstone National Park, USA - OP-RAMG-01 (SPAdes) (version 3) | ecosystem: Environmental > Aquatic > Thermal springs... | reverse complement strand
CATAGAGCTGCTCGCGGGTGCAGCCAAGTGCCTCGGCAAGCAGGATTTCGGCATCCAGCCGAGGCGAGTCGCTGTGCGCGGCGCGCAGCTTGCGCGCCGCGCTCGCCAGGGCTTGCTTCACCGTCACTGGCGCCGCTTTCTTAGCCATCCCGAAGCCCCCGTTCTCTCGGATCCCACTTTGTGCCGGCACTGCCCGCGCCGGACGGGGTGAGCACGCAGCGAAATCCCCTAGTGCTCGCCTACCTGAGCGAGCTGCTTGCGCCGGTCCTCGGCGGCGAGTGCGTCAGTAAACTCGTCGATATCGCCTTCGAGAACCTCGGCCAGCCGGTGCGAGGTCAGCCCGATGCGGTGGTCGGTGACCCGCGTCTGGGGGAAGTTGTAGGTGCGGATCTTCTGCGCTCGGTCACCGGTGCCCACCATGCTGCGCCGCCGCTCGGCCAGCTCCTTCTCCTGTTTCTCGAGCTCCATTTCGTAGAGACGCGCTCGCAGGATGCGCAGGGCGCGCTCCTTGTTCTGCAGCTGTGACTTCTCGTCCTGGCAGCTCACAACCAACCCCGTCGGCAGGTGAGTGATGCGCACCGCCGAGTCGGTCGTGTTGACTGACTGCCCGCCGGGACCGCTGGAGCGGAAGATATCGACGCGGATGTCGCCGGCCGGGATGTCGATCTCGATCTCCTCGGCCTCGGGTAGCACCGCTACCGTCGCCGTCGAGGTGTGGATGCGCCCCTGCGACTCGGTCACCGGTACGCGCTGCACGCGGTGCACGCCGCTCTCGTACTTGAAGGCTGAGTAGGCGCCCTCGCCGCGCACCTCGACGATCACTTCCTTGAAGCCGCCGTTCTCGCTCTCGCTCTGCGACAGGATCTCGGTGGCGAAGCCCTTCCTCTCGGCGTAACGCAGGTACATGCGCAAGAGTTCGCCAGCGAACAGCGCCGCTTCGTCGCCACCGGCGCCAGCGCGGATCTCGATGATCACATCTTTCGTGTCGTTTGGGTCGCGCGTGAGCATGCGCGTGCGAATCTCGTCTTGCAGCTCGTCCAGACGACGCCGATTCTGCAGGAGCTCCTCCTGGAGGTAGTCGCGCATCTCGGCGTCGACATCCTCGTCGTGAGCGAGGAGCTCCTCGGCATCGGCGGCCGCGCGCTCGGCCTCGCGGTACTCGCGCGTGAGGGCATACACGTCGGCGAGCTCGGCATGGCGGCGCGCGGCCGCCGTGTAGCGCCCTCTGTCGGCCAGCACCTCAGGGTCGCTGAGCTGCCGTGTGAGCTCCTCGTAGGAGCGTTCGATTTCGTCAATGAGCGGAGTACTCACGTCTTCGTTCAGTCCTCGTGATCGTACTGGCGACCGCGGCCACCCCCCGTGTGCCGCGGTCGCCCGGGCAAAACCGTTCCCCCGGGCAGAATCGTCCCGTCGAGCGGAACCGTTCCTGAATTATACCAACCGTCTCGCTCTCCCCTTGCCGCGGATCTCACTGCCCCCGTCTGAGCTCTTTCTCGCCTACCTAGCAGCCTCTCTGGCCCTCGCGGCGGGTGTTCTACTAGCCGGGACCACCGTTCTCTCCTCGCCGCCGCACAAGGACTGGCCACTAGCGAGAGAGAACCTTACAGCATGGCGCCATCCTCACAGCCAACCAGGCCGCCACATTCGGTCGTGTCCCCGGCAACCAATTCAGTAGAGCCTCCGGCGACCAGTTCGGTAGAGCCTCCGGCGATCGTCTGGCCGCTCTTGATCGCCGCCGCCGCCGTCATCGTGATCCTCGGCTTGCACCAGTTCGCCACCGTCGCCGGTCAGGCGCTCCTTGCCTACTTCATCGCGCTCGGGCTCACGCCTGGTGTGCACTGGCTGCGGCGGCGGCATCTGCCCACGGCGCTCGCGGTCGTACTCGTCATGCTTGTTGTGCTGGCCGTAGTTGTGAGCTTCATCGTCTTCACGACCTTCACGCTCACGCGCATGCTGGCCGAGACCGGCGCTCTGCGAGCCGACTACGCCTCGGTACTCGATCGGGCAAGTCAGTGGCTCGCCCAGCAGGGCATCGCGAGTGGTAGCCTGACAAGCGTGTTCTCGCCCGAGCGCGTCTTTGCCTTCGTCTCACGCGTGCTCGAGTGGCTCCTCACGAGCCTAAGCTACTCTTTCCTGCTCTTCTTCGTCTTGCTCTACATGCTGCTCGACTCGGTGAACTTGCAACCACGGCTGGCACGTCACCTCGATCGAGATGGCTTTTCGCGCTTGCTCCGCTTTCAGCACCTCATCCGCCGCTACTGGGCGATCCAGACGGTGACCGGCATCGTCGCTGCCGCACTCGATGTGGCCCTCCTTTTGGCCCTCGGCGTGCCGTTTGCCGTCTTCCTGGGCATCCTCTCGTTCGTCACCAACTACATCCCCAACGTGGGCTACTTCATCGCCATCATTCCGGCCCTCTTCTTGGCTGCCATCGTGAAAGGATGGGTGGCGGCAGTCGTCGTTTTCCTCGGCTATTGGCTGTTCAATACGATCGCCGGCAGCGTGCTGGCACCCCGGCTGAACGCGACCCATCTCAACTTGTCGTACACCACAACCATGGTGGCGGTGCTCTTCTGGGGGTGGGTCTTCGGGCCGGTTGGCGGCCTCATCGCCGTACCGCTGACACTGTTTCTCAAAGACGTGCTGCTGGCGAGCCACGCCGAGGCTGACTGGCTCGTCGACCTGCTCTCCAGCGAGGCGCCGGCGGAGTAGGGGGAGAGCAAGCGCCCCCTCCTCTCTCTGCCGCCCACGGGCATCGTCATTGTGAAGCGCTCAAAGCTGCGGGGAAGGTGGCTCCAATGCTGACTGCAACGTCAGCGCTTGTCGCGGACACACCTCTACACAGAGCCCGCAGGCCGTACACAGCTCCGGCTCGAAAGATAGGCCGTCGCTCGGGCGCTGCTCGATCGTGACTGTGCGAGCCATGCTCCCCCGAGCGGAAGCATGCCGTCCGTCTGTCAACTCGCCGCTCACTTTGAGTGCCCCGTGTGGACAGTATCGAGCGCACAATCCACACTCATCACACGCATCGCTGATGAGCACCCGACCCAGGGGCAGGGCCTCGCGCATGGCGTCGATCAGCGTCTCCGGGAGCCGATCAGACGGCCACAAGCAAGCGCCTCCTGAACCGTCATCAACAGGCGCTTTGGACCCAGATCCCCTCTGGGAAAGATGCGCAACATCTTCGACCAGCACTCGGTGACTGGGAGGCGGCGGCGTCTGCGCGTGCAACGCCTCGATCGGTGGTCTCCAGTCGGGCAACACAGTGGCCGCCGTCCGTCGCGCCGCCCCGGCGAAGAACGAGAAGAGGTCGCGACGCGAAAGGGGCGGCGCGGGAGGCTGTGGGGGCTGTGAGCTGGCGGCAGGTGCCTGCGGCACCTGCCGCCAGCTCACAGCCAGATCCAGCCCCATGGTCGTAAGGGCGGCGCGAGCTGCCATCACACTCGTCTCTAAGGCGCCCACCGCTCGCTCGAACGGACAGCCAGCACACGAGGGACGCACGAGCTCGACTGCAGTGACGCCCGCAGCACACAGGCCAACCAACTCCCCTGCCGAGAGGCTTCCCAGACATACCACCCGCAGAAGACCGGCCAGCGCAGCAGGGACAGGCAGCGCGTGCCCGTCTTCCGGCGCCGGCGGGGCCTGTTTCCTCTGCCGCGACGCAAGCGTGCCCTGACCTTGCATCCCCCCGACTCCCATGCTCCTGTCGGCCGAAATGTCTGGCATAGTCGTCTCGCCAGCAGCCGAGCAGGCGATTCGCACACTCGTCTGGCCGCCCCGTACCGCATCCACCGCTTGCCGGCGCAAACTGGCTCGCCGCTCTCCGAAGTCGAGCGCCCCAGTGCGACAGACTGCGGCGCAGACCCCGCATGAGACGCACACTTCGGGGTCGACAGCCAGCGAGGGGTCCAAGGTGATGGCGTCTGCGGGGCACACATCCTGACAGCGCCGGCACGTGCTTGCCCGGTAGCGACCGGCCACGCAACGTGCGGCAACGACATCAGGCAGTGTCCAGTCAAGCGCGGTCGTCAGAGCTTCGAGGAGGGCGAAACGGTCCACGTTAGCGCAGCCGCTGGCCCATCAGCTCGTAAGCGCGCGCAGCGCGCCGGCGCAACTGATCGGGAACCTCGCCCAGCTCCACCGCCAAGTGACTGAGTAGCACGTCAGCCATCGCCGCCGGTAAGGGCAGGGTGGCCGCTCCCTTCACCGCATCCGCGAACACTGGCATCCACTGTACCGCGTGCTCGCGCAGGAAGGTGTCTGTCGTTCGACGCAGCTCCAACGCTCGCGGCACCCCATTGCCAGCACCCCAGGCCTCGGCTTCCGCTCGACAAAGGTAGTAAAGGAACTCGAGCTCAGTAAGGACGTGGTCAGCCGGCTCGCGCATGTCCGGGGCAAGGGCAACGCCAGCTGCTCGGTAGGCTTGCCGCACGGCTTCGGTAGATGGCCCCTCCAAGCGCCCCCAGCCATCCTTACCCTTCTCGTCGCGGTACTGTGACTCGTAACAGGCCACTACGGGTCGCCCTGGCCCAGTGAACAAACGAGCATACTCGACCTTGTAGTCACGCACCACCGCGGTCAAAGAAGGCGCCGTCGCAACCTGAGTCTCAGCGGCTCGCAGGCCATCTAGGCCGACTTGGTAGAGAGCGGCGTCTTCGCGCAACCAACGCGTTCTCGCCCCGAGCTCGTGAGTCATGGAGCCACGCTGCAACGCAGCGAGCTGCTCGTCGTCGGGCTCGGCGAGCCCGACGACGAGCAGCTCGTAGACTGCCGCACGATCGGCGGCTACGGCGGCGAGCCGTGACCGCGTACTCTCATCAAGTCCGTCGTCCGTCATCTGTGTCACGGGCCAGCCGGTCGAGTATCAGCCATCAGCCTGAGAGCCCCCCGCGCCGTGCCCCTTCTCCTTCAGCGGCAGCACCCAGACCCCGATCGTGAACAGCAAAGCAGCCAAGGCGAACATCCCGGCGACGATAACGATCTCATAGCCCGAAGGGAAGTAGACACTGGACATGGCAAAATCGGAGCCACTTGCCTGTGGCGTACCGAGCGGCGTCCCTGGTGCCAGCTGGATGGGAGCCTTTCCCAGACCGATCACGATGAGATTGCCACGGTGGGCGTAGATGCCGATCAGCGCCAGCACCGAGGCAAGCGCCACAATTGCCGGCCGCCGACGCAGAGAGGCGAAGGCCATGAGGATGAACGGTACGATCAGCCCAGCCGTCACCTCCACGCCTAGGAACCCGGGCCCATAGCGCCCCGTAAACAATTGCCGCGAGGCGTCGGTCGTTACCCCCGGATAATACCCGGCAAGCACCTCACAGAAGACGAGAAATCCCTCGACGGCCACGAAGACAGCCAGCATGCCGCCCAGGTAACTCACGAGTCCGTTGTCGAACGAGATTCGCTCGAACCGACGCACAACAAGCGCCAAGATGATCACGAGCGCGAGTCCTGAGACCAGAGCGGACGTCACGAAGAGCGGGGGCATGATCGAGCTGTACCAAAAGCCGCGCGAGATCTGCAAGCCGAAGATCCACGCGGTAATCGAGTGCACGAGCACAGCAGCCGGCAACGCCACCCACGCCAACCGGTAGGTCGTCCGTTCATCGCGAGCGCGCGCAGCCTCGGAGGTATCACGCGTGCCCAGCGCTAGCCAGCTGCCGCGCGCAGCGAGGTCGCGGCGCGTGTACAGCCACACGTAGGTGAGCGACAAGACGAGGTAGATCAGGATAACCGTCACATCCCAGATCATGGGCGAGAGGAAGTGCGGATGGATAAACAGGTTCAGGACGCGATCGACACGCCCTAAGTCGGGCAGGATCATGACTGCCGCCATGGCGATGGCTACGGTAGCTTCGAGCACCGCCAAACGCACGATTGGCTTAAAGCGTTCGACTCCGAAGAGGCGACCGGAGGAAGCCACAATCAGACCCCCAGCCGAAAGGCCCACCAAATACATGAACGTGATGATGTAGAGGCCCCAGATGACGTTGTCGCGCATGTGGGTGATCTGCAGGCCACGGATGTATTGGTAGATCCATACGCCCACTCCCGCGGCGAGGACCGCCACGAGCACAATCAGCCACGCGGCTAAACCGCGCGATGTGCCGGCGCGACGCGCACCCACGTGTTCGGCAGAAGCGGCGCTCATGACTCACCTCCCGCGACGTTCGGGCTAAAGCGCATGAGGTAGTGCACACTGGGCTTAGTGCCCTTCTCGGGGAAGACAACGTACGACGGGCGTTCGCGCAAGAGGGTCGACACCTCGCTGTTGGGGTCGTCCAAATCGCCGAAAACCCGCGCACCAACGGGACAAGCCACCACACACCGTGGCTCAAGACCCTTGGCAACTCGGTGTTCGCAGAACGTGCACTTCTCCACCACACCTTTCGGGCGAGGCGGCACATTGCCCACTTCCACGAGACTGGCTGGCGGGTCTTGCACTGGCTTGCGCCAATTGAAGACGCGATTGTCGTAGGGGCAGGCAACCATACAGTAGCGGCAGCCAATGCAACGGTCCCAATTCACAGTGACGATGCCGTTGGGCATCTTGTAAGTTGCCGACACGGGGCAGGCCTTCACACAAGGCGGATTGTCGCAATGGAAACAGTTCGTCGACTGGTACTCCAGAGCCAAATCCGGGAAGGTGCCGCTCGGCACATCGATGTTATCGCCACCGACCGTCAGGACGCGCAGCCAGTAGAGACCAATGCCGACATCGTTCTCTTCCTTGCACGCTACGGAGCAGGTCCAACAGCCGATACACTTCTGCTGGTCGATGACCATGCCAAGACGAGTGGCTTTCAGCAAGTCTGGGTGGACCTCATCGATACCCGGATACGTTGTGGCGCCCTCCGCAGTCATCGAGCACCTCCCCCATAAGCGACAGGGCAGGCAGCAGGATCAGCCATAGTCATCACGCCCTTTCCACTTGGACGAGGCAGTCGTAGTAGGCTGCATTCGACTGGAAATTAGGAATTAACGCCTGCGCTGGGTTAGCAATCTGATGCGTCAGGTTGTTCGGGTGGCCCTCGATGTACTGCTTGATTTGCAGCGTGTCCCATCCGCCTTGGTAGCAGTTGACGACGCCTGGCTTCATGGCCTCAGTGAGGCGCGCCCTCACCTTCATCTCGCCGCGATCGTTGAAGACACGCACGACATCACCGTCGCTGATCCCCCGTGAGGAAGCATCGCTTGGGTGGATCTCCAGGAAGCCTTCGCCGTTGGCAGTTACCTCGTCCAGCCAGGAAAGATGGCAGTATTGCGAGTGCGTGCGGAACTTCGTGTGCGTCGAGAGAAACGTCAGAGGATACTTCTTCGCCAACGGGTTGGTTGGCCACGCCTCAATGGGTTCTTTGAAGTCGCACACCTCCTGCCCAAACGGGACGAGCATCTCGACGTAAAACTCGATGCGCCCCGACTTGGTTGGGAACTTCTTGTCGAAGAAGGGCACGTAGGGGAGCGTAGGCGTATTCAAGTGCGGTGCCCCCGAGGTCAGCTCGTCCCAAGTCAAACCAACGACGTTGCTATCCGCTTTCGGATCACCGATGTGGAGGATCTCTTTCAGGTACTCGTCGGGCGACTTGTCGAAGTACTGGCCGACACCCATCTTGGCGGCAACCATGCTGAACGCCTCCAGGTCGGACTTCGACTCCCACAGAGGCTCAATGATCTTCGGCATGTACTGCAGGTAGAAGTTGTTCGATGAGAGAAGATCGGTCTTCTCGAGATACGTGCAGGCTGGCAGGACGATGTCGGCCATATCGGCAGTCGCCGACATCACATAGTCGGAAACGACCAGGAAATCAAGGCTCTCCAGAGCCTTGCGAACCTTGTTGCGGTCGGACATTTGCTGACCGTAATTGTCGACCACGAACCAGGCAGCCTTCACTGGATACGGCTTGCCCTCGAGCACCGCGTCGCAGAACTGCATGGGCTCGAGCAAGGTGAACATCTTCCCGTTCGGTGACCACCACGCCCCCAGGTCAAATGCAGTTGTCGTCAGCCCGCCAGCGAATGTAGTCACGCCGCCACCGTGGACGCCGATGTTCCCGGTAAGCGCCTGCAAGGTCAGCACGGCCTGCATGTTCAAATCGCCGTGGTACCAGTGCGAGAGGGCGAAGCCAGCCCGCACGCCCACTGGGTGTTTCGTGCCCCAGAGCTTGGCCAGCGTCAACACCTGCTCGGGCGAAAGGTCGGTGAGCGAGGCAGTGTACTCAGGCGTGTATTTGGCCATCGCGTCAGCGAGCACTTGCAGAGCCGTTTTGGCCGAGAACGAACCAGCTGGATGCGCGCCAAAGAGCTGCGGTTCACGCACCTGCCCGATCGGCTTCACCTTGCCGTCAACGGCATCTGCCGCCACGTAGTCGTCGCCCGTCAGCCCAATATCGCGGGCACGCAGGAGCTTCTTTGTGCGCGGATGCACGAGGAAGGGCGCCACCGTGAATTTCTTGAGGTAAGCCGCATCGTACAGCCGGTTTTGTAAGACGTAGTTGATCACGCCGTCGATGAGGGCTGTGTCGCTACCTGGACGAAGCGGTAGCCACACGTCGGAGCTTGCCGATGTGGCGGTGAAGCGCGGGTCGATGGCTACGATCGTCGCGCCGTTGCTGCGCGCCTCGTCCATGATGCGCCAGTCGGGGATCGAGGTCTCGGCGACGTTATTCGCTAGAAGCACGATCACCTTTGAGTTCAAGAAATCGGTCGATTCGTGCCCGTCGAAGAAGCCGCCGCCATTGGCTGGGTTAGTCGGATCGACGAGAACGTAGTTCCACCCCGCGGGGGTCGCGCTGTCGCCTTCGTTGTCGCCCTCGAAGTCACCGGCGCTCGCGCCAATCACGCTGGCGAAACGGTAGCCTGCCCCCACAACGCCCTCAAGAATGCTGAGCGAACCGGTGTAGGGAGCAATCCACACAGACTTGGAGCCGTACTGGGCCTGCACTTTCTTCAGATTGTCGGCGATTTCCGAGGTCGCCTCTTCCCAACTGATGCGTTCCCACTTGCCCGAGCCGCGCGCACCCACGCGACGGTAGGGGTACTTCACGCGGTCGGCGCTATAAGAGTTCTCCAGCTGAGCTACGCCGCGTAAGCAAATTCGTGGCGGGTAAGAGAACGGAACTGTGCGGCCGTCGATCGTGCGCGTGTTCCAGGGCGCCCCCTCGACCAACTTCACCTTGCCGTTGGCAACATGAACCAAGTGACCGCAAGCACCATCGCAGTTGTTCGAATGGCCCGTTCGCCATAGTTGCTGCGGCACTGGCGGTGGCGAGGCCTCTGCCGGCTGCAGGGCGCGTAGGATCCTGTCTCCGTTCAGGGCTGCTGCGACACCGACGGTAACTCCGGCGCCTTTCAGGAAGGTCCGCCGCGTAACCCGCCAGCGACCTGGTGGACCGGGCGCCAGTGATGATCCACGCGCCTCGTGGTCTGGCACATCGGGCATGGCTGCCTCCTTGAGACGTTGGCCTCATTGCGCTGAGGCTACCCACGACGGCCATCGTGGTCAACGTAATTGACTAAAGTCAAGTACTAGACGTGAGCTCAGAACGGCTTTCGCCGTTGTCATGCTCGTTGAGCAGTGCTAAGGTGCCGCCACGGCATAGGAGTCCTACTCCAAGCCCTGCACCCTACGGCAATTGCTATGGGTGCTGGGCCGTATCATGGATAGACCATGAGGCGCCAGCGGAGCTCGGCGTCGTGGGCCCGGAGCGGAAACGCGCGGACCTCCTCGTGTTCGGAAAGGAGCCAGGGACGTGAGCCGCCGATTCGCTGCGCCCGCACTCGCCCAAGTGGTGGCCGACATCTCGGCCACGAAGAGCGCCGGCTTACACTCCCTTCACCTGCTCACCGGAGACCGCGCCACCGGCAAGACAACTTGGTGCTATACCCTCGCGCGCACGGCGCAGACCGTTGGTATGAACGTCGCTGGCATCGTGTGCCCAGGGATCGAGGGCGCACCCGCAATTGGCAAGATTGCGATCGAAGCACTCGATCTTCAGTCAGGACAAAAACGGCTCCTGGCGACCCGCCGGGAAGCGCCCACTGTTGAACTCGGGCAGCGATCGTTCCACCGACGTGACGCCGACGCGCACGCCGACACCCGGTCCGTCTCTTCAGTGCATGACACAACGGTCACCGACGCCGAGATCGTACGCTCACCCGTGTTCCAGGCGGAGGATGCACCAACCAAATTCATAGGCGCCTGGGTCTTCGTGCAGAGCACAATCGCCTGGGTCAATGGCCGCTTAGCAAACGTGCGGGATTGCGACTTACTCATCATCGACGAACTGGGGCCGCTAGAGTTGGAGGACGGCGAGGGCTTCCAGGAAGCCCTCGCCGTCCTCCAACGGCGGCCGTTTGCGTTTGCGGTTGTCGTCGTGCGCCCGGAACTTGTCAAGCGCGCTCTTCAACGCTGGCCCGACGCCGCGGTGTTCGATGCAACGGGCGCACTCCAAGTCCACTCCCGAGTCGCTGGCTGCTCCACCGGGACGGGCGCACCGTGACGGGCACAACGAGCACCTGGATACCCCCCGTGTCACGCGTGGGTTATGGAACGAGAACCGCAACCCAGCCGGCCTTGCAGCTTACCAACGTATCGGTCGCCTACGCTGACACACCCGCGCTGCGCGAACTCACGCTTGAGGTCGATCAAGGCGACTTCGTGCTCGTCACGGGGCCTTCCGGTTGCGGGAAGACAACCCTCAGTCGCTTGTTGGCGGGCCTCCTGCCGCGCAGCGTGCCAGCGATCGTGACCGGATCAGTACTTGTAGACGGCCTCGACCCGACTCAGCTGGGACCGACCGGCATGGCTGGCCACGTTGGCATCGTCTTTCAAAACCCGGCGACGCAGCTCTTTTGCTTGAGTGTTGAGGAAGAGGTCGCCTTCGGCCCGCGCAACCTCGGCCTGAGTCATCGCGAGGTGACAGAGCGGATTGACTGGGCGCTGGCAGCTTGTGGCCTGACGCGTCTGCGCGAGCGAGCGCCCAGCGAACTCTCGGGCGGCGAGCGTCACCGCGTCACTATCGCTGCAGCGCTCGCACTGCGTCCTGCAATTCTGTTGCTCGACGAGCCGCTCGCCGCCCTCGACGTCGCTTCCACGCGGCGCTTACTCGACACTCTGTGCGAGATTAACCACAGCTACGGCACGACGATCGTTCTCTGTGAACATCGACTCGTGGAGGCCACCAAACGTGTGCAACGGGTCCTTGTTATGGCCGACGGAGCGTTGCTTGCTGACGGTGCTCCGGATACCGTCTTCGGTGATCGCCTCCTCCTGCGTCGCTTAGGCCTCCGCCGCCCGACGACCATCCCTGGCGCCGCGTGGAGCGACCTTGTAGCCCCGGCGATAAAGCCGTCGCAGCGGCCTCACCCCCTGGTCACCTTAACCGATGTGCACGCCGGTTACGGTCGCCGGAACGTGCTCCACGGCGTGAACCTCAGCCTCTACCCGCAGGAGCTCGTCGCCCTCGTCGGTGAGAACGGGTCAGGCAAGAGCACCCTGGCGCGTGTCCTGGCCGGGCTTCTCCATCCGCGGCGCGGCCACATCAGGTTCTCAGGCGGCCGTCTGCGCCCGGGACTCGATGTCGGGCTACTCTTCCAGGATCCTCTCGACCAGTTACTCACTGACCGCATCGATGACGAGGTCGCTCTCGGGCCACGCAACTGGAGCTGCTTCGCTGAGGCTGATCACGAGGCAGTCCTCGCTGCTTGCGATCTCGTCGCGCTGCGCCAACGCTCACCCTTCGCAGTCTCGGCGGGACAGCAGCAGCGAACTGTCCTCGCCGCTGTCCTCGCCCTGCGCCCGCGCCTCGCCATCCTCGATGAGCCGACACTCGGTCAGGACTGGCTTCACCTCGATCAACTAGCGGCATTCCTCACTGAGCTCAAGGACAGTGGCGCCGCCGTGCTACTCATCACCCACGACTACAAGCTTGCCCATCGCTGCGCGGAGCGCGTGGTCATCCTCAGCGCTGGGCACGTCGTTGGCGACGGCATTCTGGCGCAACGAGCTCGCATGCCGGAAGAACACCCCGCGCCGCTCACTGGAGCCACCCACCGTAAGCACCGGGGAGCCCTTGGTCTCTCGCCCCGGGCGGAGGTCGAGACGAACGCCTTCATTTCTCCTCAGCGCAGTCCCACAACGGACCAGCATCTCTCGACAACCTCATCACTCGTGCAGACCACAACTGAAGGAGGAAAGCAATGAAGTTCAGCACACGGGATCTGGCCACCCTGGCGGTCTTCGGCGCCTTGTGGGGTCTCAGCGAAATCTTCTTGGGCTCCTCGCTGCATACCATGAACGTGCCGTTCACCGGTCTCGTCATGACCGGCATTGGCATGACCATCGCACTGACGGGCTCAACGTTCGTACCGCGCCCCGGGGCGGTCCTCGTGATCGGCCTCGTAACCGCTATTCTCAAGGCGTTCAGCCTCGGCGGGGTCGTGCTCAATCCGATGATTGCTATTGTTGCCGAGAGCCTACTCGCTGAGGCGGGGCTCGCCCTGGGTGGTCGGCGTCGTGGGGCCGCCGGACTGATGCTCGCCGGTGTGTTGGCGGCCGCCTGGGACTTCGTCCATCCCTTCTTCACGCAGGGCCTCTTGGCGGGAGCGGGAATGGTCACGATCTATGAGCGCACGATCAGTAAGGCCGCCGAGACACTCGGCCTCAGCAGCGGAAACGTCGTCACCATCCTCATTGTGCTGGCCGTACTGCACCTGGTAGTTGGCGCCGCGGCAGGTCTGATCGCGCTGGGTCTCAGTCGTCAGCTGGCTCGGCGGCTGCAGCCGCAAACTATCTAGTGAGGTAGCCAATTGAGAAGGCTGGGTGCCAGGGAACTCCTATGACGGAGCCTCGATGAGTCACTTGACAGCGCTTCGCTCACCGCAGGCATCGCATGCGCTTGGCCGCGGCGAACAGCCCCGGCAACATGCTCGCTCGGCCCAGTGGCGCCCGGGCACGCTGGGCTCTCTGAGCTGCCTGGTCGCCGTGTTCGCAGCGGCAGTCTTCACTCCCGCAAGCAGAGCCGACCTCGTGCTGGCCCTCGCAGTAAGCCTCGCCGGACTATTCGCGCCTCCCGCCTTCCGCGGGCTTCGCCATCCCCCCGTGTGGCTCTTCCTCGGGTTCATCCTCACATCCAGCGCGTTGTGGATTGGCCAACCAAACACTCACTTTGGACCAATCCCCATTTCCACTGGCGGTTTGATCATGGGTCTCCGGATGAGTTTACGCGCTTTAGCTATCCTTCTGGCGATGCGCACGTTTGCGTTTACCACTTCACCGGCTGAGTTTGCGGGGCTATGCGAGCGCCTTGGGATTAAGGGACTTGGCTTTACGGTGGGCACGGCATTCAACCTGTTACCCACGCTCGACGCCTCCGCGCGCTGCACCCTTGACACGTTGCGTTTGCGCGGTGCTTGGCGCCGTCGTCGGGTGACAGCCGCTCGCTTGGGCACCGTTACCATTATGGCGAACGCTCTACGTCACGCAAACGACGTCGCCGTAGCCGCCGAAGCACGGGGTTTCGCACCCGAAAGGGCGCGTGCCCTGCCGTTGCGCCACTCGCGGATCGATCTACCTTTGATCGCCGCCCTCACAGCAAGCGTGCTCGCTCTACGTCTCGCTTGAGAGCATCAAGGGGCCTCGCTGAGCCACCGTTTGGCAAGGCGAGCGGAGACAGGCGGCGCTCACGGTGAATCGTCGGCCGCGACGACGGGCCTGGCTATAGGCTACGCCATCACCTCGACGCCCTTCACCGGCGGTGCATCCTGGGGCTCGAGCTCGATGATGCGCTCTAGTGCGGCGATGGCAACTTCGATCTGACTCTCATCGGGACGCTTAGTCGTCATCCACTGCAGCGCCAGGCCGGGAGCCATGAGGACGCGTACCGGCCAGGCCTGCTCGTGGCGCCCAGCCCACTTGATGATCTCATAAGAGATGCCAGCGATGAGCGGCACCAACACGACGCGCGAGAGGATGAGCCAGTACCATGCCGGCCAGCGCACGACAGCGAACACCAAGATGGCTACCACCATGACGATGAGCAAGAACGAGGTGCCGCAGCGCAAGTGCAAGGTCTTGTAACGCGACACGTTCGCCACGGTGAGCGGATCGCCGTGCTCCAGTGCGTGAATACTCATGTGCTCAGCACCGTGGTACTCGAAGACCCGGCGTAACTCTTTGAACCGAGTCACTACCCACAGGTAAGCGACGAAGATGCCCACGCGAATGAGCCCCTCGACGAGCCAGAAAACGATGCCCGTGCCCAGCTGAGCTTTGAAGAAACGGGCAATGCCCAAAGGCGCCAGGAAGAACAAACCGATAGCGAAGATGAGGGCCACGACCAACGTCACCCCGATCTCTTTCTTGGTGAGCTCCTCCTCTTCCTCGCCGAGGGACTGATTGGCCGACACGGTGATGGCCCGCAGCCCGATGACGAGCGATTCCACGAGCGCCACGACGCCGCGCAGGATGGGCAGCTTGAGCACCGGGTAGCGCTTCATCCAGGAAACGAGGGGCCAGGACTCGACGTAGATGCTCGCATCGGGGCGACGCACGGCCAGAGACCACGCTCCCACGCCGCGCATCATGACGCCCTCGATCACCGCTTGACCGCCAACTTGCGCTCGACGGGCGAGCAGGGCCGGAAGGATGAGCCCGCGCTGCGCGGGACGGGTGAGCGCGGCTGAGAGCGTCGAGGCCCACGGCGCAGGACGAGCCCAGGGAAAGCTCTCTTTCGACGACGGCTGCATAGCCTTAAGGGACATCGGCCGCCGCCCGGTCCGACTTAAGGGCCAACTTACGAGGCAGCGCCCGAAACAGCCCCATCGGCGACAGCCGCCACCCCGTCAACCTCCTCGGCGCGGTACGGCGTGCCACAGGTCATCTTGCCCTCTTGGCAGCTGCCGTAGAGGCAGTTGGGGCCGCTGCGCTCGAACAACGTCGGCGCGACGGCCTTGACGAGCCTGCGCATCTCCCAGGCCAAGGCGCGGATCTCCCACTGCGCCCGGTTGCAGCAACGGACTTGGAAGAAGTGGCGCAGCTCGCGCGCGTTCATAGTGACCACGATCTTAGTCTCGGCAGCGTTGGGCAGTACGAAGCGCGCATCTTCCTGAGTAGCTTCGCGGGTGCGCCCTTCGGCCAGACCGATCTCGACCAGCTTGTCGTAGGCGCGCCGCGCCTGCTCCATCGCTTCGAGGAAGATGGCGCGCGCCTCGGCGTTAGCCGCGATCGAGGGCGGCACGACGAAGCTGTCGTCGCTGCCGAAGTGCACGTAGCGCTGTGATTGCTGGTTGTAGCTCGCCATGCGGTGCCGCACGAGCTGGTGCGTGCAGGCACGCGAGACGCCGTCGACGGCGAAGCTGAAGACGGCGTGTTCGAGCGCCGAGTGGTGACCGGAGCGCACGAGGATGCGCACGAGACGGCGCACCTCGTCGTCGCTCATGCTTTCCTTGAGCTGCGCCGCCGAGACCGGCGCGTAGCAGAGCCGACCAGCGATCGCCACGGCCCGATCGGGGTCGGGCGTGTGCTCAAGCAGCGTAACGCGGAGTTGCGCGCCCATCCGATGGCGCTCAGCTACGACGCTTGCCGTACTTGCGGTTGAAGCGCTCGACCCGCCCGCCCGAGTCGACCAGCTTCTGCTTGCCGGTGTAGAACGGGTGGCACTGCGAGCAGATCTCGACGTGCAGCTCTGGCTTGGTCGAGCGCGTCGTGAAGGTGTTGCCGCAGGAGCACTTCACTACGGCCTCGACATAGTCAGGATGGATGCCCTTTTTCATGGAATCTCGGTCCTTTTCGCCTTTTTCTCGTCACGGTATGGTAGCACGGAAACCGGCGTGGCGACGAGCGTGGTCGTGGCCGCTCGTATCCTATCCTCTGCCACCCTTTGCTCGCCGCCGAACGCTTCCGCGCCCGCGCGAGTTCTCCTCGTTCGCACGCTCGGGCGATTTCTGCGCGATTCCACGCGAGCGCGAGTTCTGCGCGATTCCACGCTAGCGCGAGTTCTTCTGGATCGCCTGCAAGAACTCGGCGTTGGTCTTAGTTTCGCGCACCTTGTTGATGAGCAACTCGATCGCCGCGGCTGGGTCGAGCGCGTGCAACACACTGCGAAGCTTCCACACCATCGCCGCCTCAGCCGGCTCCATGAGCAGCTCTTCTTTGCGCGTGCCGGTCATCTCGATGTCGATCGCCGGGAAGATACGCTTGTCGGCCAGCTTGCGGTCGAGACGGATCTCCATGTTACCGGTGCCCTTGAACTCCTCGAAGATGACCTCGTCCATGCGCGAGCCCGTGTCGACTAGCGCCGTGGCCAAGATCGTCAGCGAGCCGCCCTCCTCGATGTTGCGCGCCGCGCCGAAGAACTTCTTCGGCGGATAGAGGGCGGTCGAGTCGACGCCGCCCGAGAGGATGCGCCCCGACGCGGGCGTGTTCAGGTTGTAGGCGCGCGCCATACGAGTGATCGAGTCGAGCAGTACGACCACGTCCTTGCCCATCTCGACGAGGCGCTTCACGCGATCGAGCACGAGCTCGGTCACCTGCACGTGGTTCTCTGACGGCTGGTCAAAGGTAGAGGCGACAACCTCACCCTTGACCGAACGCTGCATGTCGGTCACTTCTTCGGGGCGCTCGTCGACCAGCAAGACGATCAAGTGCACGTCGGGATTGTTCTGCGTGATCGAGTTGGCGATCTTCTTGAGGATCGTCGTCTTGCCGGCTTTCGGCGGCGAGACGATGAGACCGCGTTGCCCCTTACCGATCGGGCAGAGGAGGTCCATGATGCGCGCCGCCGTGTCGTGATCTTCGGTCTCGAGCCGCAGACGCTCCTCTGGGAAGAGCGGCGTCAGGTCTTCGAAGCGCGGCCGTTTGCGGGCCACCTCCGGGTCCATGCCGTTGACCGAGTCGATCTTCAGCAGGGCGTTGTACTTCTCGCTCTCTTTGGGCTCGCGCACCTGGCCGGTAATCTCGTCGCCGCGGCGCAGGCCAAAGCGCCTGATCTGCGAGAGCGAGACGTAGACGTCGTCGTCGCTCTGCACGTAACCGTGCGTGCGCAGGAAGCCGAAGCCGTCGGGCAAGATGTCGAGGATGCCGGTCCGCACGATCGCCGGGCGCTCGGCCCGCTTCTCGTGCTGCTCACCGTTCTCGCCGCCTTCGGGGCGTGCCTCACGGTTGTCGCGGTTACGGTCGCGCCGGTCGCGGCCACGATCGCGGCCGCGCCGCGTTTGGTCGCGCCCGCCGTTCGTGCGGCCGCCGTTGACGGACGGCTTCTCGGCTACTGGGGCCGGCTTCTCGGCCGCTTCAGCCGTTCTCTCAGCCGTTTCACCCTGCTGCTCTACTGTCGTGGCCGGCCTCTCGGCAGTTTCGACTGACTGCCCAACCGTCGCGGCTGGCTTCTCGACTGCTTCGACTGGCTGCTCAACAGTGGCCGCCGGCCTCTCGGCCGCCGCTGGCGTCTCGCCGGAGGAGCCCATCGCCTCACCCGCCGCCGGTGCATCACTGGGCGCCGCCGGCGCATCACTGGCCGCCCCCGGGCCGGCTGGCGCGCCGTCGCCGTCGGTCGCTCTCTCACTCACGTCACCGATCTGCTCTATCGTGCTACGTTCTTCGATACTGTCCATAACAACTTTCTGCTCTTGAAGTTTCTCCGGCGCCGCTTGGCAACCGGCTCTCCGCCCATTTCACACTCGCATCGTTCTGTTGTCGGCGACCTCCTGGCAACAGCCTTGGACCAGTGCAGCCCAGCCTCCAGGCGACGCGCAGTGTCTCACCAACGCAGGTCTCGCACTCACGGTCGCCACAGCCTCCCTCAGCTACCCGCCTGGCTCCGCGAGACCGCCTGAACCTTCGCCCAGTCGTCCTTGAACGCCTGGATGCCCTTGTCGGTCAACGGATGGCGCGCCATTTGGCGCAGTACGTTGGCAGGGATAGTAGCGATATCGGCGCCGATCAGGGCCGCTTGAGTGACGTGCATCGGATGGCGCACACTGGCGGCGATCACCTCTGTGTCGATGGCGTAGTTGGAGAAGGTTTCGACGACCTCGCGCAGGATGTTCATCGAGTCGTTACCGGCATCGTCGAGGCGTCCCAGGAAGACACTGACGAAGGACGCCCCGGCAGCGGCAGCCAGCAGCGCTTGGTTGGCCGAGAAGACGAGGGTGACGTTCGTCCGGATGCCCTCGTCGTGCAGGCGCCGCGTAGCCACCAGACCCTCCGGACACATGGGCACCTTGATGACGATGTTCGGGTGCAAGGCCGCCAGCGGCCGCGCCTCTTCGACCATCTCCGCGGCTGTGTCAGAGACAACCTCGGCACTAATGGGTCCGTCAACCAACGTGACGATCTCGTGCAGGATGGTCGTGAAATCGCCGTGCTCCTTGGCGATCAGAGACGGGTTCGTGGTGACGCCCGACAAACAACCCCAGCGGGCAATCTCGCGAATGTCGTCGATGTTCGCCGTGTCGATGAAGAGTCTCATTGTGCTCCCGCTCGCAGAACAGAGGTTTGTGGGTACGCGCTCACGGCTTGGAGGATCTCGGCCATCAGTGCCTTGATCGTGTGATCGATGCTCTGGTTGTCGACCACCTGGACGCCGAACTGAGTCGCCCGCGCCACGATGTAGCGCTGGATGCGACGGATCTGGTTGAAGTGCTCGATGTAGCGGCGCAACGGTCGGATGCCGTCGGTCTCCCACTCTCGCACGTAGAAATGGCTCTTATGCGCTGCCGCATCTTCGACGACGATCACATATTGCAACACCAGCGCGTCTCCCCACTGCGTGCTGTCGAGGAAGCCGGGCACCAGGTGGACGCCCTCGACGATCATGCTCTGCGTCTCCTCGATGGCCCGCTGCACCAAGGCGTTCACGCCCACCACAACGCTCTTGGTCTGCTCGATGAAGCCGACTTGCGTGAGGTCGGTCGACTTGGGCACCGGGATACGTACTGCAGCGGCAGCGTCGAACGACGAGCGATGGATAGCTGGCATGAGATCGGGCGAGAAGAAGGCGCGCATCGCCTGGCGCACGATGTCGGTGGAGGCCACCCGCGTGATGCCGAGGCGGTGAGCAATTTGCGTGGCGATCGTGCTCTTGCCGACGCCCGTCGTGCCGCCGATCAGGATGATGAGCGGCCGCTCCAAGTGCGTCAGGCGCTGCCATTGGCGAAAACGCTCGATGAGGTTCTCGCCCTCGACCTCGCCCAAGGCCTCGCGGGCAACCTCGCGGAGGCCAGCCAGTGTGATTGTGGGCGTGCCCTTGCGCTTCAGCGTCACTTCAACTGCGGCGGCGACCTGGTAGGCGCGTTCGGGCGAGATGCCAGTGGCCATCAACGCCTGGGCCATCAACCCTTTCGAGTAGGGAAGGCCATAGCTTTGGTTGACGACGATCAATTCGGAGTCGTCGTTCATTACCCCTCCTCGCGGAACACCGCCGCGGACTGCCTGGCAAGTTCGCCGAAGCGCGCTGCCAGGTCGGTACCGTCGGTCGCTACCGGCTCGTTGTCGCAAAGGACGAGCCGCTTGCCAGCCGCATCGGCCGCCTCAGCCACCACATCGATGGCAGCCGCTTTG
>Ga0207433_10006785_pt1 | contig 19570 bp, 16 predicted proteins | sample YelNatPaOPGAMG01_FD_187559 | JGI IMG/M metagenome (GOLD analysis project Ga0207433, IMG submission 187559) | Hot spring thermophilic microbial communities from Obsidian Pool, Yellowstone National Park, USA - OP-RAMG-01 (SPAdes) (version 3) | ecosystem: Environmental > Aquatic > Thermal springs... | reverse complement strand
AGAGGGCCGCCTCAGCCTGGAAGAACTGGCAGCCCTGGCGCCCGCCAACCCAGATATCGGCCGCACCTCCGGCAAGCAGGAGCGCCTCGAAAACCTCATCATGCAGTATGTGCTGGGGGTGGAGTGAGTAAAAGCATATCGCACTGGTGTATGCCAGGGCTTTATTAGTACAGACGCCATGCAGGTGCATGGCCAAGGAGGAAAAACCATGAAAAGGTTTGTTTTGATGGTTCTTGCGCTTATGATGGTCGTTTCCTATTCATTTGCGCAGAAGAATGTCTTGGTCGGAGTCGCGATGCCGACCCAGTCCCTGCAGCGATGGAATCAAGATGGCGCAAATCTGAAAGCCAAACTTGAGGCAAAAGGCTACAAGGTTGTGCTTCAGTATGCGAACAATGATGTCAACACCCAGCTGCAGCAGCTTGAAAACATGATTACGCAAGGCGCAAAAGTGCTGGTAATCGCTTCGATCGACGGCTCGGTTCTCTCGGATGTGCTTAAAGAAGCAAAGAGTATGGATGTAAAAGTAATCGCCTACGATAGACTGATTATGAACACACCGAATGTCGATTATTATGCCACCTTTGACAATTTCAAGGTAGGCCAGATCCAGGGCAGTTATATCGAGTCCGCACTTGGTCTCAAACAAGGCAAGGGACCTTACAATATCGAGCTGTTTGCCGGTTCTCCGGACGATAATAATGCCCTCTTTTTCTTCAATGGTGCGATGAGCGTTCTGCAGCAATACATCGATTCAGGCAAACTTGTCATTCCGAGCGGCCAGAAGAATTTCACTACAATCGCTATTCAGAGCTGGGACTCGGGAAAGGCCCAAGCAAGAATGGATAACCTTATTACCGCCTATTATGCCCAGAACAGGAAACTCGATGTCATTCTTTCACCGAATGACAGCATTGCCATTGGCATCATCGCATCCCTCAAGAACAATGGGTATGGAACCGCGAGCAAACCATATCCCATACTGACAGGCCAGGATTGCGACAAGCCGAATGTAAAAGCCATTATCAATGGCCAGCAGTCGATGTCAGTATTCAAGGATACTCGTGACCTCGCTGCCCAGGTAGTCGATATGGTCGATGCCATCATGTCCGGCAAAACGGTGCCTGTTAACGATACGAAGACCTACAACAATGGAGTGAAGGTTGTGCCATCGTATCTTTGCACTCCAGTATTCGCCGACAAGAGCAATTACAAAAAAATTCTTATTGACAGCGGATATTACAAGGAATCTGATATACAATAAGCAGTGCCTGTAATATCAGCAAAATGAAGATTGGCCTCCGAAAAATATTCCGGAAGCCAATCTTCGTATATTGGCACGGGAATTAAAATGTACGGAGGGCTACCCCTTGGAAAGCACATTCATTCTTGAGATGAAAAATATCACAAAGCAATTTCCAGGCGTAACCGCACTGAAAAATGTTTCTCTCTCTATAAAACGGGGAGAAATTCATGCAGTCGTAGGGGAAAATGGCGCGGGAAAATCGACCCTCATGAATATTCTGAGTGGCGTTTATCCTCACGGCACATACACGGGACAGATTATATTCGAGAACAAGGAACGCATATTCCGGGATGTACGCGACAGCGAGAAAATCGGGATAAGCATCATTCATCAGGAGCTTGCTCTGTCTCCATATCTGTCCATAGGAGAAAACATTTTTCTGGGGAATGAACGCGCGCGCAGAAGTATCATCAACTGGGATAAGACCTACAGCGATGCCAAAGAACTTTTAGAACTTGTTGGGCTCAAAGAAAATCCACATGTGGCAATCAAGGATATCAGTGTTGGTAAACAACAGCTTGTCGAAATAGCCAAAGCGCTATCGAAAAAGGTCAGACTTCTCATCCTCGATGAACCGACTGCTTCGCTGAATGAGGATGATTCGGAGCATCTTCTGAATCTTCTACTCAATCTGAAGAAAAAAGGTCTTACATCTATTCTCATTTCTCACAAATTGAATGAAATATCACAAGTCGCCGATTCCATAACCATCATCAGAGATGGTGAAGTGATCGAGACTCTTGAAAAAGATAAAGATGTCATCAATGAAGATAGGATCATCAAAGGGATGGTCGGAAGAGAGCTTGTCGACCGTTTCCCTAAACGTGTTCCCAAAATAGGAAATGTATCTTTTGAGATAAAAGACTGGAATGTTTTTAGTCCTCTGAATCCAGATCGCCAGATAATTAAGAATGCGAATATTATGGTTCGTCAGGGCGAAATTGTCGGTATAGCCGGCCTAATGGGAGCAGGACGTACTGAACTCGCAATGTCTGTTTTCGGTCGATCATATGGGCTGCATATTAGCGGCAAATTGATAAAAGACGGGAAAGAATTACATATCAAGACAGTGCGGCAGGCCATCGACCATAAAATTGCCTATACGACTGAAGACCGAAAAACTGCTGGGCTCAATCTCATAGGAGATTTGAGGCAGAATATTACAATCGCGGCACTTGGCAAAATATCTTCTCATTTTGTCATAGACAATGAAGAGGAAATCAAAGTATCTGAATTATACAGAAAAAAGCTGAATATACGTTCATTGAATATCTATCAGAAAGCGGGGGATTTGTCTGGCGGGAACCAGCAAAAAGTAGTGCTGAGCCGATGGATTTTCGCTGAACCTGACGTTCTCATTCTCGACGAGCCGACTCGCGGAATAGATGTCGGCGCAAAATTCGAAATATATTCTATTATCAATCAATTGGCCGACGAAGGCAAATCAATCATATTCATATCTTCCGAACTACCAGAAATTCTAGGTATATGCGATCGTATTTATGTAATGAGCAACGGGAAGATAGTCGGGGAATTCCCAAAATCTGAAGCTACCCAGGAAGGCATCATGAAATGTATCATGCAGAGCATCGGAGGAAATACCAATGGAGAATATTAAGTACTTTTTCAAGAATAATATCCGACAGTACGGAATGCTTATAGCACTGATCGTTATAACCATATTCTTCCAGATCGTGACGAATGGAATTCTGCTGGTGCCAATGAATGTGACGAATCTGATTCTTCAGAATGCCTATGTGTTTATACTAGCGATAGGAATGACTATAACCATCCTTACGGGCGGCAACATAGATTTGTCGGTCGGCTCGGTGGTAGCTTTTATAGGCGCAATATGCGGCACCTTGATTATTACCATGAAAGTGAATGTAGCTGTTGCGCTTTTGCTGGCGTTAGCGATTGGTTTTATTATCGGTATATGGCAAGGCTTCTGGATTGCATATATTAGAATCCCAGCATTCATCGTCACACTTGCGGGCATGCTGCTTTTCAGAGGACTAACCATTTTCATGCTCAAAGGGCTGACTATCAATCCTTTTCCAGAGGCTTTCCAGAAAATAAGTTCAGGTTTTCTGCCTGATTTGGCTAAAGGCGCTTTTGGCAAATATCATTCTACAGCAATATTGACCGGTATAGCTGGGACAGTGATCTATATTTTCTATCAATTCAGGCGCCGTGCCTCGCAGCGCAGAAATGGATTCGATATAATGACTTTTCCTCTCTTTTTATTGCAGATAACACTAGTTTCGGCTTTTATAATACTGTTTTCGATCTGGCTCGCTGCCTATAAGGGCCTTCCAATTATTTTTGTCATAATTGGTATTCTTATCTTGGCTTATTCATTTTTTACAAATCGTACAGTGCCTGGACGATATCTCTACTTCATGGGCGGCAACGAAAAGGCAGCACGCCTTTCGGGTATCAATACCAATAAAGTCCTGTTTTTTGCCTATGTGAATATGGGGGTGCTCGCAGCTGTCGCGGGTATTGCATACACAGCCAGGCTGAATGCTGCTTCGCCGCAATCGGGCCTCAACTTTGAACTTGATGCAATCGCCGCATGTTTCATTGGAGGCGCTTCAGCATATGGCGGGATTGGTACCATAATTGGTTCCATCATTGGTGCATTGGTGATGGGCGTTCTAAACAATGGTATGTCAATACTCGGCATCGGCAGCGATGTACAACAGATTGTCAAGGGTCTCGTACTGCTTTTTGCGGTTGCTTTCGATGTGCTATCGAAGAAAAAATCGCGTTGATATCGCGATAGTTTTATGCTGACGCGCAATGGTCGGGTCATTGTGCGTGCGCTGCTGAAGGAGGTAGTCATGATAGAAGGAAGTGCGTGCTTATAGCAAAATTTCTCTTGACAAATCAGCATACCTAACCTACTATTGTATATCATATATTATTCAGATACGAAATACATAGAGAATACTCAAATTTAAAAGAGTGCAAATTTCATTAGTAGGGGGTGCACATGAAAGAGCTGAATGTTGGAATAATCGGATTGGGATTTATTGGGCCGGTTCATTTGCAAGCGCTTCGGAAAATTCCCCATTTGAATGTTGTTGCCATTGCAGATAAAGCAGGCGGTTCAATAAAGGACAAAGTGGAAGCCTTAGGCGTCGACAAATGGTACGAAAATTATGAAGATTTGCTTGCGAGAAAAGATGTAGATGCAGTTCATATCTGTTCACCCAACCATCTTCATGCTGAAATGGCAAAAAAAGCTCTTTTAGCAGGAAAACATGTTGTTTGCGAAAAACCGCTTGCTGTTTCTTCACGTGAGGCAAAGGAGCTTGTCGAGCTCGCAACCCAAAAAAGCCTTGTGAATGCAGTGCATTTCAATATCCGATACTACCCGCTCATTCGCCATCTGCGAACAATGGTGCAGAAAGGCGATATCGGTCGCATTTTCTCGATTCAAGGCTCGTATCTGCAAGACTGGCTTTTTTACGAAACGGACTACAATTGGCGGCTTGAATCGAAATTATCGGGCGAATCGAGAGCTGTCGCAGATATTGGTTCCCACTGGATGGACCTTATCGAATACATAAGCAGCCTAAAAATCAAGCAAGTGTTTGCAGATTTTGCCACGGTTCATCCTATACGGAAAAAGCCGCTCAAGCCGGTTGAGACTTTTGCAGGGAAAATGTTGAAGCCTGAAGATTATTCTGATGTTCCAATCGATACCGAGGATTATGCGACCATTCTATTCCGTTTTGAAAATGGCGAAAGAGGCGTCTTGACCGTGAGTCAAGTATCTGCAGGAAGAAAGAACAGGCTCTACTTTGAGCTTGATGGATCTAAGCAATCTGCAGTTTGGGACTCGGAGGTGCCAAACCAGATGTGGTTTGGTCATCGTGATGGCCCAAATGAAATTATTATGAAAGATCCCTCGCTAGTTTACCCAGAATCACGAAAACTCATGACTCTCCCAGGCGGGCATCAGGAAGGATTCAATGACACACCATTCCAGCTATTCAGCGAATTCTATGAAGATGTGCGGAATGGGAAGCCTAGTGAAAAGCCTTCATATCCCACGTTCAGGGATGGGCTTAGAGAGCTTGTACTTTGTGAGCATATTTTAAAGAGCAACCGAAGCGGAAGTTGGATCACAGTTGAATAAAGGTTCGCAACTAAGCCTGGTAATAGAAAAGCCAGTATCCTAGGAGGAATTAAATGATTTCTTTAGGCTTTGTGAGTGCGATTCTTGGAGATAAGACATTTGAAGAAGTTGTTGATTTTGCTAGTGCAAACAAATTTGCTTGCGTGGAGATGATGTGCTGGCCTGTTGGAAAGGCAGAAAGGCGCTATGCTGGTGTCACACATATAGATGTCGATAAGCTTGATGATGCAAAAGTAGCGTATATCAAGAATTATCTCTCGCAGAAAAAAGTTTTTATTTCAGGCTTGGGATACTATCCTAATCCACTCGATGAAGATGCAACAAGGCGTGGGGTTTATATCGAGCACATCAAGAAAGTTATTCACGGAGCAGCCCGCCTTGGTGTTCCGGTCGTTAATACATTCATTGGCAGAATCCCTTCGAAGGACCCAGAATATAATTTCAGTTTATTCAAAGAAATTTGGCCTGATATCGTCCGATATGCTGAAACGCAGGGAATCAAAATTGCAATTGAAAACTGTCCGATGTACTTCTCTAGGGACGAATGGCCATCTGGCAAGAATCTTGCTTACTCGCCCGCACATTTCCGAAAGATGTTTGAAATCATTCCATCAAAGAATTTCGGTCTTAATTATGATCCTTCACATTTTGTCTGGCAGCAGATGGATTATCTTAAGCCAATCAAAGAGTTCAAAGACAGGATTTTCCATATACATATTAAAGATGTAAAGGTTGACAAAGACAGGCTTGATGATGTTGGTATCCTTGCAACGCCACTCGAATATCATAGCCCGCGTCTACCAGGTCTAGGAGATGTCGACTGGAGCAAGTTTTTTTCTGTTTTGGTTGAATCTGGCTATCGCGGTCCAGCATGTATTGAGGTTGAGGATAGAAATTACGAAAAATTCCCTGAAGATGTAAGAACTGCATTGCTACAGAGCCGTAACTATGTAAGTCAATTTCTTGTTTTGGAATGAAATAGGTGGTTTGAAAATGCTCGAAAACTTAAGCAGTTTGTTTTCACTTACGGGGCGAGTGGCGGTTATCACAGGGGGAGGCGGAGACCTATGCGGTGCAATGTCCAAAGCGCTTAGTATTGCGGGTTGCAAAGTTGCGGTGCTGGATATTCTCCTTTCAAAAGCAGAAGCTGTAGCTGAAGCAATACGCGCAGAAGGGGGAATTGCGCAAGCATATGCCTGCGATGTTCTCGATGAAGGAAGTCTAAAATCTGCGTATGAAGCAATATGTTCTGCATTAGGTGTTCCGGATATACTCATCAATGGAGCGGGTGGGAATAATCCAAAGGGAAGCACCAAAGCTGAATTCTTGGACCCTGGAAAGCTAGACGACCCTGAATTTTCGAATTTTTTTGATCTGGATTTTGACGGTGTTCGTAAAACATTTGATTTGAACTTTTTGGGAACCTTCCTGCCAACTAAAGTATTCTCACGCGGGATGGTCGAAAAAGGCAAGGGTGCTATTTTAAATATTTCATCTATGGGCGCTTTCAATCCTCTTACGCAAGTAGGCGCATATTCCGCAGCAAAAGCCGCCGTTGCCAATTTTACAAAATGGCTTGCGGTGCATTTTGCTCGTACCGGTGTACGCGTAAATGCTCTCGCTCCGGGTTTTTTCATGACTGAGCAATTACGCTTTCTGCACATTGACCAACAAACCGGGCAACCTACTCCTCGCTCTCGAAAAGTAATTGCCCATACGCCAATGGGCCGCTATGGGAATCCAGAGGATTTGCTGGGAGCGGTTATTTACTTGCTTTCAGATTCAGCGAGTTTCGTAACTGGAGCTGTTTTGCCTATCGATGGAGGTTTTTCATCGTATAGCATATAGGAGCATATAGGAGGTTCATTCGAAATGAGCGTTAAGCAATATTCTCCGCCGAATGAGGCACCGAAAAGAAAAATCTATGAAGTGCTGAAAGGTCAGAAAGCTCTTGTGACTGGTGCGAGCAAAGGCCTTGGTGCCGGAATTGCGGTAGCTCTTGCGGAAGCTGGTTGTGATGTGCTTATCAATTATGCAAGTGATAGAAAAGGCGCTGAAGAAACAGCATCTAAAGTGAAAGAATTCGGTCGTAAAGCGCACATATTCAAGGCTGATGTCTCAAATGAGGAAGAAGTGCTTGCAATGTTTGATGAAATGAGACAGGTTTTTGGCCGAATTGATATCCTGATCAATAATTCAGGAATTCAGGTTAATGCACCCTTCCATGAAATGACGCTCGAGCAGTGGAATAAAGTCATTGGCATTAATTTGACAGGGCAATTCCTGTGCGCGCGGGAAGCGGTGAAAGCCTTCATGAAGCAAGGAATTAATCCCGAAATTTCATGTTCTATGGGTAAAATTCTGCACATTAGTTCAGTCCATGATGTAATTCCCTGGGCAGGCCATGCAAATTATGCTGCAGCAAAAGGCGGCGTCATGCTTCTCATGAAAAGCCTTGCACAAGAAGTTGCTCCGCTCAAGATTAGAGTAAACAGTTTATCTCCAGGTGCAATAAGGACACCGATGAATGTTGAGAAGCTTGTATCGCCTGAAGAATACAAACGCATTTTGCTTGACCATATTCCTGTAAAAAGAATAGGAGAGCCTGAAGATGTCGGCCGTGCCGCAGTTTGGCTTGTTTCGGATGATTCCGACTATGTGCATGGCGCCACACTTTATATTGATGGCGGCATGACACTCTATCCTGAATTTGCATCAGGAGGTTGATACGCAAACAAATCTAGAAAGGCTTGAGATTGCTCGAAATGCTCTCATTTCTGCAAAGCTCGATGCACTTGTGTGTCGGCTGCCTGAAAATGTGCTGATGCTTTCCGGATACTGGCCTTTATGCGGAGATGCAGTGCTTGTATTTCCTGCAGAAGGGGATGCTGTTTGTATCATTCCAGAAACCCAGGCCGAAGAAGCATCTGCAGAAATCTGGAATGCACAAATATGCACATATCCTCATGGACGCCATGATTCTCCGGATCAGGAAAGAGAAATAGAAGCCTGCCTTATTGATTTGGCAAAGAAGAATAAGTGGTCAACCATTGGTTATGAGGGAACTTACGAGGCAATAGCGGTACCTGGGAATGTGGCTGAACCTAAAGTCCCTAGCAAAAAATTCGAACAGCTTTTGAAAAGCGCAATGGACAAAGCTACTTTTATCGATGCACAAGAATTACTCGATTTACTTAGAAAAACAAAAACTGCATGGGAAATCGAAAAAATCAGGCTGGCCAATGAAATTGCAAATATCGGCTTTGAAGTTTTTTTCAATATTGTTGATGCTGGCCGATCGGCAATCGAAATTGCTGGCGCAATCGAGCAGGCAATCATGGTAAAGGGCACTGGATATAAAAAGGCTAGGCGCGTAAGGGCATTTGCACAAGTTGCTGTCGGGAAAAAGGAAACTTCAGCTGGCTGGAGACCTTTTGAAGTTACCACAGACAGAAAATTGCAAAAAGGTGAACTGGCTATTCTTGAGCTGGCTGTTGTGGCCGATGGGTATTGGGCGGATAGAACAAGAGTTAGAGCAGCTGGGAGTACTTCTTCTGAACTTCAAAGGCTAAATGATATTGTAAAGCATGCACAGGATGCAGCGATTTCTGCAATTAAACCGGGAGCGCTTGCTAGCAAAATAGACGAACAAGCTCGTGAAATTATTTCCAAGAATGGGCTGGGGAATGAATTTGTCCATATAACTGGTCATGGTGTTGGATTCCGTTATCATGAAATATATCCAATTCTTGCCCCAGGAAGCACACATGTCCTTCTTCCAAATACAATTGTGACTGTAGAACCAGGTGTCTATTCGCAGGATTTCGGAGGCATGAGGATAGAAGACGATATTGTCGTCACAAACCAGGGGCCAGAAATTTTGGCTTTATTTGCGAGAGAATTGTCATGAATTCATTCGTTTATGCAAAAGCTGTTGTGGAATCAGGATTTCGAAATGCCGTAGCTTTAGGAAACGGTATTTTCCGCATTTTAGTTGATATTGAGGGAGGAATGATTCCAGAACTTAGTACGAAATGCGGAGATACTTTCATCAATGCACATTGGCTTCCTTGGTTTCGTGGGATGGCGCCACGTCCAGAAGCTGGAAATCTCCAATCTCATGAGTTATTTCAAAAAATTCCTCTTCTGGAAAGGATTGCAGGGAATTTCCCATGTGCCCCTTCATTTGGAGGTGGCGATCCTGTCGATGGAGTTGAAATCCCGCCTCATGGATGGACTGCAAACGAGCAATGGGAGCTTAAGGGCATAGGGACAGATAAAAACAATCGCTATGCATGGGCTCGTTTCCGGATGGTTTCGCCATCTGAATGGATGAAAATTGAATTTGAAAAAATTGATTTGGTATATGCGGAAGAGAGTGTTCATTATTCGATTTTGAAAATAAAGAATTTGAGTGCCAAAGAAATCGAAATCAATGCCGCTTGGCATAATACGATTGGTTTTCCATTTTTAACAAAGAATTGCAAGATTTCTGCATCTGCAGATATTTATAGCGTTCCTCCCGAAGGTGGCGAATTTGATACGACAGGCAGGCTTGCAATTGGTAAAGAATTTACAAATTTGGAAAAGGCCCCTCTCAAGAAAGGCGGGACGACGAATCTGACCATTGTCCCTGGCATGATTGGCTATACTGATTTTGTTACGGGCGCAGTGCCAAAAGAAGCAAAATTGGGGTGGTCTGCGTGTGTAAACAGCGAACTTTCTCTTGCTTACATAACATGGTTTATGGGGCCGGAGACTGTGCCGGACGATGAAATTGGGCTTTGTTTCAACAACTTCTGGATGCAATACGGCGGGCGGTCATATACTCCATGGGCTCTGTACGAAGGTGCACCAGACCAGACATTCTGTCTTGGGATGGAGAACTCAATTGGGGCTTGGGCAAATGGCCTTGCTGACTCTATTGCAAGAAAAGAACTTCTTGGAAGACCGACCACATTAAAGCTGGATTCAGGTGAAGAGAAGACGCTTCTTTATGCAACAGGATTATTTGATCTTGGAGGCCAGGTGCCAAAAGAACCAATCAAACACATAGAACCCGTATATGATGGGCTGCAGCTGGAATTCAGTGAAACTGCAATTAGGGTAAAAGCAGATGGTTCTTTAGAGAGACTCAGGAGCATTTCAAAGTCCAAGGATCATTTAATCTAATGAAATGATTATATAAAAATCTTGACCAGCAGTACAAGAAGTTTAGTTTTATTACAATGGAATCGAATCAGGAGTTTCCTGATACGAAAAATTTTTTTAAGGAGGTCTTTTGTATGAGAAGAAAGGGATTCGGGATTGTGTGTATCATCCTGGTTCTGCTGCTAGGGATTGGGTTTTCGGTGGGTGCAGCACCAAAGAAAGCTCCATTGGTTGGCATTTCTACAGGTTCGTCAGGGACTTCCTGGCGAAATATTATGATCGATGCATTGCAAACCGTCGGAAAGGAGTATAAAGCTGCCGGCAAAATTGCAGATTATTTGATCGTAAACAATGTAACGAATGGTGATGCAACAGAACAGGCGAACATAATCCGCGATTTTATTTCGAGAGGTGTAGACATCATTCTTGTCAACCCGAACTCGCCTGATGCACTTAATGGAGTTATCAAGGAAGCACAGGCTGCAGGAATCCTCGTTGTTGCGTTCGATGCAACTGTGACTGCACCAAATGTACTCAATGTCACTCTTGACCACTATGCATGGAACCTAAAGAATGCCGAGTATATCTGTGCGACGCTCAAAAGTGGTAATGCAATCCAAATATATGGTCTCGATGGGCATCCTGCAAACAATGATCGTATTAGAGCGACTGCCGATGTCTTGAAGAAATATCCCAATATCAAGCTGATTGCAAACACAAGCGGTTACTGGGATCAAACAAAAGCTAAGGAAGTTACTGCTCAGATTATTGGAAGTGGCAAGCAGATTGACGCGGTATTCACTCAGGATGGCGAAGCATATGGAGTTCTCTCAGCATTCCTCGATGCCGGCAAGCTGCCGAAAGTTATGTTCGGCGATCCGGGTACTGCTTTCTTTAAAGAGTGGAAAAAGCTCCGCGACAAAAAGGCTGATTTCAAGGCATGTGCTCAGCCCAACCCTCCAGGAATTGGTGGAACAGCATTCCGCATGGCTCTAAACCTGTATAATGGCAAAACATTCAAACCTGGAGTCCTTAAAGACAATACCTATTTCTATAAAGTCGGTATGTTCATTACGGACGATAATTTTGAAGAAGGATGGGCTTTGCTCAAGGACAAGCCAGACGACTATCTGCTTAGCGAAATCATGTCCCAGAAAGATGTCGATGCGCTATTTCAATAATTAGTCTGGCTTAGAGAAAAATCACGAATGATTCAGGAGGCGATTAAATGTCTCCTGAATCATTCAATATAAAGGTGAAGCCGTGAATATTCTTGAAGTAAAGAATGTGAAGAAGAATTTCGGCGGTGTTGTCGCTCTATCTGGAGCTAGCCTTACCTGTAAAGAAGGCAGAATTACTGGGCTGTTAGGTGCAAATGGCTCAGGGAAGAGCACTCTTTCGAAGATCATAGCAGGAGTTTATACACCCGATTCAGGGGAAATAACGTATTTAGGCAAAAAAATTCATTATAGAAATCCTCACGAAGCAAAACAGCAGGGTATTGGGATGGTTTATCAGAATCTGAGCCTTGTACCCGAATTAACAGTATGGCAAAACATAGTTCTTGGTGATGAGAAAAATGCAGGTTATTTTCTGGACGATAAAAATGCAAGAGAAAGAGCAGCAGATATTATTCACAAATTATTGCCAAACATAGATATAGAAAAAAAAGTATTTGAACTAACACCAGGCGAAATGCAGGTTGTGGAAATTGCTAAAGCAGTTTCGCGAAAACCAAAATTGCTAATACTGGATGAGCCGACTGCTGCATTGGAAAAAGCGCAAGTTATAAGTCTTTTTAATATGATGAAAGAACTCGCTTCAAGCGGCGTCGCGATTATCTTTACCTCGCACCGATTGTGGGAAGTAATAGAAATATGCCATGACCTGACAATTTTCAGAAATGGTCAAAATGTCGGCAGCATGGATTTTGATAAAGATGAAAAAGATGTCAAAAAAATCATTTTTTATATAACCGGCAGCCAAAGTGAAACCGGCATAGCCAAAACATGTGCTGAAACATGCGGGGAGACAAGGCTAAGCATAAGAAATTTAAATCTTGGCACAACTCTCAAGAACATTTCTTTTGATTTGAAGAAAGGCGAAATATTGGGCGTTGGAGGACTTGCTGGTCAAGGGCAGCAGGAACTAATGCTCGCTCTTGCAGGAAATTTCGCCAAAATATCCTGTGATGCAAAAATTGATGGGAAACCAATAAAGCTAACTAGGCCAAGCAATGCGATTCGCAATGGCATAGTGCTTGTTCCTGGCGACAGAGAAACAGAAGGATTGTTTAGCAAACACTCGGTTTTCACAAATTTGATCTTTCCAAAAATCGGCATCGAGAAAAAGAGTTTTATTGTCCCTCATGCAAAGTTGAGAAAAGAATGCGAGCAGATTGCAAATATTCTTGCATTGAAAGCCGCCAGCCTGGATATGCCCGTATCGACGCTATCGGGAGGAAATCAGCAAAAAGTTGTCATTGGGAAATGGCTAGGGCTGGAAACAAAAGTCTTGCTTCTCTCTGACCCTGCGAAAGGGATCGATATAGGGGCAAAAACCGATCTTTATAGCTACATCATAGACCAGGTACGAAATAGGGGAATGAGTGTTGTTTTGTATGCATCAGACACAAAGGAACTTATCGAATACTGCGATAGAATTTTAATAATGTATGAAGGATCTATTGCGGCAACGCTGGATACTGAAGAAATAACAGAGGAAAATATTATCCGCGCATCCATGCGCGTCTAGGGAAAATAGAAGGGAGCTGTGAAAATGCAAGGGAAGAGCATGAAAACAGGAAAACATATACTAAGAGATTACGCATCGAAACCTGAATTTTCCAGCTTGTTGATTTTGCTGGTCATGTTTGTATTGACCGCTGTACTGCAAAAGAATTTTTTCGAAATAAAATCAATAATGAGAAATATCAATGCATTTGCTCCACTAATTCTCGTAACAATGGGACAAGCGGTTGTCATTATATCAGGAGGAATAGATCTTTCGTCGGGTACTGCGTTATCTTTACTCACCTGTGTGCTTACGTCAATCATGAAAAAGAATGATCCGATTACAGGCCTTTATGCCATTATTATCACTTTTCTTATTGCTCTTCTTATAGGCTTTATGAACGGCTTTGGCATAGGATATTTGAGAATCCCGCCCGTTATATCGACATTTGCTACATCATTCATCTGGCTTGGGATAGCTTTATTCCTAAGACCAACACCAGGTGGTGAATCTGTTCCATGGTTTGGGGTTTTTTATAATTTTGATACGCTGAAAGATACATCCGCGTTTTTTAGCTTGTTGAGCGGATTTTTGCCGCCTGCGCTTCTACTGGTTGTTATTGGATGCATTCTTTGGTATGTGATAAGCAAAACGAGGACTGGAAGGTATATCTATGCTGTGGGAGGCAACAGCGAAAGTGCATACGAAAGTGGAATCAACACTGCAAGAACACAGATAGTCGCGTTTATGATCAATTCAATTTTTATTTTCCTGGCTGCGCTGTTTTTTGTGGGTCAAACGGGTTCGGGTGATGCAAGAATGGGTGATCCATTGACGTTGAAGTCAATCGCTGCTGCTGTCGTCGGGGGGATAGCCCTTTCCGGTGGAAGAGGGAATGTCTATTTTGCGCTTGTGGGGGCTCTTATCCTCAGTTTAGTGAACAAAATAATCTTCTTTGCAAATATTCCATATGCATACCAGACGCTTGTCGGAGGAGCCATTGTTATTGTGGCGATTGCTGGTTCCCAAGCATATATTTCATACAGCACGAAAATCAAGGAGATTAAAATAGGATGAATGCCCCGGCCCGTGTTTTAACAGCATTGAATACCTCATTCTTCAGCAAATACAAAAAGTTAATCATCGCAGCGCTCTTGATCATTTTTCTTTTTATTTTGGGAGAAACTGTCGTATCTGATTTTTTGAGTGTCCAGCAGATTCTTTTGACAATTAAACTGTCTTCGTTTATTGCGTTATTCGGTCTGTGCCAGATGATTGTCATAGCAGCAGGCGGAAGCGGTCTAGACCTTTCAGTTGGATATACAGCTACCATTACCGCTGTACTGACAGCAAAGCTTATGGATGGCAGGAATGATAATATATGGATAGCCATACTGGCTGCGCTTGCATTGGGATTGATTATTGGTGTGCTCAATGGATTTTTCATTTCATACATAAAATTGCCGCCTCTTGTCGTTACGCTGGCCATGTCTCAGATGGTACAAGGTGCGATTAATGTCTATACAGCAGGCAAGAATATTACAGGAAAACCTTCTCCGATCCTTCAGATTATTGCTGCAAAGACGACCGGATTCATTCCCAATATCCTTTTTTTGCTGATATTGCTTACGATCATTGTCATGCTTATTCTTCAAAAGACCAGGATCGGTGTTTTACTATTCGGGGCGGGGGCAAACCCCACGGCTGCACATTTAAGTGGTGTTGATGTAAAAAGAGTGCGGTTTTTTTCTTATGTGGTCAGTGGAATATTGGCAAGCCTCATCGGGTTGCTGCTATTAGGCAATATGGGAATTGCATTCAAAGACATGGGCTCCAACTATGTCATGCCGAGTATCGCAGCTGCAGTTGTGGGTGGGGTATCCTTGACGGGCGGCGATGGGAATTATCTTGGCGTCGTTCTAGGTGCGATCTTTTTGCAGACTTTGACAAATTTGCTGGTTGCGCTCGGTTGGGGAGATGCAGGCAAATGGACGGGTTTTGGGATAGTTTTATTCTTATTGCTCATCGTTTATGTGAGCAATCCGAGAAAGCGTTGAAACGCCAACGTTGGAATAGGTAAAGATTGTAGTAGAGTCTGTCTTTGAGGCTAATTTTCGTAAAAGTAAAGAAGTTATTGCCTGAGGAGGCAACATTATGAAGCTGGGTTTTGTTAGCGCAATATTGCCGGAATTTTCCTTTGAGCAGGTGATGGACTTTGCCTCTGAAAATGGATTCAAGTGTGTTGAACTGATGTGCTGGCCCAAAGGGAAAGCGGAAAGAAGATATGGCGGCGTAACTCATATTGATATGAATCTACTGGACAAGCAGAAGGCTGAGTATTTGTTGGAGTACTGCAATAGGAAAAATGTCGAAATTTCGGCAGTAAGCTATTATCCCAACAATATGGATCCGGATCGGCAAAAACGGGAATTTTACAACAATCATCTGAAAAAAGTAATTGAAGGAGCAAAAATGTTGGGGCTGCATAATGTGAATACATTTATCGGCCGCGACCAGAACAAGGATCTCTCTGAAAGCATGGCTGATTTCAGAGCAATATGGCCGGATATCATTAAATTTGCCGAAGATAATGATGTCAAAATTGGTATCGAAAGCTGTCCCATGTATTTTACGATGGATGAATGGCCAGGCGGTAAGAATCTGGCTGGCTCGCCCAAAATATGGCGAGAATTGTTCAGCATTATTGATAGTAAATATTTCGGTCTGAATTATGATCCGTCACATCTGGTTTGGCAGCGGATGGACTATATTGCTCCCATCTATGAATTCAAAGACAAGATACTGCATGTGCATATCAAGGATGCGCGGCTCTATCAAGAAAAACTAGATGATGTGGGTGTCTTGGCTCCTCCTCTTGAATACCATTATCCAAAAATTCCCGGTCTCGGCGATATACATTGGGGTAAATTCATATCGGCGCTGAGAGACATACGTTATAAAGGATGTGCTTGCATAGAAGTTGAGGATTATAGCTTTGAAGATTCCTTGGAAGACAGGATACTGGCTCTTCGCCAATCTAAAGCATTCATGAACCAATACATTTTATAGAGGAGAAAACGACATGTGTTTGATCTTCGATTCGAATTTTAAAATCAAAGCTTGACATATTTCATATATGATATATAATTTAATGGAGGGTTAAGACTATCGAAACTTATAAACCAGCAAATCGTCTATCGCTAAGCGAGCAGGTTTCAAAGCATATTCTAACGAAAATTGCATCAGGTAAATTGTTGCCGGGAGACAGGGTAGTCGAAGCAGAAATATGCAAAGAGCTGCATGTGAGCTCAATTCCAGTCAGGGAAGCGATCCGTGAATTAGTTGCCAATCATGTTCTAGAATATGTGATTCATAGAGGGGCTCAGGTTCGAGAAGTCAGCATGAGAGAAACAATAGATGCATTGGAAGTGAAATCAGTCCTCGAGCCTTTAGCTGCAAATCTGGCAGGAATTGAGAACCTAAAGAGTATCCTTCCAAAACTTCGCGAATACATACCTCAGATGCGCAAGGCGTTAGAAGCAAATGATCATTTAACCTTTCAGGCGAGTAATCAAGAATTTCATCGCCAAATCGTTGAAGCTGCAAATAACGCAATATTGCTTCGACTTTGGGAACAACTTGCATTTGATATTAGAACAAAGCCTCTCATGGATTATCTGAGAATCGCTGATCCTGAGCAATTGATTGCTGAGCATCAAAATGTCATTGATGCAATTGAGGAAGGCGATACGAAGGAAATTGGTTATATGCTCGAAATTCATTCTGTTCATCTGGTCAATCATTTGAAAGAAAAAATGGCTGAAAACGCCGAAGAGGCGGAAAAGCATATTTTAGTTATTAATAAGAGGAGGAAGCAGGCATGAGCGAAAGCAAGTATGTCAATTTGTTTAAACCGATAAAGATCGGTAATTTTGTGGCGCCGAACAGAATCTGTCATGTTCCCACCGACATTTCATCAGCAAATGCAGATGGATCCGTAAATCAAAGAGTGATTACGTATCATGAGGAGATTGCAAAAGGGGGTACAGGATTCATAATTGTTGGCGCTTCAACGCCGGACAAAGCGACAGGCCGTCCGACAGTTACTTGCATTGCAGTAGATGAGGATCCCCTTATCCCAGGGCTGGCTGAGTTAGCTGAAGCGATGCATCGTCATGGTGCAAAATGTGCAGTACAGATTCAGCATCCGGGACGACAATCTGCATGGCCGCGGCATGATATGATTTCAGCAACGGACATGGTTGTAAGTCTCCCAGGTTCAGCAGGTCATGAGGTCGTATACGCAGAATCACAAGCAAAAGGCAAATCGATCCGAGCAATGACTGTTGAAGAAATCTATGATTTGATCGAGAAATTTGCTGAAGGTGCATGGAGAGTCCAACAAGCAGGTTTCGATGGTGTCGAGCTGCATGGGGCGCATGGTTATTTGATTGCGCAATTCATGAGCCCTTATGTAAATAAGAGAAACGATCGATTTGGTGGAAGTTTCCAGAGTAGAATGCGCTTTCCACTCGAAATCATTGCTAGAATTCAGCAGAAATGTGGCAAGGATTTTCCAATTGGTATTCGCTACTCAGGAGATGAGTTTATTGAAGGCGGTCGCAATCTTGAAGAAAGCGTAAGAGTTGCTCAGGTCATGGAAGAAGCGGGTGTTGCTTGGCTAGATATCAGCGCAGGTATTTTTGAATTGCCAGGTCCTACGATGGATCCAATGTATTATCCGCAAGGCTGGAACACATATGCAGCCGAAGAAATAAAGAAACATGTTCATATACCAGTTATAACGAGCCACTCATTACGCGAGCCCGATTATTGCGAAAAGATTATCGCAGAAGGCAAAGCTGACATGGTAGGGCTTTCGCGTCAATTAATAGCCGATCCTTATTGGGCAAACAAAGCAAAAGCTGGTCAGACAGAAGAGATTAGAAAATGCATTTCCTGCCTTGTTGGGTGTTGGCAAGAATCCTTGATGATAAAGAGACATATGCGCTGTGCGATAAATCCGGCTATTGGTGATGAACGATTCATTAATTTTGGCCCAGCCAGCAAAAAGATGAAATTGGCGATAGTTGGAGGTGGTCCGGGCGGGATGGAAGCAGCAAGAATAGCAACATTACGAGGGCACGATGTCACCATTTTTGAGAAAGGCCAAGAATTGGGCGGCGCTATTCTCTATTGCTGTACTGTGCCTGGAAAGAGCAAAATGCGTTGGTATGCAGACTGGTTGCGGCGTCAAATCTCAAATCTCGGAATAAAGGTTGTATATAGCACTATACCAAATGCTGAGCAGTTAAAAGAATTCGATGCTGTATTTGTTGCAACCGGTGGAAAGGTTGAAAAACCTGATATCCCAGGGATTAATTCTTCGCGAGTTTGTACATTTGAAGATGTGTTACGATGTAAAGTTAAAGGCTGTGAATTCTGGCCTCAGGATGGTAAAAAAGCTCCGGCAGATGTTGGCGAGACAGTCCTCATTTGGGGAGACCATTTCGGTGCGGCTGATACTGCTGAAAAGCTAGGAATGGAAGGAAAGAAAGTCATTATTGTGACTGAAAATAGCCAATTTGCTGCATGGATGGAGCCCTGCCATAAGGATGTCTTTGATAAGCATCTGAAAGGTGGACAAGGGGAAGGCCTAAAGGGCAAAGTCTTTGCTCATCCTGCACAGGTAATTACTGATTCAACTGTCCTGGAGATCAAAGACGATGGCTCGGTAGTTATTCTAAGTGGCAAATTTGAAAAATCAGTTGTCAAAGTGGATACGGTCGTGCTTGCAAAGGTAGTACCCAATGATGGCATAGCTGAGGAATATCGAAAGGCAGGTCTCCTTGTTACAGTGATAGGAGACGCAAAGAAAGTCCGCAATTTAAAAAATGCAGTTGCAGATGGAGCTGATAGAGCTTTTGTACTTGGAGAAAATGCTCAGCTTAACGCGAATAAGGAGATTATTGCTAATCTTCCCACTGGTATTTCTCTTTAATTATTAATAGCCGCGGAGACATTGATGTTTCTCTGCGGCTTTGCCTGATTAGCGGCATCTTTATGCATTTTTGTTCGAATTGTCGCATAGGAGAATCAAGCATATGGCAAAAGTCAAAGTCGGTGTGGCAGGATATGGCGTCATCGGTCAGAGGCTGGCAGATGGTGTGGCGCTTCAGGAAGATATGGAGCTTGTGGGCGTAGCGGACGTGGCCGTGACGCTGTCGGTG
>Ga0207433_10006782_pt1 | contig 19574 bp, 21 predicted proteins | sample YelNatPaOPGAMG01_FD_187559 | JGI IMG/M metagenome (GOLD analysis project Ga0207433, IMG submission 187559) | Hot spring thermophilic microbial communities from Obsidian Pool, Yellowstone National Park, USA - OP-RAMG-01 (SPAdes) (version 3) | ecosystem: Environmental > Aquatic > Thermal springs... | reverse complement strand
ATAACGCTAAAAAAGAGACAGAAAATATTGAAATTACAAAATTTACTAAGGAATTTTGTCATCAAAATGCTGGCGAACCTGTAATATTTGAATATCTAGGTATTGATTTTGTATTTTCTCACAATGGGCAGTTACAGTTTTATAATAATAAAAACAAGCCAGTGCCAGAAGACATAGCAAGAGACTTCTTTCGTAAAGCTTGGGAAAACCAAAAAAACAGTAACACTGAGATAGCGGCATGACAAGAGATGATATAATCAAGCTAGAGTATAGTCGTCTAACCAATAAATATAATGCTAGTGCCATTGGTGTTGATGAACTCGCACAAGAACTTGGCATTAGCCTCTCTCTAGTCTACAAAGCTACAGCAAAAAACGACAATACAAAAAGTGCTGTCAAGTATGCAAATCTAAAAAAACAAATTCCTGAGTTTATTCGTTCTGGTGGCATTCGTTTTCCTCTCATTCAGGTAGCCATATTTATAACAAACACTCAAAAGACTTGGCACTAACTTAAACTAAAAAATATTTTCAGGTTGGGAATAGGTTGGGACAGCTTAATTTTATGGTTATTTTTTGACTTCTCAAAAGTGCTTTGAAGCCTTATAAATATGTGGTGGGTTCTGTAGGACTCGAACCTACGACCAACCGGTTATGAGCCGGTTGCTCTAACCAACTGAGCTAAGAACCCTTCTTTTTGTCTAATTTCGGAAGTGAAATTTCATGCTTTCTCGAAAAAGAGACGGAATTATACAGAAAATTAAATCGAAAAGCAAGTAGATTTTCTAAAACGCCAAGTAAAATCATAAAAGTTATAAAACTTGTACCTCCATAGCTAAACATCGGAAGCGGTATGCCGACTACCGGCGCAAGTCCTGTTGTCATTGCTATATTGATAGAGGAGTATATGAAAAAAAGCACTGCAACTCCTGTCGCGAAAACAATTCCAAAATGGTCGTTTTTAAATTTTTGCCGCATAAAGAAAATATGTAATATCATGACTGCATATAGGCTAATTAATAAAAATGCACCTAGAAATCCAAATCTTTCACAATAATATGCAAAGATAAAATCCGTAGTTGCTATCGGCAGGAATTTTAACTGTACTTGTGTTGCGTCGTCTTTCGACTTGCCGATTATGCCGCCTGAACCTATTGCTATTATCGATTGCTGTACGTGATAACTCGGCTTGTCGCCTATGAAATCTTTGATCCTCTGTTTTTGGTAATCTTTGAGACTGCCGTATAGAAACGTTGAACTTAAGATTACAATTAAAGACAACGTCGCCCATATCTTCCATCTTACGCCAACCGTAAATAATACGCCAAAACCAAGAAGTAAAACAACCATAGCACTACCAAGATCAGGTTCTATAGCAATCAGGCAAAACGGTAGTAGTATATAGCCTGATATTTTTGCAAATTGTTTGATATTATACCCTTCTTTTGGCGGAGGGTCTTTTTGTATAAGAAGCGCTAGCATCATGAGAAGCGCAGGTTTTATGAGTTCGGACGGCTGTATTGTCATTGGGGTAAAAGGAATTTCTAACCATCTTTTTGCGCCCAAAATAGAAACTCCAAAAAATTTCACCGAAATGAGCAAAAGAATATCCAACCAGTAAACTATAGGAATAATCCAGAGTAGTTTTCTTATGGGTGTTATGGTTAATGCTAAAAAAAGACCAAATCCTATGAGTATATACAAAACCTCTTTTTTAGCTAGAGACATATTTACTTCTGATATTAAATATAGTGAACCAAAACATAACGGTAGTATCATCAAAACTATGAAAATATCAAAATGAATAAGAACTCTTCTATCTACGCTAAACATTTTGTGATTATAGCCAAAGTGCGTTAAAATGCTTTATGACTGAGTTTAAAAATGAAAGTAATGATTGTTATAGAGTTGACGTCTTTTTGATGACAAACGTGAAAGTTTCCAGAAGCAAGATAGCGAGTGCTATCAAGAGCGGTTTTGTCACGATAAGCGGTAATATTTGCACAAAACCTTCCACAATTGTTTCCATAAACGATACCGTCGGATTGGTAGATGAATTCTTTGAGCCAAAACCAAAACCTATTAGCCGATATATTCCAAAAATAATTTACGAAGATTTTGATATTTTGATAGTCGATAAGCCGGCCGGATTGGTGGTTCATGACGGCGAAGGCGTACGTGAAAGCACGCTTGTAGACTATTTAAGACAAGAAAAATATGAGTTGGCAGAATGTTGCGGTAGTAACCGAGATGGAATAGTCCATAGGCTTGACGTTGGAACTTCAGGTGTTATGGTTGTTGCAAAAAATGATACTGCCGCAATATCATTAAAAGAGTCGATCACAAATAAAGAGACAGGTAAGATTTACTTGGCGCTCATTGATACACCACTAAAGGACGATTGTATTGTGGACGAGCCTATCGGTAGGGATTTGAAAAGTCGCGTCAAGATGAAAGTACAACAAAACGGAAAGCCTTCGCAGACACTTTTCTTAAAACTACTAGAGGCAAAGAATAGAAAATATGAATTAATTTTGGCAAAAATAATGACGGGTAGAACTCATCAAATAAGAGCGCATTTAGCACATCTAGGCAGGCATATCGTCGGAGATAGTTTATATGGCTTTAAAAGCCAAAATGTTAAACTTGCACAAGGAAGAGTGATGCTACACTCTTATATTTTGGATATAAAGCACCCGATAAAACAAAGCCTGCTTAGGTTTTGTGCAGAAATACCGAATGATTACCTAAAAATTTTAGATACTGAATTTCAAAAGGAGAATATTGATGAGGTTATCGATAAAACATATATTGACTCTAGGATTAGCAGTTTTTTTAGCAGGATGCGCCACAACTGATCAGACGCCAAAAATCACAATCGACCCGAAACTACCTAAACCGCAAAATATCAGGGTGATAACTACTCATAACTCTGCCGCATTTGAATGGGACTTGTTAAATTATAGCAATCTAGACGGTTTTTATATTTATCGCTCCGATAAAGACGGTATGATGAGTAGGGTAGCTAGTATAAAGGATAGGTTTACGACGCATTATCAAGACCAAGGTTTGAAAAGCGACTCTACTTATCAATATAGATTTTCTAGTTTTTCAAAGGACGGAATGGAATCTGACGGCTCAGGCGTAGTCGTTGCAAAAACTCAACCCCCGATTGAGGCTGTTAGTTTTATAGCGAATGTCGATAATTTGCCTAATAGAGCTAAAATAGTATGGAGACCACATCCTAATCCTAGTATCGTATCGTATGTTATCCAAAAAAGTGACGTATATCGTCAAAAATGGGAAGATATAGCCGTCGTGAAAGGAAGGTTACAAGCAGAATATATAGATAAAGATGTCGAAAGTGGAAAAACTTACTATTATCGTGTTGTAGCCAAAGCTTTTGATGATTCTTTGTCATATCCGTCTCAAAGCGTAGAGGTGAAGGTTAAAAAATTACCAATACCAGTAGATTCTGTATATGCCACAAAAAATATACCAAAACAAATAGTAATTACATGGGAAGCGCCAGAGCAAAAAGAATTCGCCGGCTTTAGGCTCTATAGGGCTGATAAGACCGACGGCACATATAAAGCTATCGCAAATACAAGTGAGAAAAAGTTTGTAGATAGGATAGATGAAGACGGCGCCGTTAGGTATTATAAGGTCACCGTAGTAGATAAAGACAGACTTGAGAGTCCTGCTATGAATATTGCTACCGGTCTTACAAAACCGTTGCCTACAACGCCTAAGTTTTCATTGGCGACAATCAAGGAAAACAAAGTCGTGTTGGCGTGGACAATGGACGGAGGTGAGTATACTTATCGCATAACAAAAAAATGGGGCTCATTTTTGAATAAAAATATAATTACTTTCAAAGATATAAAAGAGTTGAGATTTGAAGACAAGGACGTTGATTTGGGCACATCTTATACATATAGTATAGAAGCGGTAGATAAAGACGGTTTGGCTTCAAAAATGAGTGATGAAGTAGAGCTTTTTGTGCCGAAAGGGCTTTGATTGCCCCATATCTATGCAAAATATATATCTAAAGTACTTGAATTACCTTTAAAACGAGATAACTTTATCGTTTATGATAGGTTTGTAAATGAGAGAGCCGAATTGTTTTTTGTCTCTCAAGACGGTGTTGATTTTGCTCTCACTTTGAGGCGCAAAAACAATAGGTATTTAATCAAGTATGATAAGGCTACTAGACCGGCTAGCACTTTTATATTAACAAAGGCTTTGTCAAATTTGGCGATTGCTTTAGAATGTGAAGTTGAAAATTCAAATTTGGCATTAGTTCAGAAAAAAGAATCCGAAGTAAGTCCTTGGCTGTTGAAGCCTAATTTTTTCGAGAAAAATCCTACTTTTTTAGATGGAAAACAGGCTGAATTAGAAGTCGGATTTGGTAGCGGTAGGCATTTGTCGGCTATTGCGCAAGAGTTTAAAGAGAAAATTTTTTTTGGTATTGAGATATATAAACCTGCCGCCTTGCAACTTTTAGGACGAATAGAGCGTGAAAATATGCCTAATATTTTTGTGGTCGATTTTGATGCAAGACTATTTTTACAGACACTACCAAGTGATAGCCTCGATAAAATCCATATACATTTTCCTGTGCCATGGAATGATTCACCACATAGGCGTGTCTTTGTGAAAAAATTTATAGACGAGGCTTTTAGGGTTCTTAAGCCAAACGGTACATTAGAGCTTCGAAGTGACGATGAGGTATACTTCAAAGATGCATGCGGGCTTATTTTGGAGTATAAAACTTCAAATTTTCACGTTTTTAAGAATAGACAGATTTTGGTATCTAGCAAGTATGAAGATAGATGGAAAAAGCAAGGCAAAGATATTTACGACTTGATAATAACCGCCGTAAAAAAACAAAACGACGATAAAATTGAGTGTAATTTTGATTTTGAAAATGCAATGGATATTTCAATAGCAGAACAAATATGTAGCTTGCCTGCCATAGTATTCGACGGTATCGTAGTTCGTTTTGAGGATGCGTTTAAAAGTGAAAGCGGGGCATTTATTATAAAGATAATATTAGGTAGTGTCGATATGCCTGAGAGTAAGTATATATATACAAGAGACGGTATTAGTAGTTTTTATCCAACTAAACCGTTGCCTATCAGAGACAATATGATAGCTTTTAAAAAACTAAAAGAGAAGTTGTATGGAAAAAGTAATTAGCGCAAGAGAGCTTGATTTAGGCTATAAAAAAGAGCAGAGTGTTTTAAAAAACTGCTCATTTGATATTAATAAGGCTGATTTTATTTTCCTTACAGGAAATAGCGGAAGCGGAAAAACTACTTTTATAAAGTCTCTATATGGAGCGGTCAAGCCTAGGTTAGGCATTTTGGAAGTTTGCGGAGTGAATATTACTAAGGCTGGTACGGGAAGAATAAATGATTTGCGAAAAAAACTAGGCGTTGTTTTTCAGGATTATAAATTAATAGAAGAATGGAGTCTAGCCAAAAATGTTATGCTTCCGTTGATAATTGCAGGGTATAGTGAGGACATTTGTGCGAAACAGGTTGAAAAATTGCTTGTTCATGTTAAATTGAACCATAAAAGCGACGATTATCCAAAAGAGTTAAGCGGCGGCGAACAGCAAAGAGCGGCGGTTGCGAGAGCTTTGGTGCATAATCCGACCGTAATTATAGCCGATGAGCCTACGGGAAATTTAGATGAATACTCCGCAGAAGTTGTGATGGGATTGCTAAAAACCGCTAATAGTTGCGGAATTACGGTTATTATTGCTACCCATCATATTCCGAGTAAATTTGACATTCCTTATAGACATTTTCATATTGAAGGCAAAATGCTAAATGAAATCTCTTAAAAGCCATATTTCACTTATTTTTGCCATGATGGCATTACTAATCAGCTATCAATTGTATTTAACCGTTTTAGGTTTAACTAAAAATTACGAAGACAAACTAAACAAAGATTACGCAATTATTGCCGTATCTTCCATACCGTTGAGCGAAAAAGAGCTAAAGGGCGATTACTCAATAGTAAAAAGTGTAGAGCCGATAGACGCTATGCCTTATTTGGCTTATATGCAAAAAGATTTAAGTTCTGAAAATTACGAAATGCTTAAAAATTCTCTACCTGGATTTTTTAAAATCAAGCTTTATAAGTATCCGTCAAAAGAAGAACTTGGCGTTATAGCGAAAGTTCTAAAGTCAAAAAAAGGCGTCGTAAGGGTTGAAACATTTACAAAAAGTCAAAATGCAATTTCTAGTATTTTGGATACATTTAAAATAGGCACTATCGGCTATCTTATGGTTGTTTTTGTTTTGAATATTTTGTTGTTTATTAAGTTTATGGAAGTTTGGAGACATGAACATATTAATAGAATGCAGATTATGTCGCTATTTGGAGCTCCGGTATGGATGAGGAGTGTTATACTTGTTAAAATGGCTATATTCGATTCTATTTTAGCTATTGCTTTTACGTTAGGGATTTTTTATGGACTATCAGTTTCAACTGACGTTGTAGCATATCTTGGGGCGTTAGGGCTTGGTGATAGTTTGCCGTTCGAGCCGCTTAGAAGTGTGAAGGATTTTTCTGTTATCTGCGTTTCGGTTTCTTTTGTATCCGTGAGTTTTGTGGCATTTAGAAGGCTTGATATTTGAGGTTAATATTTTTATTGCTTTCTGCCGTATACTGTTTTGCCGCTAGTAAATTGCCGCAAAGTGCGCATGCGATTGATAAGGATATTAAAAAAACAAAAGCCGTAATTTCTCAAAAAGACAAAGAGGTAAAAAGACTCAATAACTCCATAGACGATGCCGCTAACGACATAATAAACGAACAAAAAAATCTTAAGGGGCTTGATGTTCAGATAGCATCTCTTGAAGGTGATGTTGCAAAGCTTTCAAAAGAGTTCGAACTGAAAATGAAGCAAATCGACGAGTATGAGGCTCAAAAAAATAAACTAGAAAATGAAAAAAGCGAAATAGAAAAGAAGCTTGTAGAGTTTATGACAAAAGATTTGGCCGCTTCCGTAGTCATTACGGAAAATGCGCCAAATGACCAAGACGATATAGTGAAAGCTCAAATATCAAAAAATCTTAGTAAAGTTGTCGGAGATCATGTTAAAAAGCTAAAAGCGGAGTATGTTCAGCGTCAGCAGATGATAAAAGAGCTAGAGGTAAAAGTTAGGGCTATTAAATTGTCGGTATTGTCTTTGGAACAAAAAAAAGCTCAACTTGCAAAAACAAAACAAGATAAGCTCAAATTAATTGATAAAATTAAAAAACAAGCTGAAGCGTATAAGAAAAAGCTGGAGTTTATAGCTGAGGAGCAACAAAAAGCAAGGGAGACATTGGAGAAGTTAAATATTCTCAAAAGACAAAAATTGGTTGAAAGTCAACAAAAAAAACCAGCCGTCGTCCAATCGGCTCCAAAAATACAACCGGTTGACGTATCTGACTTGAAAATTGATGAGTCAAATCTTAATAGCAATGACGTCAGAATGCTGGGTTCATCATATCAGCCTGCAAAAGCAGTGCATTATATCGGCAAGAAAGTAGCTCCGCCAATGGATGATTTTGTTATTACCAAGCATTTTGGACCTTATATTGATCCTATCTATAAAATTAGAATTCATAACGACTCTATCCAGATAAAATCAAATCAATCCGACGTAATGGTAAAAAATATACTTGACGGTAAGGTCGTGTTTGCCAAGGAGGTGGCATCGCTCGGAAATGTTGTTATTGTTCAGCATGATGGCGGGTTACATTCAATTTATGCTCACTTGACAAAAATTGCTCCTACGATTACGGCAGGCAAGAGAATACCTCAGGGATTTGTTGTCGGTAGAACCGTTAAAGAGCTGACGTTTGAGGTTACAAAAGATGAAGTTCCGATAAATCCATTAGAAGTTATAGAGGTAAAATGACAAATTTAGTTTCATTACTATTCGGAATGTTTGCTTCGCATGAATTCCCGCAACCTATTCAGAAAGCTATTAATTATGGCTATGTAAAAGCTTTTGATATTAATATGAGTGAGTTTGAGTCGTCTGATAGCTATAAGAGCCTAAATAAACTTTTTACAAGAAAATTTGTAAAAATGAGAGAGATAAATGCCTCAGAAGATACTATTGTTTCGCCCTGTGATGCTAGAATTACGGAATTTGGAAATTTAAATAATTTTGAACTATTACAAATAAAAGGGAAGAGTTATTCTTTGTCTGAACTTTTAGCATCCGGTGAAAAAGCTAAAAGGTATAAAGACGGACAATTTGTGAACTTTTATCTCTCTCCTAGGGATTATCATAGATTTCATGCGCCGATGGATATGAAAGTGCTTAGCTCAACGCATATACCTGGTAAGCTTTATCCGGTAAATATGCCGGCATTAAAATATATAGATTCACTATTTGCTAAAAACGAAAGAGTTTTACTGGAGTGTGAAGATAGCCGAGGTAACGGTTTTTATCTAGTTTTTATAGGTGCATTGAATGTTGGAAAAATCGTAATATCTTTCGATGATAGGATTAAAACTAACGCCAAAGAAAAAGAGACTACAACATACGAGTATGAAAACTTATTCTTAAAAAGAGGCGATGAAATAGGCATGTTTGAGATGGGATCTTCTATTGTGGCAATATTTGAAAAAGATTACGCAAACTTGTCGATTAGCAAAATGCAAAAGGTGAATTTTACCGATACGATAGGAATAAGAGTTAGATAACCGGGAGCTTAATACTGAATTTAGCTCCATTTTTATTGTTTGAAGCTTCTATGTAACCGCCCATATTTTCTTGTATAATGGTTTTGCACATGTAAAGACCGATACCGGTGCCCTTTCCTTGCTTTTTTGTCGTAAAATAAGGCTCAAAAATTCTATTAATTACTTCTATCGGTATGCCGCCGCAATTATCTTCTATTTCAAGTATGGCATAGCCGTCCTTGTGTCCGGTTTTTATTGATAATTTTGGCGAATTTATTTTATTTTCGTCTGCCGCATCTTGAGAGTTGTTTATGATATTTAAAATTGCTTGTTTGAATTCATTTTCATAGCCGTTAATTTCAGGCAGGTCTAAGTCGTAGTTTTCTTCGATTTCAAAAAAATGGGCTTCGAGTCTCGCTCTTACAAGTGATAAGCTTTCTTGTAAAGCTTTGTTGAGACTAAATAGCCTTTTTTCTTTATTTGGTTTATAAAAATTTCTAAAATCGTCAATGGTTTTTGACATATATTTTATTTGCCTCATGGCATCTTTGGTCGTAGTGTCTATATAGTTTTCGTCTATTTCATTTTTCTTATATGCATATTTTATATCTTGTATCGTTAGTCCGAGAGAATTTAAAGGTTGTCTCCATTGGTGGGCAATGGCGTTTATCATTTCCCCCATTGTGGCAAGTTTTGACTGCTGTATCAGTAGATAGTCTTTTTGTCTGCTTTTAACTAGCTCATCTGAGACTCTAGCTTCAAGTTCATTATTTAGTTTATTTAGTTCATTGCTTTGTGCTTGGAGTTTGTTGAAATAATTGATAATTGCCGTTTTTAGAGTATCTATTTCTACTAAACTTAGATTACTATCACTATTGCAATCATCTGCTAAATTTTTAATTTTGCTCGAAATAGCTTCTATCGGTTTTGTTACAAACCACCATAATACTACTAAAAATAGTCCAAACACTATACCTGACAGTAGTAGTACTATAAATAGGTCGTCTAGGGTTTCAGTCAAAACGGCATTGTTTATATATGCGTCTTTTGGTTCAAATAATAGGTAAACGGTATTGTTTTTACCGTTTTTGTAATAATTCATTTTCTGAATCATGTGTGCCGTATGGATATAGATAGAATATGGCTCTAACTTATGATTTTCTTCCTTTAAGATGAAAGGAGAACCTATTTTTTTTCTATCCGTCGAGAAGTCTATTTTTTCACCGTTTAGGGATACGGAGATTGATTTTAGGGGTTTATTTGCCATTAGGTTTGTATCTAAGAAATCTTGTATGCGTCGTTGTTCTAAGAAATTGTCGGTAATCTGATTGAGTATATTTATGCTTCTTAGACCGATACCGTTTATTTGAAGAATAACTTGTTTTGTTAATATCTCTTTGTTCGTTGTATAGTGGTAATATGATAAATAAGACATAAGCGCGGCATAAATGGTTACGATTATGATAAATAATTGTTTTATAGTAATTTTCATCTGTTTTGCTTAAACTGCTTGATATGTTGTTTTTTTGCTATTTCATCTATTTTTGCAATATTTGTACGATTTGCCCATGCTATGCCGTCAATTGCTGTTTTAAAGTCGGTATAACTTATATTACCGATATAAGGTTTGACAACCGTATAAAAATCGTAAGGATTTTTATCTGCTTCGTCTAGCGCCTTTAAAAAAGCTGATTTTATCTTTATTAGTACCTCCTGGTTACTATTTGCCGTATCGCTTCTCACAAACAGACCGTCTATAACATCTAAATGCAGCTTTTTGGCGTTCGTAAGTTCACAAAACCCTTTTGTTTTTAATATGGAGTCGTAAGGCGGATAGACTATTGCCACGGCCTTTTTGTTTGAGTAATCATACTCTGTAATTCCAAGTTGAGATCTGTCAAAAATTAAAAAATTATCTTTGTTTAATCTATATTGTTTAATAAAACTATCAAACATTGTTTCGCCTAGAGAGTTTAGCTCAAGGTTTAAGATAATATTTTTTGAATTTCGAAGATCGTCTATATTTGTATTTGATAGTACCATATCAGCTTCATCAGACAAATTCGTAGCAAAAAGCATTTGCGAATCAATCTCTTTTGTTTGTCTAAAATAGTCATATTGTGTTGCGAACATAGCATCAACCAAGCCTCTGTCGTAAGCATTACCTGTTATTTCTAAGCTAGCCGTCCAAACAAGTTCTATATCTGAATCATCAACCCATCCCTTTTCTTTTGCATACACGATCGGCATATAGCCTATCCAGTTGGATATGGCTATTCTTAAAGGTTCTTTTGGTTTAAGCTCTTCTTTTAATATGTATCCAGATACGGATACGGCAATAATGATAGCCATCAATCCTATTAGGTTTAATAGCGGAGATTTAAAGATTAACCTACTTTTCATACCTAAATAGTAACCTCTTTTTTCTAAGTTGTTTAAAAACTTATAATAATTAATACACGGTTAACACATCTTTTGTATATTTGGCGACTAATTTTTTTTGGAGAATTTTATGAGAAAAACCGTACTTCTTTCCTTTGTGACTGCAAATTTTTTGCTAGCGGCAGACGCTACTATAAGTATTGAAAAACTTGTAGTAGAAGCGCCGTCAATAGTTGAGAATTCCGTTCAGGATATGGCTGTAAATTCCGGCGATACGGCGGCAATGCTTAGCTCTACGCCTGGTGTTAGTATTAATACCGGCGGCGGGATTTCTTCTTTGCCTGCAATTCACGGCATGGCCGACGATAGAATAAAAACTGATATAGACGGTATGCAAATAACGTCTGCATGCCCAAATCATATGAATCCTGCACTCTCATATATAGACCCGACAAAAGTAGCTACGATTGAAGCGGTTGCCGGTATTACGCCTGTTAGCCAGGGTGGAGATAGTATTGGCGGTTCGATACTTGTAAGATCAAGAGACCCTAAGTTTGCAAAAGATAATAAAAGTGTTTTAACTAGTTTTGACGCTTCCGGATTCTACAAAAGTAATAACCACGAAAGAGGCGTTTCCACTAACATAAATGTAGCAAGCGATAAGTTGAGTTTTAGTTACGACGGGATGGCAGAAAAAGCTTCAGACTATAAAGACGGTCACGGTAATAAAGTAAAAGATACGCTTTTTGAGCAACAAAACCAATCAGCGGCAATCGCTTACAAGATGGAAAATGGTGTAATACAGCTAAAAGTCGGGCATCAAAAAGTACCATATGAGGGATTCGCAAACGAGTACATGGACATGCTAGACAATGATGCAACCTATGAGAATGTTAGCTATAAAGGCAAGATAGGCTCTGTGCAACTTGATGCCAATGTGTTTAAGCAAAATACGGTTCACTATATGAATAAAATTCTAACAGAACGAACAGGTAATGACATGCCTATGAATACGAAAGCTGAAGAGATGGGCTACAATATAGCGGCTACCGTACCGTTACTAAATGAAAACGTACTAAAAATCGGTAGTGATTTAGATAAGTATACATTGAATGATTGGTGGCCACATAGTAGTAACCTTGCGCTTACAGGAATGAACCCGAATACTTTTGTTAATATAAATAATGGACACAGAGATAGACTAGGGGTATTCGCAGAGGTTTTCTCTCAGTGGAATGAGAAGTTATCAACTAACTTCGGTGTCAGAACCGATATCGTTACGATGGATACCGGTAGCGTGACAGGATATAATACTACAAACAACGATCCTGTAGATGCGACGGCCTTTAATGCTTTGGACCATTCAAAAAGAGATAATAATTATGACATAACTGCGTCCATGCAATATAAAAACAGTTCAACAAATGACTTAGAACTAGGGTTTGCTAGAAAAACCAGATCTCCAAATTTATACGAAAGGTATAGTTGGGCGGGTGGATATGGGAGTAATTTAACGACTCTGGCAAGCGCTCCGATTAGAATGGATATGGCTATGGTTAATTGGTTTGGTGACGGTAATGGATATGTCGGCAATCTAAACCTTAAACCGGAAACAGCATATACATTTAGCGCTTCTAGTAGTTGGCATGATATTAAAAACAAAGAATGGAATATGAAAATTACTCCATATTATACGTTTATAAAAGATTATATTGATGTTGATTATTTAGGTAAAGCAACTGCAGGTAACTTTGCGAATATTCAACTTTTGCAGTTTGCAAATCACGATGCGGTTATTTTTGGCGCCGATATCTCCGCTGATACGAATATGTGGAATAATTCAAAATTCGGAGAAGGCAAAATAAAAGGTTTGGTTAATTACACAAGAGGGTATAGAACCGATGCTTCAGGGTCGGGTCTTTATCATATAATGCCGCTTAATACAAAAATTTCTTTGGAGCAGTTACTCGGTACGTGGACAAACGGTATTGATTTGCAATCAGTTATGAGTAAAAAAACAGTTGATAACAATAGGAATGAGCCGGAAACTGCTGGTTATACTCTTGTTGATCTGAGAACAAACTATAAATTTAGTAAAAATATAAATTTTGATTTTGCAATTACAAACTTGTTTGATAAAGCTTATGCAATGCCGCTTGGTGGTATAGATATAGTAAATCATACAGCAAGCCAATATATTCCTCTGCAGGGAATGGGTAGATCTTTTAATACGGCTATGAATATTAAGTTTTAGCAATATTAACTAGTGACTTCCAGCTGTTAAAGGCGGGGGGGGGGGTTGCATACTAATTTAGCTTATACTCTATGGGTACTATTATTTTTTGACTTGTCGCGATTTTTGGGAAATCTTTAGCGCTATTTTCAACTGTTTTCATTGCCGCGCTATCTAGTAGATCGTAACCGGAGCTTTTAACTACCGTAAGTTCCGCGACTTGTCCGTTTGGCAAGATAGTGAATGCAACCAAAGTTATACCTGTTTGTTTTAATCTAATCGCAATAGTTGGAAAGTATAGATTTTTATATAATGCTTCTTTTACCTTCCATAATTCAATAGTCGGCAATACAGTGTCTTTTTTATTTGGTAAATTAATCTGGGGTGTATATTTTGTATTAATATTTTCTGATTCTTTTTGTTGTTGCTGAGTGTCAAATATTTGTTGTTTATTTTTTGTTATGCCTAGCTGTTGCTTTGAAAATTTATATTGTACGGTTCGTTTGTTTTTGTTTGCTATCATGGATGACCGTTTTGCTGGTAGGGTTATGAAACTTGCAGTATTTACGGTAAGACTAGTTTTTTTAAGTTGTGAATCATTCTGCTTGAATGATAAAAAAGCTGATAGGACACTTAGATGAATAGCTGTCGAGACAATTAGCGACGTAGCGTTTCTTGCGATATTATTATTTGCACAATAACTCAATAACAAAATATGCACCACCATAGTGTTTGTTGGGATTATGCCTGAAATACGTTAAGTTTAATAACATAAGACTACCAGCGTAGATTTTATAATATATTTTAATTTTGTAATAAATTTACAAACAGGATTAAAATACTCTTTTTATCCTGTTTATAAAGAGCTACAACCTAAGCAAAAACTAACACAAAATTAACGATTTAAGCTTTATCACAGATTTAAGTTAATAAAATTTGACGCTTTTGTAAAGAAATTTGCAAAATAAAGGCATAAAACCTTTAAAATCCAAAGGAGGAAAGTGTATGCAGAACAATGCTACATTAAGCTATGACTACTCGGTAGCGAAGCAATTCATGGTAATTGCTATCGTTCTAGGTGCCGTAGGTATGCTTGTCGGTGTAATTCTAGCGTTACAGCTAGCATTCCCAGGACTTAGCAACTTGGGCGATGAATACCTAACATTCTCAAGGCTCAGACCATTACATACAAACGCGGTTGCGTATGGTTTTGCTGTTCCGGCGATTTTTTCTACATTCTTTTATGTATCGCAAAGAACGCTTAAGGTTTCAATTGCTGAGAGTAAATTTCTTTCAGTAGTTGCACAATTGATGGTTCCACTTTATGTGCTTATTCTGGCACTTGCAGTGTTATCATTTTTGACTGGTACTACTACTTCGAAAGAATATGCAGAACTTGAATGGCCGATTGATATTATGGTTGTTGTTGTATGGGTTATGTGGGGTATTTGTATGTTTGGTCTTATCGGTATGAGAAGAGAAAAAGTACTATATATCTCTATGTGGTATTTTATTGCTACTTTTCTTGCTGTTGCGATGCTTTACATCACAAACAATCTAGAAGTTCCTACAAGACTTGTTTCTGGTTATGGTTCTTGGTTTAAATCAGTATCACTATATGCCGGTACAAATGACGCTCTTGTTGAGTGGTGGTTTGGACATAATGCAGTTGGTTTCGTTCTTACGGCTCCAATAGTAGGTATGCTTTACTACTTCCTTCCAAAAGAAGCTGGTCAGCCGATTTACTCATATAAGTTGTCACTTATTGGTTTTTGGTCGTTCCTGTTCGTATATATTTGGGCTGGCGGTCACCACTTGATCTTTTCCACCGTTCCTGACTGGATGCAAACAATGGGTTCAGTATTCTCTGTAATACTTATTTTACCTTCTTGGGCCGCTGCAATAAACCTTCTTCTTACAATGAAAGGTCAATGGCAACAATTAAAAGATAGTCCGCTTATTAAATTTATGATTTTTGCTTCGACTTTCTATATGTTCTCAACAATTGAAGGTCCAATTCAATCAATCAAATCTGTAAATGCGCTTGCTCACTTCACTAACTGGATCGTAGGACACGTTCATGACGGTGCTCTAGGATGGGTTGTATTTATGGTTGTATCATCGTTTTATCACATGGCTCCTAGAATGTTTCACAGAGAAATTTACTCTAAAAAACTTATGGATGTTCAGTTTTGGGTTATGACTACAGGTGTTGTTCTGTATTTCTCTTCAATGTGGATTGCAGGTATAACTCAAGGTTTGATGTGGAGAGCAACCGATGATTACGGTAGCCTTGCTTATTCATTTATTGATGTCGTTAGAGTACTGTTCCCTTATTATGTTATTAGGGCTGTAGGTGGCGCGCTTTTCCTTATCGGTTTTGTAGTGTTCTGTTATAACATGATTAGAACATTGTCTGCTAAGCCGCTAGACAAAGAACCACAATTTGCTTCGCCGATGGGCGCATAAGAAAAGGGAGGATAAAAATATGTTTCACTGGTTAGAAAAAAATCCGTTCTTTTTTGCAGTCGGCGTTTTTTTGGTTATTTCTTTTGCTGGTTTAATTGAAATAGTTCCAAACTTTGCACAGCAGGCTAGACCGATAGAAGGGCTAAAGCCTTATACTCCACTTGAGATAGCTGGCAGACAAGTTTATATTAAAGAAAGTTGTAATGCTTGTCACTCTCAATTAATAAGACCGTTTAAATCGGAAACTGATAGATATGGTCACTATTCACTTACTGGTGAATATGCTTATGATAGACCGTTCTTATGGGGTTCAATCAGAACTGGACCTGACCTTCATAGGGTTGGAAATTATAGAACTACAGACTGGCATGAAAACCATATGCAAAATCCAGGCTTGATTGTACCTGGAAGCAATATGCCTAAGTATCCTTGGTTGTTTAAGAAAAATGCTGATTTGGATACTGCATACGCAGAAGCATTTACTGTTAAAACTGTTTTCAAAGTTCCTTATGATCAACCAAATGGTGTTCCTCTTGGTGATAGAGATAATGCTCAGAAACTAATGATGGAACAAGCAAAGGGTATCGTAGCTGATATGAAAGACAAAGATGTTAAAGAGGCATTTGAAAAAGGTGAAGTGAAAGAAATTGTTGCCTTGATTGCTTACTTAAACAGATTAAAATAAGGAGTAGTGGATGAGCATAGGTGAATTGCAAGCTTACTCATATTTTGCCGTTACGGTGTTATTAGTGGCTTTGCTATATGCTTATCTATACCATCTCTATACGGCTAAAAAACGTGAAGGGAAAGACTATGAACAATACTCTTCCATGATGTTGAATGACCGTATAGATGATGTTCCTGTAGAAAAAAATGATACAGTAAAAACTAATAAGGAGTAAAAATGCTGGGTTTTCTAAGCAAAGTTGACCTTAGTGGCGACCTAGTAAATATACTGGGTGGTCTAGGTTTCTTCGCCGTATGTATCGCTACAGCCTATACTATTTGGTTGTATGCAAAACAAGATGGCGGAAGTACGGCTCCTCTTACAGAGGAAAATTGGGACGGCATTAGAGAGTATAAAAATGAAGTTCCTGTCGGTTGGTTTTCAGTTTTCTTCCTATTGACTATTTGGGGTCTTTGGTATTTTCTAATCGGTTATCCGACGAATGCGTATTCTCAGATAGGTGAGTACAATGATGAAACAAGTAGACATAATGCTAAATTTGAAGCTAAATATGCTAATGCAGACGAAGCCACACTAAAAGCTATGGGTGAGTCTGTTTATCTAGCAAACTGCTCTTCTTGTCACGGTCAAACCGGCGACGGTATGAATGGAAAAGCAAAAGATTTTGCAGAATGGGGTAATGAAAAAGGTATCATGAATACCGTTAAAAAGGGTTCAAAAGGTTTAAATTTCCCAATGGGTGAAATGCCTGCCGGTCTTGTTGACGATGCTAGTGCAAAAAAAGTCGCAACTTTTATTTTGGATTTATCCGGAGCTAAAAAAGGCGATGTGGCAGTTGTAGCTGAAGGTAAAGCCGTATTTGATGCTAATTGTGCTTCATGTCACGGTGCTGATGCAAAGGGTAATAACGATATGGCTCCTAACTTAAGCCTATACGGTACACCTAAATTCGCTGCAGAAATCGTTCTTCCTAGAGGTAAAAAAGGAATGATAGGTATAATGCCTTCATTTGACAAAGCTGGTACTTTGAATAAAACTCAGTATAAGGCTGTTGCAACGTATATTAATGCTGAAATCAGCAGTAAAAATTAAGTAAAGGAGCTAAGATGTTTGGACTAAACGGCATAAGCGGTATGCTAATAGCTACCGTGCTACTTCTATCTATCATTGGTTTCCTTGCTGTAAATGCACTGATGGTTGAACAACGAGAAGCCTCCAATTATTATAAAATAGATGGAGAGAAAGAGATTAAAATGTTTGATAAGTCGGCGGCTAGTAGAGTCGTTGACGCGAAGTAAGGAGTATAAGTTGGATAAAAATGTTGTATTAACAGTAATGCTAGTAATACTAGCCGCATTTACATTTTATGTAGCTTTCATTAACCCTGCTATGAGACTATATGTTGGTTGATTTGTTTAACATTTCTAATTCTAAGGCACGGTCATTTTTGACCGGCGCCTTTCTCCTGTTTTTTTTATTAACCTTAAATCTTTTCGCTAAGTCTGAAATTATAAATGATAAAGTTATTTCAGATTCAAGTTTGCATAAGATGAATGAAATGATTAATGAACTTTACGTAAAGACGGGCGTAAGTATTGTTCTTCATGCTAGACAAAACCTCGCCGGAAAGAATATACTTGATTATGAAAAAAATATTTCCACAACTCTACAAGCGCCATATATTTTAGTTACATTTGCTTTAGATGAACAAAAAGTTGATATTGTCATGAGTAATGATATGTCAAAAATTATAAATAAAAATGACATTCTTAATACTTTTATAATACCTATACTTGCGACGAAAAGCGAGGATAATAGTGCGGAGAGTAAATATTCAGCTGCATTATTAAACGGAATTGCCGAAATTGCTGATGAAGTAGCAAAAAATAAAAATATTGAATTAGCATCAAGTATTGGTTCTGACAATAGAAATATTATAAACATTATCAGAGTCATATTTTATAGCGTACTTATTTTGGCTGTAATAGGCTATATCTATAGGAGATTTAGAGGATGATTAGAAATAATGTTAGTTTGACTTTTTTAATCGTAGTTCCGGTTTTATTTTTAGCTGGATTAACATACGTATTAAAAGTTTCTTTTGCCACACCTGTTGAATTTGCTAACGATTATCAGATGGGTTATAGAGACTTGGAAAAAAATTACGATCAGATAATACAGAAGCAAAAACTTTTTGATTCAAAATATAAAGCTAATGTTGTTAGTTCTGATAAGTTTTCATCAAAATCCAATGTAATTATTTTAAAAATTGAAGATTTATCACAAAAGTCAGTTGAAAATGGCATTGTTACAGCGCTTGTTACAAGGCCTGATACTTCTAGCTTTGATGTTAAACTATCACAGTTCAAACTTGAAAATGGTCAGTATGTTTCAACTGCTTTTGATTTACCAAAAGAAGGAAGATGGCAAGTTAGTCTAAAAATTCAGATTAATGATGCTATTAGGTATGTTAGTTTTGAAGGTTTTGTGAAGCCTTCAAACTAATGTTTTTATATAGCTAATTTTCTTCATTAAGTACGTCAATAAGAACGTAATCATAAAAACGATACTGCTCAAAGCAAGTGCTTCAAATAAATTTGAAATAACTATTTTATCTATTACTAAAATTTTTATAAACAAGGGGTGCGCTAGATAAATTCCTAGTCCATTATTAGAGATACTTTGCAACAAGCTAGCTGTTCTTTTTTTATTTATATCTATTTGTGTCAGTGAGATAAAAATAGCAATTGATGCTATAGCTACATTAATTGTTGAATAGCCATAGTAGAGCCCATAAAAATTATGTTGCAAAATAGATAGCTGATATGTTTTATGTAGTGTAAAGTAAGAGGCTATAATATATACTGCAAAAGATATGAGCATAATTTTTATATTCCCGTCAGCTTTGTTGACAAATAAAATATTTCCAAGTAGAAAATATCCTATATAGGCTAGTAAATTTGTAAAGTATTGGTGTGTAAGCTCCCCCAATTTTCGTACCAATCCGAGCTTAGTGTTTTGACCATTCTAACTTACCCTGCCTGATTGTATTTTTCCTTGTTTTCTAAATATCTTCGCTTGTACTCCTTTGGACTGATGTTAT
>Ga0207433_10006779_pt1 | contig 19576 bp, 14 predicted proteins | sample YelNatPaOPGAMG01_FD_187559 | JGI IMG/M metagenome (GOLD analysis project Ga0207433, IMG submission 187559) | Hot spring thermophilic microbial communities from Obsidian Pool, Yellowstone National Park, USA - OP-RAMG-01 (SPAdes) (version 3) | ecosystem: Environmental > Aquatic > Thermal springs... | reverse complement strand
ATAAGTTGAATGATATTTTCTTACTGGAACCTCAAAGTGAAAAATTAATTTCTGTTCCATTTGATTTATCTAATGTTAATACCAGAATAGCAGAGATTGGAGTTAAATTTAATTTTGAAAAAGGAGAAAAGGAATTTGTATTTAATATTTACCCTCTCCCTGTTATTGAGCTTTCTAAGAAGGAATTTACAGTAATCAAAAAATCGAATAGACCAATGGAGATTTTATTACAATTGTGTTCCAGATATGCACCTATTTTTTTGGAAAAAATAGAAATAATAGAAGATGGAAAACTCATATTTTCCAAAGAAATCCACACAGATATCTCGTTAAATAGGTACATTCCCGTCGCCATTGAGATTCCTTTTTCAGCGAGTGGAATACTTAAATTAAACTTCTACTGTCGCGGGATACCAGAACCTTACTCAGCTGATATTAAATTGAATCTTATAACACCTCCTGAGATAAAGTTTCTACAAGAAGTACAGACAGAAGAAGAAAAAATAAATTTGGAGGTTCCTACTTTACTTGTGAATATGTATCCAGGAGAAGATGATAAAACTTTCTCTTTTTTATTGAAAAATTATAGTAATTATAATTTGCAAATTAATAATTTCTATTTTAATTCCAATGAAGACTTTTCTGTTAGATTAATCGAGCCGAAAGAGACGATCTTATTAAAACCTGAAGAAGAGGCAAGAGTAACACTTGAAGTTTCTCTATCAAAAAGAGCTGACAAAGAAGCTATCCAAACATATGAGTTTTTTATTTCCTATAAAATTGAAGAGGTTCCGGATTTAGAAGATACTTTGGGACCCTATAAATTAACTTTGAAAATTGAAAATTTAGCACCTTACAATGATTTTATTGCTTTAGATTTTGGTACATCAACCTCTTCTGCTGTCTGGAAAATACCTTCCGAAGGAATTCCTCTTGATGGTAAATCAGATATTATTTTTTCTAATATTTTATTTCAAGAGTATATACCTACTGCTGATCCTCCATTCCGATGGATAATAGGACAAAAGGCAAAATATTTAGGTGCTTTACCTTCAAGTAGACCTTTTTTGGTAAAAGCGGTGAAGACTAAGATCGGAATTTTTCCATCAATTTCTCTACCCTTTCCTCCTGAAAATCCCAAGATTACCCCCGAAGAAATTTGTAAGTATATATTTTTAGATTTAAGCAAGAGAATAGAAAAAGCAATTAGGCTCAAACCTAAAAAATTAATTTTGAGCATGCCCATTAGGTTTAATTTGGAGCAAAGAAGAAAATTATTTAACGCATGTAAAGAAGCTTTCAATTTAGATAATGAAGATTTAATGACTGTTGATGAATCGATAGCAGCAGGGCTTTTTTACATTTTAGGCTTTGGTACGAAAGAATTCCCAAACGGTAAATATACTTTGATGCTTATAGATTTTGGAGGAGGAACTACAGATGTCTCAATTTTCTTAGTTGAAAATGAAGAATCAAGAGTAAAAAGAATGGAGGTTATAGGTTCGTGGGGGGATGAAAAATTAGGAGGTGAAGATATAACCAAAAATATAGCCATTCTTCTGGCAAATAAGTTTATTTTAGTGAGTGAGAATTTACAGCGGGAACCAGATATATTAGAGATCAGGGCATTAGAAGACGAAGCAGAGGATTTAAAAATTTTAATAAGTGAAATATGTAATTTTTTAGGTGATAAATCCATTGGCAATGTGAATCCTAACGAAGCAGAAAGTTTAGCAAGAAAATTTTTCGATGAAAAAATTAAATATATAAAGCACACAGATCCTGTTAATTATTCTTTTGTTAGATTATTCGGTTGGAAAAATGAGAAAGAAATAATTAATGATTTAAAATCTTTAATTATAAACGGGAAATTATCTGTTTTATCAGAAGATTATCCTAATGTCTCAACTGGAATTTCTGTATCTTATCAAGAAATAATTGATATATACAAAAATGCAATTTTACCTTTTACAAAAAATCTTAAGAGACTTTTAGAAATTTTGAACTGTTCAAAAATAGATAAAATTTTACTCGCTGGACAGTCATGTAGATTTAGGTATATAAAAGAACTGCTTAAAAGTGAACTTGGTGAAAATGTAGATTATATAAGAGATATGGATGGTAATATACTTATGAAGGAATGTGTTGCAAGAGGGGCATTTCTTTACTGCTATTACATAAAAAGTGGATTGATGGAGTTAAAGGGACAAGATAGATTGTTCCGACGACTTGGTCTTCTTGAAGGTGGAGAGAGGTTTGTTGAACTTTTACCTTTTAATGCAGAGCCAGGAACAGAGAAAGAGTTTATTTGGGTTAGACTTGAGGAATTCATGCGAATATACGAACATAGAAATTTAGAAAAGGAAGGAAGGGAGGGAGTTATCATTTATAAAGAATTCAGAGTCCCTGAAGAGATAAAACGGGGCGAAAAATTGACTCTTAAAATCAAATATGAGGGACAAGGAGATATCAAAATATATGTAAAAACAGAAGATAATAGATGGATATTATTAGAATCGAAATAATAAACGAATAATTTTTATGTGTGAGGTAGCGAGATGGATAAAAAATATTTAGTATTCATATTAATATTATTGATGTTTTTCCTTGAGTATGAGATATTTTCCTTCTCTGAAAACATTTGTCATAGCTTATATGCTATATCTTATAACCAAACAGAGCCAAAGAAAACTGAAGAAATCCCTAATCAACAAAAAGATAAACATTACAAAGGAGACCTTGATATGAGTAAAGAAGATAATTTTTCTAATGATATGAAAGCTGAAGATATAAAACCTAAAGATAAAGATTTGAAATTGCCAAAAAGTAGTTCTCTTAAATTACTCAAAGAAGTATTGCTACATAATTGGTATTTTTTATTGATAATTTTTATTTTCTTAATTTTGTTTTTGATTACGATTTTTAAACCTGATATTTTTTGGCTTTTATCTGAATCTATAAAAGGCAGACTGTCATTTCGTACAGAAAAAGAGAGATATTGGGAAAATCATATTAAGAGAATAGATGTAAATTCAGATTATAAAATAAACCAACTAATTTTAGAATTTAAAAAGACGATAGAACCATTATCAACTAAACTAGATGAAGTGTTATATGTTCTCAAAGAAATAAGCAATAATTTTGAATTAACTTTGCATAAAGTTTTGGATGAAAGGGATAATACTCAGTTCATGAAGGAGATGCAGAGAAAAAGAACTGAGATTATAAATGAGTTTGAAAGTAACATAGCAGAAATATCGAACATGCCAAAAATTAAATTAAGTAATGCTATTTACCGTTTGAGTTTGAAAATTAACTTTGATGAATCTTTATATAAGAATTTTATTGAAATAGGAAAGAGATATGAGGAGCTAATTACAGAATGGTCAAAATTTTCACAAGCATCATTTCAATATGAGCCATCAAAACTTCTCGACAGAAACCATTGGCAGAGAAAAATAGATGATATAAAAAATAGGTTAAACTCTTTACTTGTTGAACCACCTATTATAAGCTTCTTGCCTCTCCTTGATGCAGTGGGATTTGAACCTTCTGCTCAAAAGGAGAAATTAGAAATTATGGAGTTATTAAATTTAGAAGAAGATATTCCTAAAGTTAATTCTTACTTAGAAGCAGATGCTTTAAATAATTATGAAATAGTTGGTTCGGAAGGTGCTGGAAAACATTTTTTCATAAAAGAAGTTATTTCACCAGGTTTTAAAAAAAGAGACACGAAGGTTTCAATTAGGAAGGCCAAGATAAAGGTATTTTTGAGATGATAGATGAGATTATATTAAATAAGATATTAAATCTTCATTTACCAATTTTGAGATTTCCTGTGACAGTTTTATTAATAGAGAGGGAGGATGCTTTTATCTACAATAAGGCAAATGATAACTCGAGGTGGCAAGAGATTAGGGCTAAAAGTATTTCTCTCAAGGGTTTTTGGGAGAAGTTTCTTGAGGAGAATGCTCTATTCAAGGAAGTTATTAATGACTCGGGTATTTCTTTTGAGAGAGCTTTTGAAATCTTTTGTAATTCTTTTACGCCATCCTTCAAATTCGAAGAGGATCTTTTAATTTTTTACCCATTAGATAAAGATACGGCCAAATATCTTTTTGAAGAAGATTTTAAGGAATACAGCAAATATTTCAACGATGCAGAGGCTATCTTTACTCTTGGATTTGCGAATTCTGAGGTGATATATTCTCTTTTAAGAGATATAAGAGGGGGTAGAAATGTAATAAAAGTAGACATGGAAGAGATAGATAAAGTCAGGGTTGAGGAGGAAAGTCAAGGGATGGAAGTAGGAAGGGAGGAGGAGAAGAAGAATCTTGGGAGAGTAATTGAGATATATCCTGAAAGTATAACATATACTAAATCAGAAGGGGAAGAAGGTAAATGGGGGAAATTTAACATAAGGAATTTGAGCGAATCCAATTTTATTATCAAGATAGAACCTCCCACTGAGTTAAAAGTTAATATTGCTCGAGATAATTTCATTATTACTCCTAACGAAGTTGTGACAGTTTATTTTCTAATAGATTTGAAGGATATAAGGGATTCTAAAGTTGATGTTATAAAGATCTCTGTATATAAAGGATCTGAGTATTTAGGGAGTATAGAGTTTCTGCTCTATATTTACTACGAAAAGGTAAAGATGGAGGAGGAAGAGATTCCAGAAAGGGTTCAAAAAGAAGCTATTGAAGGAAAAGAAGAAGTAAAAAAGCCTGGTCTTATCCATGAAAAGCCCTCTTTTTCCTCTCGCCGAAAGAAATATTTTCTTGTAAGTGTTTTATTTCTAATACTTTTGTCAGGGCTAATTTTGACTTTAAACAGTTGGAATTACAGATTTTGGAGGTTAGTAAAAAAAGGAGACTTGGTGACTCCTATAGGGAAAAGTGCCTATGATATTTATCTTAAGAAGTTTGTAAAAGAAGGCATGTCAAAGAAAATAAATAAAATTAATTCGCAAATTAAGAAGATCTTACTGGGAGAGGGGGATAAGATATTTGAAAAAATCTATCAAGAAGGAATAGCTAATCCAGATGATATAATAAAGTTAGAACGTGTATATGAATGGTTTTATAAGTATATAAACCTTTATGATAATGAAATTAGAGCAAGATGGCTTTTTGCTAAAGCTCGTTCTGCAATTGAAAATAAAAAATATTCTGAAGCCCAGGACCTTCTTAGGGAGGCCATGGGATATACTACTAATAAAAAAACTCTAGCTATGACCTGGAATGCTCTGGGTATAACATATATAAGGAAAAATTTATACACATTTGCAGCAGATTGTTACAAAAAAGCAATCGAATACGATCCATATTGGATTGCTCCCTTAATCAATTTAGGAGTTACTTATATGGCACAAGAAAAATTGAACAGTGCAATAAGTACGTTGAAAAGAGCTGAAAAAATAGATCCCAATAGAGTATCAATAAAATTTTATTTAGGCGAGTGTTATAGAGCTAAAGGTTTAATCCAAGTATCTTGCAATTACTATCGGAATGCCCTTCAGCTTATTTCTAAAGGTTATCCATCTTCCGTTGATAAAAATCTTATTGAGAAAAGAATTAATAAATATTGTAATGATTTATAGTTGGAGAGAATCAGAAATGCCCACAAAAGCTATAAAATTCTTATTACTTCTTGTCTCAATAATCTTGGTATTTCTTATCCCCTATGCAATCTTAAAAACTGAGTATGATCTAATATTATACGGAGGGAAAATAGTTGATGGAACCGGCAAAGGATTTTTTAAAGCAGATATAGGAATCCGGAATGGAAAGATAGCAAAAATTAGCCGTTGGAAGCTCAGGTTTGCAAGAAGCAGCAAAAAGGTAAGAATAGATGGATTAATAGCATCTCCTGGATTCATAGATGTTCACACTCATATAGAACCCTATCTTTTAACCAAAGGACCTTTTATCGGTGAAAACTTTCTTAGACAGGGAATTACTACATTAATCACTGGTAATTGTGGAACCTCTTTGATTAATGTGAAGGAATTGTCAAGATGGATAAGTAAAAAAGGGAGCCTTCTTAATATCGCTACTTTGATTGGGTATAACTCTTTATGGGAAAATGAGGTTCATGGCTCTTACAGAAAGCTACTTCCACAAGAAATAAGAAATATTACAAAGGTTTTATGCAAAAGCTTGGAAGACGGAGCATTAGGACTTTCGATAGGACCTTACAGAGCAGGGAATGTTGTAGCCTTAGAGGACATTGAGCCCCTTCTTAAAATTGTGGCTGAAAGAGGTGGAGTTTTTGCAATTCATTTAAGAGATGAAGGTGTAAACCAGATCGAAGCTCTTAAAGAAGCTTTAAGTATCGCTGATAAAACGGGTGTTACCTTAGTCGTTAGTCATTTCAAACTTTCTGGGCCAATCAACTGGGGTAAAGCAGAAGGGAGGCTCAACTTAATCGAAAGTTTTCGCAAAAAAGGTGTTAAAGTTTTTATGAGTCAATATCCCTATACTGCATCCAGTACATCTTTAGACTTTCTTATGCCATTATGGGCAAAAAAACAGCCCACCAAGATTTATAGTTTACTAAGAGATTCAAGAAGTAGAGAGAAAATTAAAATGGATATGATCAGGAATTTAGAAAACAATGGTTGGAAAGATCTGTCCTTTGCTTACATTGCTTGGTGTCGAACTTCTGAACTGAACGGTATGAATATAAAAAATATTTCTTCCATAAGAGAATTTTTATGTAAACCAACGGGGTTACAAACATCGAAGATTTCCAATCAGGTTGAAGTAGTTCTGGATCTTATTGAGAGAGGTGGGGCACAAATGATATATCACGATATAAATGAAAATGATATGCTTTTAATAGCAAAATATCCCTATGTTGTTTTCTGTAGCGATAGTGGGGTAAGAACGCCAGGGGTTGGTCAACCCCATCCTCGCGGTTATGGAGCTTTCCCTCGGATTTTTTCCTATTATGTAAAAGAGAAGAAAATTCTTTCATTGGAAGAAGCTGTAAAAAGAATGACATATTTACCTTCTTTGATTTATCAAATAAAAAATCGGGGACTGATAAGAGAAGGCTACTGGGCTGATATCACAATTTTCGACTACGATGAAATCCAGGATCTCGCTACTTTTTCTCAACCATTCCTTCCGCCTAAAGGAATTAAATATGTCATTGTCAATGGTGAAGTTGTTTTAAATCAAAATAATATAGAGATGAAATTTTCAGGTAAGTTTATAAGAAGAGCTTTTTAAAGAATTGGCTTCTATTAATAAAAATTAACCCTTAATTGCTCTTTTCCGTTTTGGCAAATCAATAACTATATACAGTTCCTTGATATACATATTCTCTAAAAGGAAGGAGACTGAAGAGATAATCTGCTAAAACGCCTGAAACACAAAAGCCAATTTGTCCATCTTTAATGCAAGGAGTTAAAGAGAAGAGTCCAGGAAATCCAATCGGATGACCAGGTAGCTTACCCAATAATTGAGCTAAATCCGAAACCAAAGATATTGCTGATAATAATTGATTCAATAAGTTCTCTGCCATCTTTTTATTCATTTGGTAATCCTGAATATCCATTCTTACTGAGTACTCTGAAGCTGGGTAATCTACGCAGAGAACTTTTGGGGCAAATCTCCTCTCTGGATCATATGCAACAATTATCTTTACATCCCCTTCCGCAATAAACTTGGTTTTTCCCATAGAGTCGGTTCTTGACGGAACGAGGGATTGAGCGGTAGTATAAACTCCTAAGGAAATGCCTGGTACAGGATAGCCGTATTGGTCAGTAACTTTGATAGTATAGTATGAAGGAACTAATTGCTGTATTGAAACTGATATTTTGCCAATGGAACAACGCCAACCACCATTCTCATATTCGTAATGATATTTGCCTTGTTCAACTGTATATGCCCATGTACCAGCTAAATAGATATTAGCATTGGTGCCATGACGATTTCTATCAAAGCGAAAGGAGAAATTCATATAACCATTGTAGCCCCTGCTTCCAGGAATGCCATTGTAAATAACTGCAACAACCTCTCTTTCTACAGCTATGAATAGTTGAACTATAGCAGTAGGGTTGTCCCTATCGTAGACTCGATAATTTAATGAGCCATTTATTGTATTTCCTTGAGCTTCAAACCTCACATTCCATGCAGATATGCCAGTCTCGTCCTGATTCCATGTATAACTGTTGTCCCAACCTTGAACCTTTAAAAACTCTTGTCCTGAGCTTGGTGAGCAAATTAAAAAGTGAAATATTGGAGATAAAACAATTAACAATCTCAAGATTCTGAACATCTTTCAAACCTCATAAAATAGAAATTTGATTTAAAGAAGCCATGTTTTTATGTCTTTTTAAATATGAAATTAGTTTTTCTATCATACCTATTTTCATAGCAATTAACATGCCACATTTAAAGACTTTTTTAAATTAAATTAAATGATCAACGATTTCGAGCAGCCTTACCTCCTTAAATGACAAACATCGAAAGTCCAAAATTTTAGACTTTTCCTAAGAAATTAGTCTAATTTTTTAGACTTACCAAAGTAAAAGTAGATAGAGCTCAATTTTAGAGTTTTCTCGATGATTTCTCCTAATTCAGTCTAAACTTTTAGACTCATTTATATTTTCAACTCTAAAATACCCTCTATTTTAAAGCTCTTTTAAATGGCATAATTTTTGATTTGTCTCGTGGTGTGATGAAGATAAAAATTGTAATAATTGAAAGTTCTTTTTACTGTTAACCTTAATCAAAACGGATAAGTCCAAGGAAGAGGAGAATTGTGGGGAGGTGTGTTTTTAGCAATTGACTCTCCTTCTTTCTTATGAATATAATAGTTTTTCAATGGAGAGAAGTTTTTTATCTATAATCAGGGAGAAGTTGAGGGCTACAAAGGAAGGGATTCAGCAGATTTTTTCTTCCGAGAAGAATGTTAAGGATTTACTTCAGGAACTAAAGGAAATCCTTATTTTATCCGATGTTGGTGAGGAGTGCTCAAACCTTTTGATTGAAAATGTCAATAGAAGATATAAGAGAGAAGGGGGGGATTTGAAAGAGATTCTCAAGAAAGAGATTTTGGATATAATTTCAATTCCCTATTCCTTCCCATCCTCTGAGAAAATTGCAATTTTAATTGTTGGTGTTAATGGAGGCGGGAAAACAACTACCTGTGCAAAGCTTGCCCACAGGTTCAAAAAGGATAATAAGAAGGTTTTAATGGTAGCAGGAGATACTTTCAGAGCTGCAGGAGATGAGCAACTTTCAATATGGGGGGAAAGGCTCTCTGTCCCTGTCCTTACTGGACCCCATCTATCGGATCCAGGAGCCCTTACCTTTCAAGCTCTAAAAAAATTGATCTCTGAGGATTTCAATGTCCTCATAATTGATACTGCTGGAAGAATGCACACAAAGGAGGGTCTGATGAGGGAGCTTGAGAAAGTTTGGAAGATTTCAGCAAGGGAGTTGGGAGAGAGCTCTGTTGAATCTTACCTTGTCCTTGATTCAACAGTTGGTCAGAATGCAATAAATCAGGCGAGGGAATTCTCAAAATTTTCAAAATTAAAGGGAATTGTTCTGACAAAAATGGATGGGACAGCTAAAGGAGGAATAATAATACCAATTGCCCATATTCTTAGGATTCCGGTTGTCTTTGTTGGGACTGGAGAGGGTCTTGAGGATTTCTATGAGTTTTCTCCATCCCAATTTGTGGAGGCTCTCCTTGGATGATTTATTTATGAAGGTTGCCCTTAGGCTTGCTGAAAAGGGGAAGGGGCTAACCTCACCAAATCCAGTTGTTGGAGCGGTTGTTGTGAAGAATGGTAAGATTGTGGGTAAGGGGTATCACAGAAAGGCTGGAGAGCCTCATGCAGAGGCAATTGCCATAGATGAAGCAGGAGAGGGGGCAGAGGGATCAACCCTTTATGTCAATCTTGAACCCTGCATACACTGGGGGAAAACTCCTCCCTGTGCAGTTAAAATAAAGGAGGCAAGGGTAAAAAGGGTTGTTATAGGAACAATAGACCCAAATCCTCTTGTAAACTCCAAGGGGATTGAATTTTTGAGGAAATCAGGAATTGAGATTAGAGTTGGTGTTCTGGAAGAGGAAGCAAGAGAGATAAATGCTCCATTTTTAAAATCAATGAGGGAAGGGATTCCCTTTGTATCTCTAAAGATGGCAATGACCCTTGATGGTAAAGTTGCCACATGGAGTGGAGACTCAAAATGGATTTCATCAGAGGAATCGAGGAATTATGTTCATCTTCTAAGATTTGAAAATGATGCAATAATGGTTGGGGTTGGAACAATTATAAAAGATGACCCTCTTCTTACAATCAGATATGGAAAGAGTAAGGAAATTGTTAGGGTTGTACTGGATTCTAACCTTTCAATACCAGAAAGGGCAAAGATTTTTGAAACCCTTGAAAGGGGGAGGATAATTATTTTTACTGGAAGGATAAGGGATAATGAAAAGTATGAGAGATTAAGGAAGAAAGGGGTAGAAGTTGTCCCCCTTGAAAATGATGGTAAGATTCCCCTTCTTGAAGTTCTAAGATACCTTAACAAAACAGGAGTAAATTCTGTCCTCGTTGAGGGAGGGCATACTCTTTCAACTTCATTCCTTGAAAGTTCTCTTGTTGATAGAATTTATATTTTTATCTCTCCCAAGCTAACAGGAGGGATGAATTCTCCAACATTTTTCGAGGGAAATGGTTTCCCATCCATTTCAGACTCAATGAAACTAAGAAAGGTGAAAAGTTTTTGCATTGGAGAGGATACTGTTATAATAGGAGATGTTAAATGTTTACAGGAATAATTCAGGAAGTTGGGAAGGTAAAGGAAATATCAATAAGCTCAAACCCTCAAATTTCTGTCTTTTCAGAAAAAATTTATCCATCTGTTGAAATAGGAGAGAGCATATCTGTTAATGGAGTCTGCCTCAGTCTTTTCAAAAAGGGAAAAAACATCCTCTATTTTAATCTTTCAAAGGAGACCATAGAAAAAACAAATCTTTCAAAGCTAAGACCAATGAGCCCTGTAAATCTTGAAAGAAGCTTGACCCTTTCAACACCTCTTGGTGGTCATTTAATTCTCGGGCATGTGGATGGAGTTTCAAAGGTTATTTCTATAAGGAGCCTTGGCTCGACAAAAAGGGTTAAATTCTCTCTTCCACATGATTTGAAAAAATGGGCTGTTGAAAAAGGTTCAATTGCAGTAAATGGGGTGAGTCTAACAATTGCAGAACTTGGAAGGGATTATTTCGAGGTTGAGCTAATCCCAATAACTCTTCAGCAGACAAATCTTGGCTCATTGAAAACTGGAGAGATTGTGAATATTGAAATGGACATCATAGGGAAGTATGTTGAAAGATATTTAAAGGAAAAATTTTAAGGAGAGTTTTGAATGATAAACTTCAGTTTACTGGATTGGATATGGTTAATTTTGTATCTTCTTCTTATGACTGGTTGTGGAATAATATTTTACAGGCTTGGGAAGCGTTCTGAGGCTGACTTTTTCCTTGCAGGAAGAGGGCTACCATGGTGGATTCCTGGAATGTCGGTCTACGCAACCCACACTGCGACAGACACTCCCATGTGGGTAAGTGGAGTTATCTACAAGTATGGATTGAGAGGTTTGTGGTATACATTCTTCTCTGCATGGTGTGCCATCTCTGCCTTTGTCTCAGCCCGAATTTTCAGAAGATCCCTTGCCTATTCCCAGGCTGAATGGCAAAGCCTTAGATACTCAGGTCTTGGAGCTGAGCTGTTGAGAGGATGGATGTCGGGTTGGGGTTCTTTCCTCAATATGTTCATCCTTGGATGGGTTGGAATGGCAATGGGAAAATTGTGTAACTATCTATTCGGATGGGAAAACTGGGTTGGTCTTGTAATCCCTTCCCTCATTGTTGCAGTGTATGTCCTTTCCGCTGGATATTGGGGCGTTGTTATGGCTGATTTTCAGCAGGGGATAATTGCTCTTTTCGTAATAATATTTTCATCCCTCTGGGGAATGGGAGTTGCAGGTGGACCTCAAGGAATAATTGATAAGCTTTCGAAAATGGGTGAGCTCTGGAGAATAAATCCCTTCCATTTTTCTGGATTTTTCACAGGAGATTTTCCAGTAGCCTGGTTTTTGACAATGATCTTTATAGCTGTTCTTGGCGGTTTTGGAATGGGGACAAGCATAGACTGGTATGCTGAGGCTCAGAGGATTCAGTCCTCAAGAACAGTCAGGGATGCCTCCTATTCAATATGGTGGGGGACAGCCCTCACCCTTACAAGGAATTCCTTCTGGGCTGTAGCAATAATTGCCTTTTTTGTTCTAAATCCTTATATTTCTGATCAATCAAAATACGAGATGGCATGGTATAGGATTGCCTTTGAGCATTTACCTGCTGGCTTTGTTGGTTTTCTCCTTGCAGGTATTGTTGCAATACACTTTTCAACAATCTCAACCCATCTGAATCTTGGTGCTGTTTATATGACAAGGGATCTATATCATCACTACATAAATCCCAATGCCTCTGAGAAAACCCTTGTTTTTGCAGGAAGAATCTCAACCCTCCTTCTTTTAATAGGTTCCTTTATCTATGGGACAATGATGGAGGAGATCACAAAATGGCTAATATTCGCCCTCTGGATAATGGGTGCAGGAATGTGGCTTCCCAATATTCTTCAGGTTATCTGGTGGAGGTTTAACAGCTGGGGATACCTCTCAGCATGGATTGCAAATCTCGGTTTTAGCTGGCTTGTTGTATGGGTTCTACCATCCTTTGGTATAATTCCAGAACTTCCTGACTATCTCCAGTTCTGGGCTTTGATGCTCCTGACAGCCCTTGTTTATATTCCAGTAACCCTTCTGACAAAACCTGAGGATATGAAACATCTTGCAAAATATTATGCCATGACAAAGCCTATAGGCTTCTGGAAACCTGTTGAGAGGGAAGCTAAGAGGCTTGGGCTTATTTAAGGAGGGAATCATGGGATTTATAAAAAGGGATTGGAAACCTGAAGAGGCTGATAAATGGACAAAAGAGGATTGGATAGCAATTCTTATATCACCCCTTGCCTATGCAACCCTCATGGTTGGACTTGCTCTTAGTCTTCTCCTCCTAAAAGTGGGTTTTATTACTTTGGGCTTAGGAATTTTTCTTACCTTTATCCTTCACTGGGTAATTGATCCAAAACTTCGAGCTATCTCTGAGGAATATGAGAAAAAACAGAGGGAATATCTTGAGCGTCTTGAAAAAATTGTGAAATGGAGGAAAGATGAGTAAAGGACTTTTTGTTGTACTGGGAATGACAATAGCATACTTTGTCTCTTTCTTAGGCTTGATTCTTGCTTACTTTTCCTACAAGAAAAGAGTGTCTGGTTCAAAGAAAGAGAGGGAAGAAGCAAAGGAGGAGAGATGAAATTTTCTGAGATATTTTATGGGATAATTGTTCCTTCTACAATTTTCATTTTATCCTTTATAACCACAATCCTTCTCTACAGGAAATTCTCAAGAGAAATTGGAAAGGATAAGAAGTAGAAGCCTAAAAAGGTATAAAAGGCATAACCCTTCTCTCCTCTCCCTTTATCTGGTAAAGAAGATCTATTAATCCTTGCCCAAGCATTCCGTTTATTTCCTCTCTTTTTAAGTTCTTCTTTAAAAGGGAAATCAATTTTAAGAATTCGTCTCCAGGATTTGAAAAGGGAAGATTCTCTTTGAAGATAAGGATGTTTCCATAGCCGACCCCATCCTTGAAACTATCCAAAATCTTTGCGAATTCCTCAGGGGTTTGTTCTTTTTTCCAGCAAATACCCAATCTCCACTTTTTCTCCTTTACCAGTTTCTGAATTTCTGGCTCAATATTTGCGGAAAGAACAATTCCAGGCTTTGTGCTTTCTTCAATTATCTCCTTTATAAATGGTGAATTTGAAGATTTAACAAATATCATAATCCCTGAATCATTGAAGATTTTGACCCCCCTCTTTAATTCAGACTGGTTCTCAAAATCTTTATCCTTCAAAACAACATATCCCAATCCACCCTTGGAAAGGATTTTTAAAACTCTTAAATCCTTTGTTATTCCTTTTATATCTTCAATTCCTAATAGGATAGAAAGCCTTCCCATTCTTGAACTTATCTGGTATTGAGAGGGAGAGGTCAAAATTGAGAGATTCCTTGATTGCTCAATTTTTTCATTAGCCTCAGTTAAGGAATTTATAATTTCAACAATCGAATTCCCCTTCAATGGGAGTAAGCCAATATCAAGGTCAAAAAATTCGAGGGAACGGGTCTCATCAATTAGAGCAGATAAATCCTTATCAATGAAATTTGCGATTGTTGAGGATCTCAAAATATAAAGCTCCTCTCTAAGATCAGGAATTTTTAGGGTTTCCTCATTGGCTAAAATTTTTAAAGAGTTATAAAGACAATTGGCAACCTTTTCAAGAATTTCAGGTTTTATAAGGTCATAATCATCCCTTGTCTGATGGTATTTGAAATGATAGCCAGATGTCATAATTCCAAATCCTGGAACCCCCTTCATGAGAAAACTTGTATGATCTGAACCTCCCGGTCCACCCCTTGATGGATTTATGTCCTTCTTTATTTCTTCTGGAAGTTTCTGTTTCAGAATATTCCAAATCTCTGGTCCGTAGTAAATACCTGGAAAGTTTATCCTTCCATCTCCATGCCCAACCATGTCAAGGTTGAAATAGGCTACAGTTTTCTCAATTGGGAATAAAGGATGATCAGCATAGTATCTTGAGCCAACCAATCCCTGTTCCTCAGCAGCCCATAAAGCAAAAACAATTGTCCTCTTTGGCTTAATATTTTCAGCCTTCATAACCCTTGCTATTTCCATCACAACCGCTGTTCCTGATGCATTGTCATTGGCTCCATTATAAATCTCGCCTGTTGGAGATATTCCGAGATGATCCATGTGGGCTCCAATAATTACAAATTCATTTTTCAGCACTGGATCAACTCCATCGATCTTTGCAAGAACATTCCTCATTTTTCTTTTTGGATCAAAGGTAGTTTTTGCTGAGATCTCAACCTTCACTGGAAGGGATGTGCTTGAGGCCTTTCTATCTCTATCAATAATTTGCATTAAATACCGAAAATCTGTTGGAGCCTGACTGAAGATAAAATTCAGTACATTTTCATTAGCAAAAATTGCAATAAAGTCCTTTTTAAATTTCTCTGGAGGAATTGAAAGCCTCACCCTTTGGGGAGTCTCTCCAGGCTTGTAGACAAAAATTATCCCCTTTGCTCCATTTCTATAGGCATTTTCAACCTTTGCTCCAATCTGGGATTCCTCCTCAATCTTCCCTTCGAGAAATGGGGGATAGCCATTAACAACAAGAACAACCTTATCTTTGACTGAAATATTCTCATACTCATTCCATCTGTTCTTTTCAGAAATAATTCCGTAACCTGCAAAAACCAAATCTGCAATAATTTTTCCAGAACCTGAAAAGGGTATCACTCTCCAGTCATCCTCGTAATGAAAGACCCTTTTCTGAACCAAATTGTCTATTTTCAAGGAAACATTCCCATCCACATTAAAAAAGGGATTTTCAAAATCTTGAAAGTAACCTTTATCTGAAGCAGGTGATAATCCCCATTCCTTGAATCTTTCCGCAATCCAGAGGCTTGCCTTTTCTCCTCCCTGAAGTCCGCTCTTTCTTCCCTGGAATTCATTACTGGCAAGAACTTTTATATGCTGGAGAATCCTTTGACCTGTGAATTTTTCTTCCGAGAAAACAGAGGAAACAAGAAAAGTTAAAATCGCCAAAAGAAATACAAATTTTATAGTTCTCTTTCTCATTCTTTCCTCCATATTATTTATACATAAAAATTTGGAAAAAGTTTTATTATTAAAACATCAAAGAGAGGATAAGTAATCTTTCACCTGTTTAAGGCTTTCAACTCCATCAACATTTAAAATCTCAACCTCTTTTCCATTATTCTTCGCAATTCTCCTCAAAAGTCCCGAGAGAACTTTTCCACTTCCTACCTCAACAAAAATAGAAATTCCCATTTCAAGCATAAGCTCCATGGATTCAAGCCAGCGAACGGGTCTGCTTACCTGTCTTTTTAAAGAATCCCTTGCCTCCTCTCCCTTCTTAACAATTTTTGCATCAACATTTGTCACAACAGGAAAGCATGGATCAAAGAAATTTATGGAATCAAGCTCCTTTGAGAGTTTTTCCTCAGCAGGTTTCATAAGAGAACAATGAAAGGGTGCTGAAACAGGGAGGATGACATGTTTCGGAGGTTTTAAAATCGAAATTACCTCTTCAACCGCCCCTTTCTCCCCTGATATTACAATTTGCTCATGGCTATTAATGTTGGCAATTTCAACAATACCGTTAGCTTTCCTTAAGGAATTCTCAATATCTTCCCTTTTAGCTCCAAGGATTGCTGCCATTGCTCCCTTTCCAACTGGAACAGCTTCCTGCATGTATTTCCCCCTTTTGTGTACTATCTTCACCGCATCCTCGAAGCTTATTGCTCCTCCGCATAGAAAAGCGGAATATTCTCCAAGGCTATGTCCAGCAGAGATAGAAGGAACAAAATTTAACAATCTATAAAGAATGTAACTGTGAACAAGAAGAGCTGGCTGGGTATTTTCAGTCAATTTTAACTTTTCTTCAGGACCTTTAAAGCAAATCTCTGAAAGGGTGTATCCAAGAACCTCATCAGCCCTTTTGAAAATTTCCTTCGCCTCTTCAAAGGAATCCCAAAGATCTGCTCCCATTCCCACAGCCTGGGAACCTTGACCAGGGAATAGAAAAGCTACTTTTCCCTTTTTTAATCCTTCTGAATCCATAAATTAATATTCTATCTATCTTAAAGGAGGTGTCAATATTTCGAATTCATTTTCTTTTAATAGTTCGGTTTTTCTTAAGTTATTGCTTCTAACATTCATTAACCCTAAAAGGGAGAAGGTTAAAAAAGATTGCAGGTTTCAGAGACCGCTCTTATTCTTTAGAATCTCAGGAAAGAGGGTATAGAGAAACTTAAAAGTTCAAGAAAAATTCTTATTGTTTTTGACTATCAGAGGAGAGATTTTTTTGGAAAGACTTACAATTTTATTTGGTATATCAAGTTGCAGCTTGTTTGATTTTCTCCTGAAGGCTCTGGAGCATTGGAATTTTAACACCCTTCTCAATTGCAACCTTTATTGCCTCCTCATAACCAGCGTCTGCATGCCTTACAATTCCTATTCCAGGGTCAACCGTTAAAACCCTTTGGAGCCTTTTTTCCGCAGATTCTGTTCCATCTGCAACAATTACCATTCCCGCATGAATGGAGAGTCCTATCCCAACACCACCTCCATGATGAACGGAAACCCATGATGCTCCACATACAGCGTTCAAAAGAGCATTTAAAATAGGCCAGTCAGCAATTGCATCTGAGCCATCCTTCATTCCTTCTGTCTCCCTGAAGGGAGAAGCCACAGAACCCGTGTCAAGATGATCTCTACCAATAACAATTGGAGCTGAGACCTTTCCCTTCTTTACTAAATAGTTAAACCTCAATCCACCCCTATCCCTTTCTCCATAACCAAGCCAGCATATTCGAGCGGGAAGTCCCTGAAACTTCACCTTTTCCTCAGCCTTTGTAATCCATCTCCTTAGAATCTCATCCTCAGGGAATTCCTCAAGAATTGCTTTGTCTGTCTCAATAATGTCCTTTGGATCTCCAGAAAGGGCAACCCATCTGAAGGGACCCCTTCCAAGACAGAAAAGGGGTCTAATATATTCGAGGACAAAACCAGGAATTTCAAAGGCATCCTTAACACCAACAGAGAAAGCTTGCCCTCTAATGTTGTTTCCGTAGTCAAAGGTGACAGCCCCCATTCTCTTCAATTTAAGAAGTCCCTCGACATGCTCAGCAATTGCTTCCAATGCCCTCTTTCTGTACTCTTCAGGTTTTTCCTTCCTCAGTCTTAAAGCATCTTCATAACTCATCTTGTTGGGGACATACCCATTCAGCTCATCGTGGGCAGAGGTCTGGTCAGTTAAGACATCAGGAACAATCCCCCTTCTTGCAAATTCAGGTATCACATCAGCAGCGTTTCCAAGGAGCCCTATGGAAAGAGCTTCTCCTTTCTTTTTTGCCTCCATTGCCATTGAGATTGCATGGTCAAGATTGTCTGTCATTGTATCAAGATATCCGGTTTTCAATCTCCTTTCTATTCTTTCCTTGTCCACTTCAACAATTATTCCTACCCCTTCATTCATTGTAATTGCCAAAGGTTGAGCACCTCCCATTCCTCCAAGTCCAGCTGTAAGAACCAATTTTCCTTTTAGAGAACCTCCAAAGTGTTTTTTCGCTACTGCAGCAAGGGTCTCATATGTTCCCTGCAAGATACCCTGAGTTCCTATATAGATCCAGCTCCCTGCTGTCATCTGACCAAACATGGTTAGTCCGAGAGCTTCAAGTTTTCTGAACTCATCCCATGTTGCCCATTTCGGAACTACCATTGCATTTGATATTAGAACCCTTGGAGCTTCTTCATGGGTCTTGAATACTCCTACTGGTTTACCCGATTGGACAAGTAAGGTTTCATCATTTTCAAGGGATTTGAGAGATTCTACGATGGCATGGAAACATTCCCAGTTCCTCGCTGCTTTTCCTGTTCCACCGTATACTATAAGCTCCTGGGGTTTTTCAGCCACCTCTGGGTCAAGATTGTTCATTAGCATTCTCATTGCAGCTTCCTGCTGCCATCCCTTACATGAAATTGATGATCCCCTTGGCGCCCTTACTGGTTTATAATTATATTCCATAATTTCCTCCAGAATTTATTATACAACATTTAGGGAATTAAATAATAGAATTTATCCTTTTCTTAACTTTTCGAGCTCCTTTTCATATTCTTCTTTCTTCAATATTCCAAAGAACCTCTCTTTATTTCTTCTTTCAAACTCTTTTAAGAAAGGATCTCTATAAACATTGGAATTGAGTCTCCATTCGTTGGGAGGGTTGAAGAAAAATTCATATTTTACAGTCCCACCTTCAAAGGAGTAATCCCAAACCTCTATCATTCTCGATTGAATATCCTCATTGTCCTTTTCAAGACGATCTTGAGGGGTAAACCAGCTTGAAGATTCTGAATAACCGATATGGGATGGAGAGCCATTGAGAAGGAATATCCTTGCCCTATCAGTATTCCATGGTTGAGAGTAATTTTCCTTTTTAAACTGGGTCTCTATTGTATTCATCCTTTTCTCGAATAACTCTAAGGATTTTGGTGAACGAAACTGCCAGAATAACTGTTGAAACTTTAACCTCCCTTCCTCTGAAAGACTTTTGTATAGATCCCTTTCCCAATCCTGCATTATTATGTAATGCTTAGCAAACCAGATATCGCCAGTCGGAATCAATTTTCCCTTGCAATTTGTAAAGAAGAAGGAAGAGAGGAGAATTAAGGGAATTAAATAATTCAACCCCTTTGATTTCATTTAATACCCCCTTTCACAATATTAAAATTTTTATTTATCCTTTGGTTTTGCGTGACCTGAAGAACCAGAACTTGAGCTTGATGAACTGGAGGATGAAAGGGTTGATTTACTTATAG
>Ga0207433_10006760_pt1 | contig 19613 bp, 21 predicted proteins | sample YelNatPaOPGAMG01_FD_187559 | JGI IMG/M metagenome (GOLD analysis project Ga0207433, IMG submission 187559) | Hot spring thermophilic microbial communities from Obsidian Pool, Yellowstone National Park, USA - OP-RAMG-01 (SPAdes) (version 3) | ecosystem: Environmental > Aquatic > Thermal springs... | reverse complement strand
GGGGGTTATATGAAAAAAATTTGTGTTAAATGTGGTAAAATATTTGTAACGGATAAGCCGAAGGCAAGGATTTGCCTTGTGTGTCAGAAGGAACAAAGGAAAATGCGTAGACAGGAATATGAGCGTGGACGCTTTAAGTCACCATATAAAGAGGTTGGTATAAATGCAAGGCATCTACATTCATGAAAAAAGGAGGGATCATGGATACATTAGCAACTATATTTGTAGCTTTATCTTTCATAGGATACCATCTCATTAAAGCTGACGATATCCTTGAGATAAAGACTGTAGTAATAATAATATTGCTGATCGCTACTGGCTGGTTTCTACGAAAGGCATTTACTTCTTCCTGACTGCATTAGTGTATTCTATCCAGTCGACATTCAACTCCCGGGCAACAAGTTTCTCAATACTGGTTGCAAACTGGTGGGCTGAATAGTACGGAGCATTCTTGTCATCTCCAGGCTCTTCACCTTCATAGTTCATATCAAATGCATCTATTTCGGCATCTGAAATATGTCTGTCCATACAAATCACCTTTTCAACAATCTCATGTATCAAGATAAGGAAATGGTATCTCCAGTTCTTGAAGTATGAAATCCTGAAATGAAGAGTATTACCTTTCTCGTAATAATCCCCTACTGTATCATACCTCTGAGCTTTATGGGGTATAAACTTGCAAACAATTTTGGTAATCACTTCTTGCCAGTTAGTGCTTCGTAAAGATCAAGCAATCCCCGTCCCATGAAGGTATCCTTGAGGGCATCTCCATATGCATTCGGGTCTGTGAAATATAATTCAACAAGCTGTTTGACTGCTGGAACTTGCTCTTTGGGTATTCTTCCGGGATGCGTGGTAATCCACTGGTCAAGATCATTGGGGCTTGTTATCTTGTTCGTGACAGAAGCAGGCTGTGCACTTCCACTTTCGCTTTCTTCCGATTGACCAAGCGTTTTTGCAAGCTCATCAGGTGCTACTGCTTCATTTGGTTTCTTACCTTCCAGAAGTGACAAGATTTTTTTTAGTTCAGCTTTTATAGGCATAGTTATCTCCTTTAAATTAAAATGAGTGGAAATGAAACTTACCACTATTTCTTTTTCTTTTGGGCATAACTGCGAAATCGTGGAGCTGGCTTTTACTCATTTTGAGTACTCCCCTGTTTTTCTTGTAAAGCTTTGAGGGATGATGCTCTGCTATTGCCATCATCCTCCTTTGTTTCTCTGATACTGCTGGCATTTTATCCTCCTTTCTTTTTTTAAGAGTCCACCCCTATAGCTGTCAGCGACAGCCCTTGTAGTAAGGGGGGCGGACTACAATATTTCATAATTAAATTGGTTCAAGAAAGCCTTTGCTTCCTTGACCCTTGCACCTATATCATTTCTATAACACAAATTCGGGGGACTTACAATCTTTTTTACATTCTCATATGCATTCTTGATAGACTCGTTCTCATCCTTGCCAGTTCCTATTACATGAGCAACAACACCATCAAATCCGCAAGTCAGAAGTTTGTTTTCATTTACATAGACATTCGTCATGAAAACATTCTTTTTGTCAACAAGCTCAACCGGGAACTGAACAGCCTTATCCCGTGCAAGATTAACCTTTCTTTTCTTAAGACTACCATTCTTTTCGTCTGTGAACTCTATTACCTCGCAAGGTGAAGGAAACGGCTGAATATAGGTTGTAATAGCAGTTGAATATATAGGTTCTACAGGTAGCTGTCTGAGCTCCCCGGATACAAGCTTTTCAAAGAAATATCCCCAATCAACTGATAATGTTCTCAACCATGCATATAAGGCAGAATACCCGAAACGAGGTGTGAACTCAAGGAAGTATGCGTAATGGTCTGCATAAGATACTATGACATTAATATCTATGGGACCTGTGTAGTCAAATGTTCCCATAACACCTGATAGAATTTTAAACAATCCTTTGTATAATCGTGGATACTGTTGTTGATAATTAAACACCACAGACCCCATACATCCTGTATTGGGACCTATATTACCCGCAAGAAGCCTTTTATCTTCAAATGTTGAGTTCAGAGGGAATAACGGTTTGCCATGTGAGAACCACATCTCTGTTGAAATCTCAACACCCTCTATAGCTTGTTGCACTACCATTGAAGTATCAGATTTGATAAGTCCTTCGTCAATAAGTTCTTCAATCTTCTCAGATATAAGGGCTGTAGATTTAACATGGCTTGTTGTAGAGACATCCTTATCATCAAACTTGACAAACCATGAGCCCTCCGCCGGGATGTCTCCTGACTTGTAGTCTGAAACATGTTTGAAACTAAATGTTTTTGGGATATTGATTTTACATGCGTTTGCAAGCTTAATAGCAAACTCTCGGTCATTCTCCATCTTATCTGCAATCTGAGCTGCACCTATTACTTGATATCCCTTCTTGATTAATGCAGTTGCCTGGTCTCCGAAGCCTGTTTCATCGTATATAATAATTCTGTCTTTATCAAAATTTCTTGGTAGTCCATACTCAATAGGCAATATGTTCTCATATAATGAGAATTCCCGATATTCTGGATGTACCACATTAACAACAACATCGTGGTTTGCTCGTGCCATGTAGTATGCTACTGGTAATATATCTGCATCTTTGCTTATAAAGTGAAACTTAGCCATTTACTCTCCTTCCGCACTTTGTAAGGTAGCACCAGGGCTAAATTCTCTGTTTGGACGGTTGTAGTCTTTTATAAACCTATTCTGAAGATCACGCAGCCATTGCTCAAGTGTTTGAGGTTGCTCATTTCTTTGTTTCTTTATTGTAGCTTCCTGAATGTATAACCTTTGTAAATGATCCTGGGCAACATCCATTAGCTTAGTATATTTCTCCATGCCTTTGGTATCGCCCTTTGCCTTCGCTGTCTCGTATTGGTCTGCCATAAATAATCTTACCCGATACCATCCATACGCTTGATCCTTTGGCCCCACTGCCTTTACATTCACTGGATAACCACCGCCCATTATGAGCCTTATTTTTGCGATATTGGCAATCCCGCCAGTCGTACGGAACTGTAATATCTCTTTAAGCGGAGTAGAAGCCTCTTTCTGTTGTAAAGCCTGCGAAGTAATTCCTGGTTTGGTAAGCTCCCATGCCTTAAGTGCACCCTCAAGCGATGGACTCCATTTAGCAAGTTGCTCATTCTGTAAGAATAACAAGCCTGCCAGCACACCATCCATACCACCTGCTTTATAAAGATCCAGTAATCCACCACGCTCAAGAACAGGATCATGTTTCATATCAGGCAGTGTGAACAACTGGATAAGGTTAGTAATATTGCGTGCTGTGTTGAGGACAAATGATGGGACATAGGATATACCAGTTCCATACTTCTCATTTATAACAGCATCCAGCCCAGGGATAGTTGAAAGAACAGATTGCCAGCTCAAGCTATGGTGCATCCCTAAATTAACACCTGCTATCATTCCAGATAATCCTGAGCTAATCAGATTATAGGCTGCAACATCTGTATCGCCATCTCCCATCTCTTTATTTTCTTCCTTTTCTTTTTTAATTGCTTTGTAGTAGTTGTTAATCAGAGATGAAGCAATGTCTCTTAAGTCTATATTATATTTCTTCTCGTATTTCTGGCAATAGTCATCAAGGTTAGAGTTCACAGCCCTTGCTGCTTGTAATGCACCTAATGCAACTATCAATACTGGTAGCCCCTGAACTGCTATGAGTCCACCACGAGCAAAGTTAAGTAGTGCATAAGTTGCGAATGCTTTTCCACCGTCTTGAGGAATTTTATTGAAGAACCGCATCCCATTTTCCCATAAATTCACCGTAAACGGTCTAAACAGGTTCCATGTCCTCAGTCCTGCACCTGTCATAAGGGTTGGTAAATTAGCTTCCGAGTAATCATGTACTATTTCACGGTTCATCTTTCTCATGTATTCCAGTATCTGTGTTTCGTCTGTCATGTGTAAATCATCTACTGCATGTTTATAGGAAGCTATGCCAGTAACTATACGAGCAAAGCTTTCAGCCTTGTTAAACAGGAACAATGGGAATCCCCATGCCTTCTTGTCAAGGCTATCCCGAATTCCGAAGTGGTCTGCAAAATCAGTACTAAGAGTATGTGAGCCTATTGTCTTTGATATATATACATGTAAGGGGTCATCTGCACGCCCTCTTATGAAGTTATACAGCCCCTCATTGTAAGCATATAACATATTCTTAAGCCCAAGCTCAGAAGCTGAACCAGTTACGAATGGCTGACTGTATACTACAAAGGCTGTTGACATACGGGTGAATCCCAGTGCAAAGGTTGCACCTAACGAACGCATATTATCAAGCACCTTTCTGACTGTAGGCTCTCGTCCAACAGCCCGTGATTCCTTACGAGCCCATAAAATCATCCTTTCTAATGCAGTTCGTGCAACCTGTTCACTACTTGTTTCTGAATCCATCGCCAAATTCAATGCATCTGTAACTCTATTCAATACACCCTTTACATAGAAGTTATCTTTGTATTTAGCTCTTAAAGTATCCAAAACTGGTCTAAGCTTGTTTACTTCAAGGCTCATAAGATATCGGTTCATAAGAAACGGATATACTTCCATAGCCTTACTGTCCGCAATCCAGTAGCTTGCTGCCCTATTTTTGCTTTGCAATAGTCCTTTGTATGTTTTGACATCAGCAAGTTTTGGGCTCTTGTATCCAAGAGCAGTTGCTATCTCATCTCTATTAGCGAGTATCTCATCTGCACTGAATGAAAGTTCACCAAACAATTTAGGATTTGAAAAGACCTCCGCAATCTTAGATTCCATAATCTTGTTATACCGAAGTAATGTCTTGGGATCAAGATTATCAAATGCGGTATCATAAACACGGGGGGTAAGTGTAATACCTGCTTTTTTGTATTCTTCTATATGGGCAAGCATTTCGGCAAGCCCCTCGTCTCGTGTGAATGTTCTATTATCTATGAATTGCTTTTTTGTTGTATCGTATAATCCGTATCTCATTTTGCCTAATGACCAGTGTGGTGCATAGGCTTTGATATCTGTTTGTATACCTTGCATATCTTTTGCGTAATCAAAGAATGCTCTTGCGTATGCATACCGTTTATAAATATCCGGGGTAATCAGAAAATCAAAAGGTTTACCAACCTCCGCACCTTCCCTTGTCATAAAAGAAACAGATTTGCCAATAAGGGCTTTAACATCATCAGGGTTCGCATACTTATTCAGCAGTTGCCATATTACTTCATTTTCTACAGGTGAGATATGTTTACCATTTCTGTAATATATCATTTTATTAAGATCCCGTATAGTATTATCTGCAATCTGTTTTCGTTGATAAGCGTCAAGTGATTTATCTACCAACTCTGCTACATCGTTAAATTTTAATCGTCTCATTTGATCTGCAAGAAATCCAAGTGTATGAAAATGGGTTTGGGCAACCCTGAATTCACGATATGCGTATGCTGGTATTTTTGACAGGAAATCTATTGTTACTGCTCCAGTCTCATCATCAAACGGGATAGGAATATCCTTTGCAGCCATATAATCTTTGGCACGATTATATCCGTCTTCTGATAATCCTTCTGGCTTCTCACCATTGTTTCTCATAATCTTGAGAACACTTGCAGGGATCTCGTGTTTATCGTAATAGTAATTCTCATATCTGGTTACTGCTGCATCCAATCGTTGGATCAGGTCTGCTTTATAGTTATCTATTTGGTGTACCAGTTGAGGGTTCATATTTGATGTGATTAATGCAGTTCTCAAGTCTGTTAAGTTGGTAATGTTGTTCAGCTCTTCTGGTATTTGAGCTACTATATTATTCCGAACCTTCACAAGATGTTCTATATCTTCCTGATTCAGGTAAAGAACAGAAGCACCATACTCTTCCCTTTTGTTGCTTACCAGCTTTCTAAATTCCGTAGTCCATTTCGCCAATCCTGCACTATCAAGACCAGTGATAGTATCTGCAAATTTAACTGTATTAACCATAAAATCCGTTTTTCTTTTATCTCTGATCTCAACATTATCACCGTGCTTGTGTTGAGCTTTCTCTAATGTTTCAAGATATTCTTTTGCTATTGGATCATCAAAAGGAATTTCGGCATTACCTTTCTTGGATTTTATAGTTAATATTCTTCCAGGGGTATTGGTAATTTTAATCTGTGGGCTTTTGGGATCGGTAAGGTCAAATTCTATTCTGTTTTTAGAATTTTCCATTAAATACTTCATTCGCTGATAATCGTTTTTAAGGGTCTTGTAAACCTTCGCAATATCCTCTTCTGCCTTCGCATGTGCCTCTTCAGTTGGGATTTCCAGTACCTTTGAAGCTGGAGCTTCTTCTACAAATTTAGGTGCTTCAGGAGCTGCAGGAGCTGCAAATAAAGATTCCCCTAAATTCGCAGCAGCCTTATTCGTTACGGTACTCCACAATTCTTCTTTTGTTGGGAGCTTTATTTCCATACCCTGTAAGGTCCCTGAAGTCTTCTCATAAGGTTTATAAGCATCAACAATGCTACTCATAAGAGTTTGGATCTTTTTAGCAGAAGAACTGTATTCATCCAGAGCACGCAACATTGATTGCTGAAGATTAGTGATATCAGGAAACATCTTTTGCTGGTCAAGATAATCTGAAACAGCGATACCTTGTTTTCGTAAAGAACTAAACAATTCTACTGTTTGGTCAAAATCAGGGAAAATATCTATTGATTTATCTATAATCCCTGTTAAAATTTTACCTTTCACTGATGCCGTTAGTGGAAGGCTATCTGCAAGCCCGTTTGTTATTTTCTTGATATTAATATCTATATCGTCAAAAAGTATCTTTGATATGCGTTCTCCATAAGTTTTATAGAACATCCCCTGTATGATCCTCTTGGTCCCCGCAGGTGTTAAAGCTCCATCAGTTGATTGATAATTATTGAGCTCACTGAATGGAAGCTGAGCTATAATTTCAGCAAGCGCTTCTTTGTTTTTAGGTGAGTTAATGGTCTCTTCAATTGTTCCTACTGGCTTGAACTTCATTACTGTATCAGGCTTAATCATACTTGCAAGGTTCGCAACCTTCTCAATCTCCGAGAAGGTCATTGTAGAATTATAATTACTCAGAGCTGCATATTGTTCTGCAGGCATCTGGGTAAGTCGTCTACGGAATAACGCAACCCGCTGACCCGACTCCTGGTATTTATCTATATCTTCTTTTTTTATGCCGAACTTGTCAGCGTTTTCCTTTATATAATCTATATATTTATTGTATCCTTTATCATCTAATAACTTCAGAGCCATTGTTCTACCGTTACCAGCCTCTACATAAAAGCTTGTAGAATTGAGGTCTGCTATAGTTGGTGCACCGCTTGTCACTTCAGGACTATCTGCAAGCAGTTGAGGTATGATATCATTTGCCATCTTGGTAACTTGAAGCCGATAAGAAGGAAGCGACCTATCCCGCTGTTGCATAACTTGTGGATATTCTTTGTTGGGACTGAAGGTCTCGTGGTTATGGGAAGTTATGACATTATCAAGTGGTGCTATCACATATTCATAATCTATAGGACTATTTTGTAAGATCGCTTGTGTCTTATTGCCTTTAAGGACCGGGATATTTGTTGGACTAACTGGCTCTGGTTTTGGAGATGTACTCAAAGTATCTGGTAATATGGGCTTCTGTATTGGCATAGATGGTTCGGTATTGAGCTGGGATGCTACAGACTCAACAACTGCCTCATGCGGAACTTCCAATGGGTCTGGATGTACTGTGGTTGTAACAGGTGGAGCAGGGGATGCTGGAGGTATGGTTTCCCCTGCTCCTTGAAGTAAGGGTTGTGGTGATGGAGACAATAAAGGAGGCTCTGTAGAAGTAGCAGGCGCAGCTGTGCCTTTTAGAGGCAAACTACCTTGCTGAGGCGATTGTGGTTTTGGAGCTTTCTCAAGAACTGTCCTGCTTTTCAAAAATTCAGTTGCAGTCTTATATGGCTCAGCTTCTCTTGCTAATCGCTGTGCCTTAGCCTGCTCAACATTCTGTTTTAATATCATAAAGGGGGTATCTTCCCCTGTAATTACTGCTTTCCCTGTTCTTAATGCACCACCTGCAGCTTCAAAAGCGGGTCCTAAAAGAGCACCTGCTACAAACCCTTTACCTGCCTCTCCGCCTGTTGCAGATTGCCCTGCCGCCATTGCTGTTCCACCTGTCAATGATGACTCTATTGCTTTAGCAGCAAGGCTTTTGGGAATACTCTCAGCTACAGGTTTGCCAACTAAATTTAATGCTCCTTCTGCTGCACCTCTTGCAATTGGCTTTACTGCTCCACCTACTCCACCTGCAACCAGATTGAATAGCCCTCCTGAAGGTATTGATGAAAGTCCAGCTTCTGGATTAAATCCAAAAAGAGATGGCAAATTTGCCCCACCAATTAAGGGAACAAATTTCGGGATTACAGGGGTTTCTATAGCATGAATAAGAGGACTATATATACCTTCACTACCCTTTTCTCCTGTTGCCCTATAGGATGGCAATAATGCTTCAAGTTGAGCTTTGCTGTACTCATGAGGACCCTTTGGGTTCAATTTTTGGTTAAGCCACTCAAGTGCTTTTCCGACTACCCCCGTACCAGAGGCTAAATCTGCCATTGCCATCATTGCCCAGTCTTGTCTCATCTTCGGCGATATATCTATAGTTTTAAGAAACTTATCTTTTTCTTCTGGTGTAGCCTTTAGGTCATCTGCATACTGAGATTTAAAGGCTTTTTGGTCAAGCGGGGTCATATCAAAAAAGCGGTCACCATCTGGAGATAATATGAAATCATTCCATGTGGGATACTTTTGAGCTCTTTTATATAGAGCCCTTATTTCATCATCGGTCATTTATTTTACCGTCCGAACAATTTTTTTCTTCTTTCTTCAGCTTCATCTGATTGCGGTGTAGTTGGTGCATTAGTAGTTGATGTACCTGCTGTCCCTGCAGCCGGCGGAATTTGCGGAGTTTGAGGAACTGGAGTAGTTGGAGTAGCTGAAGTAGGTTGAGTTCCAAAAATCCGCATAAGTGCTTCCCTATCCTCATCACTCACTGAAATTTTTGATAACTCATCTAACGCTTTTTCGTTAGCGTATTTTTCTGCAGCAGCCTGAGCAGCAGCTGGATTAGATATTACATTTGGATCTAATAGATGCTGTTTACGCCATTCATTTATCTTTTGATTCCTTAAGGCACTTAGTTTTGTATATGCTTGCAGATAAGTAAGCTTTGACTTATCAGAAGTTCCACTACGAGCTTTACCTGACAAAGCCGCTTTAGCCCTTTTCTCTGCTGCCTGTTCCTCAAGTTTTTCCTCTGCGAGTCTAAGCCGTTCGTCTCTGTATTGTTGTAATGCTTCCATTGCCCTTTCTTTATTCATTGCAGGTAAGAGCCTAAGAGCATCACCAATATTTACCTTCATATCTGAAGGCAATCCCAAAACTTTAAGAAATTCAGGCGATGCTGGTCTTGATTCAAATGGAATGGTTTGAAGAAACTGCTCATACCCTTGAGATGTAACTGGTATAGAAGTGGTTGGAGTAGTCTGACCAGGCTCTATAGCTCCCATTTTTGCAAGTGGAAGATATTGTGGCTGTTCAGAAAGCTTAGTTCCAGTCACCTTTTCCCATGTTTGTCTCAATTGAGGACTATTATAGATAGCTGATGGATCGGCTTGTAAAGCTATATTAAGTCGCTGAACATCTCTTAAGTCTCGCATCCTTTGCATGTTCTCAAGATATGGGGCTATACTTTGTCCGCTAATACCCGCAGAAAGTCCCAGTAGGGCTGATGTTATTATATCTGATACACTGTCTGTGTTATTACCTGTTGTATCATTATTAGGTTGTATCGGTATAATTGGATTTTTTTCAACCATAATAATCTCCTTTTCAGAATATAGAACCTCCGAACCCTAAGCCAGATACTTGAGTTTCCCCAGTCTTCCCTAATTGGGGCATCAGATACGCCATCCCATATCCCTGTCGTAGTAAGTTTTGCTGTGTTCCAAGCAAATTCGCTAATGTATTTGCCTCCCATCCAGGAATTTGACCAGCCAATTGAGCTGCCTGCATTTGCCTGTTCAATGCAGCTTGTGTAAGCTCTGCAAGCTGTTGTCCAAGAGCTGCATTGGTCGCATTCTGTGCATTACTCATAGCACCTGCTGCAGCTGATGAACCTCCAACTCCTGACTTATTCATCCGACTTGCTACATTCCCTAAAGCTGCCTGGTTTGCCACATTCGCTGCATTTATGAAAGGTTGATATATTGACTGTAATGCTTGAGGAGTTAATTGACTGCCTCCCAAAATACTGGCAAGATAGTTTGATGGCATTGCATACTGACTTCCTAATTGGTTTATTGCTTGATTTATTTGAGCATTTTGAGTGCCATATAAATTCCCGTAATTAGCCTCCATCTGCTGAAGCCATTGCTTCATTTCTGGCGATTGCATGAACCCATAGTTTTCTTTTCGTGTTGTCTCATGTGGCAACAAATCACCTAAAAGACTTCCAGCTGCTCCTGCTATTTCAGCCCAGCTCATTTTAATTCCTCCTTATTTTATATTATTTTTTTTCATATTCTACAACGGAATGGCTATCACTGTCAACTGATTAGTACTCGTAAAGGTTATAGTTCCATACCCTGTTAATTTCCATACTCCAAAATTCCCATTCCCATTATCAAGCCTTGTAAGTTTCATAGTTGGTGGTACATTTGAAGGCGATGTAATTGTTGCTGTACCAAGCACTATAATTGTATACTGATCAGACAAACTCACAGGTGGACTATCAGGACTGCTTTTAGGGATAGTGATAGTTCCATTTGACATCAATGTCTTGATACTTTTTGAGATATTAGATGTCTGTAATGCTATGATATCAAGTTGCATTTTCTGTAAAAATTTCTGAAGATCGGGTGATATATTCGTTGGTATCGGTTGAGGTACAAAGATATTTTTCATCTTGGTAGCCTCTTCATATCACTTGGCGGTATCCAGTAAAACTCAATTCCTGATATATCATAACCAGTAATATTATCCGTACCGCCATCTGCATCTATAGAAAGCTGAAACCATACACCTTTAACTGAGAAATCCCAGAAGTTTGTAGTATTCAAATCTATTACTTGAGATATAGAGTATTGTAAGCTCCGATCATCTCCGTAATAAAGCGTGCAATACAATCTACATTTCCTACCGTCCGATGGGCAATTGAACCTGATCCGCTCCATTCTTACAGGTCTTCCGTCTTCACTTAAACTGAAAGGCTTACTGATCCAGTACTGCATTTGTGAGGGCTTACCACTTGGTACTCCAATCCCCAAAAATGGTACATAGAACTCATTAAGCCCATTTACTATTGTCTGTCCGTAGGTAACAATAAAAGAATAACCATCCCCTAATTGTATGTATAGAGCACCAATAGGAACTTGATAAGTTGCAGTCTCCATGAGCTGATTCCATCTAAACGGACTGGTTTCCATAATAACATTATAACTTTGCCAGGTGAGGGCTGATAAAATAATATTGTAATACCCTAATGCTGTAAATGTTAGTGGTATTTGAGAAGAATACAATTTATACCATGATTTTGTTAGTGTATTGTAGCTATAGATATAAGGATTACCATTCGTAGCGGATATTACAATAGCGTAAGAATGGGTATTGTAGTCATAGATCCCTTGCACATTAGTAGCACCTGATAATGATGAAAACACATCTGTTACTATCTCTGTAGCTATCGGAACTGTATTATTCCCATCAAATACATAAACATTATCATTTCCGATAAAAAATATTAAGTTGTTTACTGGAACAACACTGAAGGGATAAAGTGCACCGATTGAAGAATTTATTTGCTGACTGGTATAGATAAGTGGTAAGCCCTGATATGTCATCAAATAAATAGAATTAGCTTTAAAGACAACAAGGTATTGATATAATGGAACAACCATCTGAATTTGATCTGTTGTTGTCTGAAAACTAACTATATCGGCATCGTTGGTAGTCCCGTCACCGCCCCAGATTATGTCGTTATTGATATCTGAGAAATAGAGGTTATAATTATCTGTTACTAACCCTTCTCTTGTTACCCGTCCAAATATGAGGTGATTGTAATGGGTTGACACAAGCTCTGCTGCCACAATTTTATATTGTGGGAGATATATCTTGTATGATGAATTAGTTACTTGTGGAGGCACAAAATTAACCGTCAACGATGTGTCTGAAGTAACAGTCTGGACTATGAAATTTATGCCATTTATTTGAATGATACTACCGGGGACTACATGCCCCTGACTGATCCAGTATGTCCCTGAGCCAGTTACAGTAGTAGTAGACCCATCTGTACTTATCGTTCCAGTTGTATAAGGAGTTCCAGTAGGCGCTGCCCATGCAGGGGTAAATACATAGAAACAATCGTTAGCTGAATCATACTTATAGATACCACCGTTACCTGCCACATAATAAGTATTTGCCCCATTGTTCAAGAATACAGTTGTAGTTGCTACTGTTGAATTAGTGTTTAAATAGACTTTATATGGAACAGCAATCTGTGCAGGCGGCACTGGATCGGTATCAGATAAGACAATATGTGTGTCATCTGTAATTGATTTAACAGTATATGCAACCCCACCAAATACGATAGCACTATTGGGAGTTACATATTTCGTCCATTGAGTCCCATTACCTACGATTGTTCTTGTATTCCCGTCAGTTGTTACTGTTCCAACTGCATAAAAGGTAGCATACCATTTACCAGATGCTGAATTTAATTCGTATATCCATTTATTGGAAATGGCAAAATAATATTGTTTATCTATATATGGGTTATCAAGTTTGATTATCTGTATTGGTGATGGAAAGACTTGAAAAATATTGTAAGACCGATTGCTGAATGCAGCAAAAAGACTACCACCATCGCCCCCTGTACCGATAGTTGCATGAGTATCATCTGTGATACCTATGATACTACCAGCCAGTAAATTTCCTATATCAACCATATCTTTCAGTTCCTGTAACGGCGAATACAGGGAGAATTGCGATGTAAAGGCAGTTCCTATACCATACAATGTCTGTGGATAATCGTTAGTTTGTGTATAAATCGTGCCAGTGCCTGGAAAAGAAAAAAAGTTTATGCTAAATGCAGGCGATATAAGACCTCTGTAATGGCTGACATTGTATTCACCAGGGCTCTGTCCATCCTTAATAAACTGTGGGTCTACTAATGTATTCAGCCCCGTGAATGGTGTTGGGTAATTGAATAACCGTAGACGCCTCATTATATCTCCATAACAATAACTGTGTAATTGCTTAGTGGAATAACAAGGTTAAGAAAGTTAGGTGTCATGGAATATGTAACTAAAGTATCTGCATTATAAACACAGATATCGGCAACATTAATTGTTGAAACAACTCCCACATTATTATTGCTACCTGGATAATACCCAACACCTTTTATATTTGGTTTTAAATGTACAGTATATATAGTGGAGTTGTTTTTTAATATTGGAATTTGATAATCAAAACTATCGCTGTTATTCCACAATCCTTTTATACTAACAATAAATAATGCCATATACCTATGGTTTGCTTTAGCAGTGAAAGAGTAAGTCCACGTAACTGCTAAACTTCCCAACGTCCCGCTTTGAGAAGTTAGAATACTTTTTATCGGTACTCTGTAGTTAGTATTTGGATTGTTGATCCAGAAATCGTTGTATTGGTTCTCGTATCCAATATCTTTACTTGCACCTGTAACTGAACCACTCCCAATGTCATTCCCCCCAACCAGTATTGGAAGCTGTAACATCCTGTAATCATGCGTGCCGTCGCTATTGTGCTCATTAAAAAAGAAGGTATTGAATAATGACTTATCAGCTATGTACTGAGTACGAACATCAGGTACAGATAGGTTTTGAGGTATTGTGACATCCCATACACCACTCATATTACCACCGCCTTCCCTTTAACTGTGAGTACAATTCCATCTGAATATCTAATGGTCAATGTTGGTGAAGAAGTCCCATAAACATAGGAAGGATTAACTGCAACATATAACTTCCAGTTTGCTGGATTGCGAATATTCCATGAAACAGGGAATACGAAGCTTCCTGTCCATGTAACAGTTCCATTAGCAACTACTCTGTTTAAGGCAAAAGTATAATAGTTTGTACCATCCGGTGTAAAAGTAAATGTAATATAATCAGTTGTAACTTTATCTGGAGTAGAATTGGTTGTGAAATCATAATCAGGAGCACCCGCAGTATGAGAGCCACTGAACGATAATGTGTAGAGTACAGTCGGATAGGTATTCAATCCAGAGGGTAAGGTTTGATATAATGATGGCTGAACCGATGACATACCTGGCACATTAAAGCTATTCAGCAATGTATATAGAGTTCCTCCTGCCATTGAGGTAGGCAAACTCAAAGAAAGATTGCCCGATGTCATAGGTTGATGTGGTAGCATTATCCATTTGGGACCAGCCCCATTCTTATCGTATCCATAAAACCATATTCTATTTAACGAGGTATCAAAGACAAGATTGTTAAGATGGGGATTAAGTACTGAAGTTCCATTCTGTTGTATCAATCGTGGAGCAGTATACAAATGCGCACCAGTATCGCTATGTTCTTTATTTATAACTGCATTTATGTCAGCTTCGTCTTTACGGACTACGCTTGCTCCTTGATATAAAGGATCGTTTGCACCTGGTCTTGTAGTGTCTATTAGGCTCATATTGGTAATATCCAAACTGTTGCTGTACCTGTTAAGGTTACAGTTAATGTTCCGTTAAACTGAAACATATCAAATTGATTGTCTCCTGCAACTTGCATATTAATTGTTGTGAACCCTGTACCTGTAATAGTAACAGTTCCTGTACCTGAAGCTATTACTTGATAGGTTATGCCATACTGAGAATTGAATGTACCTGAAGCTGTTATATTTGCAACAAGTCCCAAAGGAAGCAAATTCCAGTTCGTGCCATCGTAATATTGTAATCCACCACCTTTTGTAAGTGCTCTAATATTATAAGCTACCGGCGAGGTATTCTGTGAAGAACTGAACTGGTCATTATCACAGGGAAATCCTATCTTGGTGTGGATATAAACATTACCCGAGATAGTATGCTCAAGGTTCAATGCATTCTGAATGGTTGTCTTAACCTGTCTCCATAATGCAGGGAACGCACTCAAGTAATCTGTATCAGCTGGTAAATTTGTATTCAATATGCTCATAAGTATTTATAGGTTGTTGCGGATTGCATAGACCTGCTTTCCTGTCCTATGAAGTTATAGTTCAAATGTGGGTTTCTTCCGAGTTTCTTGATGATGTCATTATCTTTCATTAGTTTCACCTGCATCCTATATAATTGCTGATAGAAATTCATGTAATAATCTTCCTGGAGATAAGCAAACGCTTCTGACAATACACCATATATTATAGCGAATGGGAAGTTCTCAGTTATGAAGTTACTATCAGTTGAAGCAGATAAAGCAGGTAACATATTCTCGTACTCATAATAATAAGTATATGCCTGGTCTGGTGTAGGATAAAAAGTAATCGTTTCACCTCGGATAACATAGCTTTCTGGTAAACCAGTATCAGTAGTTGCATAATTTGCTAATGCTTCACCTATACTTATTTCTTCAAGCTCATCAAAGACATTCCCGCCCACAGCTGTAAGCACATAAATCAGAAGGTCTGATTTGTAATCTGATGGCATTGTGTATGTAGCAACTCCCGGAGTAAAGGTTTGTGGATCACTAACAATATGGTTATCAGCAAAATAAGGATACATTTGCTGTATTCGGTTCTGTATCTCTGTGATCCATGCAGGTATTAGAGTAGTAAAAGCTGGGTCATTACGAGATAGAATTGAAGTAATTATGCTCTGAATTTCACCATAATTCATGTGATATCCTCGAATACAACTACAACTTTATGAACCCTTTTCAGATGTTCAAAATATCTTGACATATTAGCAAAATTTGTCCGTATATTGCCCTTAGTACAGATAGGGCATTTTATTGCCCCTTTAGATGTCACAACTGGGACGAGTGATTTAGGAAGACCATCTTCTTTCCCATTTACTTCAACATATTGCGGTGGTTCTTGTTCTTTAGGTTGCTCTTTTTTAGCTTCGGGTTGTTCTGTAGCAGGAGGCGGCTCTCTTGATAAGGCTGTGCCTTTCACCTCCTGCTTTATCGGAGTAGAGGTCTCTTTTTTTATAGTTGTAACATTTGGCTCGTACGCATACGAGCCATCTTCAAGCCTTATAAAACCCATTGGAGAAGCTCCTTGAGTTTATAAGTACTGTACTATAGCTCTGACTGTTCCGCCTGTTACACCAGTGTTGGATATTACCTTTATAGTAAGTACACCAGTTCCAGAAGCATCTACCGCAACAGGGGTTGTAAGCTCTGCATAATGGTAAGCATCTGCGCCATCTGTACCTGCTATGAAGTTCGCTGAACCTATCAGGGTAGAACCATCATATACTCCAACTGTCAATGTTCCAGAAGTAGCTGTTGTAATTGCGGTAAGCGCTAAGAATATAATCCTGTATACCAGAACAGGACCGGGCTGGATGTAAATGTTTTGCCCTGTAGTAGTATTGTTGTATGCAAGTGCTACAGAATTATCTCCGTGATTAAATCGTTGTGGATATAATTGTGTTGCCATATTTCCTCCTTATGGTATGTATATAATTCTGGGTTGTACTATGGTTGGGTCCGAGTAAAGCCACATTATCTTAGCACCACCGAGATAATACCATGCAACACCTTTTGCTCTTTGATAATCGGCTTCCTGATATCTGATCTCTTCAGGTACAGCTACAACCTCAACTACAGGATCATCACCAAAAAGAACACCTGCACCAACCCCATTGGGATTTGAGAAGTAGTTATTCTCTTTTATGATCCTCACACCATCATACATACCAATTTCGCCATTGTAGATGTCCTCAGGATGTGCATACTTACCTACATCTGTGATACTATTCGCTGATGTATCATCAAGCAAGCCTCTGATCAGGTTCGGAGAACCTACCAAGATGTAGTTGTTGCCTTCGTCATAATATGGTGTTGGCTCTTTTGGTGGAGTAATATTATTACCTTCCTCAAGCCATGCAACCATCATACGAAGCATCGCAGTCGTCAAAGCTACAGTTCCAACTTCAGTTGTCCCGTTTGTTAGGATTGTCCCATTGGAACGCTTTAATGATACATCGGTTGCAACGAACTGATCGCCTACCATAGCATCAAGTGCAACTGCCATATCAAGTTTGAGGGCTTTCTGAAATGGGTCGTTAACATTGTAATCTGCAAGGTCTTCTTTCTTCCCGGTATACTGCAATGATGTCCCATATTCCTGAACTGTCAAAAGCAATTGACCTTGCTTGATGCTGTTCACAGGCATTGGGGCAAGTTCAGAAAGTACCCTGCTTCCTCTTGCTGGTGCACTGAATTTGTTGATCGCAACAGTATCACCTTTATTCTTACCAAATCCGGGCTCAGGTTTAACGAATTGCCTGAGCTTCATTAACCTTTGTGCCTGAATCCTTAATTTTTTCGATAGTTTCGGATACGCATCTCCGTAACTGGGTGCGTAACCTGACGTCAATATAGCCATACGAACTCCTTAATATTTAAATTACTGCTTGTTTTCCCTTCTGACGCCGAGATACCCGCTCAGCAAAGGCATCTAATGGATTATCTGTCTCTTCTGATGGGTTAGGAGGAGGAGTTCCGCCAGTGTTAACGGCCCCACCTTCTGCGTGTGGAAGGGGTTTACTCGTTAGTTTTGAAATGATTCTACGGGCTTCCTCAGCTATAAGCTTCGTCTGTTCTGCAAGTGTTTTGGCTGAGTTACCAACTCTCAAGGTCGCAGCCTGAACAATCTCTTCATATCCTTTCAGGTCCGGATTAGCTTCATAAAAGCTGTTCCTTAATTTTTCCTGTTCCATTCTGATTTGCTCCACTTTACTAAGAGTATTATACACTTCTTCTTTCACTTTCTTTTCAAAGTCATCCTTTGTGAATACTTGCACTGGTTCATTATTCGGACTCGTCTGAGATGAAGTATTATCAACTGATGCTGGTCTATCTGTCGGAGTAGAATTCTGAGCCTCTATAGTAGAGATGACCTGACGGGTTGCCTCTATGATAGCTTGCTTATCAAGATTTTCTTGACGCAATCTATCAATCTCAGCCTGTAACTCTTCAGCTGTTTTGTTAGCCATTAGAATCTCCTTTCTCAGAAGGACTCATCTATATGTTCCTTCTGTTTATTTATTGCTTCAGCCATAATTTTCTCGGCTTTATTGCCATTAGAAATGGTAGCCTTAATAAAAGTATCTATATCATGTAAAACTTTCATATATGCTTTATAATACAATAAACTTTGCATGTCAAGTTTTTCATCATTTGCAAAGTTTTTTCCAACCCTCCGATAGAATTGTGCAAACAATTCATCCCAGAAATGCTTGAACTCCGAAGCATTAGAAGCTCTATGTATAGCTTCCTTCAGTTTCTCTAAATCATCTTGTGTTTCTATCTTCATATTATTTTGTTAACCTTGTAATCTCTCTTATAAGAGATATAACCGATCCACCTGATATGAATCCCAAAAACAATATAATTGCCATCCATTTCAAGCGTTCAGTTAATGTGTCAGGTATCTGAATTTTTTTTTTATTATTTCCATTGTATTTAAGTGCCAATGCTGTCATCAATGCATTATGTTTATTGTCGCAATTATCAACATCAGCTTTGCTTTTTAATTCTTCATGAATTTCATGTAACTCTTTTTTAATATCTGCCAGTGTTTCCTGTTGTATGTCCCACATTTCTTTTGTCATTACAAAATTAGACATTTCCATCTCTTCCTTTATTTATTAATACATACATATTTACCTGCTGCCATTGTTAGTGCCTCTCTACATCTTGATATATCACGAAAAGGCTCACCCAGACTAACATGTATCCATGAAGGTTGGTTCTCTACCCAGCCTTCCAAAATCACCTGTCCGTACGGCAAGTCTGATTTTTTGTATATCCATTCAAACACTTCTTCTAAAGTATATCCTTCTACATGAAAATCTGCGGCTTGTCCGAGACAATGTTGTGAATCTGTAGCACCACCTACCATGTAATTTAATGTACCACATCTGAAGCCTGATGTGATTATCATCGGTGCATTAAAATATTGCCTTATAGGTTCAAGTATAGTGTTACAAAGAACCTTCAAGATAAACATATGCTCTAACCCTTGTTCAATATTAGTATCCAATAATGACCTAACTTCAGTCATCAATAACTCACGAAGCGAAAAGTGGTCTGACAATTTAGTGTTTAGGTCTATCATGTTTATCGTTATCAATTTTTTCTTTTAATTTTATATAACAATCTTCGCATACCCATCTGTAACCAGTTAATTCATTGTTTGCATACATAATTTTGTTTGACGCACCACATATAGCACATGCTATATCAGGAGCTTCAAACATCTTTTTATCCTCATCTCTCATCGTATTTCCTCACGATATAGGTATGCCAATCCCCGATCATCCGTTCACCTACGATCTCCCAACCCCGTGATAAATACCAA
>Ga0207433_10006758_pt1 | contig 19619 bp, 8 predicted proteins | sample YelNatPaOPGAMG01_FD_187559 | JGI IMG/M metagenome (GOLD analysis project Ga0207433, IMG submission 187559) | Hot spring thermophilic microbial communities from Obsidian Pool, Yellowstone National Park, USA - OP-RAMG-01 (SPAdes) (version 3) | ecosystem: Environmental > Aquatic > Thermal springs >... | reverse complement strand
ATTTTTTGTTAAATATTTTTTTCCTCTATGTTTCTCCACGTCCTCTGTGGTTTTAATTCTATCGTTCCTCTCAATTTTAAATCTCTGTGCCCTCTATGCTCTATATGCTCTCTGTGGTTAATTTTTTTTGTTAAATATTTTTTTCTCTGTGTTCTCTGTGTCCTCTGTGGTTTATTTAATTATTTAAAAATTCTGTCATTCAACTTTTCTGTTTTTTCTCTGTGCCTTCTGTGGTTTTTATATATTTTTTAATCCTAACTTTCTTTTTAACTTTAAACCTCTGCGTTCTCTGCGTCCTCTGTGGTTAATTTTTTATTAAATATTTTTCCCTCTTTGTTTCTCTGTTACCTCTGTGGTTTTTCATTAAATTTTGTAGATGGAGTGATTTTTTTATTGGGGTATAAAACAAAAATGCCGAACTTTTTTGAGTTCGGCATTTTTATTCCTGGCAGCGACCTACTCTCGCGGAAGCTATACAACCACTACCATCGGCAGCGCTGTGTTTGACGGCCGTGTTCGGGATGGGAACGGGTCGGTCCACAGCCTTATGGCCACCAGGAAATCCGTTTGCTTAATTGCAAAGAGCAAAATCTGTTGGATGGTTGTTCCCTGACAGCTGCACAAGGGGGTATCAGGAGATTACAGATTCGTGAGTGAAATTCGCTTAAAATTTGTAAAGTTTTAAGCGATTAAGCCTTCGACCTATTAGTACCGGTCCGCTAAACGCATTACTGCGCTTACACGCCCGGCCTATCAACCAGGTAGTCTGCCTGGGGTCTTATCTGCTTAACGCAGTGGGAAACCTAATCTTGGGGAGAGCTTGGCGCTTAGATGCTTTCAGCGCTTATCTCTTCCGCACATGGCTACGCAGCGCTGCCCCTGACGGGACAACTGCCACACCAGAAGTGCGTCCTTCTCGGTCCTCTCGTACTAGAGAAGGAACCCCTCAAGTTTCCTACGCCCACAGTGGATAAGGACCGAACTGTCTCACGACGTTCTGAACCCAGCTCGCGTACCGCTTTAACCGGCGAACAGACGGACCCTTGGGACCTTCTCCAGCCCCAGGATGCGATGAGCCGACATCGAGGTGCCAAACCGGGCCGTCGATGTGAACTCTTGGGCCCGATCAGCCTGTTATCCCTAGCGTACCTTTTGTCCGATGAGCGACGGCGATTCCACATTCAACCGCCGGATCATTTGGGCCTGCTTTCGCATCTGCTCGACTTGTGAGTCTCACAGTCAGCCTGGCTTATACCCATACGCTCTCGGCACGGTTGCAAACCGTGTTGAGCCAAGCTTTGCGCTCCTCCGTTACTCTTTGGGAGGAAACCGCCCCAGTCAAACTGACCCGCAGGCACTGTCCCTCGCCTGGATCACAGGTCGAGGTTAGAATCCTAATTAACGAAGAGTGGTGTTTCACATTTCGACTCCAGCGCAACCTAAGCCGCGCCTTCACAGTCTCCCACCTACGCTACGCATCGTTAACCAGAACCCAATACCAGCTTACAGTAAAGGTGCATAGGGTCTTTCCGTCCTACTGCGGGCAGGCGGCATCTTCACCGCCATTACAGTTTCGCCGAGAACCTCTCCGAGACAGTCGCTCAGTCGTTACACGATTCGTGCAGGTCGGAACTTACCCGACAAGGAATTTCGCTACCTTAGGACCGTTATAGTTACGGCCGACATTCACGGGGACTTGAGCGCCGAGCTTCGCCTTGCTTGCGCAAGGCTAACAAGACGCCTTCATCTTTCCGCATTGGTCACGTGTCACACCCTATACGTTGTCTTGACGACTTCGCAGAGTGCTGTGTTTTTGTTAAACAGTCGCTAAGCGCAATTTACTGAGACCCTCCGCCGCCAGCGCTACATTGCTGCAACGCCAACGGCATCGGGCACCCCTTCTCCCGAAGTTACGGGGCTAATTTGCCGAGTTCCTTAGAGAGGTTTCTCTCGCGCGCCTGAGTGCTTTTACACCCACCCACCTGTGTCGGTTTACGGTACGGGCGATTGGGGAAGCACGATGGTCGACTTTTCTCGGCGGATCGTCCAGTGATGCGCTTCGGCACGAAGCCTAAGCTCAGCCTTCAACTGCCTAATCACCTTTCTCTCCGCGTCATCAACCACCTAATCCCCAACCGGCTCAGGATTATTTACCTGATGTGCATCGCCTACGCCTTACGGCCTCAGCTTAGCTCCCGGCTAACCCTGGGCGGACGAACCTGGCCCAGGAACCCTTGGGTTTACGGCGACCGGAATTCTCATCCGGTTTATCGCTACTCGTGTCCGCATTCTCACTGGCAAGCGCTCCACCGTCCCTTCCGGTCCGGCTTCGCAGCGCTTGTCACGCTCTCCTACCGCTCAACAGCGGCGTACCGCTGTTGAACCCGCAGCTTCGGTATACGGTTTAATCGCCAATCATTTTCGGCGCGACATCGCTCGATGAGTCAGCTGTTACGCACTGTTTAAATGATGGCTGCCTCTAAGCCAACATCCTCACTGTCTAAGCGACGTCACATCCTTTCCACTTAACCGTATTTAGGCACCTTAGCTGGCGGTCTGGGCTGTTGCCCTCTCGACTATGAAGCTTATCCCCCACAGTCTGACTGCTGTGCTAATGGGATCCGTGGAATTCGGAGTTTGATTGGTTTCGGTAACCTGGTGGGGTCCCTAAGCCATTCAGTGCTCTACCTCCACGGAGTACTTACACAACGCTCGCCCTCAAGCGATTTCGGAGAGAACCAGCTATCACGGGGTTTGTTTAGTCTTTCGCTCCTACCCTCAGGTCATCTCAGGATTTTTCAACATCCACGAGTTCGGCCCTCCACCTAGTGTTACCTAGGCTTCAGCCTGCCCAAGGGTAGATCACCTCCGCTTCGGGTCTATTGCCTGCGACTTAACGCGCTGTTCACACTCGGTTTCCCTTCGCCTCCGCCGCAGAACGGCTTAGGCTCGCCGCAGACAATAACTCGCGGACTCATTATGCAAAAGGCACGCAGTCACCCTGCTTGCGCAGGGCTCCTACACCTTGTAGGCTTAAGGTTGCAGGATCTATTTCACTCCCCTAACAGGGGTTCTTTTCACCTTTCCCTCACGGTACTAGTGCACTATCGGTTGCCAGGGAGTATTTAGCCTTATCCGGTGGTCCGGACAGATTCACGCGAAGTTCCACGTGCATCGCGTTACTCGGGAGACCCTCTGGGCGGCTTTGGACTTCGCTCACCCGGCTGTCACGGTCTATGGCTCATCTTTCCAGATGATTAAGCTCGTCCTCTACCTACCCAGCGCCTTAAAGACATAGGGTTCCCACGACCCCGGAAGGATAAATCCCTCCGGTTTAGGCTGTTCCGCTTTCGCTCGCCACTACTCACGGAATCACTTTCGTTTTCTTTTCCTCCGCTTACTGAGATGTTTCACTTCAGCGGGTGTCGCCTCTATGGACTATGCATTCATCCATAGATAGCCTGGAGTTACCCAGGCTGGGTTGCCCCATTCGGAGATCCGCGGATCAACGCCTGCTTACGGCTCCCCGCGGCTTATCGCAGTTTGCCGCGTCCTTCATCGCCTCCTGGCACCAAGGCATTCACCTTAAGCCCTTAGTAGCTTAATCGCAAAGTATTCCACCTCTCGGTGGCACTCAGCGAACTGTATCTTTGCCCTGATACTTTACCCTTATGCAGTTGTCAAAGAACAAACCATCCCGCGCCGTTTAGAGACAGTTGACCTGTCTTTCAACAGGCGCGTTAGGTTAAAAATCGTGCGTATTTTTGCTTCAGTGGTGGGCGTGACTGGACTTGAACCAGTGACCCTGCGCTTATCAAGCGCATGCTCTAACCAGCTGAGCTACACGCCCTTGGCGGGCGTTGCCCGCATGAAATTGGTGGAGCTGAGGAGACTCGAACTCCCGACCTATAGCTTGCAAAGCTACCGCTCTACCAGCTGAGCTACAGCCCCACTCGGACTATAAATCTTACTTGCGGGCTGAGCTACCTTTTTTGCTTTTCTACCTTTTTAAGCAGGTCGCCCGCCAGGTCGGGACCAGTCTCGCCACACTATACGCAATTCAAAGAGCAGTGAACGCTCCTTAAAAACTGAACTGTGCGACAAGTTTGAGCCGTACAGCCCTGTTACCAGAGCTGATCGACCATTGGGCAACGGTTTTTAACCCGTGCCCGGATCTCCTTTGAAAGGAGGTGATCCAGCCGCAGGTTCCCCTACGGCTACCTTGTTACGACTTCATCCCAATCACCAGCCATACCTTCGGCGCCTGCCTCCTTGCGGTTGGCTCAGCGACTTCGGGTACAGCCGGCTTTCGTGATGTGACGGGCGGTGTGTACAAGGCCTGGGAACGTATTCACGGCGCCGTAGCTGATGCGCCATTACTAGCGATTCCGGCTTCATGCCGTCGAGTTGCAGACGACAATCTGAACTGGGCCCGGTTTTTGGGGATTTGCTCCACCTTACGGTATTGCATCCCATTGTACCGGGCATTGTAGTACGTGTGCAGCCCTGGCCATAAGGGCCATCCTGACTTGACGTCATCCCCACCTTCCTCCTCATTTAAATGAGGCAGTCTGTCCAGAGTGCCCAGATTTTTTGGTCTGGTAGCAACAGGACACGAGGGTTGCGCTCGTTGCGGGACTTAACCCAACATCTCACGACACGAGCTGACGACAGCCATGCAGCACCTGTGCACGCTCCCCTTGCGGGGTCGTTACCCTTTCGGGCTCCTACCACGTGCATGTCAAGGCCAGGTAAGGTTCTTCGCGTTGCATCGAATTAAGCCACATACTCCACCGCTTGTGCAGGCCCCCGTCAATTTCTTTGAGTTTTAACCTTGCGGCCGTACTCCCCAGGCGGCACGTTTAACGCGTTAGCTTCGCCACGGATGGGGTCGATTCCACCCATAGCAAACGTGCACCGTTTACGGCTAGGACTACCAGGGTATCTAATCCTGTTTGCTCCCCTAGCTTTCGTGCCTCAGCGTCAGGAGTTGTCCAGGGACTCGCCTTCGCCACCGGTGTTCTTCTCGATATCTACGCATTTCACTGCTACACCGAGAATTCCAGTCCCCTCTCCAACCCTCGAGCTGGATAGTTTCCAACGCAATTCCGTGGTTAAGCCACGGGATTTCACGTCGGACTTACCCAACCGCCTACGCACCCTTTACGCCCAGTGAATCCGAACAACGCTTGGGACCTCTGTCTTACCGCGGCTGCTGGCACAGAGTTAGCCGTCCCTTCCTCTGCCACTACCATCAAATCCCTCGCTTGTTAGGCAAGGGACTTTGGTCGTGGCTGACAGGGGTTTACAGGCCGAAGCCCTTCATCCCCCACGCGGCGTCGCTCCATCAGGCTTTCGCCCATTGTGAAAAATTCTCGACTGCTGCCACCCGTAGGTGTCTGGACCGTGTCTCAGTTCCAGTGTGGCTGGTCGTCCTCTCAGACCAGCTACCCGTCTTAGCCTTGGTGAGCCATTACCTCACCAACTAGCTGATAGGACGCGGGCCCATCCTGAAGCGCCAGGCCTTTCGGTCCCCAGCTTTAATTTCCCGAGGCTTTCCTCGAGAAACCACATCCGGTATTAGTCCCGCTTTCGCGGGATTATCCCAGTCTTCAGGGTAGGTAACCCACGCGTTACTCACCCGTGCGCCGCTATCACCACCCTACATTGCTGCAAGATGGTGACCGCTCGACTTGCATGTCTTATCCACGCCGCCAGCGTTCGTTCTGAGCCAGAATCAAACTCTCCGTAAATCGATTAACTCGAAATACGTTGGCTTGATTCTCGTTCGGCCATATAGACCGAACGCCGCAATCTGTTAAACTCTTCGGAGCCAACTGCCAACTCTCGTTAGCTCCAAAGGGGCTCTTACTTGTCGCACAATTCAATTTTCAAAGAACGTCAGACCTTTCGGTCTTAAAAATCTTTATCCTCTCTTGAGGATACTCTTCCTTCTTCGGTTTGTCAAGTTCGCAACCGAATTTTTTTTCTTTTTTTATCGTTTAGCGTTTTGAAATTTACTTCAACCCGCCGCGGCTGTCAACTACTTTTTTTATTTTTTTCGCCGCTTTATTTTTCCGCTTTCATCAAGCGCGGTGTTTAATTTACATAATTTTTTTTACCGCGCAAGTATTTTTTTAAAATTTTTTTATTTTTTTTGCCGCTTGGTTTTGCGGCTTTTTTGCAAAGAGCGGTTTAAAATTTATACAATTCTCAAATTAGCGCAAGTATTTTTTTTAAAATTTTTGAAATTTTTTTATCTTGACAAATTCCGGGATTTTTATCCCGTAAAAACGGGATTTCAAAAGTTGCGATTGAGCCTGAAAATTCAGATATTATCTCGCTGTTTGAATCTGCGGATAGGTCGCGGATTTCCTCGTTCATCAAAACTATTGCGAGGCATTTAATTTTAAATTTTTTTAGAATTTCAACGCTTAAAAGTGTATGATTTATTGTTCCGAGTTTGTTTTTCGAGGTCAGAATCACATGTGCTTTGAGGCGGGAAATCAGGTCTATGAAAAGAAAATTTTTTGTTATTGGCACCATTAATCCGCCGATGCCTTCTACAAAAACAAGTCTATGTTTATCGCAGACGGATTTTATATGTTGAACCGCTGAATCAATATTCAGAGGGCGTTTAAAAATATTTTTTGAGTTTTCCGATTTTATTGCTGCGTATGGGGAAAGCGGTTTTTCGAAAAACCACGGATTCACCGTATCGTCAGGCAAACATGCGTTCTGAAACATCTGAAGAAACCGTACGTCATCGCGCGAACCTGAACAGAATGGTTTCAGCGCAACGGCGTCAATTCCTGCTAAGCGCGCGTGACCAGTGAGCAGTCCTGTTAAAACTGTTTTCCCGCTGCCTGTGTCTGAACCACATATAAAAACCAGATTTTTCATTTTACTTAATCTGTCTTCGTCTTAAACCATCCGCAATTATCCTGCAAAATAATACACAATTTGCGGCAGGTTAAACAATCACAAGCAGCCGTGATAACAGCGGTTTTTTCGCTTTACAACGCTACTATGGAATCTATTATCGTAGGTATGAAAACCCTTAGGATATTGGCATGTTCGCTTTGTATTTTGGTCAGTCTGAGCATTGTGAAGGGGGCGTCGTATAATGTCCTTTTTATCGCCACCGACGACCTGAACAATGATTTCAGCGTATTCGGTAATAAACTGGTTAAAACACCAAACCTCGAACGGCTTGCAAAAATGGGAACGGTTTTCACGCGTGCATATTGTCAGTTCCCGCTATGCAGTCCGAGCCGCACATCGCTGATGACCGGGTTGCGTCCGGATACCACGCAGGTTTTTGATCTGCGCAAACATTTCCGGACAGTCCTCCCTGATGTTGTAACATTGCCGCAACTTTTTAGGAAAAACGGCTATTATGCCGCACGTGTTGGCAAGATATATCATTATGGGGTTCCAGGAGACATCGGCACAAGCGGACTCGACGATCCACAGTCGTGGGATGAGGTGTTCAATCCGAAGGGACGGGATAAACTTGAAGAGAACAAATTGATTAATTATACGCCAAAGCGCGGACTAGGAAGTTCACTGAGTTTTCTTGCAGCTGATGGAACGGATGAAGAGCAAACCGACGGCATTGGAACAACTCAGGCAATCAAGTTTCTTGAGAAACTGAAAGACCGCCCGTTTTTTGTTGCAATGGGGTATTATCGTCCGCATTGTCCGTATGTTGCGCCGAAAAAATATTTTCAGAGCATACCGCTTGATGCAGTGCAAATACCATCGGTTTCCGCTTCATGGCTCGAAGGAATACCGAAGCCGGCGGTTGCATCGACCACACCTTGGCCATGGTTCGGCGTAACCATTGAGCAGGCGCGCGAATCAAAACATGCGTATTATGCGGCAATCGAATTTGTGGATGCGCAGATTGGAAGGCTTTTGGACGCATTAGACCGTCTGAAACTTACCGATAAAACTATCATCGTTTTCTGGAGCGACAACGGTTATCACCTTGGTGAACACGGTTTATGGAAGAAGCAGAGTTTGTTTGAAAATTCGGCGCGTGTTCCGCTGATAATCGCGGCGCCGGGTCAAAAATCCAAAGGCACAGTCTGCGAACGAACTGTTGAATTACTCGATATTTATCCAACTCTTGCCGATTTGTGTGGCTTGCGTCCGGAACACGAACTTCACGGGAAAAGCCTGAAGCCATTGCTCGAAAACCCGAAAAACGCATGGGACAAACCGGCGTTTACGCAGGTCTGGCGTTCTGGTTTCGGCGGCTACAGTGTGAGAACAGAACGGTATCGTTATACCGAGTGGGAGTTCGGAAAACGCGGCGTTGAGTTATATGATTACGAAAAAGACCCCGAAGAAACAACAAACCGCGCAGATGACCCTGCCTATGCCGATGTTATTAAGCAATTAAAGGAACTCATCAGGAAAAACTGGGAGAAACCATATTTGCCGGTTAAAAAGAACTAACCACTGCTGTTGCATGGAAATACCAAATTTCTCCGTTATATAAATATGCCTAATCTTTATATTCGGAGTTTACTTTATTTAACCACAGAGGACACAGAGAACACAGAGACTTAAAGTTAACAGTTTACACAGGATATTTGGGATTGAAAAAAAAGAAAAAATTAAAACCACAGAGAGCACAGAGTTGCCAGAGGGAAAACATAGAGTTTAAAAAATTAACAGAGACGACGGCCTAAAAACAAAGAAATTAATAGGATGATTGAGATAAATCGGATTTAAGAATTGAAATTCTAAAATTTGAAAATCATAAAATCCTACTTAACTTAAAAACCCTGTTAAAATCCTTCCAATTCTTCCCATCCTTTAAAAATTTTATTTCTTTGTGCTCTCTGTGCCCTCTGTGGTTTTATTTTTTGTTAAATATTTTTTTCTCTATGTCTCTCCGTGTTCTTTGTGTTTAAAAAAATTTAACCACAGATTAAACATCAGTTCCTTCTTTTAGTTTTTTAAATTCCTCTGACTCCATCATTTTTTTCATACAATCCGGGCATATCCCATGACTGAACACAGCCTCTGAATGTTCCGAGACGTATTTTTCGAGTTGTTCCCAACTTTTTTGGTCTGTGCGTATTTTATGGCAATACATGCAGATTGGGATAATACCCTGTAGTCGTTTAATATGCGCCAGGGCATCTTCGAGTTCCTGCACACGTTTTTCGAGCGCCTCCTGCAATTGAATAACGCGACATCCAACAGCAACCCGAGCCGCAAACTCATTAAAATTTATTGGTTTTGTTATATAATCGTTTGCGCCTGCGTTAAGTCCTGCAACTACATCGTCTTTCGACTCCATGGATGTAACAAAGATTATATACGGCGGGAATTTTGTTAATTTTTCGCGAATCATTTTACAGAGTTCAATCCCGGAATAAACGGGCATCATCCAGTCAAGCAGGATGAGTTTCGGGTAATTGGGCTTATTCAAAATTTCCCATGCCACCGCGCCATCAGGAGCCGTAATTACTTCATAACCCTGCTTTTGCAACAGCGACATTAATAATACTCTTGATGTTATATCATCATCTGCCACCAACACCTTCATATTTTCCCCTCGCCAGTTTTTTGTTTTATAATTTGTTTAATCTGACCGAACTTTTGTTTAAAAATTTTGTAGTTCTCCAGACACACATCAATGTTGCCGCCTTCTTTTAAGGCTTTTTCCATCTTTGCGGCAATTTCTTTAAGACAATGAGCGCCTACATTTGCCGAAGCCCCTTTCATGGAATGCGCAATTCTTATCGCAGTGTCGATATTTTTTGCTTCGATAGCTTTTTGCAGGTTTTCAACCTGATTTTCCATGTCTTGGACATAACTGTTTAATATCATGTTGGCTGTCTGCCTATCGAGCATCATCTTTTCTGTTAAAAATTCCGGGTCAAAGTCTTCGTTAGAAATAGTGGTTTCGCTAGTTCGGGCAGAAGCTTCTTTTTTAACGCCGTTACCGTTGCCTTCGGGCAACCATCGTTGCAACATTTTCTCCAGATCATTTATCGTAACAGGTTTCGAAATATAATCGTTCATGCCTAAGTTCAGACATTTTTCGCGTTCGCCCTCCATCGCGTGGGCAGTCATAGCAATCACAATTACATTATGGTTTTTTACCGGACTTTGTGGGTCGCGGATACTCCGCGTTGCCTCATAGCCATCCATTTCCGGCATCTGACAATCCATGAGAACAAGGTCATACGATATCTTGCTTAATGCATCTATCGCCTCAAGTCCGTTTGCCACTGCATCGGCCGAATATCCTAACTTCTCAAGCATTTTAAGCGCCACTTTCTGGTTTGTAATGTTATCTTCAGCCACAAGAATGCGATATTTGCGTCTGCGCGTGAGGATTGCTGTGTCTCTGGCTTTTTTAGCATCCTCCAGTTCCTTCTGCAATTGCGGGGCAAAGATATTGGCGAGCATCTGAAGCAGGTTAGCCTGACGGATTGGCTTGGTTAAATAACCATAAAAACCAATTTTTCTTAGCCGCTCCAAATCGCCGCGTTGTCCCACAGAGCTCAGTAGTATCAGGTGAGTTTTGGAAATTGCAGGGTCGGATTTTATAATCCTACCGAGTTCTTCGCCGGTGAGGTCGGGCATGTTCATGTCAAGAAGGGCTATATCGAACGAGTTACCTTCGGCGGTGGCTTCTCTTAACCTTTTTAATGCGGCTACCGGTGAAGATATCTCTTCATGAATACATCCCCAGTTCCCGAGCAATATACTCAACAGTTGTCTGTTTGTGGGGTTATCATCAACCACAAGAACCCTGCGTCCCTTGAGTATTTCTATTGCCGGCAATCCGGTCACTGGCGTTTCCTTTAAAACTTTGAATCTGGCGGTAAACCAGAAGGTAGAACCTTTGCCCACCTGACTTTTTACCCCTATTTCACCGCCCATCATCTCAACAAGCCGTTTTGAAATCGAAAGTCCGAGTCCTGTCCCTCCAAACCGGCGTGTTGTGGAAGAATCAACCTGTGAGAATGGCTTGAACAACGACCCAATTTTGTCTTCCGGTATTCCGATGCCTGTATCGGTAACCTCAAAGCGCAATGTAACTATGCCATTGCCCTGTCCGACTTTACTGACACGGATTGAGACTTCACCCTTTTGTGTAAATTTAATCCCGTTGTTGACGAGGTTTATTATAACCTGACGCAATCTGCCAGGGTCACCGTTTAACCACTCCGGAACATCAGGGTCAACAAAGCTGATAAATTCCAGACCTTTTTCGTGCGCCTTAAACGCAAGCAATTCCGCTATGTCATCAATTACGCTATGAATGTTAAAATCCAGTTCCTCAAGTTCGAGTTTTCCTGCCTCGACCTTTGAGAAATCGAGGATATCATTCAGAATTTGCAGCAGCGATTCGCTGCATGTCCGGATAGTCTCTGCATAATCCCGTTGTTCCGGCGTCAGATTTGTTTCGAGTAAAAGTCCCGTCATGCCGATTATGCCATTCATAGGGGTTCGGATTTCGTGGCTTACATTTGCCAAAAATTCGCTCTTTGCGCGGTTTGCTGCTTCTGCTACCTCTTTTGCCTTACGGATTTCCTCCTCGGCAATCTTCCGCTCTGTTATGTCCTGACCGATTCCGACAAGTCCGACAATTTCACCTTTTTCGTTCCTAAGCGGGATTTTAGATGTAAGCCACCATTTCTTATTTCCCTGCCGGTCAACTATGATCTCCTCCCTGTTCAACACGGGCTTGCCGTAATTGATTACCTGCATATCATCTTCATAAAATTTTTCAGCAATCTCGCGTGGATAAATATCAAAGTCAGTTTTCCCAATCGCCTGTTCTTCAGACTCGCAACCCATCATTTCCAGTTCTGCTCGGTTTGCCAGCATCTTCCGTCCCTGCCGGTCTTTCATGTAAACAGTGTTCGGCAGATGGTCAATCACAGTCCGCAATAGAATGCGTTCGCGCTTAACAATATCTTCAGACTGTTTTCGTTCAGTAAAGTCCATCCCAAAGCCAACAAGTCCGATTATCTTCCCGTCAGGGTCTTTTAAAGGAATTTTTGTTGTCAACAGCCACCTTTGTTTGCCGCTTTTATCTATGACAATTTCCTCCCTGTTAATTACGGGTTTCCCTTCTTTTATAACTGTCATGTCATCAGCATAATACTTCTCCGCAAGTTCTTTCGGATATAATTCAAAGTCGTCTTTGCCAATTATTTCGGATTCGTCCTTTGCTCCGGCAATTTCCATGTCGAGTTTATTTGCAATTATCTTGCGGGCATTCTGGTCTTTGGCGTAAATAATCACCGGAAGGTTATCTATCAATGTCCGCAACAAAAGGCGCTCTCTCTGCAGTTTTTCCTGAGCGTTTTTGCGTTCGGTAATATCCCTCATTATAACCACGAGCGACCAATTTTTACTGAGCATGACCGCAGATAACGAGACCTCGACCGGTATTCGAACACCATCTTTGTTCTGTATCCACGTCTCGAATGTTTCTTTCGTTGCGGCTTTTTCGCCCTCTCTCAATATGTCCGAAACAATCTTCTTTATTTTCTCGCCGGTTTCATCTGCTGGAAGAAAATCCGTGAACTTCTTGTTTAAAACCCCGTCATCACTGAGTAATTTGTCCGCCGCCGGATTTACAAAAGTAATCCTGCCGTCGTTATCAGTCAGGATAATTCCGTCGTTTGCTGCGCGCGTAATTTCCCCGAACATTGATTCCCGTTCTTTAAGGGCGGTGGCTTTTTCCTCAGCAATCTTCTCCGCCCTTTCGCGCAATAGGACAAGCGAGCGGATGTAACTAAATATGAGAAGCGTGATTAATAATCCCAGAAATGGAACGTATCTGTAATACCGGCTGATACGCGCCTTGAGGTATGTACCATCCGCAACAACCTCGAGCATCCACTTCTTCGACGCAAAATCAAAGTAGGTATTATGTTTTGCAGCCTCTTTACTCTCTTTGCCTTTAACATAACTTATGCCGCCTTTTTTACTCCATTGGCAGATTAATGCCGGTTCGCCGCCTGCCCCAGTTAAATCATAGAGCCTGACAGTGAGACCTTCTTCGGCAATAGATGCGAACGCCCCGCTGAGTAACTTGTCTAAATGGACTAAACAAAAAACAAATCCTGATAAAGGCGATTTCGGGTCAACAAGGATGTTTGTAAATGCCGCTGTTTGTTTCGGTGATTTGAATACAGGACTAACCACAGTAAAACCGCTTTTATTTGTTTTTTCAAAAAGCAACGGGACTGGCTCGCTGCATACAGGCGACGCAGTTTTTGCGGCAACTTCGAGGGCTGAACGCATCTGCGGCAGAGAAGAAAGATCAAGACCTGTCGCCCCATCGTATATACTTTCCGGCTCTATAAATGCGATTGGCGTGTAGTAATCTTTTTCCTCTGCTGTCCGGAGCAATCCTGACTCGTCAAATTCAAGGATCAGAAACTCGTATTCCCCAAGATTCCGCATGTATTCTTCGAAAACCCCTTTCTCTTCACCTGTAACCCTCGGAGCCCAGCCAATACATTGCACGGGACTATCCACTTTTATGAGCGGAGAAACAAATTTGCGGAAATCGTCATCGGTAACTTCTGCAGAACTTTCAAAAAATCTCTTTACAGCATCAACGTCTTTTATCCTTTCATTGAGCAGGTTGATAATTGCGGTAGAGCCGACCAGCGATTCATGTTCAAATTGTCGTTCGAATCTCTCGTATGCCGAATTCCTCGCGATGATGGTTAATATTACAGTTACAGCAATTCCGAGGAATAATACTACAAACCGGCTGTCCGGATGTAACTGTTCAAGCGACCTCTCTAGTAAATTGCTCTTGGTTTTCATTCTAGCAAATAATTTAAATAACAATAATTGCGTCTATCCGGTTCAAATAAATTAAATAAATTTTCATTATTCAATCCAGACAAATCGGCAATCTGCAATCTCCGGAGACCGGTGCAACCCGCCGGCAGATTCTACAACGGCAACAGGCTGACAATGTGTTCGCCTATTGCAAGAGAAGATGTGGCAGCAGGGCTCGGCGCGTTCAGAACATGGAGCGCATTTTCGCGTTTCACGATGTTAAAGTCCTGAACGAGGTTGCCTTCGGAGTCCAGCGCCTGAGCGCGAACACCGCTGTTGCCTTTCTGAAGGTCGTCTTCGGTAATCTCCGGCACAAGCCTTTGCAGAGCCTTGCAGAAAACCGATTTGCTGATTGAAATACTCAATTCGCGCTTTACCATCTGTGGATATTTCCGCAGAAATCTCCACAGCCCCGGAAAAGTCAGCGATTCGGCAAGGTCGGATAGGTTTATATCGCTCAGTTTATACCCTTCTCGCGAGAATGCGAGCACTGCGTTTGGTCCCGCTTCAAGTCCACCGTGTATCATCCGCGTAAAATGAACACCGAGAAACGGAAACTTCGGATCCGGCGTCGGATAAACAAGGTTTTTCACAATCCCCTCTTTTTCTTTCCGTATGTTGTAATACTCGCCGCGGAACGGGACAATTCGGACATCCGGATTTTCCCCAGCAAGCCTCGCCACCCTGTCGCAATGCAGCCCGGCGCAATTCACAATATAGTCCGCCGAATATTCCCCCTTTTCCGTCCTGATTTCCCACTGGTTATTTCTGAACGAAAGGGCGGTTACCTTTGCATTGGTATAAACTTCGCCTCCATATCCGAGCGTTTTTTCATAAAGCCGTTTGCATACCATTTCATAATCCACAATGCCTTCTTCCGGAACATGAACGGCTGCAATGCCGTTGACATTAGGTTCGTATTTCCTGATTTCGCTTTTCTCAATGAATTTAAGTCCGCTCAGACCATTGGCAATTCCGCGCTGGTAAAGTTCCTTTAGCCGCGGCAGTTCTTCATCATCAACGGCAACTACGAGTTTTCCACAAATTTCGTGGGGAATATCGTTTTTACGGCAAAATTCCACCATCTGTTTTATTCCGCGGACGGCAAGAATCGCCTTTGCAGACCCGGGCTTATAATAAAGACCCGCATGCAGAACGCCGCTGTTATGTGTGCTCTGATGCATGCCAACCTGCGGCTCTTTCTCAAACAAAAGAACCTTGATATTGCGGTTCTTTTCAAGCAACCGCAGGCATGTGGAAAGTCCGACTATACCGCCGCCGATTACGCCTATCGTTTTTATGCTCATTTAATCCCGCTAATAACGGTAATCAATTATATTAACCATTATAATCCCATAATTTTCAATGAATTAAATATGCCGCTTTTTCGTCAGGTTATTTGAATCTAATGAGCGGGAATAAGCGATGAGATTTGGTTCTGATAATACTTGTAACATGTCAATGCGGATTTGGGACAGGCAAATGCGGCTGTCCGGGTTCACACTTATTGAGTTGCTCGTTGTTATTGCATGCATCGCCATACTTGCTTCAATGCTCCTCCCAGCGCTTTCAAAGGCAAAGGAAAAAGCCATTACTACACAGTGTCTGAGCAATTTAAAACAACTCGGCATGGCAATGAACATGTATGCCGACGATAATAATGAACTCCTCCCCGCAGCTCATGGTTTTGTCCCGTGGTCGAGCGACAACCCGCCACCTTGGCCTAAACCCATGTTAAATTACCTTGGCGCAACTAATGTATTGCGATGTCCACAGTTAAGCCAGCATTATAACCAGATTGCCGTCAGTTATTTCATGGGCTCACGCGCTGCCTATGCGGAAGTTACAAACCACAACAGCGTCAATTTCAACAAAATCAGATTGCCGGATAAATATATCCTCTCCGGCGACGCAAATTATCCCAATTTTGCTCATGAAGACGCAGACCCGGACAATTATTCTCAGGAAACACTGTTTTACGAAGACTCGCCCGTCCACAACAGATGTGTGAACATACTTTTTGCCGATATCCACGTCAAAACATACCGGCGCTGGACACCGTCGGAAATGACATACTCATACACACAACCCGGTGTTGACTGGTGGGCTGCTGGGCCGTAGTAGTTTTGCAACACTGCGTCGTCGCGCCAGCATTTGCGGTCTTTTTAAATTAATTACTCCTAATTTTTCCCCGCAAATCCAACAAATCCTTTTGTCCTGTCGAAAAGCCCTATAAGTTCATAGACTAATTCAAAAACCATTGACCTATATCAAAATTAATGCCGTCCGTAGAATCGCCGTTTGTTGACTAATTTGTCGAAAATGATAGTTTAATTCAAATATGCTTGATGCAGCGACAAAACCGCCGGGCACTCAGGATTGCCTCGAAGTCAGACCTGTAACTCCGCCAGAACAGGTTGATAAACTTTCGCGCGAAATTTTATTGCTCAAAAAGAAGTTAAACGCGGTAATCCTCGCCCACAATTATCAAGTACCTGAAATTCAGGATGTTGCGGATTTCGTCGGCGATTCGCTCGGTTTATCCATTCAGGCGTCCAAAACAAAGGCAGACGTTATCGTCTTTTGCGGCGTTCATTTTATGGCTGAGACGGCAAAAATTCTGAACCCCGACCGTCTCGTAATTCTTCCGGACGCTCAGGCAGGATGTTCGCTCGAGGAGAGTTGTCCGCCGGATAAGTTAAAAGCCTTGCAGGATACAAACCCGAATTTTTACACAATCAGTTACATAAATTGTTCCGCTGCCGTTAAGGCGCTTAGCGATATAATCTGCACAAGCGGAAACGCAATAAAAATTGTTAACGCAGCTCCCAAAGACCGCGACCTTTTGTTCGTCCCGGATGAAAACCTCGGCGAATGGGTCATGGAAAAAACAGGCAGAAAAATGACCCTCTGGAAAGGAAGCTGCTACGTCCATGTCGAGTTCGGCACAGATGTAATTAAAAGCATCAAAGAAAAATATCCAGACGCACCAGTCGTCGCTCACCCAGAATGCATAAAATCCGTCCGCGACATCGCCGATGAAGTCTGTTCCACTGAAAAAATGATTCAGTATTGCAAAACTCATTCGGCAAAAAGATTCATAATTGTAACCGAATCAGGAATTGTCCATCGTCTGAAAAAAGAATGTCCCGGAAAAGATTTCATTCGCGTTTATTTAAAGTTGCCCGTCGGCAGTTGCCTATGCAACGAATGCAAATACATGAAGATGAACACCCTCGAAAAACTCCTTGCCTGCATGGAAAACCTTTATCCGCGTGTGGAACTGCCCCGGGAAATTATCGAAAAGGCAAAAATCCCCATCCAGCGAATGCTTGAAGTTTCCGCATAACAGGTCAAAATAAATCCCTGTTATGAGAGCCTTAAAAATTTTCTTTCTGATTTTTCTGGCGTTTTTTCCGGCGTTAAGCCTGTATCCGTTATCACCCGCAGATTATTTCGTAATAAAAATTGTGGATGAAGAAACCGGAAGAGGCGTCCCGCTCGTCGAACTTTCCACCGTTAATAACATGCTCTATTACACCGACAACAACGGGATTGTAGCATTTTATGAACCCGGATTGATGAACACCGAGGTATTTTTCAATATTAAATCCCACGGCTACGAATTTCCGGCGGACGGCTTTGGATATCGCGGAAAACGGCTCTTTACAAAACCGAGCTCGCGTGTCGAACTAAAAATCAAACGGCTGAACATTGCCGAAAGACTTTACCGCATTACCGGCTATGGACTCTACCGCGACAGCGTTCTTGCTGGCGAACCAATTCCAATTAAACAGCCGCTCCTGAACGGCAGGGTCTTTGGTCAGGACACCGTAATTTCAGCAATCTACAAAGGCAAAATCTACTGGTTCTGGGGAGACACCACAAAACCGGATTATCCGCTTGGCAATTTTGCTGTCTCAGGCGCAACGTCCGATTTGCCTGCAAATGGCGGACTTCCCCCTTCCGTTGGAATTAATCTCGCATACTTCACAAACAGCGACGGGTTCTGCAAATCAATGTGTCCTATTAAAGCCCCCGGCATGAAATGGCTCGAAGGATTGCTCGTTCTGACTAATAAAGACGGCGAAGAAAAATTATTCGCCCGCTACGCCGCAGTCAAAGACCTCGGACACGTCAACGAGGTCGGTCTGGTTGTCTTTAACGATCAGAAACAGGAATTTGAACACGTCCTGACATACCCGACAAAGGAAGGCGCACACCATTCATCCCACCCCGTTCTGATAAATTGGAATGGGAAACCGTATCTTTACCTCTTCCCAACTCTGCGTGTCCTGGCAAACATCGAGGCTATCAAAGACATGAACCAATTCGAAAATTTCACATGCGTCCGGTCTTATTCGGAATCAGGCAGTTGCGAAATCGAAAGAGACACTTCCGGAAAACCGCTCTACCACTGGCGAAAGGGAATCGCCCCTTTTAATCCCAACATTCATAATACACTCATACGCAAAGGATTAATCAGACCAGAAGAGTCATGGATAATGCTCCACGATATAGCCACCGGAAAACCCACCGCAAGACCGCAATTTTTCAACGGCTCAGTCTTTTGGAACGGTTTCAGGAAATCATGGATTATGATTACAATGGGTTCGGCTGGCGAAATCTGGTTTTCAGAAGCCGACACGCCCACCGGTCCGTGGGTTTATGCAAGACTAATAGTTAACCACGATAAATACAATTTTTACAACCCCACTCAACATCCGTTTTTCGATGAAAAGGAGGGGAGAATAATCTATTTCGAAGGCACATACACCGCCGCATTTTCGTCTGCGCCGGCGCCAACACCCGCATTCGAATACAACCAGATAATGTACAGACTCGACCTTTCCGACCCGCGCCTTGTCCTACCTGCCCCAGTCTATGAAGTCAGAACGCCCGATGGAAAATTCAGATACATGATGAAAGCCGAACTTGATTCAGAAAAACTTTACGACAACGTCTCACGGATTGCATTTTACGCAATCACGCCGGCGCGGATACTTAACGGCATGATAAAAATAATTGCCGTTTCAGATTCAGGACAATTCAGGTTAGACACAGAAGCCGCCATAGACTCCGGAAAGGGGAAAACCGTCTTTGCCGCATTACCCCCCGCAGACAAATCCCTGACAACAGAAATCATGAAGTCCGCCGACACTAAAACCCTTGCTTCTTTAAAAGATTTAGAAACCTCATCCACCTTGCTCTACGAATATAAACTGAACAACGACGCCTTTTTATATTCGACAGACGACAATTTAAAGCTCGAACATAAATCTAAAAGACCCCTATGCCGCGTGTGGAAAAACCCGCTTTCCGTCCTGCCTGCGGATTTCCACGCCCTCCCTCCAACCACAAACCCATAAACTAATCATTGCAAAATTTCCACTAATTTAAGCATTTCAAAATTTCCACTAAATTAAGAACCCCCTTTACTTTACAAACCACCCCTTACCTTACCAACCAGCCATAAAAAACTCCCTCCCCATCTCCCTATACCCACCAATTACCTGATAACAAAAATCATCTTAATCTTTCAATAATGTGCATAAATCTTTAGAAGATTCGGATTTAACTATTTCTTAACTGAATTAAAAGTTTCATAGAGCATATGTCAAATGAACATTAAAAATCTCAATGGGACTTTTACAATAGAATTATTAATTAACTCTAATTTATTACTGCCAAAAACTAATCCATAGCGGCTTTTGACTTTCTTCATAGTAAATTCTACTTGTCTAATTTCTTCTTTGTTAAAACCAACTTCAATC
>Ga0207433_10006739_pt1 | contig 19661 bp, 17 predicted proteins | sample YelNatPaOPGAMG01_FD_187559 | JGI IMG/M metagenome (GOLD analysis project Ga0207433, IMG submission 187559) | Hot spring thermophilic microbial communities from Obsidian Pool, Yellowstone National Park, USA - OP-RAMG-01 (SPAdes) (version 3) | ecosystem: Environmental > Aquatic > Thermal springs... | reverse complement strand
GATTGCAATCTTTGATGTTACAGGTAAGTTGGTAAGAGAATTAGAAACGACGGTATGGGATGGAAAGCGGGCTGATGGCAGCAGAGTGGACCCCGGTGTTTATTTTTATACGGTTGATTGGGGGAATAATACCTATCAGGGCAAGATAATCCTAACCCGTTAAGACTACTTGCAATCCGCTGGCGAGTTGCAACAAATGTTGCGTATTGCTGAGATATTAGGATTTTCCGGCATTCGCCAGAAACAATTTTGGAGTAGAAAATAAAAGGGGCGGTCAATTTGCCCGCCCCTTGGTTTTTGGAATAGACTACTTCTTCCCTAAAATCGCTTCAATTTTGCTTAATGCCTTTTTGATATTCTCAACCGAATTGGCATAAGAGAATCGTAAATAACCTTCACCAAATTTTCCAAAACAGGTGCCAGAAAGGCAGGCTACTCCAGCTTCGTTGAGTAAGCGGTCGGCTAATTCTCGGCAGTCAATCCCAGTCTTTCTTACATTGGGAAAGACATAGAACGCACCCGAAGGTTTTTTACAGGTGATACCCTTGATTTGATTTAAGCCGTCCACAATCACATCACGCCGCCGTTTGAATTCAGCGGTCATCTTTTCGGACTCATCTTGCGGACCTTTTAGTGCCTCAATGCCAGCACGTTGAATGAAAGATGCGGTGCAGGAGTTGATATTGATTTCAATCTGGGCTAAGTAATTGGCTAAGGTTACCGGCATTATCCCATAACCAATCCGCCAACCGGTCATCGCATAGGTCTTAGAAAAGCCATCCAAGACAATCAACCGGTCCTCTAAACCAGGGAATTGGGCAATACTCTCAAACTTCATATCGTAGATGATACGGGAATAGACCTCATCGGACAAAACCCAGATATTATTATTCCGGGCGATATCCGCAATCACTTTTAAGTCTTCTTTAGTCAGAACGCCACCCGTTGGATTATGGGGTGAATTGATAATTATCAGTTTGGTCTTTTTATTGACAAGTTTCTTCAGTTCTTTTGTATCCAAGCGAAAGTCAAATTCTTCTTTTAATTGAATCGGAACCGCCTTGCCACACATAAATTCAATCATTGATTCATAAATGGGAAATCCCGGATTGGGATAGATTACTTCATCGCCTTCATCAACCAATGCCATTATTGCAAACGACATTATCGGCTTTGCCCCTGGGGTCACCACAACCTGTTCCGGATGGAACTCAACACCTCTTAACTTACCCGCTTCTTGGGCAATCGTCTGTCTTAACTCGGGTAAACCTGGTGCTGGTCCATAATGGGTCCAACCTTCATCCAAGGCTTTTTTCGCCGCCTCTTTGATGTTTTTGGGCGTATCAAAATCCGGTTCGCCAATTTCTAAGTGAATCACTTCTCTGCCTTTGGCTTCTAATGCCTTGGCTTTTGCTAACATATCAAATGCGGTCTCGGTACCGAGCCGCTTTAGTCTTTCAGCATAACGCATTATTCCTCCTTATTGCTTCAAGCAACCTACGGGTCTCGTCTAACAGTTTTTCGCTTTTTAGCGAAGTCGTAAAGGTCTTTTGCCATCTGGGCAATATGTTCCCCGGAGACCTCAAATTCCCACATCAACTCCCAGGGCTGACCGGACTCACCGAAACGATCCTTCACCCCAATCATCCCCATTATTATATTCCTGCCATAGAGTTCTTTGGAAGTCGCTATTACATTACTTACCCAGTTACCCAATCCGCCAATCTGATGCTCTTCAGCGGTAACGATGATTCCGGTATCAAAAGCCGCTTTGACAATCGTCTCTCTATCTAATGGTTTTAAGGTATGCATATTAATAACTCTGGTCTCAATACCAAAATCTTCTTTTAGGATATAAGCGGCACGCATCGCCTCGGGTACCTCTGGCCCACAAGCAATAATGGCTAAATCTTCGTTTTCATTTTGGTATTCGCTGGCAAGCACCGTTTCAAACGCATCAATAAAGTTATCCTGTTCGGCGCGATAACGAATCACATTGGCTTTGCCAAAGACATAGGGGGTCTCGGGTTTGGTTACAATTGGTGTTGCCTCCCGAGCAAATCTTAAATATTTTGGTCCTTTAACCTCAAATAAGAGATATTCGGTTGCCTTCTTAGTTTCAATTGAATCGCAAGGGACTTCGCAGTGCATATTGGGCAGACCGCAGATCTGAAATAGGTCTTCTAATGCTTGATGGGTTGCCCCGTCCGGACCAACCGATACGCCACCATGGGCACCAGCGATAAAGACATTGAAGTTGCCATAACAGACCGTGGTTCGTAACTGGTCAAGATTCCTGCCTGCGGCAAAGACCCCATAAGTGCCAAATACCGGTAATTTACCTTCTTTGGCTAAACCAGCTGCGACATTGGTGCCTGATTGTTCGGCAATGCCGACGCTAATCCAACGGTTTTTTCGCTCCGGATGCTTCTCGTAAAAATGGGAAATGGTGATTGAACCGGAAATGTCAGCACCGATACAGACTACCCTCGGGTCATCGCCCCTTTCTTCTAAGGCACGACCAAAACCGAATCGGGTTGGGTCCATTATCACCTTCATCTTGTTACCGCGGTTCCAGAAATAATCCCGACTGAACTTCGGCACCTTTTTCATTAACTTGGCAGTTACTTCGGCTTGGTAGTCTTGGGCTATCTTGAATAGTCTTTTCACATCAATTTTGCCCTTCAAGCCCAAATCAAATAGTGCCGCCTCGGCCATTTCGGTCTCCTCGGCTAACCCTAAACATTGTAGCGCATCATAGCATTCTTTCTCAGAAGGGGCTTTGCCATGCCAACCGGCAATGTTCTCCATAAAACCAACCCCCTTGCCTTTGGTGGTATGGGCAATGATTGCGGTTGGTTTGCCTTTAACGGCCTTGGCTTGGTCAAAAGCCGAAAGTATCTCTTTCATATTATGACCATCAATCTCAATCACATTCCATTTGAAGGCTTCAAACTTCTCTTTTAACGGGTCAATATCTTGAACATCTTTGACCCAGCCATCAATCTGCAGTCGGTTTTTATCCACGATTGATACTAAATTATCCAGTTTGAAATTGCCCGCTTCCATTATTGCTTCCCAGATTTGTCCTTCTTGCAATTCGCCATCACCATTCATCACATAGACCCGGTAATCTTTATTATCCATTTTTGCGGCTAATGCGATGCCCACACCAACCGAAAGCCCTTGACCCAGCGAACCGGAAGAAATCTCCACCCCGGGTAACTTAAGCCAGTGCGGGTGTCCTTGATAAGGGCTATAGAGTTTTCTCAATTTAACCACATCTTCAACTGGGAAATAACCCGCCATACCTAAACCTAAATATAGACAGGGTGCCTTATGGCCGGTTGACCAGATGATGCGGTCACGATTTTCCCAATACGGGTTTTTAGGGTCGTGATTAGCAACCTTAAGATAGAGGGCAGCGGTGATATCCATTGCCGAGAGGGTGCCACCAGAATGACCAGAGCCAGCTGCGGCTAACGCAATCATATTGTAAGCCCGCATCAGATTGGCGGCTTTTTCTAATTCTTCTACCGTATAATCTTTCCTAATCGCACCGGTCTTAGAGTCTAAAATTGGCATCTAACCTCCTTAGGTATTATTCACTACTTTTGCGGTATTTTCTTATAGTCATCCAAAAATTTCTTAATCCCGATATCAGTAAGGGGATGGCTAACCATCTGCTTCAAGACATTATAGGGAATCGTTGCAATATGAGCACCGGCCCGAGCTGCTTCCACGACATGTAAAGGATTGCGAACGCTGGCAACGATGATTTCGGTGGCAAAGCCATAGTTTTGGTAAATCTGGAGTATATCACTAACAATCTCCATACCAAAATGCGAGATGTCGTCAAGCCGGCCAACAAACGGACTGACAAAAGTAGCACCAGCCTTGGCCGCTAAAAGTGCCTGGTTTGGGCTAAAGACTAAAGTCACATTGGTCATTATGTTCTTAGCCTTTAACGCCTTAACGGCCTTTAACCCTTCAATTGACATAGGAATTTTGATTGTGATATTCTTGGGATTAATCTTAGCCCACTCAATACCTTCTTTTACCATCCCTTCCGCATCACTTGAAACTGCTTCAACCGAGATTGGACCGTCAACAATCTTGGCGATATCCGAGACGCATTCTTGAAAGGAACGGCCAGTTTTACAGACCAAAGTTGGATTGGTAGTGACGCCATCCAATATTCCCCAGCCGGCAACTTCTTTGATTTCATTAATATCGGCTGTGTCAATAAAAATTTTCATAAAGTCCTCCTTTCCGCCTCAGGCGGACTAAAAAAGTTACCAACATTTTTTGATTTCAAGGCAAAAGCGCTCTTGACCTGATTAAGGTAAAAAGCGGAATTTAAAAAATTCGTAGTCTTATAGTTTAACAAAATTTTTGCCTTTGTCAACTGCTTGACGCAGGGATTAAATTTTTGTATCATTTGTGAAGCATTGGAATGCCAAATGCGGAATGCGGAAACAAACCGTGGACCGTGACCGTGAACGGAAAACGGGCAACGGATTTGAGATGAGGCGAAAACGCGAAGCGTCCACCGAACAACGTGAGGTGAACCGCGAGTTTGAGCGATTTCTTCGGTATCTTAGCAGGGAAAAAATCTTTTCGCCCCATACGATAAGGTCTTATCGGATTGATTTAGAGCAATTTTTTGATTTTGTTGCCGACCGGTTGGGTAATAAACCTTTGAAGGCAATCCGGCGTGAAGATATTCGGGACTTCTTAGGTTTTGTAATGCGCTATGGTTATGACCGTCGTTCCGCAGCGCGTAAACTCTCAACACTCAAATCATTTTTTAAATTCTTAGTCGCGGAAAAGATGTTGGCGACCAATCCAGCCCGGGATGTGAAGACCCCAAGAATTGAAAAGAAACTGCCTGGTTTTCTAACTCAATATCAAGTCCAAAAGGCACTCCAAATAGTTGGTGATGACGAAATAGCCTTACGGAACCGTGCTATTCTTGAGACCCTCTACGGTGCTGGGTTGCGGGCACAAGAATTGGTTGGACTGGATATTGATAGTATTGACTTTGACAGTGAAATAATAAAGGTGAAAGGCAAAGGTAATAAAGAACGGATTGTGCCTTTAGGCAGTTATGCCAAAAAGGCGATTCAAGATTACTTGAGCGTGAGAAAAAATAAAGAAAACCCAGCAGTCTTTTTAAGTAAGCAAGGCAAAAGACTGGTCACTCGCTCAATTCAGAATATTGTCAAACAGCAACTTTCCAAGGTAAGTGAAGTCACGGGCACGAATCCTCATATTTTAAGGCATTCTTTTGCTACTCATCTATTGGAACGTGGTGCGGATTTACGCGCGGTTCAGGAACTATTGGGTCATAGTTCACTTTCCACTACCCAGATTTATACTCACCTCTCAGTTGAAAGGTTAAAGAAAATCTATGATTTGGCTCATCCCCGGTCGGGAGCAAAAACTTAGCCCTTATGAAAAGATTACTCTTGGTTAATCCCTGGATTTATGACTTCAAGGCATTTGATTTTTGGATGAAGCCAATGGGTCTACTCTATGTTGCTTCAATGTTGCGCAATAGTGGATATGAGGTCTTGCTGATTGATTGTCTGGACCGCTATCATCCGTTATTATTAAAAGAAGTTAGTAATCTGCCTAAGGTTGACAAATACGGTCGGGGTAAGTTTTATGCCGAAGAGATTGAGAAACCGGAAATATTCAAAAATGTGAAAAGAATATATAAACGCTATGGTATGCCCAAAGCAGTGCTTCATGAAATTTTGGAAGATATTGAGCCACCCGATGTAATTTTAGTGACCTCAATGATGACTTATTGGTATTTGGGGGTAAAAGATACAATAAAGACCATCAAGGAACATTTTCCCGAAACCCCGGTCATATTGGGTGGCATCTATGCCACACTTTGCCCTGACCATGCCAAAGAATATTCTGGTGCAGATATTGTAATGCCCGGTTTTGCCGAGAAAAACCTATTTTCCTTCTTCCCAAAATTTAAGCCGATGGAATTTGAAGATTTGCCTTTCCCAGCGTTTGATTTATATGCAAAGTTGGATTACGCCTGTGTATTGACCGCAAGGGGTTGTCCATTTAAGTGTAGTTATTGTGCGGTGCCAAAACTATGCAATGGTTTTGTCTATCGGAATCCAGATTCGGTTTTAGACGAGATTGAGTATTACAAAAGTTTAGGGGTGTCGCACATCGCCTTTTATGACGATGCCTTACTTGCTAACCCCAACTTCCCATCAATCCTTGATGGTATTATCCAGCGTGGTTTAAAATTGTCTTATCACACACCAAACGGGCTTCATCCTCGTTTTATTGACCAAGAGATGGCTTATAAACTATTTGAAGCGGGATACAAGACCCTCTACTTAAGCCTTGAGACGGTTGACCCAAAGGTTCAAAAAGCAACTGGTGCCAAGGTGACCAATAATGAATTTGTTAGGGCGGTAGAATTCTTAAAATCAGCAGGGTTTCAAAATGAACAGATTCACACCTATTTATTGATTGGGACCCCATACGATTCGTATGAATCAATCCGTTCCAGCATAGACTTTGTGCATAGTTTAGGAAGTTATGCCCATCTTGCCGAGTATTCACCAATCCCAGGCACACTTGATTATGCGAAAATTGGATTTTCGTTGGACACCGACCCATTATTGCATAATAACACAATCTTTCCGGCAATAAATGCGAAAAAAAGAAAAGAGATGGAAAGGATTAAAATTTACCTTAGCCGATTAAGAAACGATGCTATAAAATAATTCGCTTCAGTTTTACTGTTGCCCGCCTTAGTGGATATCCTTAGACTTGTGATTAACCTAACCCTTGAACTAACTCAAAACCTATCCTTGATTTTACCTTCTGACCTAATAATAGTACGGCTACTTAACATTGTCAGAAACACAATTCCAAAGTTGTGCGAAGACCTATCTTCAAAACTCAATAGCATTTAAGCGGATAGGCTATTCCCAAGCCCACTCCCCATATCGTATAGGGGCTAGCCCCACCCTAGCCCCCGACGATAGGTCAAGAAAGATTTTGGCTTGAAAAATCAACGACTTAGCTGTCCGCCTCAGGCGGATTAGAAATGTTAAAATTTATTTTATAAATTCTCCTCCCGAACATAACACATTTCGTCTATCCGCCGCAACGCAATCCGCCTAAGGCGGTGTGTGACCCGATTCGGGTCAAAGGGCGGATACGCTTTGAGGCAGATAATCGCTAAACAAAAAAGGCAGTATCCTCGCAACTGCCTTGTCCACATCAGTCTATCCAGGTAATTTTAATCCCTGCCTTTTTAAGGCGTTTAGCGGTTATCCCATCTTTGCCACAAGAGGGGCTATTTGACTTTAGGATTGCTTTTTTGATCCCAAATAGTTTGGCAATTTTTAAAACTTCACTCGCGCCAGCCCGAAAATTTCTGGTTACATCTTCGCCTTGCTCATTGATTGCTTTACCGCCCTTTTTAATCTTAACTTTTGGACGGGGCGTGGATAGACCACCTAATTGCTCCGGACAAACCGGAATTAACTGCCTGAGCCCGATTTGTCCAATCGCGTTGCGGGTGAAGCAATTCCTCTTTAGAACTTTACCATCATAACGGCATTTGATACCCAAAAGGCAGGCGGAAATGATAATCAATCTTGGAATAAACCCTCGGCAAATGCTTGAGCCGAAAATTCAGTCAGGTCAAAGATATTCTCACCGGTCCCTAAATACCTTATTGGTAAATTTAATTCCCTAACAATTGGGATTAACACACCACCCTTAGCGGTGCCATCTAATTTGGTGACAATGATTCCAGTTAGACCAAGTTCTTGATGAAAGATTTTGGCTTGGTTAATACCGTTTTGACCAACCGTGGCATCCAATACTAACCAAATCTCGTCCGGTGCTTGTGGTTTTAGTCGGGCAATGGTGCGCCGTATCTTTTTCGCCTCTTCCATTAAATCCTTGCGGCTATGCAACCGACCAGCAGTATCAACTAAGACAATATCAAATTCCTTGGCTTGGGCTTTTTTAATTGCATCAAAGGCAACCGCAGCCGCATCCTGGCCTTGCTCGGAAGTAACAATCTCAACTCCTGCCCGCTCTGCCCAAATTTTTAGTTGCGAAACCGCAGCATCCCGATAAGTATCACTGGCGGCAATTAAGACTTTTTTACCTTGTTCTTTTAACCGGTAGGCGAGTTTACCAATGGTTGTTGTTTTACCAGAACCATTTACCCCAACTACCATAATAATCTCCGGTTTTAACCGCAGAGGCGAACCGTGGACCGTGACCGTAAACCGTGACCGATCTGTGGTTGAAGAGAGAAGGTTCGTGATTTCTCGTTTAAGGGCGAGAGTTTTATTTGATTCGGCTTTAATCTTTTCTAAGAGGTATTGGGTCGCGCTCACGCCGACATCCGCACCTAAGAGCGCAGCTTCAATGTCTTCAATATTTTCTGATTTGAGAAATTGTCGGAGTCGGTCGCGTGTCTGCTTTAGACTTGCTTTAATTTGTTCCCAAAAAGATTTCATTGTTTATCCAAGCACCACAGACAGGCAGTCACGAGGCGATAGGGACGAAGCGCAAGTATTTTCACTTATCCCTCAAGGTTTGTCCCTGCCTTGTTAAATCAGAAAGCCTGACCGAGATAACCTTTGAGACACCAGGTTCTTCGGTTGTCACACCTAATAGCACATCGGCTTTTTCAATCGTCATCCGGTTATGCGTGATTACTACCGCTTGAGTTCCGGATTGGGCAAGTTCTCTTAAGAAATCAGCAAATCGTCCAACATTTACATCATCTAAGGGGGCATCCACTTCGTCAAAGAAACAAAATGGCGCGGGTTTTACCGAATAGAAAGCGAAGAGCAAAGAAAGCGCTAAAAGTGCCTTTTCGCCATCGGAAAGATGTTCCAACCGTTTTGGCATCTTACCTTTGGGACGGGCAATTATCTCAATTTCCGATTCTAAAGGGTTGGCTTCAGAGGCTAAAATTAAATCCGCTTCGCCTTCAATAAAAAGTCGGGTGAAGATGGAACGAAACCGTTCCCGCACCAAGCCGAATGTCTGAAGAAATTGGTCTTTGGCATGGTTTTCAATTTCAATGATTGTCTTTTGCAGATTATCCCGTGCCGAAAGCACATCCTGGCGTTGCGTAAGGTATTTATCCAATTCCGCCTTTTCCCGCTCGTATTCATCTTTGGCTAAAGGATTGACCTTGCCTAAAGAGAGGATTCGCTCGGCGATTATCTTTAATCGGTCGCTAACTTGCTCATCAGGCATAATTTCGACTGTCGCAATATCGGTAGCGTAGGATTCTTGGGCTTCGCGTTCAATCACCTCCCGTTGTTTTTGCATTTCAAATTGCTTCATCCGTTCTTGTAATACTTGGGTGCGGACTGCTTCCAATTCACTCCTTTTTTCCTTTAATAAATTCTGTAGTGCCTCTTCTTCTTTCGCTAATGCGAAAACGGCTTGAATCCGCCCTTCGGCGGATTTGCGCAATGCGTTCATCGCGGTCTTGTTTGTTTCAATTTCTTGCTCTAACACCATTGCCGCTTTGACCAAATTTTCTATTTCCCCACCAAGCGCTTTTTCCGTTTCGGCAAGTTCAGTCATTCTTTTCGCTTCGGCTTGTAACTCTTGTGTTTTGTAGTCAAAGGCGGTTTTAAGGGCGGTTAATGCTTCGCTTGTTTTACCAAAATCGGCTAAGACTTCACTCGCGGTTCGTAATTTCTCTTTAATGGATTTTTGCCGTTCGGCTATCGCTTGTTCTAATTGATTGATGGATGTCTTGGTATCTTCCGCTAAACTTATAAGACTATTTAACTCTTTTTTGATTTCACTTGCCTGCTTGTCCGCAGTGACAAGGTGGGCTTGGGTTTGACTAAGTTCACCATTTAGCCAATCCAATTCTTGCTTGGTCTCGGCCAGTGCGTTTTGGGAAACGGTTAGGTTAGCCACGAGTTTTGACCGCTCGGCTAATAGATTAAGAATTTCATCTTGGCGGTGCTTAAATTCTTGGTCAAGTTGGGTTAGGGTAGCCTCATAAGTTTGGATTTGGTGATTTAGAGTAGCAAGGTCATTTTCTAAGTTAGTTTTAACCGCAAATTTTTCCTTTAATTTTTTCTCGATGGTTAATCTGCCTTTTCCTTCAATAACAATTAGACCATCGGCGAATAAAGCGATTCCGTCTTTGGTGACAAAAGAAAATTGAGGATTCTTGCGGCTTAATTCCCAAGCGGTGTTAAAATTTTCCACTAAGATAAAATCGTTTAAAATCTTTGCTAAAAGTTGTGGGGCATTCGGTTTGATTTCAACAAAATCGGTTATCCGTTGCCCATTGCTCGGTATCCGTTTTGCGTGGTCGGTTGTCGGTTCACGGTTAATCGACCGGATAAGAAAACCAAAAGTTGTTCCCCAAGGCGCAGTCGGTAACAAACTATGGAAATCCAGCGGCTCATTCCGATCTTTTACAACTAAAAAGTCAAGAACCGCATAAAGGCAAGCCTCAACCGGCAGTTCGTAACCTTCTTTTACCGTCAAAAATTCAGCGCAGGCGCCTAAAAAATCTTCGCCCAATTTTGTCTGGACAATTTCCCTTTGTTCCTGCCCCGAAGCGATTTTAAGGGAATGAATTTCTTGTTTTAGTGAAGCAAGAACTTCTTTTTTCGACTGACACCTTTGTTGCAATTGGGATAGGTTATTACTTATATTTTCTTTAGTTAAATTATTCTCACGCTGGGCTTTTTTCATTTCGGATAGTTGTTGGTCAATCGTCGCAATCCGATTTTCATTTTGGGTAATGGCTGATTTTAAGGCTAATATTTTCGAGTTTAAGTTTTCCATCTCGGCTTTTAAGTGGACTTGCGCTTCAAGACGATTTTGCCATTGAGCGGTTACTTCAAATTCCTTTTGCCGCAATAGCGCTACTTTATCGGTGATGGATTGGAGATTAGTTTTGGCTTGTTCTAATTCAACCTGTTGGTTGAATAAAATCCCCTCTTCATCCCGAATGGCACGGCGGATATTCTCCAAGTGCGTATGGGTGATTGTCTGGTTTGCTTCTTTTTCCTTTATCGCCTTCGCCAAAAATTCTTGCGCTTGTTTGGTCTCGGTAATTTTCGCAACGATGGCTTTTGTCTCGGTTTGTAATTTTTTGAGTTCCAGTTGTAAATAATTAATTCTTTCCCTTTTGGCGATTAATAACTTTTCCTGTTCTTGGAGTGATTGGCGTTTTGCATCTAATTCCAGAGTTAAGGCTTCTTTTTGGTTACGGGCTTGGCGTAACTGCTCACGAATTTTTTCTAATTCCTTTTCTGCTTGCGTAATTTCTAAAAGGACCTTTTCTTCTTGGGCAGTTGCTTCTTTTAACGAAGCGGTTGCATTAATTTCGGACTTGAGGGCAACAAGATATTGGGTCTTAAGTGAAACCAGTTTGAGTTTTTTCTCCTCCTGTCTTAACCGTTCGTAAACTTCTAACCGCCGTGCCTGCCGTCTTAAACTCTTTGTATAGCGTTTGCGCTCGGCAATCACATCGTTGAGACGAAGCAGTTCGGATTCGGTAAGAGTTAATTTATTGAGGGTCTCATTTTTCCGTTCCCGATAGCGGGCAAGATTCGCCACTTCTTCAAACATTCTTCTGGTGCCACCAGCAATAATCTCGCGCATTCTTGGTAAATCAAAGATTGAATAAGCCTTACTGCCGGTTCCCGAATTAAAGAAGAGTTCTTGAATATCCTTTAACCGGCAGGGGTTACGATTGATATAAAATTCGCTTGCGCCCGAACGAAAATATTTGCGTTTGATTTCAATCTCGGAACCGAAATTGGGCAAATCACCATTATTTTCTAAAATCAGTTTTACTTCAGTATAACCTAACGGTGGGTGTTTGGCGGTGCCGGCGAAAATGAGTTCTTCATTTTTATTACAACGCAGAATCGAAAAACTCTGCTCGCCCAATACCCAACGCAAGGCATCTAAGATATTGGTCTTACCACAGCCGTTTGGACCAATAATCGCCGTAATCCCATCACTAAATTTAATGGTCGTCTTATTCGGAAAAGACTTAAAACCGAAAATTTGTAGTTCTTTTAGTCGCATAATTCATTTTTTCGGGGTTAATTCGTAGTAGGGCAAGTTTCGTCGTTTGTGCCATTCGGCTGGATTCTCAAAATAGTCATCAATCTCATCATATTCATAATCCGTAATAAAGGTTATTGCCCGGGGGATACGTTTCGAAAGCGCGGCATGACGATTAGTTAAAGAATAGAGATGAACCCCGAGTTTTTCTAAGTTTTCCTTGCCGCCTTGCTCGCGGTCAAAGATAACAAAACAGGCATCAATCAAACCACCTTGGTTTCGTATTTCATTGATGATTCTTTCTTTGGTCCAACCCTTAACGATGGTGTCGTCAACCAATAGAACTTTTTTTCTGAATAATTCATGACTTTTTATACCTTCAAACAACGATGCCTCAGGATAATGTTTCGCTTTGCGGGCAAAAAACATTGGTTTAGCAAATTCTTTTGCCAGTAGCGCCGCAAAACTAATACTGCCGGCTTCAACGCCACATATCATATCAAAGGTTAAATTACTTAATAGCAACGCTGCCTGGCTAATAATGAAATCGTTTGCTGCCGGATAATTGGGCAGACACTTCACATCAATATAAATTGGGCTTCGATTCTTCCGTTCGTCCACTTTGAAAAGTGGTCTTAAATCACCCAAACTCACTTTAATTGAACCAATCTGCCAAAGCAAGGCAGCAACGAATTCGGTTAAGTTGCCACTCAGATTTTCGCGAATGTAACTTAAGTTGGGCTTAATAATCCGATATTCCCGCAAGATTCGGTACATTTTAACTGCTTCGTCCTCGGTTCGGGTTTCAAAAGCAAGCCGAGTTTCGTCAACATCGTAGATGATGTTGAATTGGGTTACTAATTGGTCAGTAAAAAATACCGGATAGGTATCCGCATTTGCCTCACGGCGCAATTCACCTAAGGCTTGAGCACTGGGGTTTATCTTTTCTTTGTATATTGCAAAGGCATCGCGCACCAAATCTCTTACCTCATGATATTCCAAGATATAAGGCGTGCAAACTCGGACATTCTTTCTGTCCAGTTCAATCTCACTTAAGGGCAATTGTTCTAATTTCATAGACAAAGTTGCGCCATAATGCTATTGCCTTTTTTCTTAAGTCTTTTTTTGTGCCGTTGTTCTTGATAATAAAATCGGCTTTTTTTGCCATTACCCTTTCGGGTAACTGGCAGGCAAGTCGTCTTTCCGCTTCTTGTCGACTCATCCCTAATTTAGTGACCCGCATAACCTTTAGCCTTTTGGGCGCACTAACCAATATTGTAATAGTGCAAGGTAATTTTTTATCCCAATTGAAAAGCAAAGCCGCATCAACAACTGCTATCCCTTTCGTCTTTCTTATCGCTTGTTTGATTTTCGCAATAAGGGTTGGCTGGACAATTCGGTTAAGCAGTTTGAGTTTTTGGGGATTGGCAAAGACGATGCTACCCAATTTTTTACGGTCGATTTTTTTATCTTTAGTAAGGATTGATTCGCCAAAGGTCTCAACAATTTTATGATATTCTTTGGTTTTGAACTTAAGTAAGGATTTACCGATTTTGTCGGCATCAATTAGCTTAGCGCCAAATTCTTGAAAGATTTTTGCCAGGGTAGTCTTACCGGAACCTAAATTACCACCGATGCCAATAACTGTCGGTCGAAACAACTTCACAGACCCGATTTGGTTTTCCGTTTACGGTCAATGGTCTCCACCTTTGACCGCCGAAGGCGGTCACACTCCGCCTTAGGCGGATTGCGTTGAGGCGGATCGACGGGAAAGAAACCTGGAATGTGCTTCAAGCACATGCCTTGACTAATAAACTCGTATTATGTCCGCCAAAACCTAAGGAATTACTCAAGGCAGCGCGGATTTTCTTATCCCGAGCACCTTCCCGAACATAATCCAAGGTCATCTCAGTATCTGGGTTGTCAAGGTTTATCGTTGGGTGAATTTTATTATGATAAACCGACAGGCAGGTGACAACGAATTCAATCGCGCCCGCTGCCCCCAAGGAGTGTCCAATCATTGACTTGGTAGAATTGACCGCAAGGCGTGAGGCATATTCGCCAAAAAGTCTTTTTATTGCTTGGGTTTCAGTTAAGTCATTTAAATCGGTTGATGTGCCATGGGCGTTGATATAATCAATTTCTTCTTTGGGGATACCAGCCTCTTCAATTGCGCGCCGCATTGCCTCGTAAGCACCTTCCCCTTCCGGTGCCGGTGCAGTTATATGATAGCCATCAGCAGTCAGTCCGTAACCTAAGACTTCGCAATAGATTTTGGCATTTCTTTTTCGGGCATGTTCTAATTCTTCTAAGACGACGATGCCACTGCCTTCAGCAATCACGAAGCCCGAGCGGTCTTTATCAAATGGCCGCGAGGCTTTTTCTGGTTCGTCATTTCTTTTTGACAATGCACCCATATTAGCAAAGGCCGCGATGCAATAAGCCGTTATCGGAGCTTCGGAGCCACCAGCAATAATTACCTCCGCATCACCATAACTAATATGGCGGAAGGCATTACCAATCGCATGGGCACCTGAGGCACAGGCTGAGGTCGTGCAGTAATTAGGACCCTTTAAGCCATAATAGATTGAGACCTGACCAGCTGCCATATCTGGAATCATCATTGGGATGAGAAGTGGTGAAACTCGGGACGGTCCTTTGGTCAAAAATATTTGATGTTGTTTTTCCCAAGTTTCAATGCCACCCATACCCGAACCGATTATGACACCAATTCGGTCTAAAGGTTCTTTGGTAAAATCAAGTCCGGCGTCTTTTACTGCATCAACGGTGGCGAATAATGCATATTGCGTATAGGTGTCGGTTCGTTTAATTAATTTGGGGTCAAATTTCTGGCTGGGGTCAAAGTTTTTCACCTCACCGGCAATTTGGACTGGTAGGTTGGAGGGGTCGAAGCGCGTTATTCGGCTAATGCCACTTTTTCCGGCAAGCAGATTTTCCCAAAAAGTTGCCACATCATTACCCAGACAAGTCACTACCCCCAGCCCGGTAACGACCACCCGCTTCTTCATCATCCGCTATTCGGTTTTATTCTTTGCTTCCAGTTTGGTTTTTAGATATTCAACCGCTTTACCTACGGTATCCAATTTTTGACTGTCTTCATCCGGGATTTCAATGCCAAATTTTTCTTCAAATGCCATCACCAATTCTACGATGTCTAACGAATCCGCACCTAAATCTTCCACAAATGACGCACTTTCCACAACCTTTTCTGGCGTCACATGCAGTTGCTCAACGATTATATTCTTTACATCGTCAAATAATGCCATTATACCTCCTTATTCTACATTCTTTAGTCGCAGAGATATCAGAGATACTTTTAAATTCTCTATTGCCTCTGCGGTTATTGCGTTGTGGCGGATAGTTTACCAATGCAATGCCAAAAGTCAAGGGTGACTCTTAACGGATTATTTCTTGACCAATTCCCTTCCTTCGGAATCCTTTAATTTATTGGTGGCAATTAGAATTAAATCTATGATGTACCAGATTCCTAAACCACCCCAAGTGAGGAGTTTTAGAATGCCAAGACCGATATAACCAAGATAGAAGCGGTCAACTCCGATATAGCCAAGAAAGATTGAGAAGAGTAATGCGGTCAACCAATCTTTACCACCCTTTGCCTTAGTAATTAATTTTACACCACATTTAATACAGACTTCAGCCTCGGGTGAGGTTTCGGCACCACAATTTTGACAATATTTCGTGCCGGATAGTGGTCTTGAACCGCAGGAGACACAGATTTCAGCGGTTTCCGCCACTTCTTTGCCACAGGTTCGACAATACATAGCGCCTCCTTTTTAAATAATACTTTAATCAGTTTTTAATTCTTTTCAAGTCTTTTATTTATACCTTTTTACCACTAACGAGTCAGCAATTATATCGTGTAACGCTTGTTTCTTATCAGTGAACCCAGCCATAATGAAGCCGATATACAAGATAATTCCGGATATTATTTTGGCAAAATGCCTACCTGTAGCACGGGCAAAAGAAATTCTTTTTCCTTCAAGGTCGGTCACAATAATACCTAAAACCATTTTACCAAGCGTTGCCTGTTTAACCGAACTCTCCATTAAGGCGTAATAGACCCAGCCCAAGACGATATAAGAAAAAAAGAATTTATTTAATCCGAAGGGGAATAGTTTTTTAAAGAATATAAGCGGCAAAAAGAACTTTCCGAAAATAATACTTCCGGCAATATATAAGAGGAAACTATCAATGATGAATGCCACCAACCTTCGCCAAAAGCCAGCATATTCAGTAATTGTTTGTTTTGTTAAAAGACTTAGGTTTGTGTTGCCTGAGGCAAACTGCAGGTTGCTTGAAGCAAAATTAACACAAATTTCAGCATTCTCCGCTATCGCTTTGCCACAGGTCCGACAATACATAATGCCTCCTCTTTTTATTTTCGCCGAAAACCTTTCGGTGGTTTAGCAGCACCAAAGCCAAACAAACCCTTGCCGAAACTTTTACTCAACTCTTTAGCCTGTTTAAATTCTTTTAGCAGGCGGTTCACCTCTTCTACCGAAGTTCCGCTACCCAAGGCGATTCGTTTTCGTCTTGAGCCGTCAATGATTTCGGGATGCGTCCTCTCGGCTTTAGTCATTGAAAGGATTATCGCCTCGGTTTTGGTCAAATCGGTTTCATCCAAATTCAAACCACCTAAGGCTCTCGGGGCTCCTGGCACCATTGCTAATAATTTAGATAAACTGCCCATCTTTTTTATTGCCTTTAATTGATTTAAAAAATCTTCTAAGTCAAATTCGCCCTTGATAAACTTCTCAGCGGTTTTTTTCTGGTCTTCAATTTTTATGACCGATTCAACTTTTTCCACTAAACTAACAATATCGCCCATACCCAAAATCCTGGAGGCAATGCGGTCCGGGTAGAATTCTTCCAAATCTTCAATCTTTTCACCGGTTCCAATAAAATAGATTGGTGCACCGGATACCTTCCGAATTGAAACTACTGCCCCGCCTTTGGCATCGCCATCCATCTTGGTGACAATACTACCCGAAATACCCAATTGGGAATGGAATTGAGTGGCTTGGGCAACTGCATCTTGACCAACCATACCGTCTACTACTAAGAGATTATAATGGGGTCTGGTCTTTTCTTTGATTAAAGCCAACTCCTGCATCAACTCGTCATCAATATGCAACCTACCCGCGGTATCAAAGATGACCAATTGATTCTTTTTAGTTTGTGCGAACTCCAATGCCTTCAATGCGGTTTCAATTGCCGAGTTGGTCACCGGGAAGAAATCAGCCGGGACCCTTTCGGCTAATAGTTTTAATTGTTCAGCGGCAGCGGGTCGTTTTGGGTCACAGGCGACCAAAAGTGGTCTTTTATTCTTATAACGATACGCTAATTTTGCCGCGGTGGAAGTCTTGCCCGTGCCCTGTAAGCCGACTAAATTTATGATTAAAGGGTCAGTGCTAAATTGAATCTTTTCTGGTCTATCACCCAAAAGTTTAACCAGTTCTTTATATAAAGTAACATTGACCAATTCACCCGGTTTTAGACTTTCGTAAATCTTCTCTTTTTCTAAACTCGCCTGTAAGTTTCTAATAAATTCACCAACCACTTTATAATTGACATCCGCCTCTAAGAGTAAAGTTCGAATCTCACGCAAGGCATTATCAATCTCTTTATTACTTAATTTACCATACCCTAAAAGTCTTCGTTGTAATTTAACAAATCGGTCTTGAATTATTTCGAACATCGTAACCGCTCAATTGTCTGTTTATAATTGGTTGATGAGAAAATGGCGGTGCCAGCAACAAGAATGTCGACTCCGGCTTTGATTAAGGAGGGCGCATTATTTGGATTAACCCCACCATCAACGGCAAGCATTGCGCAAGAATTAACCGAAGTCAGATATTTTTTTATGGCACGGATTCTTTCTAAGCTTTTGGCGATAAAGGCTTGCCCACCAAAACCTGGATGAACCGACATTACTAAAATTTCTTCAATTTGGTTGGAATATTTAAAAATGGCTTCAACTGGAGTATCGGGATTTAGTGAGATACCGGCCAATTTTTTTGCCTGATGAATCTGGTGCAAACAGTGCCGGGGTCGTTTGGTCGCTTCAATGTGGAAGATAATACCATCGGAATCAGCGATAAACTTATCAATCAAATCTTCTGGTTTTATTACCATCAGGTGACTAATAATTGGCAGTTTTGTAACTTGTCGGATACTTTTTAGAATTGGGACACCGAAACTTAAATTGGGGACAAAATGACCATCCATCACATCCAAGTGTAACGCATCAATCCCGGCTTTTTCAATTGATTTTATTTCCTCATAAAGCCTAAGAAAGTTGCAATTAAGAATTGAAGCAGCGACTTTCACGCGTTTGGTCGCCTTAGGTTGTCCGCCTAAGGCGGATTTCTCACTATTCTTTTGAAAAACAGGCATTTTCATTTGAATATATGTCAAAAGATGTTAAAGTCAATATTCAATTCATTAAAGATGACCCGAATCGGGTTTTTGTTGTATGGTACTCCTTTCCGCCTAATGGGGATTGCATCTTTTAGAACAAAAAAGCCTGCCCAAATGGGCAGGCGAGATTTTAGCCTCTTGGGCGTATTTTTAATAATACCAGACCAAACCAGCAGTTAAGTTGGAGGTTGTGATTGTGAAATTCATAAGCTTGGATTCATCGTATTTTGTGTAAGCAAAACCCATTACGTGGTTAACATCAACCGCAAAATGATCGCTTAGAAAGTGTTCTAAACCGAGTCCGAGTGGAATGCCGAAACTTGTCATTTTGGGGGTCTTCTGCATTCCGAAACTGATACCAGCCTTGGCGTACAGATTGGTTTTTTCATGCGCCATCAATGCATAGGCAAATAATAATTTTAGGTCGAAAAGGTAACTCCCTTCACCATTTTTATTATAAGAGAAAGTCAAGGAAGGCTCTAAGACGAGATTTTCACCTAAACCGTATTTGGTTATTACCGCATTCGGAGCGAATATTTCGGAATTCACGGTCCAACCTACTCCCATTCCGATTTTTCCCTTCATATCAACTGCTAAGGCAGTTGATATAACGAGCATTAAAAATAGGGGAATTAACTTCTTCACTGTTCCTCCTTTTTGGTTAAATTCCTTAAAGCAATTGCTGTTTTTTATTTGGCCTCCTTTCTCTGACCGGTTTAGGATTTGAACCTAAAACCTGTCCAATCTTTACCATACCGAATAAGCCAAAGTGTAATAATAAAATCAAAGTTGTCAATAGAAAAATGCAAGGAACCTAACATATACAAATCCACTGAAATCGTATTTAGTCTTTCGACTTTTAAACTTCGGAGAGGGCGGGATTCGAACCCGCGTTCCCGATTTTTGTCGGGAAACACGATTTCCAGTCGTGCTCCTTAGGCCAACTCGGACACCTCTCCAATGAGATAGCCAATTCAGTTGAACGGAATAAGCATATTCCAAATTAATATATTGTCAACTATAATTTTAATTATATATTATATGGGAAAAGAATTAATAATTAATCTTAAAAGCAACACCGACAAAACCAAGCAAAAAAGACAAAAAGAATTCACAACCAT
>Ga0207433_10006733_pt1 | contig 19683 bp, 10 predicted proteins | sample YelNatPaOPGAMG01_FD_187559 | JGI IMG/M metagenome (GOLD analysis project Ga0207433, IMG submission 187559) | Hot spring thermophilic microbial communities from Obsidian Pool, Yellowstone National Park, USA - OP-RAMG-01 (SPAdes) (version 3) | ecosystem: Environmental > Aquatic > Thermal springs... | reverse complement strand
TGGGATGGATTAAAGGTTCGTGTGAAATAAAAAGCCGTAAAATCGGAGATCCCATTTCAGCCACGTAATAATTCGTATGGTCAAAAGGAAAGATCGGGCTTTGATAATCAATCGGGCCGTAACGAGAGGAAAGCAGAGAAAAGGCTCTGTTTAGACATTCTTTGTCGCTGAACAATATGGCCATGATAAGTTTAACAGGACCAGGTTCCTTCGGTTCCATTTTCGACCTTCTTTATGAGATACAGTTTTAAAGATACAGATTTTTTTATAAAGATCAACTCAAAGATGTACTGTCAATTTAAATTCAAATACAAGCGTCCAGATATCGTACTCTGAATGAAGCTGGTTTCGATATGAGGCAGTCCCTTTAAATTGAAAGATCACAACAGAAGAAGGGAAGTAATCTACACCCAACGTATTGGAATAATTGTTATAGTCGAACCGAGAGGAGGGTCTATGACTACGGAAAAAAGAAGTGGACACATCGTCACGAATTTCAAGACGGTAACCGGAAGTGACCAATCGATACGTGATCCCAATGAGGGGAGAAACATTGAACTGTTTTTCTGAGATGTTTCCCACCCTTCGTATTTCACGAAAAGCACTCATATTCCATTTTGTATGGAAACGATCACTCCACCGTTTCTCAATCCAGAGAATTGGATTTTCTGTGGTAAACGTAGAATATGATTTTTTCTCATCTCGAATATATTGATATTGAAAAGTCAGAAAAGAATTCATTGAAGGTCGGAATTCTGTCTTATGATATATTCGATTACGCAAAGTATGCAACACACTTCCCCAATTTTTTGAAAGTCCTCTACCATTTTCATAATCGAAATATAATGTAACCACACTCGAAGGCCGCCATTCATTCCGGAAAACAATCGTATTGTGACGATCAAAATAAATCAACGCATTGTTTTTGGGGCATTCCCAGAACCGCTCTGTCAATGAATAGTCTTGAGACACATTTCGCATAAATCCATTAAACTCTGGCTGAATATCCATCTCGAACGTAAAAGGGGAAAGCGCTGGAATCCAACGGCCAGGATAAATGCGAATTGTAGACAGGAGAATTCGGTTCAATGATTGATCATGATTTCTTTTAAAAGGTGAAGCATAAAATTTTGAAAGCCCCCCCTGATATAAGAGAAAAAGATTTACGCCGGAGAAGCGATCCATTGTGGCGGTCAAGAAGATTTTCTGATAATGATGGTAAGGATACTGCCCCAACAATGCGAATGAATCACCCGCCTTATTGCAGTTTTCTCTATAATATCCATTCATCTGAATTTGAGCTACGGGTGTAAAATCCACTCGGAAGTATTTATTATCGTATACCTTTCTGGAATATCTTCCCTCCTGAACCATGGAATCCCACTCCATGCTCTCCCAGCTTCGTCGCCAAATTCCGACAAAACGGAGAGATTGGAAGCGGAATTTTCTTAAAATAAATTCCGGAATTTTATATTCAACATCTCCTTTTATTGTATTTTTCCCTGAACTCAAACCTGGGGTATCATGGATTCGTCTTCGCACGAAAATGGACACCGCTGGATACAAGGGTTTGTTGAGTAAAACCTTTCCGGTCCACTCCTCTTCCGTATTAAACAAACCCTTCTGAGGCATGGATCGCTGCTTTAACCATCCTACACTAATATCTATATAACTCAATGGAAAAAGAGTGACACCCACGGCATCTCGGGCCTCGAGTTCTCCTAATTGAAACTTCCTTTCGAAGAGCTGTTTGTATTGAGGGTCAATTCTTTCATATACGGAAAACAGCCGCATTTTCTGACTGCTTGCCTCTGTTCGGAAGTACACATGATGACCTTGCTGTGTATTGGTCCGATTGCCCGCCATCTGAGGAGTGAACTTAAGATCGAGACTTTTTACTTGTCCTCGGAATTCACCAAAAAAATCAAGTCCTTGAGTATCATCCCAACTTCCGTCTGGTCTATTTCTGTCGAATCCAAAGGCATTCAATTCCATGTATGCGTTATCCGATGGACTGAATCCAAGACCCACCATGTGGAACTTTTCTTTTGTATTTCGATAATATTCGTAATCCACTTGAATTTCGCTGTCTTCCGCAATAATCCCTTCTTTAAGAAAAAGCAAGGTGCCCACAGTATAATCGAGAATATAATCATTCCCGGGAACAAGCAACTCACCATCGACCAGGACTCTTTCTGTCCCACGGACCAAATTGCTGTGGGAAAGGGAAAAAGATGGTATTTCGGATTGGAACTGAGCTTGCATATAGTAATGCGAGACTGCCGGGATTGAATCATACACCGCCCCAGGAAAGGGTCGCGCTTTCGGAAACGTCAAAATACCTTCTTTATAATCAATAAATTCTGGATCCACCCGTCCGTCCCCATCTTGATCAAGGGCAAATTCCGAGAGTGGATGCCAGTGACCCTGAATGTCATAAATATCAAGCCGAAAACTATGCGGAAGGATTTCCATCCCTCCCACAAAATATCGATTGACCATTGCATTTTCCCATTGACCCGGAGTTTTAAGAATATGCTCAAACGGAACACCACAAGACTTCCCTTTCACGACAATCACCGCATTGGGAGAAATCCACGTCATGAATTGAACAATTCCCTTCTTTCGATCTAACCGATAGTTTATAAAAGGCTGTAGACAGTCGAAATCTCCCACTATTCCTGCAATGGTGATATGCCGAATGGTGTTGGCCGTATTGGTCAATGGATCGCCGTCGTCCATGAAAATTTGTTCTGAATTTTCATCGATCGGAAACGGTTCATCCGAAATGCCAATGCGGAATATGAAATGTCGAATGTAGGCAGTATCAACAAATGTAAATCCATTGCTTTTCAGATTACCAGAGAAAAATTCTGTTTCCTGAGCAGTGGTCCGTTCCCCAGTAAAACCTCTTGCAGAAAACAAGCTCCGCTTGAATCGTTCTGTTTTTTCCCCCGCTTCTAATCTTGCCGAAGAACCAAAAATACCCAATGCTGGCAATAATGCATTTTTCCCCTGCTCAATACGGATATCGCCCCATGCCACTTCTTGGAGCCAATCCGATTCATTGCCTCTGTATTTGACCCCATAGAGAGTCTGGCTAAAATCCGTGTTGTCATAAAAACCGTTCACGGTCTGGCCTTCGGGTAAATTGAGCTGGGCTTTCAAGTCCGTACGGGTCACATCATGTGTCAAGAAATCTCCGCCTCCAGTGACTGGATATTCTCCACTGGTTCTTAAACGGTAGGTGAATCGAGCACCACTTAGGTTCAGTTGGATGTCTTTCCCAAATTGCACCGTACTTCCCCGTTCTCGATCCAGAGAAATCCAGGAAGACGGCTTTGAAACCAATTTTTTCTCTTCGAAAGGATTTACGTACCAGCGATTTTCGTCGGATCGGTAATGGTCGATGACTTCTTGGTTAATAAGAAATATTCGGTTACGAAATGTAGCTCCCGCATCATATTGGTCAGAAGAAATGCCCTGTGCCTTGTCTAACCTTCGCCAACTTTTATCCTTTTTGTCAAATACAGAAATTCCTTTTTCAGTGATAAACCATCGATTGTCCTGAGTAAAGACAAGAGCGTTTATGGATTGATCGGGTAAATTCGTTCTTTCCGGAAATTCCCGCCACATGGCAGTGGTTAGATCGTAAATGTAAATTCCAGATTCTGTACCAAGCCACATTTGTTCATTTTCTACAGCCATATCTCGAATGGCTGAAAATCGCAATCGGGGATCACAATAAGAAAGAGACGTGTGGAGTTTTTTATTAAACTGAGCAGGGCCCTGATCTGTAAAAAGCCAAAGATAGTCTCTGGTTGGGAAAATAAACCGAATCGTATCTGAAGGGATGCCATTGGCTTTCCCATAGTATCGCCATCTTTCAAAATGGACATCGTATTCCGCAAGGCCTTGACCCGTGGCAAAGTACACAAATTCACCATCTGGCACAATATCGTAGACGATGGAATCCGGTAATCCGGATGAAATGGTGAACTGTTCCCATTCTTGAATGATCTTGTCATATCGGGCTGCCCCACGATCCGTACCCACCCACACATATTCCCCCTCTGAAGCCATACACAACACGTAAGAACTCGGTAACCCATTTTGACTGGAATAAGCCAACCATTTGTTGAGTTTGATATCGCCACCAGCTACTCCATTTGAAGTGCCAACCCAAAGCCATTCTCCATCCCACATCAGGATTTGGACATGGTTAGAGGGAAATCCCTGAGGCGTTCCCAGAATGAACCATGTATCTTCTTCATACTGATACTTATACAAACCATTGGGTGTGCCAATCCAGAGTGTATTGTTTGCGATAATAGAAGGAAATTTGTGCCAGGGCCAGGGTTTGTTCTGTTGACCGAAAATAGACGAAATAAAAATGAAAAATGCAAGAGTGAAAAGAGGAAAATGTTTCATACATAAAAACTATTTGGAGAAAACAGGCAGTAAAATTCATCCAGAGCAATCAGAAAGAATACATTGTCGAAAACAGTTTTCATAAAACGATCTTTTGAATGTGGATATTTTCGAGTTCAATCTCTCCGACACCAAGACGAGATGCGGAAAGCAAGTGTTTGATCATTTTGGGCTTAAGCGAACGGTTGTTCCAATTCACCAAAGTGGTGGCATATGCGTCCACAGCCAGAGGATCCATTCCTGCAATCACGGTGTTGAGCTCCTGGACTTTGCCAGGACCTGTAGGCCCTCCGGTAACCAGGGCCCGTGTGGCATCAAGGATGGTCAAATGCGGTCGAATGACTGTGGCCAGTTCTGCAATGGCTTCATGGAGATTGGTTCCTGTATGGAAAAAATTTCGGTTCCAGATCACTCCCATGTTATTTTTCAGGCCAAAGCTCACATCCGTGGCAGAATGCGATTTTGCACAGGGAAGATTTATCAGTACATCGACCTTTTGGAGCAGTTTGGCTATTTTGACCGTCTTTAAAGCCTTACCATTTGGAACCATGACCTCGGTAAAAAGAGATTCTTCCTGAATGGGAAGAACCTTGACTCGTTGAACATCAGCCAGAACCTCGGTGAGGCCAGATCGATTAAAACTCTCCATGCCTTCGCGCATCGTGTTGTCAGCGACAAAGACACGACTTGCCCCTACTTTGAGTGCATGAAGTGCCACGGCTTTGACCAGTTCGGGATTTGTATTGCTCCCCCAATGGGGAGGGTTTGGGAAAGAGGCATTGGGCTTTAAAAGGACTGTCTGACCAGATTGAATGAAATTTTCCATTCCTCCGAGTATTTCAAGAGCTTTCTCAACAGCCTTTTCCGTTTCCCCTTGAACTACTGCCAATAGAGGTTTGGTGCTTTCCTGAATTGGAGCCAACAAATTCCGGGCCAAAAAATCTTTGGGGTTTAGCAGGGCAACGCATCCCGTTGCCCCAAGTGAGAACTTAAAAAAATCTCTTTTTGACTTATCAAACTTCACAAAATCTGAATCTCTTCACTGAATCTTACTGCCTACGTTATTGGCAAAAGTTTTAAGGACTTCCAAGGCTTCGCTGAGATTGAGGTCAATGGTGAGTTTTATGTAATAATTTTTTTTCCAACCCACAATGGTTTGAGCCAACGGCAGTCGCTCAATCTTTGCCTCTTGGAAATTCGAAGTCTGCCAAGATTCTGCTGCAGAGAGCGTAGGCACAACTTCATCAAATACTTTCTCAGCATTGGATGTATTGCCTTGATCAAAAATTTCTAAAATAACTGTAGCAGTAGTCCCTTGAATACTCCCTTGATAGCTTTGTTCCGCTGCTTCGACAAATCCGTATTTGATATACAATGGCGCTGCACCATCGATGTGCGCCATGAGTTCACTTTCGCTCTTTGCTGTCCAACCACTGCCTGACCATTGCCATCCGCTGATTTCGTTGTTTTTGATGATCAAGTCTTCGACTGTAGCAACATCAGGATTGGTCACGTTCTTTTTTGAACATTGGATCAGCAGAAAAACAAACATGAAAACAATGCATATTCTGAATTTCATCATTTCTCCTCGAATTATTATTGAATCAAATGCATTTTAATGATGCGCCGGACACGACCAGTTTCCAAAGAACAAAGGTAAATTCCGCTTGGCACCGTAGAACCGCCCACTCGTTTACCATTCCAGGTTAATTGAAACCATCCTGGACCTTGCCGACCTTCAAAAAGCTGGCGTACGGTCTCTCCTTTTGCGTTCAGAATGCGAATTCTCACCATTGCACTTTCTGGAAGCTCATAGTTGATAAAGGTCGTTCCATTAAAAGGATTTGGATAATTCTGGTGGAGGATAAATCCATTGGGAATCTCATGTTTCATCCGGGGTTCTTCAATAGAGGTAGTGGGATTGTTCACATCGATTCTTTCAATCAGGTTTGGATCGCAAGTTCCAAGGTGATAGCGATTTGCCGCTGCAGCAATGTGTTTGGCCATAATGGTGAGGCTGGTGTCGCTGTTACTGGCCCCATAGTCTTTAAGAATTTGGGTGCCAATATAGTCATGAGCGACCGTATCTCTACTGAAAATGAGGCTTTTAGGTGCCACTTGAGGTGCCGCGGACGGTCCGCCGCTAATTGTGCCCTTAATGGCATCGCAAATGCAAATCACCTGTTTGTCTCGGATTGGCTGTAGTGCATTGAGAGAAGCAATAGGCAATTCGGCCACATTGTCATGCATGCCATTTCCATCCACTCGATGAATACTTCCGTAATGATTCTTTAAGCTCAAGGATACTCCTGAAGTCCAATGATTTTTTAATACGCTGAAATTAATCAAATAGTTGCATTGGTCCGTGATGATTTTGCTCAGCCGCTGACCATCACCCCCATCGATGGGGTAGACAGTGGAATCATACTGTCCATCTGTTCCAAAATAACGAACTCCGGTCTTCGTCTTATTGATCGTAAAACCGGCATTCCTCATGTTACTACTATAGTTGTCCCATAAAATGATGTTGTTTTCGGGAAATGGGTTTCCGTCTATGCGCATCTTTTTCAGGCTGGCGAGCAATGCATTGGCCACTGAAGGATGGGTGGACATTTGAGGGAAAAGGCAATTGATTTTGATGGCAATGACACTGGAAGAGGTAATACCTGGGAAAATGCTCTTCCAAGCCTCGCCAACATCAGAGATTCCTGTCAGTGTCGTGATCCCAGCGTCCATCATGATTTCAATGACATCTTGATTGAAAGCACTTCCACTCAAAGCCTGCTCGTGTTTTACAACCACAACCCGACTCTTAGCAAGAGGCTCTGCAAATTTTTCTGCGAACGATTTTCGAGTCAATGGAAACATAAAAAATGCAGCAGTACTATGTGCCATTTTTTCAATGAACGCCCTGCGAGAAAATTTATTATTTTTTCCCATTATTTCTCCTATTTTTGGGTTTAGAATTAAAAAATAAACTTTAAAAATTTAAAAATTTTTGCTATAAATTGCAAGAAAAAGTTGTCAGATGACTGTCTGATAGACACCCATGGTATCCCTTTGTTCCATGGACTTTAGCACATACCACTCAACCTCACAAAACTCATCCCCGATGAGCTTGTGGCCGGCTCCACATCATTCTGCCATGGTGGCGCTCTTCCCTAAAATACACTTGAAAATCCCTTTTACCCCTCCTGGAGATAGATTTCATGCCTCGAAATTCTTGGAACAAATTTTGCAAGTTTTAATTTAACTTAAAGGTTCGAAAAGAGAGGTTCATCTGAATGGCTTCTATCCCAACTCAATGAAAATATTTCACTAAGCATAGGAGGATAAAATTATGGAAAAAAGGCAAATGCGTTTCGCAATGACAAAATTTGTCCTCTGGATAGGCATTTTGTGTCTTGTCTACGGGACAATTTTTGCCCAGCATCGTGGTCAAAATCCACATCCAAGGCGGAACCCGTATCGGGTGGTTGTAATTCCGGCAGACACCACAGTAACCATTGGAAGTGAAGTCCAATTTATCGCATATCTTGTGGACACTGCAGGCGTGCGTCACGATACCACATTTACCTGGAGCCTCACTGACAAAAAAATAGGTTCCATTTCGCAGGAAGGCGTATTTTCAGCCACCCGATCTGGCTCTGGCCTGATCGTGGCCAGTGCAGGCAGGCTCAGTGGCACTGCAAGCGTGCGAGTGATTTCTGCAGATTGGAAAAGCGGATATCGTGTTCAAATCGTGCCAGAAGACACTGTCCTTTCCGTTGGTCAGACCCTTCAAATGCGGGCGTATTTAGTCAACCGAAATGGCACCACAAAAGACACTGCGTTTGTTTGGACAAGTTTAAATCCGTATGTCGGAACCATTGACGAAAATACGGGACTTTTTGAGGCAAAACATGCAGGCCATGCGATTGTCACTGCGCGCGTGGGACTTTTGATTGGAAAAGCACACATTCTTGTCGAACGGGATTCTACCAGCGAACGCCCTGGAAGGGAAAGGCTTTGGGTTTTGGTTTTACCCAGGGATACTGTCACCTATGTAGGGCAAAGCATTCAATTTCAGGCCAAGCTCGTGGATTTGCAAGGGAATACCAGGGATACGACTTTCACCTGGAGTGTGGAAAACGAAACGTTTGGGACCATTTCAGAAAACGGTGTTTTCACAGCCACAGCAGTGGGTCATGGATTCGTCTTTGCTTCAGTGGATCACCTTACGGGAAAAGCCCACGTGACCGTGTTGCGAGATTCTAGCGCCTGCGATTCATTGAAAAATCGCTATCGACACGAAAACCGATTTCGGTTGAGAATTTCTCCAAAAGATACCGTGGTGAGTGTGGGCAATACCGTGCAATTCAAAGCGTACCTTGTGGATACTTCTGGCATTGCTTCTGAGACTTCAGTGCGATGGGAAGTCGTAGGAAGAAAAATCGGTACGATTGATCCGAATGGTCTTTTCACTGCATTGCATCGGGGAATTGGCCTCATCAAAGCCCAAAAAGAACGCTGGACTGCCATGGCCAGAGTCACGGTCATTGGATCCCCTCAGGATACGACTCGATTGGACTCTGTCCGAGTCCGCTTCCGGAACCGATCTGGAGAATACGTAGGTTCATTGCACCAATTGGGAGAAAAGGATGTTCTTAAAATCAGCGGGCTTCCCTTCCCGTTGAATATCTTCAATGGGGGAGAAATTGCATTCCAGCCCGGAACACTTTCTGGCGATATCACCCTCCATGTCACTTTGCCCCAGATGGCCAATGTGGACACCTCTGTCCATTTTCCAGAGGGTGTTCTGACCGGCGCGTGTTTTGAAGTCCTGGTGAATGGCGTGCCTGTGCATCCTTTCTCGTTCGGTGCACCTGTGCAAGTGGCATTCCCAATCAAAGCAGGACTTTTTGATCTTCTCGGCCTTGCCCCAGAGGATTTGGGGGTCTTCTTTGCAGATTCTGGCTCTTTAGACTCGACTGGAATTTCCAATGTGGTGGTCGATACGTCTTCAGGCATGGTCTATGCAGAAGCTGAGCATTTCTCAGATATTGTCGTCGCAATTCGCACTTCTGTCTCAAAAGTGAAATCTCAGGATCAATCTTTTGTGCCGAAAATGCATGTTTTGTATCCCAATTACCCCAATCCATTTAATCCAGAAACTGAAATTCGATTTGATCTTTCTGGAACTCATGCACAAAAAATCCGTTTAAGTATATACAATCTCTTGGGACAGGAAATTCGAACGCTTGTTCAAGGCACATTCAATCCGGGAAGTTATCGAGTCCAATGGGACGGAAAAGACAATTGGGGTCGATCTGTGAGTACAGGGATTTATCTCTATCGATTGGAAGGAAAGGATTTCTCCCTCACCCGAAGAATGGCTTTGATCAAATAGTATTATTATGAGGACAAAGATCTAAAATCAAACCGCCTGAGTAAATTCAGGCGGTTTTTTATGTATGAAAGTGGAAGGAGAAAAACGTCTTATGAAAAAATTTTGTATTCTTTTTGTGTGTCTTGCGTGGTCTCTACAAACAGTCCATGCCCGGCTTTACGTCAACGAAATCATGGCCTCCAATGTCCTTTCTTACGAAAACCCCGAAGGAGATTACGAAGATTGGATTGAGATTTATAATTCAGGAACGAGTGCGGTGAATATTGCAGGATATTTTTTGACAGATGACTACAGGGGAGGAAATTATTGGAAAATTCCGAGTACTTCTCCTTCGAAAACCACGATTCCTGCCAATGGCTTTCTATTGCTCTACGCGGACGGTAAAACAGAAAAAGGTCCAACCCATTTACCATTTCAATTGGCCAAAGAAGGCGAAGAAGTAGTCTTGATAAGTCCAGACGGGAAAACAATCATTGACAGTCTCAGATACGGCGCTCAATATCGGGACATTTCTTATGGAAGGATGCCAGATGGAGGCCAGACCAAAGGGTATTTTGATACACCCACGCCCGGGGCGGCCAACAATCAAGGATATGCCACGGTGAGCGAAACTCCTCAGCTCCTGACAGCATCTGGATTTTACACTGGAAATGTGCTTGTTACAGTCCGTGCCAGTCGGCCAGGAGACACCCTTCGGTATACTCTGGATGGTTCTGATCCGATACGCACTTCATCGAGATATTCAGGCCCCGTGTCTTTGTCCAATACAAAAGTCTTTAAAGTGAGAAGTTTTGGCCCGAACAAAATGCCAAGTCCTATTCAAGTGCACACATTTTGGGTGAACATTGATCACACCCTTCCTGTGCTCAGTCTTTCTACAGATCCAGAAAATTTGTTTAATCCTCAAACAGGGATTTACGTGAACGATGGAGATGGTCGAGCCTGGGAAAGGCCCGTAGAACTCGAATTCTTTGAAAATCGCCGATTGGGATTCCAAACTGGAGCAGGAGCCCGCATTCAAGGCAATACAGGCCCAAGGGATTATAACAAGAAATCGTTTAAGATTTACTTTCGGGAAGGCTATGGCACTGGACGACTGAATTACCCATTATTTTCCAATGATACTGTGTCCACGTTTAATACATTGGTGTTTCGCTCTGGGTATGACGACAATCTCGAACCCAAAAATGCCAGTGGGACGCTCATCCGGGATCCTTTGGTGTTTGAATTGTGGCGGCGAGCAGGTCAAATGGGAGTGCGGGGTCGATTTTCTGTTTTGTATCTCAACGGCCAATTTCATGGCATTTATGAAATCAAACAAAGTATGGACGAAGATTTTGTCCAAACCCATTTAAGAATCTCAGAGTTTGATCTCATGCGAACCCGGTGGGATTCCACGGAATTGGTGTACGGCTCCAGAGAAGAATGGAAAAAATTGGTCCAATTTTTTGAATCCAATAGTTTTGTTTCCGATGCCAAGTTGGCAGAAGCCCAATCAAAAATGGATTTGGAAAATTTCACCACCCTCATGGCCTTGGTCCATGCCACAGAATGGAAAAGCTGGGCATACGGCACGTTCATGATTCGAGCAAAGTCTCCCAATGCCAAATGGATTTGGACCATTTGGGATGCAGATCGGGCTTTTACAGAATTAGAATGGAATGGATTTACAACTCCGTACAGTCCCCTGGCTTCGACTTTGGATAATCTGTTTATTAAAAAACTTTTACAGAATGCCACGTACAAAAAATATTATATTAACAGAATCATGGATTTGCTGAACACAGTATTTTCTGCTTCTCAAGTCAAGGCAGTGATCGATTCCCTCGCAGAACAAATCGCACCTGAAATTTCTTTGGAAGCTGCCAAATGGCAAAATACCGTGGCTCAATGGAATGCCAGCATTCAAGGCCTCCGACATTTTGCAGAGACCCGTCCGAATATTGTGATGCAACAGCTCCAAGAGTATTTCCAACTTCGGAGCCCTGTTTCGATCACGGTCAATGCAACCCCAGGCGGAAAAGTCCAAATCAATACAGTCCAAATCACTGCGTTTCCATGGACAGGCAAATATTTTGAAGGCATTCCCATTACATTCAAGGCCATTCCAAATCCGGGATATCGTTTCTTAGGATGGTCGGATGGTTCTGTGAATCCAGAAATCCAGGTGAATCCGACACAAGGCTTTTCCATTGAAGCCCAATTTGTGCCATTGGCCGAAACCCATGTCGAAATCCTTTCCCCTTCCCATTTTTATCCAGGAGCACATATTCCCATGGTCATTCGAATCCGAGATCCACAGTGGAACGTTGACTGGACTGTCTCCGAGGATCTCAAGGTCAAATGGGCCCAAAAGGATACGACAGTGCATTTGAAAAAAGGGGTTGGCACAGGCGTTTTTCCATTGACCGAAGCCTCCAATACCCTTTTTGAAATTGAAAATTCTAAAATTCCGAAAACGACCAAAACCATTCTGCTGGCTTCTTCCTGGCCCACTGTGGAACATACCGGGACTCTCTCTTTGAATCAAGTCACATGGGAAGCCAGTGTCCGGCATATTGTGAAAGGGATTTTGCGCATTCCCTCGAATTGCCAATTGACCATTCTCCCAGGAACTTGGATTGAATTTGAGAAAAATGCCCGCATGGAAATCGAAGGCACCATCCAGGTGAAAGGAACGCCTTCGGATCCCGTGGTGTTTACTTCACAGAATTGGAATGAACCGTGGGGGGGATTGGAATTGAAATCTGCCAAAGGCATTTTTCAGTACTGTTTCTTTGTCAATGGCGGAGGAGATCCCAATCGACCAGGACCTGCAGGCGATGGATGGCATACAGGTCGCCAGCACATTCTTTTTGCCTACAATGGTGCAGATCTCCAGCTCGACAATGTGTTTATCTTGAATTCTCCTGGAAAGGCCATAGGGGCCCATTACAGCAAGGTCACGGTCAACAATTCGGTCACTGCGTTTGTCTGGCATGGAGGAGAATTTCACTGGACTCGGCTTCAATACCGGAATTCTCACATTCTGAACATTCCGAATGACGACCACATTTATACTGAGGACATTGACACAGACGGTTTTCATATCGATTACGTGCATCCGCAGTATCCTGAATATTCTGAACTCGATCGCTTGGTCATCATGACCACCAAGGACGATGCCATTGATCATCATTCGTCGAGACTTCGTATCACCCATTGCTGGCTTGAAGACATCATCCATGAAGGGGTGGCTGCTTCTGGAGGAGACACACTTCGCATTTTTGATACAGTGGCGAAAAATTGTGATCAAGGATTTGAAGTCGGATGGACAGAAAACGGCGTGACCAAAGGCCCCATCATGTTCTTGGATCATTCGGTGGCTGTGGACAACAACGTGGGCTTGCGCATTGGCGATAGCTATGCCTGGTCGTATCGAGGTGAGTTGTACGCGACCAACGTGATTCTGTATAATAACAAGGACAACATCTGGAATTATTTAAACAGCACCCACGGTCCTCTCGAAGGAGCCATCCACATTTCGTATTCCATGACCAATGATCCAGAATATGACAATTCGCCTTATTGTATTACTGGCGTCCCATTGTTTGATTCGAATTATTATCTTTTGCCAAACTCTCCAGGAGCTGGAATGGGCATGTACGGAACCAATATGGGCAGAGCTGATTCCACTGCCATTCAAATTGGACCGGTGGTGATTAATGAAATCATGTACAACCCGCCTTCTGATCTTCCCTGTGGAGATTGGGTAGAATTGTACAATCCACAAACCGTGGATCAGGACATTTCCAACTGGATCTTGAAAGACGATAATGACGCTCATGCATTTCAATTTCCTGAAGGGACTGTAATTCCTGCGGGTCAATGGCTTGTGGTGTGTGAGGATCTTGTGGCGTTTCAGAATGCGTATCCGAATGGCGTGTGGGCAATTGGCAATCTCCCCTTTGGTTTAGGCAGGAACGATGCAGTGCGTCTCTACGCAAAGACTGGAATCCTTGTGGATAGCGTGGATTATGACAATAATGACCCCTGGCCCAGTCAAGCAGATGGAAAAGGATACAGCCTGGAACTGCTCAGTATCTCTGCAGACAACCAACTTCCAGAAAGCTGGGCAGCTTCTTTACTCTATGGCGGAACTCCGGGAAAAGGCAATCGACTCACCGCAGTGGAAGCAAAACAGACAGAAAGAGTACCTGACCATTTTATTCTCGAACAGAATTATCCCAACCCATTTAATCCTTTCACGGAAATTCGGTATACACTTCCTAAACCTGCAAAAGTGAAAGTGATTGTGTATGACGTACAAGGGAAAAAAGTCATGGAATGGGCAGAAGAAACGTACAAACCCGCTGGAGAGTATACCTTGACTCTTGAGTCATTTTCACTTGCCAGTGGCGTATATTTTTATCAACTTCAAGTGTCGTACCAAGATCATACCAGAGAACAAAAAACAAAGAAAATGGTGGTGATTCGGTAAATGGAGGAAACCATGAAAACCCTTCCTTGGCTCTCGATGTTTTTTATATTTGCAATGACCACTTTTCTCCGAGGAGAAGAAACGCCCCATCCTTTCACCGTACACGATCTTTTGGCCATGGATCGAATCTCTTCACCCCAGGTATCCCCAAACGGGACACAAATTGTATTTGCTGTTCGAGTCACTGACCTTGAAGAAAACAAAGGTCACACCAGTCTGTGGTTGGTCAATATCGACGGGACTGGATTAAAACGCCTCACCTCGCATCCTGCCAATGATTGGGATCCTGTGTGGCATCCCGATGGCAAAACTGTGTATTTTCTTTCCACACGGTCTGGCTCTTCCCAAGTGTGGAAAATTTCAGTGGAGGGTGGAGAAGCCCAACAAGTGACAACCCTTCCTCTCGATGTCAATCATTTTTTATTGTCTCCGGATGGAAAACGCCTGGTCCTTGCCATGGAAGTTTTTGTGGGGACTTCTCCAGAAGAAACCAAAAAACAATTGAACGAGATGGAAAATCGAAAGGCAAAAGGGCGGATTTATGATCGTTTGTTTGTTCGGCATTGGGACACCTGGATGGATGGCCGGAGATCCCATCTTTTTCTCCTGAACAGCGATGGAAACGGAAGTCCAGTGGATCTCATGCCGGGAATGGATGCAGATTGCCCTTCTCGACCGTTTGGCGGAAGAGAAGAATTCACATTCACTCCAGACAGCAAGGGCATTGTATTCACAACCAAAAATGTAGGGAGCGAAGAAGCCTGGTCCACCAATTTTGACTTGTATCATGTCACTTTTGAAAATCCAGAACCCAGGTGCCTTACCCAATCCAACCCTGCTTGGGATACTATGCCTGTTTTTTCGCCGGACGGAAAGACATTGGCGTATTTGGCCATGTCTCGGCCCGGATATGAAGCGGACCGGTTTCGAGTGGTATTAAAAGCATGGCCTGATGGGCCAAGTCAGGTTTTAACAGAAGCATGGGATCGCTCTGTCAAAGAAATGGTCTGGTCCAAAGATGGAAAGAAACTCTTTGTCACTGCAGAAGAAATAGGTCAAACTGCGCTTTTTGCCATCGATGTGAAAACAGGTCAAGTGAAAAGGATATGGAACAAAGGCACAGTGCAATGGCCTCAAGTGGCCAACAATCGAATTGTCTTTGGGTTGGATCATTTTTGTTCTCCGGTAGAACTCTATTCTATTCGAATGGATGGAAAAGACTTTCGCGCAATCACTCAGCTCAATAAAGAAAAATTAGCCAAAGTGAAAATGGGCGAACCGGAGCAATTTTCATTTCCAGGATGGAATGACGAGACAGTATACGGGTATATTGTCAAACCTGTGGATTTTGATCCTTCCCAAAAATATCCTGTGGCCTTTCTCATTCACGGAGGTCCCCAAGGGTCTTTCGGAAATCATTTTCATTATCGTTGGAATCCTCAAGTGTATGCAGGGAGAGGCTATGCAGTTGTCATGATTGATTTCCACGGCTCTACAGGGTATGGGCAGGCATTTACCGATGCCATTCAAGGAGATTGGGGCGGAAAACCCTTGGTGGATTTACAAAAAGGTCTTGAATTTGTAGTCAAAAAATATTCTTGGATGGATGGAAACCGAGTCGGTGCTTTGGGGGCAAGCTTCGGAGGATACATGATCAATTGGATCGCAGGCAATTGGCCGGACCGATTCAAATGCCTCGTATGCCATGATGGAAACCTGGACGAAAAAATGGCCTATTTTGATACCGACGAACTCTGGTTTCCGGAATGGGATCATGAAGGGACGCCATGGACAAATCCAGAAGGATATGAAAAGCACAACCCCATTCGGTTTGCAGATCGATGGAAAACGCCCATGCTTGTCATTCATGGCGCAAAAGACTTTCGGGTCGCGGAAACGCAAGGCCTTTCGACTTTTACGTTGCTTCAAAGAAAAGGAATACCGAGTAAACTCCTTTACTTTCCAGATGAAAATCACTGGGTCCTCAAACCGCACAATTCCATCTTGTGGCACGACACCGTGCTTGACTGGTTAGATCAATGGTTGAAAGAAGTAAATTAAAAATACCAGAAAAAGCGGTCCAATCCAGGATCTGGGGGTTTTTCTTCCTCTTTGGGTTTTTGGCCCTCGAGTAGTTGTTTTACCCTTTTTTGCTCTTTTTCTTTGAGTAACTTGTAAATGGTCTCTCGAATGACTTCGGGAGAATCCATGCCTTTGAGGCAGTAATGATCTGCCCCGGATTGAAAAATTTCTTTCACTTTATCTTCTTCTTTGAGCGAGGTCAATACCAAAACGGGAATGTCCTTGGAAAATTCTACAGAGCGAATGCGTTTCAAGAGTTCAATGCCCGGAATCTTTGGCATGATCATGTCGAGCACAATGACATCGGGTTTTTTCTCACAGATGAGATCCCATCCGTCTTTGGCATTGTCTGCTTCAAACACTTCAAATCCTGCTTTTTCAAAAAGCAATTTATAAGAAAATCGAACTGTGGGAGAATCTTCAATCAATGCAATGCGAATTTTTCGGACTGCCATAGCCTACTCCTTGGATGACTCGTGCCTAGAAAAAATCGCTTCATTCATACTCCCAGTACGATACCCTGCCAAATCGAGTGTCACATAGAGATATCCCAGTGCTCGAAATTGCTTCACGATGTGGGTTCGAATTTCAGGTTCTGTAAAACGAGAGATTTCTTCAGGATCCACTTCGATCCGTGCAATGGTATCGTGATGCCTCACCCGAATTTGAGTAAATCCCAATTCTCGAAGAATTTTTTCTGCCTTCTCAATGATCCGAAGTTTTTCAGGAGTAATCGGTGTTCCATAGGGAAACCGGGAGGCCAGACAGGCCATGCTGGGTTTATTCCAGGTGGGAAGATTGAAGATTTTGGACAACGCGCGGATTTCGGATTTGGTAAATCCCGCTTCCCTCAAAGGGCTGCGAATCCCCAATTCTCGAATGGCCTGGTGCCCAGGACGATAATCATTGGCATCGTCTAATGTACTTCCTTCCACAATGGTTTGAAAGCCGTTTTTTTCTGCAATGGCTTTGAGCTGGGTGAAGAGCTCTTTTTTGCAATAATAACAGCGATTGACCGGATTCGAAGCAAATTCAGGACAATCGAGTTCCTCTGTGGAAATAATTTGGTGCGCAACTCCCAATTTTTTTGCAATGGCGATGGCCTCTTCCTTTTCTTGAGAAGTATAGGTTTCAGAATCTGCAGTCACTGCCAAGACGCGGTCTTCCAATGCGTCTTTTGCTGCTTTGAGAAGAAACGTCGAATCGACTCCACCCGAAAAAGCCACTACCACACTTCCCATGGCCCGGAGAAGTTCCTGTAATTTTTCGTATTTTCCCTCTGGTGACCGCATATTTCAATATTTTTTTGAAAGATACGTAAATAAAGGGAAAATTTCAAATGGAAACGGAGCAATTGCAATCGCCTTACTTATCTGAGAGAGTGTAACCAACAGGGAAATCCCCATCTTCGAATAGGGGAATATAAATGAATGGAATAAAAAATTCTTGATTTTAATAAAAACCCTGCAGACATCGAGCCTGAAAGTGAAGAAGAAATGAAACCTTAATATCTCACAAATCGATCCATTGATTTTAGAATAGCCCCGTGTTATATTGATGTCAATAATTCAACAATACAAAACTGCTGAAAAGTATAATTTTTCGATTTCACCTGTCAATAAGAAGGAGATTTCACCATGTCAAAACAACTTCCTATCCAGAACATCACCCCTTTCAAAAAGACCAGGCATTTGTTTTTGCTTTTGGGTATTCTGTTTGGCTTTGCTCTCAGTTTTGTGGTCATGTGTCACACCTCTCATCTGGGAGTGACTTTGCCCCCGAGCGAAGTATGGGTCGGAACGTGGAGCACCGCCCCTCAATTGGTCGAACCCTCCAATTTGCCCCCCAAACCCGGTTTGAGCCACAATACGCTCAGACAGATTGTGTGCGTTTCTATTGGGGGGAAACGACTCCGTGTTCGATTTTCAAACGAATTTGGAACCACCCCTGTCACTCTGGATATCGTGCATCTCGCAGTTTCCACAAATGGCAGTGCCATTGATCCCGCAACAGACAAGGAATTGTTATTTAACGGAAAGCCCACTGTGACCATTGTGCCGGGGACGACTGTGACTTCGGATCCTTTGGATTTTCCATTGGAACCGCGGACCAAACTTGCCATTACGATTCACTTTGGCGAGACCTCTCCAGATGTGACGGGTCATCCTGGCTCACGGACCACTTCCTATCTCCTTTCCGGCAATCAGGTCTCTTCTGTGGATTTTGCCGGTGCGGTTAAAACAGATCACTGGTATATTATCAATGGCATTGATGTGATCGCAGACGAATCAGCAGGAGCGGTTGTGGTGCTGGGGAATTCCATCACAGACGGACGAGGCTCTGGAACAAACAAGCAAAATCGCTGGCCAGATCAACTCGCTATTCGACTTTTGCAGAATCCCGAGACCCGGAATGTGGGTGTATTGAACATGGGGATTGGAGGAAATTGCGTGCTTCGGGATTGTTTGGGGCCTTCCGCATTGAGTCGATTTGAACGAGACGTGCTCAACCAAACCCGAGTGCGGTGGTTAATTATTTTAGAAGGAATCAATGACATTGGTCAGGCTCAGGGAAAAGAAGGTGCAGAGGCTGTGGCGGCCAATCTCATTTCTGCATACGAACAGATGATCGATCATGCCCATGCCAAAGGGATCAAGGTCTATGGCGCTACGCTCCTTCCTTTTGGTGGCTCGTTTTATGATACGCCAGAGCGCGAATCTGCACGACAGCAAGTCAATGAATGGATTCGGACAAGTGGACGCTTCGATGCGGTCATTGATATGGATTTGGCCTTGCGAGATCCAGAAAATCCGTTGCGTCTCTTGCCCACTGCAGACACAGGCGATCATCTCCATCCCAATGAAACTGGCCACCAGATGATGGGCGATGCCGTGGATCTCTCGCTTTTTAAATAAAGTCGGAAATGGACAAAGACACCCTCCTGGAGGGTTAACCCTGCAGGAGGTTAGAGTAAATTAGAGAACTTTGACAAATTTTAAAAAAATGGTCACCCTGAACTTGTTTCAGGGTCTCGTACAAGGGAAGATAGATGCTGAAAAACAAGTTCAGCGTGAGTTTCATTTACGATATTTGCCAAGGTCGAGTAATAATATCAAATCGATCCGTCATAGCGTCAGAGGATATCGATCTCCAAAGATTGAATTCCAGACGGGCTCGGGCTCTCATTCCTCTAATCTTTTAATTATACACTCTGCATTGAATTTTAAAAGTGAATAAGTCTCTTTTGCAAGGTGTTTGTCTTTCTGTGCTTCTACTTCATTGAGAAAAGCATTCAATACAT
>Ga0207433_10006729_pt1 | contig 19687 bp, 13 predicted proteins | sample YelNatPaOPGAMG01_FD_187559 | JGI IMG/M metagenome (GOLD analysis project Ga0207433, IMG submission 187559) | Hot spring thermophilic microbial communities from Obsidian Pool, Yellowstone National Park, USA - OP-RAMG-01 (SPAdes) (version 3) | ecosystem: Environmental > Aquatic > Thermal springs... | reverse complement strand
TTCGGTTACAGGCCGGTGAACGCTCGGCCTGGCGGGGACTTCCACCCCGCTGTGTGGGCGCCTTCGCAGGCGCACTAGTGCAGGCTTTAGCCTGCGTCTGACACGCGTGGATTATTCGAGCGGCTCTTGCGCCGCCTGAAGGCGGGACTACAAACCGCGGCGGTTCGTAGTTCAGGCTTCAGCCTGCGTTCGATGCGCACGAACTTTTCCTCCGCGTTCTTCCGCCTAAAGGCGGGACTACAAACCGCGACGGTTCGTAGTACAGGCTTTAGCCTGTGTTCGACGCGGTTGGCTTTTTCAATCGCTCTGGAGCCGCCTGAAGGCGGGACTACGAACCGCGACGGTTCGTAGTACAGGCTTTAGCCTGTGTCCGACGCGCGTGGATTATTCGAGCGACTTCTCCGCCGCCTAAAGGCGGGACTACAAACCGCGTACATCTCGCAACTCGTTTTGCGCCGCGTTGCATAATTACAGTGCAAATTCGATCATATTTGTGAAGATATTCAGACTGCCAGTTTGATCAATTTGTAGGCATCTGCCTCGCTGGCTGCGAGCGGTGGGATCAGCACAGTGCGGTCTTTGCAGCACAATATTGGAAGAACTGCCCGGAAATCGCCGATTAGAGGATGCTTCGAGACTTTTGTCTTCAAGCTGTTCAGCAACCGATCCCGATCTTAGTTCCTGCGCGAGCGACGAAGTCGCCCCTTTCAGCGCGGCGCGACACAGCGGTATTCCTGCAACCAGCGCAGTGGTTACGCCTCGAGCGACGCCTCGAGCGTTTGGTTGCGGCTGCACCGCGCTGAGGAACATGCTGGCTTGCCCCACCTCAGGTGAACACAACACGCGTCGTCAATGTTTCGGCGTCCCAGCCGCGAGTCGGCTCGGCGGTGATGCTCGAGACTTCTTTGATTGAGATTTGGCGACCGCGTGTGCGCGGTCCCTTTACGTCCAGCTCGCCGGGCGAACAGGTTTGCTGATTGATCTTCTGGTATGGAGCCGGTTTGTACCGAATGAACAAGGTCTCGGGCGTGTCCGGAGCAAAGAACAGAATGCGGCATTTTTCTCCCTGAGGAACGCACAAGTATTCCTTCTCCAATATGTACCCGCCAAACGTGAACCGTTTCAGGTAGGTGGCATTGCGATCGGCATAGGCCATTGTGAAAACGCGGTCGCGTTCCGGCAACCCGCAGTACACAAGGTCGGGTCCAACGAACAGTTTCTCGGGCAGTTCTATGACCTTGTACCGTCCATCGCGAAAAACCAGAAGTATTTTGTCAAATCTGGTGCATTCGGTCTTGAATTCGTCGCCGTTGACTTTGAAACCGACGTAACCGCTTTCCCGGTCGTAGGAAACCTTGAACGCTTTGAATGCGACCTCGCGCACGTCGATTTCCTCGTGGCGGCTTACTTTTGTCAACCTCGGATACATCGGACCGTACTTCTGCAGCAACGTTTCGAGGTGATTGATCGCGTAAGCGGTCAGGTTTTTCAGGCTGCGCCTTGTGCTGGCAAGATCAGCGCGCGCGCGTTCGATTTCATCGCGATGCCTGGCAATGTCGAACTGGGAGATGCGCCGGATTCGGATGCCCAACAAACGCTCGATGTCGTCGTCGCTGATGTCGCGCAAAAGTTCTTTGCGGTACGGCTTGAAACCGTCGCGAACGGCAGCAAATATCGCCTCGTTTGTCTTGCACGATTCGATTTTCTTGTAGATTCGTTCTTCAATGAAAATTCTCTCGAGAGTGCGCTGATGGAGTTCGTCCATGAGCTTTTTCTCGCGGAGCTGAAGCTCGCGTTTCAGCAGATCAACCAGTTGAGCTGTGTTTTGCCGGAGCAACTCGCCAACTGTGAGCTCGACCGGTCTGTTGTCACGGATGACGATAATACGGCTCGAAAGTGTGACTTCGCAGTCCGTGAAAGCGTAAAGCGCGTCCACCATTTTCTCCGCATCAACGCCGGGCGGGCACTTGATCTGGATTTCGACTTTTTCGGAAGTAAAATCGTTGATGGACCGGACCTTAAGTTTTCCTTTCCGTGCGGCGTCTTCAATCGATGCGATGAGCGATTCGGTGGTTGTCGTTGGGGGAATCTCGGTAATCACAACCGTGGATTCATCCAGCACTTTGATGCGGGCTCTGACAGTGACACTGCCGGTGCCGTCCTTGTACTCGCGAGCGTCCATCAACCCGCCCGTCGGGAAATCAGGAAGGCACTTGAAAGATTCGTTCTTCAGAATCGCGATCTGGGCTTGCAGCAATTCCGGGAAATTGTGCGGAAGAATGCGCGCTGCAAGGCCCACAGCAATTCCCTCTGTTCCGAGCATCAGAGCCAGAGGCAGCTTCGAAGGGAGTGCAACCGGTTCACGGTTCCGCCCGTCGTAACTGGGAACGATTTCTGTCAGCTCGTCATTGAAAAGCTCGGTGCGCGCAAGGTCTGTCAGGCGACATTCTATGTAACGCGCGGCTGCCGGGGGATCGCCGGTGAACAGGTTACCGAAGTTCCCCTGACCTTCGACAAGGTAACGCTTGTTGGCCAGCACAACCAGCGCCTCGCAAATGGAAGCGTCGCCATGCGGATGAAACTTCATGGTGTCACCGACAACGTTTGCGACCTTGGCGAAGCGACCGTCGTCGGTCAGGTGCATTGCCCACAGAATCCTGCGCTGAACCGGCTTGAGGCCGTCGGCAATATTTGGAATCGCACGGTCGCGTATGACGTAGGAAGCGTACTCGAGAAAACTCTTGTCAATCCGTTTGTGTAAAGGCAGCTCGATTTTGGCCGGATTGAAAGGGCGATGGGCCGGTGCCAACGCCTCAGGCACGCTTTCGGCCTCCACATGCGCCGCGTGATTTGACTCTTCCCTGGCCTGCTTGCCCGCGTGACCAGTTCTTGCGCGCCCGGGTTTTCCGCCTTCGGGGCCTGCCGAAGCCGGTCCCGGTTCAACGTTGCCGTTTTCCTTGTTGGTTTTGGCGTTTTGCTCTTGCGGAGCTGAGTTCGGCGCTGATTGAGGGCTGATTACGGGCAGGTCAAGTTGATTGGGATCCTTCTTGCGTTTGCTGGTCATGGTCGTATTAATCCAATCTGAATATCCCAAGGTGAAAGTATCATGGCTGGAGTTTGCCTTCGGTCATCTCTCAGCGCGGCGCAGCCGGAACCAAATGCGCCGGGCGTAAAAACTGCGCTGGTTGCAGGAATACCGCTGTGTCGCGTCGCGCTGAAAGAGGCGACTTCGTTGCCCACGGGCGAGATGCGAGTGGGATCAGCGGACGAACAGTTCGAACGCAAAAGTCTCGAACCACGCGCTGATCTGCGATTTCCGCAAAGATTATCTGATATTATACTCCAAAGGCCGCGCTGTCGTGACCGCACTGCTCGCTGCCAGGAAAGTAGATACTGACAAATTGAGCAAACTTGCAGCCTGAAAATCTTCGCAAACATGATCGATTCTTCAGTATGACTATATGGCGCGCGCCTATTCCTCGACCGGCACAATCAGATGTTCCATGATGTAGTCCTTGCGTTCGGGAGTGTTCTTTCCCATGTAAAAAGCCAGAATGCTGCCGGCCTCCGGTTTCGGGGCGTACTCGACCCTTGTCAGACGCATCGAGTCACCAATGAACTGCTTGAATTCGGTCGGCGAGATTTCACCAAGTCCTTTGAACCTTGTGATCTCGGGTTTGCCGCCAAGAACGGTTACGGCGTCGTCTCTTTCGGTTTCGCTGTAACAATAGATGGTGCGTTCTTTGTTTCTGACGCGGAACAGAGGCGTCTCGAGAATATAGAGGTGCCCGTGCTGAACAAGCTGGTCAAAAAAACGAAAGAAAAACGTAATCATCAGATTGCGGATGTGCAGGCCATCGACATCGGCGTCCGTCGCAAGAATGACCTTTTCATAGCGCAGCCCGTCGATGCCGCTTTCGATGTTCAGGCTCTGCATCAGATTGTACATTTCATCATTTCGATACACGACGTCGCGTTTGAGGTCCCAAACGTTCAGCGGTTTGCCCTTGAGCACGAACACCGCCTGCCGATTAACGTCCCTGCAGCTCGTAATCGAGCCGGCAGCGGATTGCCCCTCGCAAATGAATATCATGGTTCCCTCGCCTTTGCCGCGGGCGCGATCATAATGCAGCCTGCAATCCTTCAATTGTGGAATGCGCAGTGCAACCGCTTTTGCACGTTCACGGGCGAGTTTTTTTACCTCCTGCAGCTCCTTGCGGAGCTGCCTGCTGTCATCGGCTTTGGCAACTATTTGGTCCGCGATTGCTTTGTTTCGGCTGAAAAACTGAAGTAGTTCCTCACGGACCTTGTTCACCAGATCGCTTCGGATTTCGGTGTTCCCAAGCTTGTTCTTCGTCTGCGATTCGAAAACAGGGTCTTTCAACCGGATGGCCACGGCCCCTACAATGCCCTCGCGCACGTCATCACCGTCAAAACCTTTGCGCGAGTACTCGTTTACGGCCTTGAGCAGGCCTTCACGGAAAGCGCTCAAGTGCGTACCGCCGTCGGCCGTGTACGTGCCGTTGACGTAGGAATAGAACGTCTCGCCATACCGGCTGTTGCTGTGGGTGAAACAAAACTCGAGCATCTTTGTCGAGTAATGCAGCGGCGGATACAACGGTTCACTGGCGTCGGCACGCAAATCTTCCATGACGAGGTCAAGCAAGCCCAGTCGTGATTGGAAGATTTTGCCGTTGAAGACCAACCGCAGCCCCGTGTTCAAATAACTGTAGTGCCGGAGCCTGTGCTCGACATGCTCGATCTTGTATTCCGTGCCGGGTAGCAACTCGGGGTCGGGTTCGAACTCGATGTACGTGCCATCAGGTTCCTTCGGGTTCTGGCCGCGTTTCTGGCGTTGGAGCCGCCCCTGCTTGAAAACGGCCTCGACGAACTCACCGCCACGGTGGCTGCGCACGATGAATTCGCGCGACAAAGCGTTGACAGCTTTGGTGCCGACACCGTTGAGCCCGACGCTGAATTGAAAAACATCGTCGTTGTATTTTGCGCCGGTGTTGATCGTCGAAACACAGTCAACAACTTTCCCCAACGGGATACCGCGCCCGTAATCGCGCACCGTGACACGGTTGCCTTCGATGCGGATGTCGATCTGCTTGCCGTATCCCATGATGTACTCATCAACTGCATTGTCGATGACCTCTTTGAGAAGAATGTAGCAGCCGTCGTCAGGATGCGATCCGTTCCCCAAACGGCCTATGTACATGCCCGGACGAAGCCGGATATGTTCGAGCGACGACAGAGTTTTGATTTTGCTCTCGTCGTAAACATGTTTTGTCCCTTCAGCCATACTCGATCCAGTCAGATTAACCGCCCGGCAATCAATGCCAATTGCCCGCTTCGAGCTCTACTTCCCGCGATCTTCCCAAACCGCCAACTCGCTCAACCCAACGTTCGTAGTTCCGTCCTTCGCGGACGTCACAATGAACGCCAGCCACGTAATTTCCCTCGGCTGAAAAGTGACTTCGAGCCCTTGTTTTGCATCGTCCGGCAGCGGGCCGGTTGCAACAGTCGAGCCGTCGCTGAACACAAGCATGCCGCCGGTCACCCGATCGATCGAGTTCGGCCTGTCAAACAGCCACACTCTGCCGACCCGTTTCTTTTCGTTCCATGTCAGCCGGACCATGGCAGTGTTGATTTCGCCGGCGGTTGCCCATTCAGCCTGCTGATTTTCGGGCCAGCCGGCAACCGCGCAATCCACCACCGCTTCAGCTTTGTAACCGGGATGCACTGAGCTCACCGTCACTGCAGCTTCCGGGGCAATGTTCTCTGGCGATCCGAGCACCTCTTTCGGTTCCTGATCGCCCGGTCCGAGAATCCGTATCTGCTGCAAACACATGCCGTAGCGGCTTCCGCGTGGACGTGATTTGAAGACGATGCCGCCCCAGCCGGAACTGAAATTGGCGGCATAGCACAGCCATAATGTGCGACCGTCTCCGTCTATGAACTTCGATGGGATGTTAACGAAATACGCCTGTTCACCGAAGTGTTTCATGTAACTGACAAGCTTCCACGGCCCGGTGATCGAGTCCGACTCGAGGATGTAAGTGTTGTATCGCGAAACAGTGTTGCCACCGTCCGTCACGCACATCAGATACTTCTTCAGCGGCGGGTCGTAGGTCATGGTTACGCAACCCATGTTGTCACGCCATGAAGCGATCGGCTTCGCTTCGGACAGATTCCTTGTCCACGTTGGTTGCCCGACTTGATCGTGTCCTGCGAAGAACTCGTACTTCGACGCATCGTTCATGTTCTCGACTGCAGGCGTCACACGCGCAAGATAAATCTCGTCCCCGGTAATCCATGAATTGTACGCGAACCTTCGTCCGTCCGGTCCATGGCTTGCTCCGTGAGCGACCAGATAAGCCTTTCCGTCGGGCGAATGCTGCATGTTTTTGCCAAAATCAACGAAATGTGGCGCCCCAATCTTGACCGGCTCGCCATTCAAGGCGTGCTCGCCAAACAAAGGTTTTTCAGGCGTGCACGGTGTCTGGGTCCATGTTCGCCCCAAATCGGTTGACCATCGAAACCCGACAAACGGCCCCAGCCATGGCCAGTTGTACGGAATCCCGTCCCGGTCAACACGCCCGCTCGGGTGCAAACAGTAGGTGCCGTAGTACCAGACACCCCCAAACACGAGGCTGCCACAGGGATAACGGCCTTCATAGGGTCGCGGGCTGGACTTGAAAACGCCCTGATTGGTCACAACGAGTTTCATCGGATCATCGCCGAGGATTGTGGCATGGCCGGTGGTTGCGTCCGGACCCGCTGAACTCGAATGCAGTCCGTTCACATTGCCGTCTGTCCATGGCGAGTACAGATTTCCATCCGCAGCCCACGACGGGTACCATGTGTCGGCCCCCGTGTATTCGGCGTGCCGGCCTGTGAAAGCAACAGCGACAAGAGACGTGGATTTGGGAAACGGACAGCCCGGCGGCGGTTCCGAAGGCCAAACCCGCCATTGCGAAGGCGCAGGTGCGGGTACCAATGTCTCGCTTGCGTCCGTGGCAACCACCACCACAAGAGCAAGTGCCAGCAACGTTGTTCTTTTCGTCATAATCGCCAAACCTCACTCGACAGATTTGTCTGCGGGCAACCCGAGCTGCTCATAAAGCTTGCGGCGCGCAGCCTTGTCCAGCTCCAGAATCCCACGTGCATATGCTGCAACCTCTGCCGCTTTCGCACGCGGAACCACCACAACGTGTTCCCATCTTACGGCAATGCCTCACAAGCATGACAACTGCTTTCTTGTGCCGCAAGCGCACATTGCAGGCGCTTGCGAAACAAGGGCACATCGGGTTAATCTACCCCGCACATGATCATCGCGTCTTCGCTCCTTGCGGCCAATTACACACGATTCGGTGTCGAAATCGCACGTGCCGAAAAAGCGGGAACCGACTGGTTTCATTTGGACGTCATGGATGGACACTTTGTTCCGAACCTGTCGTTCGGACCAGGCCTGTTGAAACAGTTGCGCCCGCTGACACGCCGACCTTTCGACGTGCACTTGATGTGTTCACGTCCCGAGATACTCCTCGAGCCGTTTGCAAACGCCGGCGCGAACTTCCTCTCGGTCCATGTCGAACTCGAAGGACGCGTGCCGTCTCTGCTCTGGAAAATCCGTTCCTTGGGAGTACAGGTCGGGCTAGTCATAAATCCGCCAACACCAGTCTCTGCGGTCAAGCCGTTCCTTGCACAGATTGATCTTCTTCTGATTATGACCGTTAACCCCGGCTTTGGCGGGCAGGAATTCATCGAAGAGGTGCTCCCAAAAATCCAGCAAGCAGCAGCATGGCGCCGTGAAATGGACCTGAGTTTTCGCCTTGAAGTTGACGGCGGAATCAATGCTCAAACCGCCACCGAATGCGCCCGGGCAGGAGCCGACACGTTCGTATGCGGCACAGCCATTTTTGGTCAGCGAAACCTCAGAGCAGCAATCCGCCGGTTGCGAAAAGCGATTGGTTCACGTGGCCACTCCCACAGTTCAAGGGAATCCAGCCACGTTCAGACCAAGGCTTGAACGAAAGAATTGAACAGACAGGATATTCTTGCAGTTCAAGTCTTCGCCTTTTCAGGCGACCCGTCCCTGTGCGTGCCTGTCTTCTGATTGGCCTCCTTTTCTGCCATCCTTGCGGCAAGGCCCACAAGGACAACATGTTCAAGTTCAACCGAAGGCCGCCCAGGCTGCGGACCACGGAAAAGCGCCTTCAGGTTCTTGAACACTTGCACCGGCGTGAGAATCAACCCCCACGGGATGCTCCACCACCCCAAACACAACGAATACAAAATCCCCACTATCTGGCTCTTGGTCGCGCATTTCCTGCAACATACCTCGGGAATGTTTGTCCACCTGCTCACTACTATGGCCGAGCAAATCCGATAGCTCCTGTGAACATCCACCGGACCAAGCCCCCCACACTTCGGACACGACCCCTTATGAAGTTCGTCCAGTTTCCGAATCAGCAGCCGGTACGGCACCTTCGCCGAGAGCGACAAAAGCCTCGCGCTTTCGCGGCAGCGTTCGCTGCAGAAGGTTTTCCCTTCCACCGAGATACCGCCGAAAACAATCGTGTTGGAACAATAAGCGCAAACGGCCATAATCCCAGTCAGGTTAAGCTAGTCTCATGCCAAACGCTAATAGGAAATCAAAACGACCGATCGGTCTGCTGCGCAACCCCGAACCGCAACTCGATTCAGTGCGGCAAAACGCAAACCCAATTACCCTGCTGATATCGGGACGAAGATGGAAGTGACGGCGAGAACAAACTGGCGACCCTACCGGGATTCGAACCCGGGCCGCCACCGTGAAAGGGTGGTGTCCTAACCACTAGACGATAGGGTCGTCATCACCGCTGCGATCGGCCTACCCGCCCCTGAGTACCGCTTTTCAACCACCAAGCAGCCCCAAGGCCCGGAACCAACACACCAGCGACTGGTGGGTTGGCAGGGGATCGAACCCTGGACCAACGGCTTAAAAGGCCGCTGCTCTACCGCTGAGCTACCAACCCCGCCGAAAACGCGAGCCAGCGCAAACTGGTCGCGCTGGCTCTCGCAACGTCGCGGGCTTAAAGTAGCGGCAAAGCCCGAAGCGTGCAAGCTCTTTTCTCGCGGTAACACCACATGCGCTGTGAATCCGCCTCTCCGACGCAATTTCCAACAGCACAGAACGCCAACCAAAAAATGGACAGATTTTGCCAAAAAGGGAAAAGTCGCGGTTGTAGCGGCCTTCTTACTGTTCCACGAACTTGGGTCCCGAAAAGCGCATGAGAGATCGCAAGCTGGCGTTCATATACTCACCAGAGACTGAGGGGTACACCTACCCGCCCGATTGCCCTTTCAAGACTCAACGCGCCGGCTTGACAAGGGAACGACTTGTGTCGTTTGGTCTCCTGGGCGACAAGAACCATATCGAACATCCGGCACGGGAAGCCACTCGCGATGAATTGGAACGCTTTCATGAGCCGCGTTACCTTGACGAAATGCAGCGCGCAGCCTCCGGCGACCTCTCCATCGAAGGACTTCACATGGGATTTGGCGGCCCAGACACGCCCGTGTTCCCTGCAATGTACAAGTTTGGCGCGTGGGCTTGCGGATCAGCGTTGGTCGGAGCCGATCTGTTGATCCGCGGCGATGCCGACATCGCCTTCAGTTTGCTCGGAGGATTCCACCACGCCAAGCCCGCAATGGCAGCAGGGTTTTGTTACTTGAACGACGCCGCGCTTGCCTGCCTTCACCTCGCCGGCACCGGCCTCCGTGTTGCATACCTTGACGTGGACGCTCACCACGGCGACGGTGTCCAGGAATGCTTCTACGACCGGCCTGATGTTCTCACCATCTCGATTCACGAGAGCGGACGTACCCTGTTCCCGTGGGGCGGCTTCGAGGACGAGATCGGCAAGGGCCCCGGCCTTGGGTATAATGTAAACGTCCCCCTGCCGGCAGGGGCGTACGACGAAGCGTTCCTCCTGGCCCTGAGACGGGTTGCCCTGCCATTGATGCGCGCTTATGCGCCCGATGTTATCGTGCTCGAGCTCGGTATGGACATACTCGCAGGCGACCCTCTCACTCACCTCCGCATGACAAACAACGTCGTCGTCGAGCTGATGACTTGTTTGCTTGATTTTGATCGCCCAGTTTTGGTTCTGGGGGGCGGCGGTTACAACGTCGAAAACACCGTGCGCGCATGGGCGCTTGCATGGCGTACTGTCGCAGACCCGGACGGCGACGACGGGTTCGGTCTCGCCCTCGGGGGAGTGATGCTCGGCAGCAGCGAATGGGCCGGCGGACTCAGGGACCGCGAACTGCCTGTTACTGACGAACAGCGAGCATGCGTCGAACCCGCTCTGGCAAACAGCATTGAACGCATCATCAACCTTGTCTTTCCAATACACGGAATCGGAGCCAAACCGGCGTGCCCAAAATGCGCCGGCCGATAAGCCAACCAATTTTGTTCGAACCGAAACAAAAAAACATAACTAGAAACAACCAACAAAACCATGGCACAAACAAAACAAACCGTATCAACTACCTCGTTGCTCCAGGAAAACCGAACGTTCCCGCCATCACCCGAGGTGGTGAAGCGGGCCTACATAAACGCAGAGCAGTACAAGACAATGTACGAGCGCTCAATCAAGGACCCAGACGGGTTCTGGCTCGAGCATTGCAAGATTCTGGACTGGTTCAAGCAGCCCACCATCGGGCGTCGGTATGAATGGAATACGGCCGCCAGAATCATAAAACACACGTGGTTCGAAGACGGCCAGCTCAATGCCTCTTACAATTGCCTTGATCGCCATTTGAAAACCCCGGTGCGCGACAAGGTCGCAATTATATGGCAGGGCGAACCTGAAGACGACGTGCGGAAAATCACGTACGCTCAACTCCATCAGGAAGTGTGCAAGTTCGCCAACGTCCTCAAATCCCTCGGGATTAAGAAGGGCGACCGCGTTGCGATTTACCTTCCGATGATACCCGAGCTGCCGATTGCGATGCTCGCATGCGCGCGGATCGGCGCCATTCACTCGGTCGTCTTTGGCGGGTTCAGCGCAGAGTCGTTGGCCGGGCGCATTAACGATTCCACCTGCCGACTCCTTATTACCTCGAATACCTCACTGCGCGCGGGCAAGAGCATTCCGCTCAAAGCAATAGCCGATGACGCTCTCAAACACTCGCCGTCCGTCGAAAAGGTCATTGTCGTCAAACGAAATGAAACGCCGTGCGCCATGACTCCTAGACGTGATTTGTGGTACCACGAGCTCATGGCCAATGCATCTCCGGATTGCCCGCCGGAAGTGATGAATGCCGAGGACGTGCTTTTCATGCTTTACACCTCGGGTTCAACCGGAAAACCAAAGGGCGTTGTCCACACAACCGGCGGTTATCTGGTTCATTGCGCAATGAGCCACAAGTACATTTTCGACGTCCACGACGACGATATCTACTGGTGCACCGCCGATATTGGTTGGGTCACCGGCCACAGTTACATCGTGTACGGCCCGCTTTGCAACGGCGCCACCAGCCTCATGTTCGAGGGCGTGCCAACATACCCCGACGCCGGTCGCTTCTGGCACGTAATACAAAAGTTCAAGGTCACAATCTTCTACACTGCACCGACTGCCATCCGCTCGCTCATCATGAAGGGCGAAGAATGGCCGAACAAATACGACCTGAGCAGCTTGCGCATCCTCGGGTCAGTGGGTGAGCCGATAAACCCCGAAGCGTGGATCTGGTACTACCGCGTAATCGGGAAAGAACGCTGCCCAATCGTGGACACATGGTGGCAAACCGAAACAGGCGGCATCCTCATCACGCCGTTGCCGGGCGCTCATACTCTCAAGCCGGGAAGCGCATCCCGGCCATTCTTCGGCGTTGAACCGGTCGTTTTGCGCGATGACGGAAAAGAGTGCGCGCCAAACGAGGGCGGCAAGTTGTGCATCAAGAAACCGTGGCCGGGCATGATGCGAACCACATGGGGCGATCATGAACGTTTCATTGACACGTACTTCACAATGTATCCAAACATCTACTTCACTGGCGACGGCGCACGCATCGACCAGGACGGCGATTATTGGTTGATGGGCCGTATCGATGATGTCGTTAACGTGTCCGGCCATCGCATCGGAACCGCAGAGGTGGAAAGCGCGCTCGTGAGCCATCCGAAGGTTTCAGAAGCCGCAGTGGCACCAATGCCGCACGACATCAAAGGCCAGGGCCTTTACGCTTTTGTGACTCTCAAAGAAGGCGTCAAGGAAAGCGAAGAGCTCAAAAAAGAGCTCGCAATGCACGTCCGCAAGGAAATCGGCCCAATCGCAGTGCCCGACAAGATCCAGTTTGCGCCTGCACTGCCCAAAACACGATCCGGCAAGATCATGCGCCGCATCCTGCGCAAAATCGCAGAAAACCAGTTGGATCAAATCGGCGACACCACAACACTCGCCGATCCTCACGTGGTCGAAATACTCGTCAAAGGCCGCCAATAATCGGCTGCATAGCACTTAACACGTAACCTAACCAACCCAAAGAGTCGGGACGGCGAAATCCGTCCCGGCTCTTAATCCCATGAAAGGATAATGCCCCATGACTACACAAAAGGTGATGAACCGCTGGTGGGTCGTCGTCGGAGGAATACTGGTGCAGTTGTGTCTTGGCAGCATTTACGCGTGGTCTGCATTCACGGGCAAGCTCACGGCTGCAAACGGCCCATTCCAGTTCACAAAAACTCAAACACAAGTGATTTTCTCCGTCGGTCTTCTGACTTTCGCCATTGTCATGGCGCTTGTGGCTGGCAACTGGCAGAAAAAAGTCGGCCCGAGAATCGTCGCGCTCACCGGCGGCTTGGTGCTGGGCCTTGGGTATGTGCTCGGCGGCATGGTAGGCAACAGTTTTTGGGGCATTCTCTTCGGCATCGGAATCCTGGGCGGCGCAGGGATTGGATTGGGTTATGTCTGCCCGATTGCGGCGTTGGTCAAGTGGTTCCCTGACAAGAAAGGCATGATTACAGGCCTTGCAGTAGCCGGATTCGGCTTCGGCGCTCTGCTGTGGATCAAGCTGACCAGCGGTTTCAAATTCGGCAGCATAGACCTCACGAAGGGATGGACCGGCCTTTACGGCATGGGCTGGACGGTAAGCAAAGTGTGGATTCTTTATGGCATTTTGTTTGCCGTGATAGTCGGGCTCGGCTCGATCGCGCTCGTCAATCCCCCTGAAGGCTGGAAACCAGAGGGTTGGAACCCGCCTTCAGGCGCAACCGCAAGCAGCACCGGCGGCGTCGAGTTCACCCCAGAACAAATGGCGCGCACCGCCCAGTTTTGGAAATTATTCCTTACCTTTTTCGTCGGCGCCACCGCCGGCCTCATGGTGATAGGCGTCATCCAATTGTTCGGAAAAGATGCGCTCACTGCGAACGGCATTCCCGCCGACCGCGCCGACATCATCACCGGCACTGCAATGGGTTTGTTCTTTGCGTTGTTGAACGGTCTCGGGCGCATAATTTGGGGCACATTGTCGGACAAAATGGGCCGAAAAGCAGCCATCGCAACAATGACCGCCCTGCAAGGTTTGATGATGATCCTCTTTTACTTCATCGGCGGGCGAGAGCTTGGACTTTACATCGGTGCTGCAATCATCGGGTTCAACTTCGGTGGCAACTTCGCTCTGTTTCCGGCAGCAACGGCAGACTATTTCGGGAACAAGAGTGTGGGCACAAATTATCCGTGGGTTTTCATGGCATACGGTGTCGGCGGCGTGGCAGGGCCTGTGCTTGGAGGTATAATGGGCGATGCCAGGGCATGGATGTGGGCCTTCGTCCCGGCCGGTGTGGCGTGCCTTGTGATGGCGGCAGTCGCCCTGACCCTGTGTCCGCCAACGCTGCTCAAAGAGCAGAAGCAAGCTTGAATCTTATCCTGCTGGAACACCTGTCTGTTATCTTGGGAAATTGGGCTTTTGACCAACTAAGGAGTCAACAAATGCAATCGAAAATGAATTGTTTGATTGAAGTTGTTTCGGACCACAAGAAGCAAAGCACGGCAACTGTCCGGCGCCGGACGTTCCGTTTCATGATCTGCTGCCTTTGCGGCGCAGCCGCTAGTTGCGCAGCAGGCGATAGCCCGTATCAGTTCAAAGCCGATGCCAACATAAAGGAAACATACGACAGCAACGTCTATCTCCAGGACACCGACCCCGGAGTCGCAGGCGCAATGCCTGCAGAAAAAGGCTCATGGATCACAACCTTCACCCCGCGCGTCGCGTTTGATTACACGCCTTGCGACCTGTTGCACACAACCGTGTCTTATGCACCTGACTTTGTCGTTTTCCACAACGCTCACTCCGAAGACTATTTTGCCCACAGAGGCGGCGTAACGCTGGGCGGCAAAGCAGAAGACATTGTCTGGGAACAGGTCAACACCATTGTATTCACCGATGGCAATCATCTTGGACCGTTGTTTGCGAAGCCACAAGACGTGCCGGCAGTCGGAGGCATCCCATTGCGCGAACGCCGTGACGCATTGCTGTATCGCGGCAGCTTCAAATTGACATGGTCAGTCGGGAATTTCTTTCTCCGTCCCGTCGGCTCTGCATACATTCACGATTTTCGGACAACCCAGAAACTCCGCGCAGAAGTGCCCGACCCGTTCATCTACGTCAATTTCAACGACAGACAAGACGTGAACGGCGGGCTCGACCTCGGATACAAAATCGCTGAGAAAACTCACATCGTCGCCGGATACCGCTACGGGCGTCAGGACCAGTACCGCGGACCTTCTGTGTTCGATGCAACAAAGTTCGCAGACAGCCCGTTCGACAGTGAGTATCATCGAGCCCTGGCGGGCATCGAAGGCACCCCATTCCCATGGCTGAAGCTTTCGGTTCTTGGCGGACCCGACATCCGCACATGGTCGGACCGAGCGCATCAGGTGCCTCATTTCCACCCTGCCGAGCTGCTCTACTGGATCGATGCGAGCGTAGCAATCCTGCCAACAAAAACCGATACAATCACATTGTTCAACCGGCGTTATGAGCAGCCTGCCTTCACGAGCCAAAGCGTCTATGAAGACATTACTTATGGGCTAACATGGAGACACAAGTTCGACCAGCACTGGGCTGCCACCGCCGGATTTCAGGCCTACCTTGGCGATTGGCAAGCGCCCGTCAACCGCGAAGACTGGATTTACACCCCAAGCGCATCCCTCAGTTACACATGGCAAAAACTTACTGCGGAGCTGGCTTGGTCATACGATTGGGTCGAAAGCCTTGTCCCAAATACAAAAGGGCGCGAGTTCACACGCCATTTGGCCACACTCGGCATCAAGTATTCCTTCTGACGTGACATTTGCCTGAGAAAATTGGTTCTCGCTGATTCCCAACATGTTCGAGCTGAATTCGGTCCCTTGACAGGCCGTCAGCCGGGTCTATAGTTGCCCACAATGTTGGAAGTCGAACCTTCTCCGCAAATCGAAGAGCCTCCTTTATCCCGGTCAACGGAGGATCTGAAAGAGTTTGTGTCAGCAGGCCAGGGCCATTGGGCCGATTTGCCCGCAAGCCAGTGGCAGGATTGGCGTTGGCAGCTCCAAAACAGAATCACCTCCTTCGAACAGTTGCAGAGATTGGCACCCAACCTTGCCCCGGAAGAACAGGCAGGAACGCTCGCAGCCAGCAGCAAACTGGCAATGTCAATCACGCCGTACTTCTTCAATCTGATAAACTTCAAAGACCCGTCCTGCCCAATCAGACGACAGGTATTACCCCGCGTCGAGGAAACACAAACCGCCCCGGGCGAATTGAAAGACCCGTGCGACGAAGACAGCCATTCGCCCGTGCCCGGCCTTGTGCACCGATACCCTGACCGTGTCCTGATGTTGGTTACCGACCGCTGCGCGTCATATTGCCGGTATTGCACCCGATCGCGATTGGTGGGTCGCACCGCAAGCGAGTCCTTCGACAGCCGATTGGATCGGCAAATCGATTACATTGCGCGAACGCCTGCAGTACGGGATGTCCTGCTCAGTGGCGGCGATCCCCTTCTTCTGAACGATCAAAAACTCGAATCGATTCTCGAGAGGTTGCGCGCCATTCGCCACGTCGAGTTCCTCCGGATTGGCACCCGGGTTCCAATCTTCTTGCCGCAGCGCATCACTCCCGAGCTCTGTGCAGTTCTTCACAAGTTCCATCCACTCTTTATCAGCATTCATTCGAATCACCCACGTCGAGTTCCTCCGGATTGGCACCCGGGTTCCAATCTTCTTGCCGCAGCGCATCACTCCCGAGCTCTGTGCAGTTCTTCACAAGTTCCATCCACTCTTTATCAGCATTCATTCGAATCACCCGCGCGAGTTAACCACCGAGGCTCGAACGGCCTTGGAACGACTCGCTGACGCCGGCATTCCGCTCGGAAATCAGTCGGTGCTGCTGCGCGGCGTCAATGACAACCTCGAGGTCATGAGAGCGCACGTCCAGAAGCTCCTCATGTGCAGAGTCCGACCGTACTATCTCTACCAATGCGATCCTGTCCATGGCACTGCGCATTTGCGGACGAGCGTCAACACCGGCTTGCAATTGATGCGCGGCCTGCGCGGACATACGACCGGCTACGCAATCCCCACCTACGTGATAGACGCGCCCGGCGGCGGCGGCAAAGTGCCGATCTGCGAGGACACTGTGCTGAGCTGGGCCACTGACAGAGTTGTTATCCGCAACTACCAGGGGCGGATATTCGAGTACCCGCAGCCCGGCACGCTCGCAACCGAATGATCAGCTCGCGACAACTGCGCCGCGCTGAGCAAAAGTGTGGGATTGCTCTGTCTGTCAGCCTCCGCCGATTTTCAGCTCATTCAACCTCGATCCAGCGGATGGCCCACGGTTCGAGCCTGAGCAGAACCTTCCCAAGCTCGTCAGCGCGGCAATAATGCACAACCTTGATGTTGTTAACCGGCGCTGCGGAATCCAGTTCAACTACACGGCTGTTCCTGCTCTCCACGCCCACCAGCTCCACGCGCACTTCGATTTCGGCGGGGTCGCCACCCCCGTATCGCCAGACCAACAGGTGCTTGTACCCTTCTCCATCCCCGGCAATGGCCCGAATCTCCCCTTGCTCGCCCTCGACAACATAGCGCGGTCCATCGAGTTGACCCAGCAGGCGGAAAGCATACCAGGCCGGGCGTACTCGACCGTGATGATCGAAGAGCGCGCTATACTGCGGCATCGTGTTCCACCAGTGGGCCATGAAGCGCCGTCCCCCCGAAGACATCCAGTCGAAATCTGCCACGTCCACAAAACAATCGCGGATATGGTAATATGCCGCCATGTCAAGCCCCGCTTCCGCATACCGCCGCATGTTGTCGAGCACAAAGCAAGGCTGAAAACCCGGCGCAAGGTTCGGATGCATCAGGTCCATGTTCCACTCCGAGATGAACAACTTGACGTCCTTGAGCTGTGGGAATTTGGCAAGCCTCGCGCGCTGTTTGGCGATGTTGCCGGCATGAGCCTCCGGCGAGTTCGAGTACAAATGCCATGACAGAAAGTGAAGGGGCACATTGTTCGTTGCGCAATGACCGATCAAACCATCGATGAGAAAACTGTCTGCCGAAGCGACTGCAGGTCCACCAACGCGTGCCTCCGGATCGCCCCGAAGCAGGCCTGCGGCCGTGCGGGTGTAGAATTGATTATAGTCGGCAGCGCTGCGGAAGTAGTGCGGCGTTCCCCCCATTTCCCCAATGTCCGGCTCGTTACAGACTTCCCATGCTGCGACCCTGAATTCTCGCTCCCGACAGTGCATTGCCAGAGCTTCACAGAGCCGTTCCCACTCCTCGTAGTTGTTCGGGTGCACAATGAAATGGTCCACAGTCGGATACAGGACCGGCGGTTTCATCGCCAGTGCCAGCGTGGGCCGAGCACCAGTCAGCCGCACAGCCTCAAGCTCACGATCGAGCCGGCTCCAGTCGTAGGTGTTGTGGGCCGGGTAAATGCGGTAGTATTCGCTCAAAAACAACCGGATTGTGCGCGGACGTAGTTGGCGCAGTTCTTTGATGTGGGGTTGGAGCATCGGATCGGACTGCAACCCGCCCTGGCCGAGACCCAGCGCAGGCATGTTCCAGGTGCCGTCAGGTTTTGAGAAGTCCACCCGCAGCCGCACCGGCTCGGACGCTGTCAAACTGACCGCCGCCGCGAGGATCAGAGCAAACATTCTCATAACACAACCAAAGCGCGCCGCCACGCTCACCCCGAAGAATCACCCATGAAAACGCGGCAGGCAACAACAACCTCGCGCCGCTTCATGCTCAGCGCGGCGCAGCCACAACCGAATGCTCGGCTCATGGCAACTGCACTGGTTGCAGGAATACCGCTGTGGCGTACCGCGCTGAAAGGGGCGACTTCGTCTCCCTACTCAGAGCTGTCGCCGGCAAGATGCTTCGCTATCTCGCCAGCCACGGCTTTTGCGTCGCCGAAAACCATCAGCGTCCTTTCGTTGTAGTAAAGATCGTTTTCGATTCCCGCAAAACCCGGGTTCATGCTGCGCTTGACCGCAAGAATAACCTTGGCTTTGTCAGCCTCGATAATCGGCATCCCGTAAATCGGGCTCTTTGGATTGTCACGCGCCGCGGGATTCACCACGTCGTTCGCGCCAATCACAAGACAAATGTCACACTGCGGCATTTCAGGATTGATCTCGTCCATCTCGACAAGGTCCTCGTACGGTATGTCCGCCTCGGCAAGCAAGACGTTCATATGACCCGGCATGCGGCCCGCCACCGGATGTATGCCGAACTTGACCCTGATACCACGCTTTGTGAGTTGGTCATAAACCTCGCGCACCCGATGCTGCGCCTGGGCGACCGCCATGCCATATCCGGGCACAATCACCACAAGACTCGCGTTCTCCATGAGTTCAGCAGCGTCCCTCGGCGTTGCGCTTCTGATGACCTTCTTTTCAGCGGCGGCTTCCGCGCGTTGAACCTTGCCGAACGCCCCAAACAAAACGTTCGCAAAACTCCGGTTCATAGCCCTGCACATGATGATCGACAGAATCAAACCTGACGAACCGTCCAACGCGCCGGCGGTGATCAAAAGTTTGTTTCCCATTACAAACCCCATCGCAACTGCTGAAAGGCCGGCATATGAATTCAGCAACGATATCACCGTTGGCATGTCCGCCCCCCCGATCGGAATGATCAACAACACACCAAACACCAAAGCAAGAATCACAACAACAGGAAAAAGATGCTGGAATCTTGCTCCGTCGATCACAAGCAGAATACAGCATGCCACGGCAATACCCAAAAGACCGAGGTTGACCACGTTTTGCCCCTTGTAGGTCACCGGTCTGGTCGGTATGAACTTGAGCTCCTGAAGTTTGCCCGCCGCCATCAAACTCCCGGTAAAAGTCAGGAACCCAAGCAATACTTCCGCACACAGAGCCGATGTCTCGAACCGCCCGAGCGCATGACCACCTTCAGCATGTTGCTTGTAAAACTCAGCCACTCCAACCAGCCCCGCAGCCAGTCCGCCAAAAGCATGCGACAATGCTGTTCGTTGCGGTACAGCCGTCAGAGGCACCCATGACAGCGGCACACCAATAACGGTCCCGATAATCGCAGCAAGCGCTATGTACTTGAAGTGCGAACTGATAAGGCCCGGACTCAGGCATGTCCCGATGATCGCCAGCGCCATCGCCGCAACA
>Ga0207433_10006717_pt1 | contig 19704 bp, 17 predicted proteins | sample YelNatPaOPGAMG01_FD_187559 | JGI IMG/M metagenome (GOLD analysis project Ga0207433, IMG submission 187559) | Hot spring thermophilic microbial communities from Obsidian Pool, Yellowstone National Park, USA - OP-RAMG-01 (SPAdes) (version 3) | ecosystem: Environmental > Aquatic > Thermal springs... | reverse complement strand
CGTAAAAGAGAAAAAGGAAGAGATTTTATTGATTTTGTTTTTCTTTCATCATTTACAAAACCGGATTTTAATTATTTAAAAGAAAAAACAGGTATATCATCTGCGGGGGAATTAAAAGAAAAATTATATGAAAAGGTAAAAAATATAAATTTAAAAACTCTGGCAAATGATGTCGCTCCCTTTTTATTTAATAGTGAAGATAAAAATAAGATATTGTATTTTAAGGAATTTTTAAAAGAATGGAAAATATGAGGGATACTGTAGGAGTGAATAATTATTCGATATAGAGAATTTACAATTAAGATTTCCTCTACCCAGCGGGGAGAGGATAAAGGTGAGCTATCCATTACCCATAAGTATCAAGAAGCAGGTATACCGCTGATTTTTTCGTAAAAAACGGTTGAGGAAAAGTCGGGCAAAGAGTTTGCAGTCAAAGGTAGACGTGGCTTACGCAACAACCCTTGGATAAGATTAAGAAGGGCGTTAAAATTGGGGGTAAGTAAACTAGACAACACCACAAATCGCCCGTAATTTTCCTCAAAAATCAGGATATACCTGCTTCTTATTATATAAAGATGTGGGTAATGGTCAGAAAGGTGAGGGGGGATAACTACATTGCCGATTGCAGGTTGCTGATTGCGGGTTGGATAATACATTTAAGATTTATGATTTATGATGTAAGATTTAGGATTTAAGATTTATGATTTAAGATGTGAAAGGTGAAAAGTATCTAATTGCCTGATTTGCAAAATTGCCAAATTTGCAAGATTTAAAAGATAAAAATTAGGCAATTAGGCAATCAGGCAATTAGAAAATTTGGAAGATTCAATAACTACATTGCCGATTGCAGGTTGCTGATTGCGGATTGAAAAGAAAATAAGTGATTGCCCCTCTTTCAAAGTGCCGTGATGAACGAAGTGAATTTTACGGTATAAAAGAAGAGAAGGGGGAGATTTGAAACATTTTTTATATATTTTTGCCTATCAAATTTTGACAGGGAAGGTATATTCAAAAATAAAAAACACTTATTTTATTTAAGTTTTTTAACTTATTCTTTTGGCACGAGGATTGCTTCTTATTTTCTATGATATTTTTAAAAAAGGAGGCATTTTATGAGGCAATCGGGTAAAAAATACCCACCGAGATTTATTAAAGAAATATTAAGAAAGAATGAATCTATTTTAAATCAAAAATTAATGAAAAAAATAAACAAAATTGCGAAAAACTATTTTGGCAAAAAAGGAGAAACAAAGTATGGGGAGTCGGGGAGGGCAGTATTCTTTTTTGTGAGTGATTTAAATAAAGGAAACATAGATAGTTTTATAAATAAAATGGAAAAGTTAAGTGATAAAACAGGATTTATTTATGAGGTATTTATAAAAAATTAAATTTGGGAGTTAAAATGCAAAAGCAGAACAATGATATTTTTTTACTGAAATTTTCCTTCATATATGATGCTTTCCTCTACTCTCTGCAGCATATTCTGGATATCTTTTGTAAAGTTATTTTATTATTAAAAAAAAGAGAAAAAGACGTGAAAAATTTATATTTACAGAAATATTATATTTTTATATAATTAAATTTAAGGAGAAAGAATGAATAATTTTATAACAAATTAAGGGAAAATTTATATATAACATGACTTTTAAATAGATATATGAAAGCCATCAATAAGAAATTAAAATATTTTTTCAATTTTTAAGAATGTTTAAACAGAAAATTAGCAAAATTCCTATGTCCACTTTTGTGTTTCGGATTGTCCACTTTCGATGTTACGCATCATTTAAAAGCATATTTCCTTGATTTTTTTCTTTAATATTATATAATTATGTAAATATGAAATGTTTTATATATCATTATCAGAAGGATATTTATGATAAAGGTAAAAAACAGAATCAAAAAAACGACGATTGAATTATCTGAAGAACAGTATTTTTTTAAAAAGAGAAATCCCTTGCGTTGCAAAAGTAACGTAAAAATTATTCTATTTGCTTTATTATTAGAGGTCTAATTGAAAATGACAGTAAGAAATAGATAAAGGAGAAAAAAATTTATGATGCATAAACAGAAAATAAAAAAAAGGAAAATAGAACAATACGACCACAAGGGAAAGGAACGAGTCAATAATCCGCAAGTGGGATTAGTTAATCCCCAGACGGATAAGGATGCACCTAAAAAAAACTACAAATATGACCCGCATTTAGACCCACAACTTGAGTGGGCTGGTAAAGCAGAACATACTTCTTTTGAAGTGCCGACGGTTTCTTTACATGTCCATGAACGAATTGACTCAAGAACTATTATTGAAGCGGTCCGAAAGAAAAACGGAACAACTGATAATCAATTGTCTCTTTTTTCTTGTGCTGAAGAGAATCCGCCGCTACGTGAAGCTGTTGAGTTTTACAAACACAAACATAACTGGTCAAACCGTTTAATTGCTGGGGATTCGCTTCTTGTAATGAACTCGCTTTTAGAAAAAGAAGGTATGGCTGGCAAGGTTCAGATGATATATATGGACCCACCTTATGGAATTAAATACGGCAGCAATTTCCAGCCATTTGTAAATAAAAGAGATGTAAAAGACGGTAAAGATGAGGATTTAACCTCTGAGCCAGAGATGATTAAAGCATTTCGGGATACCTGGGAATTAGGCATTCATTCCTATCTTACTTATATGAGAGATAGATTACTTCTGGCAAAGCAACTGCTTCACGAGAGTGGAAGTATTTTTGTGCAGATAAGCGATGAGAATGTGCATCATATAAGAGAACTGATGGATGAGGTGTTTGGTAAAAATAATTTAGTTGCAGAAATAATTTATCTGAAAACAAGTGGACAAACAACCAAAGTCATAGCGACTATCAATGATTATATTATTTGGTATGCGAAAGATAAAAACAATATTAAATATAGACAATTGTTTAAGGAAAAATATGAAGGGGCCGGATATTCTGCTTATCAATTTATCGAGTTAGATAATGGGTCTTTTAGAAGAATAAGAGAAAACGATGATTTTGAAAAGTATAAAGATAAGATATTTCGTATTAGCGACTTAAATAGCCAAGGGACAACAGGGAGTCCTCAAGAGTTTGAATGGAAAGGAAAAAGGTATTTACCAAGAAATGGCTGTCACTGGTCGGTAACGGTAAATGGGTTAAAAAGATTAGCAGAAAAAAATAGATTAGTAGAATCTGGTAATACAATAGGTTTTAAGAGATTTTTAAAAGATTATCCTGTTTTTGAATTAAATAATATATGGACTGATACAGGAAGTAGTATTGGTTCTGAAAAAATATATGTAGTCCAAACTGCTTTAAAGGCAATTCAACGCTGTCTCCTCATGACCACCGACCCAGGCGATCTTGTTTTTGACCCTACCTGTGGAAGCGGAACAACCGCTTATGTCGCCGAGCAATGGGGACGGAGATGGATTACCTGCGATACTTCACGTGTGGCACTGACCCTTGCTAAACAAAGGCTAATGACAGCAGTTTTTGATTACTACCAATTAGCTCATCCTGAAGAAGGAGTAGGAAGCGGATTTGTCTATAAAACAGTTCCTCATATTACACTCAAGTCAATTGCTAATAATGAACCACCGGCACAAGAAACTTTATATGACCAGCCATATATTGACAATTCTAAAGCACGGGTAACAGGGCCATTTACAGTTGAGGCTGTGCCAGCACCGATTGCAAAAAGCCTTGATGAATTAGAAACAGAAAAAGCATCTGATATTTCTATTGCACGGTCTGGGGAAACACTTCGTCAGTCAGAATGGCGAGGTGCACTTCTAAATAGCGGTGTTCGTGGTAAAGGCGGGCAGTATATAAAATTCAGCCGGGTTGAACCTATGTCTGGCACCCGTTACATTCAGGCAGAAGCAGAGACAAAAGCAGAGAAAGATAAAGACCGTCAGCGTGTATTTATTGTGTTTGGACCCGAGCATGCACCTATGGAACAGCGACAGGTTGCTCTTGCCCTTGATGAGGCGCAATCTTTGCGACCAAAAGCAGATATGATTTTGTTTGCTGCGTTTCAGTTTGACCCGGAAGCGGCTAAAGATATTGACGAGATGAACTGGCCGGGAGTGACACTATTACGTGTTCAAATGAATGCAGATTTATTTACAGATGACCTTAAAAAGAAACGCACAAGCAATGATAGTTTCTGGTTATTAGGGCAGCCAGATGTACGACTTAAGAAAATAGAAAAAGGTGAACATAAAGGAAAATTCCAGATAGAAGTTAAAGGGTTTGATTATTATGATACTAAAACTGGAAATGTCATTTCGGGTAGTGATAAAAATATTGCTATGTGGATGCTTGACCCTGATTATGACGGCAGGAGTTTATTTCCAAGGCAAGTTTTCTTTCCTATGGCATCTGATACAGAAGGATGGAGCAAGTTAGCAAAGAACCTGAAAGCAGAAATTGATTCTGAATTGATTGAGGCATATCGCGGAACTATTTCTTTACCTTTTTCCGCAGGCGAATATAAACAGTGTGCGGTTAAAATTATTGATGACCGCGGCATTGAAAGCCTGCGGATTATGCGTTTGGGAGAGTAAATATGAAGTTTGAATTTCCTCAAAGTATTAAAAGTGATTATAATGGATATAATACTTTGGTAGATTTTTGCAATAAGACAAATGACCTTCATCTTGACAAGATAACACTTGATTTTGGTAATACAGAATGGTTTGAAGCGAATCTTACGGCTGTATTAGGAGCTGTATTAAGTAATGCTCAAAATAATTTTAACAATATTAAGATAGAAGGACTTTCAACAAAAATTGCGACTCTTTTTTCTCGTAATCATTTTTTAAGTCATTTTGGTGGACTAAAAATAAAGGACTTTAATGATACAACCATAAAATATCGTAAATTTAAAGTGACAGAAGAGAAGTTGTTTAAAGAATATCTTGACAGGGAATTGCTTTCAAAAGAAGTAATGCCTAAAATGTCAGATTTACTTAAAAAGAAAATTAATGAGAGTATTTTTGAGATATTTAACAATGCAGTAATTCATGGAAATTGTCAGAATATATTTACATCTGGACAATATTATCCTAATAAAAACAGATTAGATTTTACTATCGTTAATCTTGGAAAAACAATAAAAGAAAATGTAAATGAATATCTAAACAAAACTTTATCTGGAATGGATACTATAAAGTGGGCTGTGGTTGAAGGAAATACTACCAAAAGAGGACCTATACCGGGTGGGTTGGGATTGAGTTTAATTCGGGAATTTATTTCAAAAAATAATGGAAAAATTCAAATAGTTTCTGCAGATGGTTACTTGGAACAGATAAATGATATAGAAAAAAGTGAAAGTTTCCCCAAAGTATTTAAAGGTACAATTGTTAATCTGGAATTTAATACTGCTGATACAAGTAATTATTGCCTTGTATTAGAGATAGATAAAGAAAATATTTTTTAGAAAAGGAGATTAAGTTATGAAAGAAATTAAAATTAATATTTTTGAACAGATTGGAAGCGATGCTGCCGTGTCATCAGAAGACGGCAATTTACTACATAGTAGAATTGTGAAGGGATTAGAAGAAAAAGATGTGAAAATAATACTTGATTTTAATAATATAAATCTTATTACATCTACATTTCTAAATGCAGCTATTGGACAATTATATGGTAAATATGACAGCTCTTTTTTAAAAAATCGGCTTAAGATTGATAATCTTGCGCAAGAAGATATAGAACTCTTAAAGAAAGTAGTTGAAAGGGCAAAAGAATATTTTAAGAATAGAAAGAAGATGGAGAGTATTATAAAGGAGACACTAGGCGATGAATGATGTAATAGATATAAACAGTTACACGCCTGTTGAAAAAGATAAATTTTTCTTTGATGCAAATATTTGGCTATATTTGTATTGCCCAATTGGAAATTATAATCAGAAAATAACAAGAAAATATGACAGTTTTCTTAAAAAAGCAATTTGTTCTAAATCTTCTATTTTTGTATCTGCGTTGATACTTTCTGAAATATTTAACAGATGGACAAGGCTGGAATTTAATATATTAAAGCAATTATATCCATCCCAATATAGTGATTTTAAAAAAGATTTTAAAAATACTCAAAAATACAGAGAAACAGTTTCTACTGTAAAAAATGTGATCAAATCAAATATTATAAAAATTTCGAATAGAATTGATGATAAATTCAGTAGTATATCATTAGATAATCTTTTTGAAAATATTGAAAATTATGATTTTAATGATAATTATTTTCTGATAATTGCAAATTTAGAGGGTTTTAAAATTGTAACTCATGATTCTGATTTTGTTTCACAAAAAATATCAGTTCCGATTTTAACAGCCAATAAAAAAGCGTTGAGAAGGATATAATATTTTATGCCTAATATAGATAAATTGATTATCAACTCTCCTTATGAAGAGCCAAAAGAGCATTGGTCATACGACCGCGCTACCCGAACTTTCAATAAAGTAGAAGGTAGGAGACCAGCAGGATATGTTATGGCAACTCCAGGCTCGCAGTCATTTGATGACCCTGGTATCTTTGTTGAGATTCCTCTGGTAAATGATATCAGGAAGCGAGTTAAAAAGTGGCGTGAAAATGATTATCCTGGAGTTACTGGTATTACAAAACGCCTCCTTGAACATTGGTATAACCCTCAAGAACGACAATACCGCAAATTCTTTTTCTGTCAACTTGAAGCTATTGAGACACTGATCTGGTTAATTGAGGCACCAGAGTCCGAAAAAGTAGGCATTAAAATTCCTTCAGATGGCGGAGAATTCCAGAGAATCTGTTCAAAGATGGCTACTGGTTCAGGCAAGACAATTGTTATGGCAATGCTTATTGCCTGGCAGGTTTTAAACAAAGTTACTTATCCTAAAGATACAAGGTTCTCAAAAAACATTCTTGTTATTGCCCCTGGGCTTACGGTTAAAAGTAGATTGCAAGTGTTAATACCGGATTCACCAGGCAATTACTATGACGAGTTTAATATTATTCCTATTGGACTCACAGAAACTTTAAGACAGGGGAAGATTGTTATTCATAACTGGCATGTTTTGAACTGGGATACTGAGGAAAAGTTAAGTAGGAAGAAATCAGTTGATAAACGAGGAGTAAAAAGTGACGAGGCATATGTCCGTGAAGTACTTGGAGATATGGCGAATAGTCAAAATATTGTTGTTATAAACGATGAAGCGCATCATGCCTGGCGGGTAAATATAGCAGCTGAAGGGAAATATGTCCGGCAACGTGATTTAAAAGATAGTGCTGAGGAAGCTACAATTTGGGTTGGCGGACTTGACCGTATTCACAAGGTGCGTGGGATTTTAAAGTGTTTTGATTTTTCTGCCACTCCATTTGCTCCTTCAGGAAAAAGAACCGAAGAAGAATCTCTTTTTGGCTGGATAGTAAGCGATTTCGGGTTAAATGATGCAATTGAATCAGGACTTGTAAAAACACCGCGGGTTGTTATTCGTGATGATGCCCGTGTAAATGCTAAAGATTATAAATCGCGGCTGTATCATATTTATATGGACGATGAGGTTAGGGATGATATTAATCGCAAGGCAGCCCCTTCTGAACCTCTTCCCGATTTGATAAAAAACGCTTATTATCTTTTAGGCAAGGATTGGCTCGTTACAAAGGAAAAATGGGATGAGGTAAAAAAAGAAGTGCCGCCGGTTATGATAACCATAGCAAACAGAACAGAAACAGCAGCACGGATTAAATTTGCTTTTGACCATAACGAAATACTTATTCCAGAATTGTGTGATTCAGAAAGAATACTTCAAATTGATTCTAAGGTTTTAGAGGAAGCCGAATCGCAAGTAGAGGAATTAGAAATAGAGACCTCAGAGTCAGAAGATGAAAATAATGATAATGGGACAAAAAAGTTAAATAAACAAGAGCAGGCAGAACTTTTACGCAAAATGGTTGATACGGTTGGACAAAAAGGGCAACCCGGAGAAAAAATACAGAATGTGATATCTGTAGGTATGTTGTCTGAAGGTTGGGATGCAAAAACTGTTACACATATTATGGGTTTGCGTGCATTTACAAGCCAGCTTCTTTGTGAACAAGTTGTCGGACGTGGATTAAGAAGGACATCATACGAAGTAGGTTCTGACGGATTATTTGAACCGGAATATGTCAATATTTTTGGAGTGCCTTTCACTTTTCTGCCACATGAAGGCGGAGATGACAATCCTCCTCCGCCACCAAAACCAAAGACACAAATTGAGCCAGTAAAAGAAAAAGAGCGATTCGCAATATCATGGCCGAATGTTATTCGTATAGATCATGTTTACCGGTCATTTTTAAGTATTGATTTTGATAAGATTGCGCCAATAGAACTTGACCCGTATGAAAGTATTACTTCTGCTGAAATGGCGGCAATTTTAGAAGGTAAACCTAACCGTGCTGGAGAATTATCCGAGATTGACCTTAAAGAAATAGCCAAAAAATATCGTATGCAGACAATTATTTTTGAGACAGCCAAAAGAATCTATAATAACGAAAAAGAAAGATGGCAAGGAATTAAAGAACATCTGTTTGGACAATTGGTGGGAATAGTATCTCAATTTATAGAAAGGGATAAAATTGTAATAAAGAACGATTTATTCGGAAATGAGGAATTACGCAAGGTTGTTCTTATTCTTTTAAACATGAATAAGATTATTCACTATGTCTGGCAGGCAATAAAACTTGAAAATACCACAGAAATTAAACCTATTTTTGATACAATTAAACCGATACGTTCAACTGGGGATATGAGAACGTGGTATACAAGCAAACCCTGTGAATATACGGATAAGTCACACATTAACTTCTGTGTTTATGACAGCACCTGGGAGGATACCGAATCATATATTCTTGATAAAAGTAAAGATGTCTACGCCTGGGTTAAAAATGACCACTTAGGATTTGAGATTATGTATAACTACCAAGGTGTGTTCAGAAAATACTTGCCAGATTTTATTGTAAAATTGAACAATGGCATTAATTTGATTTTGGAAATAAAGGGAAAGGACGATGACCAAAATAAAGTTAAACGTGACTTTCTTGATGAATGGGTAAGAGCGATGAATGCTCACGGCGGTTTTGGCAGATGGGCATGGGCAGTATCCAGGCATCCAAGCGATTTAGAAGGAATATTGGGAAAAATAAATAATGGTGAATAGCGAGACACTATGGGTACTTTAAGTTAAAAATACGGGGTGTTAATATTAAAAATCTTTGCCAACTTTTTAAAGCAAATTAAAGGCCTGATTTAAAAATATGTAATATTTTTCGAGGAATTTATGTAATGCACCCCATTAGTCAAGGCAAATTTAAGTTAGAGATAAGGTCTTTGCCAGCGTAGGAATCAAAGAACTGTTTTGGAGTTTTGTTGCCGAGAAATTGGTTAGGAAAATCCGAATTGTAATCATTAATCCATTTGTGAAAAGCGACCTGAAAATCAAGCGGATTTAAAATAAGGCTTGGTTTAGTATTTATTTTAACTTAAAAGCTTCTGTTTGTTAATATGGCGAAGCATAAATTTAGAAAAAATTTATATTAATAACCATTAAAATATAGAAAGGAGAGTGATTTTATATGGCACAATTATATACTAAAAAATTTAATAATTGCGAATTGTTATGCTACAGCGAAAGAGGAGTAATGTCGTATTTTATGACTAATTGGATTTTAAAATTAGAAAATTTTAATAATTTACTAAAAAATATTGAGGATGGTAAGGGTGGATGTCCATTTGAAGATGTAAAAATTGAAAAATATTATCCTGTTAGCGAAATTGTTTTAGGGAATGAGAAAGGTTTTGGAAGTCCTGATGGTATTTTAATTTTAAAGGAATCAAATTCAAAAATAATTATTTTTATTGAAGCGAAATTTAATGCTACTTATGATGAAAGTTGTAAAAAAGATAAAGGCAATTCCAAGATTTGTATGCAATTTAGGTTAAAACAAAATTTTATTAATGCTATTAAAGGATTGAAAGATAAAGAAATAGATAGAATAGAAAAAAATGGAAAAGCATTGCAATTAAAAGAAGAAGGTATTGATGTATTTTGTAGACAATATATTATAGATAACGAAAGAGAAGTTAAAGAGTTTTTTTTGGCAATTACTAAAGATGAAAATAACCCATTTAAAGGAAAAAATGATATACCAAAAAATTATTGTTGGATAAGCAAAGATAAATTATTGAAACTTTTAGAATTATCAATTGAAAATTAAAATTAAGGAGGTTTTAATATGGAGAAAATAAAATTAACTGGGACCATTAATGATTTATTAAATTTTTATAAAACAGAGAGAAATATATATGGAAAATGCCCTAATTGTGGAGAACCTTTTCGCCTTTCGGATGTGAAATTGACTTATGGTATAAAACCACCAAAAGATATTTTAACAAAATACAATAAATCTTTAGATAAGATAGAAGAATTAGAGGATGAAGTCCAACAACTTAGCGAGGAAATAGCAGAAGAAGCTGAAAAGATAAGAGAAGAGTATGAATTGAAAATGAATTCTTTACGCGAATCGTATGAAAATAAGATAGAAATGATTCAGGAAAAATATGAAGATAAAATTCAATTAAAAGATGAAAATTGGCAAGAAAAATTTGAAAATAAAATACAATCTGCTTTGCGAGAAAGAATAAAAGAAATTAGAAATGATGCAATAAAAAGGTCGTTGAGTGGCAGAATAGGGAATATGCTTGAAAAAATTGCACCGTTTATTAAAGGATTCGGTCATAATCCTATGGATGTTAGAGGCCTGTTTGAACCAATTGATTTTATAGTATTTGACGGACTTGTTTCAGAAAAAGTTACTGATATTTTTTTTATTGAATTTAAAACTTCTAAAAGTAAATTAAATACTACACAAAAATCTATAAAAGATACAATTGATAAAAAAAGGGTATTTTTTAAAGAATATAGAATAAATAGTGAAACACTTATAGAGATGAGAAAGAAAAAAGTTAATTATATTGAAAAAATTTAAAATATATATTTATTAAATGTTAAATTTTTAAAGTGAAAATATAAATTTAGAAAATTATATAAAAATTATTTTTAATTTTGTTAGGAGTATATAATATTATGTTAAGACCTGATAAAAATATTCAAAGAGTTATGATATCTACTCCAAGTCATTTTGTGGGTGAATTTGAAAATAAAAAAATATTAATAACTCTTGCAATTCCGCAATTCAATAATATAATTGAATCATGGACTATTAGAAAAACATATATAATTGCATCATTTATTGGGGATTCAGAAAATAATAAAAGAGGAATAAATAATCTGGATTTAGGAGAATTTTTAAGTGTTCTTTTTTCGGTATTATATGGTAAAAGATTTGATAATCATGGTGTAATTGAACAAAATGGTAGATTTTATTTGCCATCAATAATTGGATTAAAATCTTGTAAATTTACAGAGTGTTATTTTAATAATGATAAGCCTAGAAAAAATTTAAATGTTAATTTACATTTGGAAAATATAAAGATTATTGAAAAATTAATCAATTTAGAATTTGAAGATGATAAAAAACTTGATTTATTTTTTGCTTCCGCAAAATTATATCTTGAATCTTTAAGATTGATAGATTACGACTCTGAGAATGCATTCATAAATTTAATAATGGCAGGTGAGATTTTAAGTGGCTCTTTCAGGGAAGATTTTTCTGAAGATAAGTTATATGACGAGATTATAAGAAAACAATTTGAGAAAATTAGGTCTAATTTAATTGATGGAGAAGAAATTATAAAAGTATTAAAAAATAGATTATATCAAGTTAAAAGAATTTTTACTTTTGGGTTGTTAAAGTTATTAAATGAAAAATTTTTTGAAGGTTATGAAGTAGACCCAAATCTAATTTTTATGGCATTAAAAAAGGATAATATAATGAAGGAAATTATGTCTGCTTATGATTTAAGAAGTTATTATATTCATAAAGGGGTTAAATTTGGAAAATATATTGAACCTATGCATCCTAAAAGTGAAATAGGATTAAATTGGAGTAATATAGAAGATGAAGAACTTACCAAATTATTAAAAAATAGTCCTTCATTTTTAGGAATGGAAAGGATAATTAGGTTTTGTTTATTAAGATTTTTAGCATTAAACAGATATATTGAACACCAGGATTTAAATGGACAAGGATTAATTTAGGATAAAAGATAATAAATAAACAATTCTAAATTAGAAAAAGGAGGTGTATTATGAAATGCAGTATATTGTTTCCTGGGAAAAAATTTTATTCTATTATTAAAGATAATTTAAAAAAAGCAACAGAAATTTACATTTTAATGGCTTTAATAAATAAAAAAGGAATTGATGTTATTTATGAAGATTTAAAAAAGGTAAAAGAAAAAAAAGGAAGAAAAATATATTTTATTTTTGGGATAAATATACATAATGCTTCTTTACCAGATGCTATTCAAAAGTTATTTGAATTGCATGATGGCAATAATTTTAATTTATTATTATATAATGGGGATAAATTTTTTCATCCAAAAATGTTTCTTTTTAAATATAAAAATACCGGAACTTTAATTTTGGGTTCCTCAAATCTTACTCAGGAAGGTTTAACTTCCAACGTAGAAGTAAATTGTATTATAAATGATAAGTTGCAGAAATTTTCTAATGATGGTCTTTTGCGGTTTATTGATGAAATCAAAGAAGATTCTGATGTAATTACTAAAAGATGGATAGATGATTATCGTGAAAATTATGAAAAAGATAAAAATCTTGAATCAAATTTTTTTAATAAAAAAAGTCGGGCTATAAAAAAAATGATGAAGAAATTAACAATAGATTCAAAAAAGAGGGAAAATTTAATAAAGGCGCTAAAAGCTTTTAAAGGAACTGAAGATTATAAAGAAAGAAAACAAGAATTGCCAGATAAAATAGATGAATGTAAGGAAGCAATAGGTAAAGCTAATAATCCCAAAGTTAAAGTTGAAAATTGGAAAAATAAAGAATTGGGAATGTTTTCAGGAATTGATGAAAGAATTTTTTATAAAACAATTCCTCAAACTAAGGCAAAACAAAATAAACTTAATAAATTACTTAAAATTTTATTGAATGAAAAAGAAAGTATTGAAAAACGACTTTATAAAGTATTAAATGGTGGTAAATATCATATGGAAGGTGCTGGTATTTCTTTATTATCTGATATTCTTTTGAAATATTATCCAGAAAAATATCCATTATTTAATAAACCTGTGATAGAAACTTTGAAAAAATATGGTATACATAGTTTTTCTGGTGATGATGTTAAGAAGTATTTAGATCTAATGGATATTTATGCAGAATTAAGGGAAAAAGCTAAATATCCCAAGAAAGCAGGGTATGCTTTAATTGATAGGTTTATGTGGGAAGAAGGGCGTAAAATATTATCAGAAAAGTCGAAAAAATAGAAACTAAAGATTTTTAGTATTTTAAAATAATTGTATAAATTAAATTAGAGGTTTAATAAGATGAATAGTAAAAGAAAAGGGATTAGTAATTTAAATTCAAATGTGTTTTATTGCTTATCTAAATACCCACCAAATGCAAAACGAGATCCTGAAGAAAACTTTTTTACAGAAGCTTTGGCATTTGTGCTTAAAAATGATAAAGAATTTTATTCTAATTTTTTAGAAGAATTTTTAGCAAGAGATTTCGAAGAAGAGTTAAGAATAGGGGCAGCCCCCAAATTTAACATATATGAGTCATATTACGGAAGTGGTATGAGTATATATACAACATAAAAGTATAATATAAATATAAATTATTTAGGAGGTGCTAATATGATTTATAGGTGTCCGCTTTGTAAACAGGAAGTAAGTAAACAACTTTACGAAAAGATAACAGGAATTTGGGAGGCAAAAGATAAACTTTTAAGACAATTAAAGGAAAAAGAGGAAAAATTAAAAAAAAGTTTTGAAAAACAAAAGAAAACAATTACTTATAATGCACAAAAAAAATATAATTTATTACTAAAAAAATTAGAAGAAGAACGAAAAATAATAGAAGATAAATATACTAATAAATTAACTAAAGTAGTTGAAAGAATAAAGAAAAATGAAAAACATAAATTTGAACAATTAAAAAATGAATTAAGAAAAAAGTTTCAGTTTGACTTAAAAAATAAAGTAAAAAATAAAAGAGAGGAGTTAAAAAGAAAAGAAGAATTAATGAAAAATAGATATTTACAATTAAATAAGCAATTTATCTCCATGCAGAAAAGAAATAAAGAAGAAATAGAAAAAAAAGATAAAAAAATTCAATCTTTACAAGAACAGCTTAATAAAGGACAAACACCACAAGTATTAGGTTTACTAGAAGAGGCAAGGTTTGTAAAAGAGTTAAAAGATGCTTACCCTAATGATAAAATTGTACATCATGGGAAAAAGGGAGATATTTCTCATTTTATAATTGACAAAGGAAAAGAAGTGGGGTTGATTGTATATGAACTTAAAAAAGTGACATCTGGTTTTAAGAAAGATCATCTTAAACAGACTTATGATGCCAAACAACAAAGAAAAGCAGATTATGGAATTTTAGTTACTAATGCTAAACCACCGAGAGGTGAAACCTTCGGATTTTTTGTTAAGAATGATATTATTATCATACATCCGGCTGGTGTTTTGGCTTTAATTGATATATTAAGATCACATGTAATAACAATTTCACGGTTAAAATTAAGTAAAGAGAAAAGAAATAAACTGATTGCAAATGTATTAGATTATATTCAAAGTCGGGAATTTAAAAATAATATTATAGGAATTATTGAAGATACTATACAAGTTTATGAATTATTAAAAGACGAAATTAAATCTCATATGAAAAATTGGAAATCGCGTTTTGAAAAATACTCCGAAATTAATAAAAAAGCTGAAAGTATAAAAGATAAGGCAATAGAATTATTATTAGAAAATAAGGAACGTAAATTATTACCCGAAAAAATTAAATTTTTAAAACCTATTGAATTGCCAAATAAGATAGAATAAATAAAAATTAAGATAAAGATAGAATAAAAAAAATGTTTGCTAAGTAATATAGTAAATTATATAATTATATTTGATAATAATTTTTAAGGAGAATTATAATGTTAAAAGAATTAGAAAAAAATATTTTTGGGCATTTTAAAAATGATATATCTTTTTATGATTTGATTGAAAAATCAAGCGATAATGAAATAAAATTAAATGATATAAAAATATTAGAAAAAGACCTTGTTGCAACATTCATAAAAGCATTAATTTATTCCGAAAGTATTAGGGAAATTTTTTATAAAATTTTACAGGACAAAAATAAGAAAATAAAAGAAATAATAAATAAAAATATATTTAAAAATAATTTAATAAATCCAATTAATATTTCTTTGCAAGAAGACATAACTCACATTGGAAATAAATTAAATAAAGACGTAACAAGGTTATTAGTGTTAATAAAATCTAAATATAATGATAAAATAATTGTTGAAAAACAGAAAAATAAAGAAGAAAGAGCAATAATAGATATATTAATAACTAATAGCAATTTAATTTTAGGAATAGAAGCTAAATTGGGAGCAAGTAAAGATAATAATCAAATTAAAAAATATAAAGAATGTTTAGAGATAGAAGAGGATAATTATATTGAAATTTATTGGGAAGATATTTATAACAAGTTAAAAGAAATAACTAAAAATAAAGAAATAACTAAAAATAAAAAAATAACTAAAAATAAAATAGAAAATTTTATTATTAATCAATTTAAAGAATATATGGAGGTGATTGGTATGACTGATTTCGAAGGAATCCCATTTGTTTTAAATGCTAATGGTGAATTTCAAAGCAAATTCAATTACAGTGAAGCAAGAAAAATTTTAAAAAAAATAGAAATTAAATTGAGAAATGATTATAAGGATATAAAAACTAAATATCAAAAGAATGTCCCTATTTTATGGTGCAGATTGGATAAAATAGATCCAGCAGGACGACCTCATATTTCAATTTGTTTAAATGAGTTGAATAATTTCACAATTGATTTATATATTCATATTAAGCCATCAAAAGTTAATATTAAAGATAAAAATATTAAGCAAATTTTTGAAATTGTTTTTAAAAAAATAAAAAATAATGAAGATAATACTTGGTTTTTTAATATGTTAAATTTTAAAAATTATTCAGGAAATTTAGGAGGGAAAAGTTATTCTGTTTTTAATTTGTCATTAAATTTAAATGAAAAGTACGATGAAAAAGTATTAGATCAATTGAATGAATTATTTAAAGAAATAAATATAAAAGCAATAACTATTGCAAGAAAATTTTATTATGATAATCCATATTATAATAATAACATTCATTATAGGAATGTAAACTTGTTGAGAAATATGGCTTCTGAAGAATTTTATGAAACTATAAAAGAAACAATTGGAATTTTATGGAAAATACTTAGTAAATTAGAAAAGAAAAATAAAAAAAGAAAAATAAAAAAGTAGTGAGGGTATAAGATGAGTCAACATGATAAAGGAAGTAGTAAGCAAATAAAAGATTTAGTAAAAGATAAAAATTTTGTAGAAAGATTTAATAAAATAATAAATTTATGTTGTGTCAAAATTACAAATAAAGATAAATGGTATCCTAATGGAAAAGATGAAAAAGAAAAGCGATTGGAAAGTTTAGATGATGAAATATTATGTCCGCATATAAAAAAAGAAATAAAAAGGTGGTGGATACCAGGGAGAGGGAACACCCCTAATTGGGATCTTATAAGCACTGCCACAATTAATGGGAAAAAAGGTTTTATTTTGGTTGAAGCTAAATCTCATGAAGAAGAATTAAAAAATAATTCTCTAAGGAGTTCAAATAAAGAAAACATAGAAAATATAAAAAGAGCAATTAATAAGGCTTTTACTAAGTTAGAAATAAAAATAGATGAAGAAAATTTAATTAAAGATAAATATCAATTATTAAATAGAATTGCTTTTGCATGGAAACTTACTACCTATGGTTTTCCTGTGATATTAATGTATCTTGGGTTTATAAATGATGAATCTTTTAAAAAAGCAAAAATTTTTAAAAATGTTGATGATTGGGAGTATTTTATTAAAAATAAAAATAAAAGGGTATTAGAATTATTAGATAGGAAAGTAAAATGTTGTAATGGTGATTTATATTTTATAATTAGAAGTTTTGATTGTAAAGAAATAAATAGTTAATAGAGGTTTTGATATGGGAAAAAGTAGTTCAAAAATAAAAAATTTTTTGGTGTCAGAATATCTTGAATTTATGTCAGATGAAGTATTTAATAAATTCGGTTCAATTATTAGGAATTATATAAAAGATAAGCCTGGAATTTATGCTCTGTATAAAGATAATAAATTAGTTTATGTTGGATTAGCATCTGATATGTTAAATCGTCTTAAAACACACAGAATAGACAGGCATTCGGAAAAGTGGGATAGATTTAGTATTTATTTGACCACAGATAGTGAACATTTAAGAGAATTAGAAGCATTACTTTTAAGAGTTGCAATGCCAAAAAGTAATTTTCAGACAAGCAAATTTACAAATGCTGAAAATTTGGAAAAGAAATTAAAAGCAGATATAAAAGAATATCAGCAAAAAGAAAGGGAATATTTATTTAAAGGAAATATAATAGATGAGGAAGAACTTGCTGATGAGGTAACTACTGGCGGTAGAACTCCAATATTAAAGAAATATTTAAAAAAATTTAGAAATGGTTTGAAAATAAGAATGGAATATAAAAAGCAAATTTATACAGCAAGAGTCCAGAAAAATGGGAAAATACATTTAAAAGGTAAGGTTTTTACATCACCTTCTTTGGCAGCTGCAGAAATTTCAGGGCACGCAATGGATTGATGGCATTGGTGGAAATATGAAAAAACCCCAGGCCATTGGGTTAAATTAGATGAACTGAGAAAATAATATAAATTTTGAAATAAGATTCCGATGATGTTAAGAATGGGGTCAGACCCCAAATTTAACAATATCCGCTAGCCACTTTTCTCATACCGCCATCACTATCATCTTAAACAATAAAAAGGGTTAAAAAAATGATGTTAGTGTCAGAACCTGCTTTGAGCATAGGCAAAAGAAAAAAATTCAAATTTCAGGTTTGACCCCAAAATTGAAATATCTTCTTTCAACATCCTCTCACAAATAAATTATATCCCCGCATTTCACGATGATGTTAATAATGGGATCTTACTGTTATGCGATAATATTTAGGTAACTTTTTTTTGTATAATATATTTTAAAAAACTAGTATTCAAAAAATGCCTTAGAGATTTTATTTATAATTACTATCAAATTAGCGCAGCATGGTGGAATTAATTATATGACGCCGTTTGAGAAGTTAGAAAAAGTAACCGAATTATTGACATAGAAAAGTAAAACCGCATTTATAATATTCTTTATAAAAATAAAATTAAAAACGCCTTTTTTAATAATTTAATAATATAGTAATAAAATAACTTCTAATAGCAAATTGTTTTTAATTATTTTTAATTCCAAGTTATACCAAAATCAAATTTTATATCATCAAAATAGGCAACACGATTATCATTTCCCCCTTCTAAATGAAGAAAAAATAATTTTGGTCCATTTGAATTTATAAGACTATTTGTACTAAAATCAACTACTGCTATTCCATCAAATTCAAATTTTACTTGACCTAAATTATTGACTCTTAAATAAATTGTTTTCCATCCAGAACTGCCCATTGCTTGAGAAAAAGTAACGGTTGAATTGCCTGAATGCCAATTAACTATATTTGTATTTCCCGGATATATTCTACATCCAAATCTATTTGTTGAGGTAGCAATATCTGTTCCCCCATTATTATCTGATAAACCGAAACCAATATATCTACTAGATTGTTGATTTGGATCCCAATAAAAATTAAACTTTATTGTAATATCTTTTCTTCCTGTCGTTCCATTTAATCCATCGAGTTTAAGTTGTAATTGCTTTTCATTTGCATTATTATCCGCTTTTAATCCTATTGATTTTAACCCACTTGCATAATAATCTATTGAATATATTGCCCCCGATGAAAATGTACCTCCAGAATATTCAATCCAATAATTAGGATATTGATTTGTTGGTGATATCCCAGTTTCAGCATCATCTTGAAATAAAGGAGTTGGAGTTAATGTGGATGTAAAAGTTGTTGTTGAGGTGGATGTCATTGTTGGAGTATTAATTGGTGTACTAGTCCACGCTTGTGCTGTTGCAGTTTTTTCTGCATCTGTTAATGTATTTGTAAATGTAGCAGTTATTACTACTGCTGGTTGAGTTGATTCATCTTTCTTACCACAACTAAAAATAATTATTATATTTAAAATAATAAAAATAAAAAAAATTGCAAAAATTTTTTTCATTAGATAACCTCTTTTCAAAAATTATTTTCAAACCTTAAATTTCTTTGTTAACTCTTTTCTTTATTTAATAATTTTAACACAACTAAATTTTTTTTCAAGTATTTTGTATCGCTGGTGATGCGTAACATCGAAAGTGGACATTCCGGAACACAAAAGTGGACATACTATAAAAAGATATTTTATTGTGTTTTTTTTTATTGGGATTTTAATTAACGAAACCCATCAATATGATATTGAAATATTTTTTGTTTTTTTCTAAGAACAATAATTTTTTTATTTGGAACTAAAGCAACTGTTATATCTTTGCCAGCAAAT
>Ga0207433_10006715_pt1 | contig 19707 bp, 15 predicted proteins | sample YelNatPaOPGAMG01_FD_187559 | JGI IMG/M metagenome (GOLD analysis project Ga0207433, IMG submission 187559) | Hot spring thermophilic microbial communities from Obsidian Pool, Yellowstone National Park, USA - OP-RAMG-01 (SPAdes) (version 3) | ecosystem: Environmental > Aquatic > Thermal springs... | reverse complement strand
CCCCCCTTGTGGGGGAGGGAGTTGTATTTGTTCCCTCCCCCCTTGTGGGGGAGGGTTAGGGTGGGGGGTTAGAACTCCTTGTCTGCATTGTACTTCCCCCCCCCCACCCCAGCCCTACCCCACAAGGGGGGAGGGAGTTTTGTCCGTTAGCTCTTAGGAGGCGAGCGTGTTAGGCCCGGTTCCGTTGGGGAGCGTCTACTTCCGTCGTCCTAGCGTGAGGTCCACTTCGGTTTCTTGTAGGAATTGCGCCGCCTGTTCCGGAGGCACGGGATTGATGTAAAAACCCGTACCCCACTCGAAGCCGGCCACGCGCGTCAGACGCGGGATAATCTCCATGTGCCAGTGATAATGGGGCAATAACTGCGTGTCAAACGGCGACGTGTGAATAATGTAATTGTATGCTGGTTTGTCCAGGGCTGCTTCGATTTTCAACAGGATCGTTTTCAATACCGTACCCAGTTCATCCACTTCATTTTTCTGAATGTTCTCGTAGTGGCTGTTGTGTGTTTTGGGCAAGATCCACGTCTCGAAAGGGAAGCGGGCGGCGTAGGGGCAGAAAGCGACGAAATTGGGCGTGTCCAGTACAATGCGCTTCTCTGACTGCAATTCTTGATGGATCATGTCGCAGTAAATGCAGCGGCCACGATAATTGAAAAACTCTAGTGCGCCGGACATCTCCTCCCAGACGTTGATAGGGACAATGGGCGTGACGATCAACTGCGAATGCGAATGTTCCAGCGACGCTCCGGCGGCGGCACCCACGTTCTTGAACACCATGCCATAGACCAGGCGCGGATCTTTTTTCAAATCGACGAGCCGATCACGATAGACCCACAGGACCTCGCGGATGTTTTCTTCTGCGAGATTGGACATACTGACTTCGTGAAACGGACATTCAATGATGACTTCGTGAGCGCCGATGCCGTTCATCTTGTCGTAGATGCCTTCGCCGCGCTTGTTCAAATCGCCTTCGATTTGCAGGGCGGGAAATTTGTTGGGCACGACGCGAACGCGCCAGCCTTTCTCGTTAGAGCGCGTATGGCGCTCGCGGTAGGCAAGAATTTCGTGGGGCGTCTTATCTTCGTTGCCTTCGCAGAACGGACAGAAAGTGCCTTCGGGCAGCGGTTCTTCCTTGGGCGCTACCGGGCGCTTGGCGCGTTCGGTGGCGATGATGACCCAGCGCCCGACGATGGGATCCTTACGTAATTCCGGCATTGGCAATCCTCGCAATAAAGCGGCGAAATCCAGGAGCGTTTGATCCATATCAACGCCTCGGAAGACTAACCCCAAAGGGCGCAGAGAACCCAGCGAAAAAGAGAAGAAAGTGCTCAACGCCTTTCAGCATCACGGAATTCAGCAGGTCCTTTGCGTCCTCTGGGGTTGATCTTCTTATACATTCCACATGATTTGCTCGAAGTCACGTGATGGGCGGGTCAGCACGATAGAGCCTTCGCGTGGCGCACGGTCCTGGCTTTGGCCGTCACGCAACAACTCCACAAAAAACTGCAAATGCTCCTCGACGGCCAGACCCAAGGCGTCAAACGGGATTGCCAATTCAGCGATCTGGTCGATGCCCACCGCGATAGCGACGTTCGGCAGCGGCGTGCCGTTGTGGAACAACTCGGCTCGCTGCTCTGCCCGGCCAGGATTGGATACACGCACTTCAAAGCCGGCCGGTTCGACGAAGCCGACGCGCCACACGTCGAAATCCGCCAGCGCGCTTCGGGCGGGGCGAGTGCAGTCGATGCGAATCAACAGCAACGCCAGGTTGAAACCAAAGTACAACTCTTGCAGCGGCCCCTGCGTCGCCATTGCCATCGTACCGCGTTCATTCTGGCAAACATACCGGCCGGCGCTGACCCATTCGAAAAACGTATATCGGCCATCGATTTTGACATCGAGAAACGCGCGGGGCAGGGTGTAATGGACGCGCTGGGCCTTGCGGCTGATGGGCCGGCCCAATTCAGGCGGCGGCGTATCGCCGAGCAAGATGTAGACATTTTGCAAATGCTTGCGGAACAGATAATCAAACAAGGCGTCTTGGGCGCTGGAGTGATCGTCGCCAAACCACCAGAACCAATCGCTACCCTCGGCGATGTATATTTCCTCCCAAGCCCTTTGCAGAGGGGTGAGGGGCGTGCGGCACGGGGCGTGAGAAGAAACGGTTTGTTCTTTTGCCTCTGGTCCTTCGCCCTTTGTCTCTTCTCGTGTGTGGCGCAACAGATACTCGCGTGTGCGGTGCAGGGCGTCCCAGGCGGTGTTGTCCTCTTCGTGGCCGATCCAAATGGCGAAGTTGTGGCTGATCCAGCTGCCGGCGAACAGGTGCGGCAAGGTCTCGCGCGGCGGATAGCGCTCGAGATAGTCCCCGATCTTCATTGGTTTGACGCCCGGCGTTTGTATGCAGCGCTGATAAAAGGCGCGGAGAAAATCGACGCCGCCGCCCGGGTAATGCTCCCAGCAGTTTTCGCCATCGAGAATAACGCCGACCAGTGCCGGCTCGTCACCGGACGCCGCTTGGCCGATCCCGGCCAGACAATTCATAAAATGGTCGGCGGCGGCATGGGGATCACTGCGCTGGTAGTGGAAGCCGATCAGATCACTCAGAGCGTGATCGCGGAAGAGAATGCACAACTCGGCCTCGCCTTCGCGCACTTTGTACGGCCGATAAAGTTTTTCCGGGTTGCGGACATGGCCGCTGCCGTCGCGGCTGACGGCACCGTGCGTCGAGGCGCTGAGGACTTCCTCATCAGTGGCGATCCAGCGGATGCCGTGCTGAGCCAAGAGCGGCAGCATGGCTTGACACACCGAACCCTCCGCCGGCCACATGCCTTTGGGTTTGTGGCCGAAGGTACGTTCGTGTTCTTCAAGGGCGCGGCGGACGTGGACGGCGGCATCTTCCGGATAGCCGCCCGTGTAGCGGGGCAGTTTCACCTCGGGCAGGGCCTCGCGGGCCAGCTTCTTGTCAAAAAGCAGCGGCAAAATGGGGTGATAATACGGCGTCGTCGTTAGCTCGACCTGGCCGCGCTCCGCCAACTCTTTGTGCAGCGGAAGGATGCGCTTGAGGATCTCCAAGTGCTTGGCCAAGAGGGCATCACGCTCCTCCTCGGTGAAATGGCGGCCCTTCTCGCGGAGGGTACGCAAGCAATCGTCTTGCTCGATGGCCAACGGATGCACCCAGGTCAAATTGAACCACACTTGCAGATCGCGCAGATCCCGCGGCTGGAAACGGCGCAGGGCGTCGCGGGCGCTATTGCGCCCCAGAGCACGGCGCTGATACAGCTCGGCATAGCGCGGAAACGGTCGGATCATGTGGTCCGGATTGGCCATGAAAAAATGATCCAGGAGAAACAGACAATCTTCTTCCGACAGACCGTCGGCAGGAATGCGAGACACATCCAGGAAGCGATCGCTGGCCCCTTGCTCGGTGTAGGCGCGGAGTTGGAGCACGAGACTGGGCACGAGATTGATGGTGCAGTGCATCTCCGGAAATTCCCACAGGTGCAAGGCCATGCCGTAGTAATCTTTGACGCCGTGCAGCCGCACCCACGGCATCGGATTTTCGCCGCTGAGGTCGTCGGGATAATACGGCTGATGTTGGTGCCACAAGATTGTCAGTGCGATGTCCGCCATGGTCTGCCGTCCGCTGTCCACTGTCCGCTATCCGTCCTGGGCTGTATGGATAACGAGGGGTGCATCTCCGCCCTCCCTCATAGTACAGCGCTGGGGGAAGAGCGGATAGCGGAGGCATCTAGCGTGTCCCACGATTTGCTCGACAAGCGCGAAGTACGCATCCGCACGATGTTCGGCAACATCGCGCACTGCTACGATCTGCTTAATCACTTGCTTAGTCTGCACATCGACCGCTACTGGCGTTGGCGAACAACGCAGTTGGCGCCGCCGCATATTCCTGCTGTCGGCGTAGCGGCCCCCATTCTCGATGTTTGCACCGGCACCGGCGATCTCGCGCTCGCTTATGACCGGGCGGCGAAGCGGCGGGTGCCGATCGTCGGCGCCGATTTCTGTTTGCCGATGCTGCTTCCGGCCTGTGCCAAGACCCGGCGCCGCTGCGCCGCCGCTCGTATCTGCTACGTCGAAGCCGACGCCCAACGCTTGCCCTTCCCCGACGATACCTTTCAGCTGACGACCGTGGCGTTCGGACTCCGCAACGTCACCGATACGGATCGCGGCTTGGCCGAGATGGTGCGCGTGACGCAGCCGGGCGGCCGCGTGGCCATCCTGGAATTCTCCAAGCCCCATCACTGGCTGTTCGGTCGGCTGTATCGCTTTTATTTTCGTTACCTGCTGCCTTGCATCGGCCAGATCGTCTCACGCAGCCGCGACAACGCTTACAAGTATCTCCCCGCCAGCGTCCTGGAGTTTCCGGAAGGGGAAGCGTTGGCGGCGAAGCTGCGCAGCCACGGATTGACACAGGTGCATTGGCATCCCCTGACGTTCGGAATCGCCACGCTGTATATTGGAACGAAAACAGCCGAAATCGCCACGCCTTCTATACAAAGCTCACCAGGGAGAACGGGCCCACTCTGAACCAGAAACGAAGGCGCCAAGGAGGGCGCTTCAGGAACGGTCGGTCAAATCCAGTTCCACGCGCATCACTTGATTGTCGACAAGCACCGGCGGCGCAAAGCCGAGCGAGTGCAGCAAATGCAACATCGGCGTATTCTCAGCCAATACTTGGCCGACAAGGCGGCGCACGCCGCGCTCGCGCGCGATGGCAATGAGACGCTGCATCAAATGACGCCCCAATCCCTGCCGCTGATAGGCGTCGCTGACCACTAAGGCAAACTCGGCTACGCCGGTCTCCGGTTGGAGATAATAGCGCGCCACGCCTAACAAACGCGGCCCGTCACGCTCTTGCAGCACCGCCGCCAACGCCATCTCCCGGTCGTAGTCCAAATGGCATAGACGGATTAGACTGTCGCGCGAGAGCGTCTTGACCATGCTGAAAAAACGCATGCGGATCGTGTGTTCGGAATGGCTGGCGTGCAGGGCAATGATGAGTGCCTCATCCTCGGGTCGGATCGGTCGAATCAGCACTTCACGGCCGTCCCGCAGGCGGAACGGCGCGATGTATTGGTTGGGATAAGGAGGAATGGCCAGGCGGGGACATTGTTCTGGCGGCCGATCGGCGGGACACAGAAGCAGCCGCGCATCAAGGACCACGACGCGCTCGGGCGTGGCCAGCACCGGATTGAGATCGACCTCCTGGATTTCCGGAAAGTCGACAAGCAATTGACTGAAACGGGCCAGCAACGTCTCCAAGGCGTCGAGAGGGACCGCCTTCTGGCCGCGCACCCCCTGAAGGGCCTCGTAAATCTTGGTGCGTTCCATCAAACGCCGGGCCAAGGTCCGGTTGAGCGGCGGCAGTCCAAGGGCGCGGTCCTTGAAGACCTCGACGAGAACGCCGCCCCAGCCGAACAAGATCACTGGGCCAAACTGGCGATCCACAGAGCTGCCGATAATCAACTCGTAGCCGCGCTCCTGGATCATGGCCTGGACGGAGACGCCCTCGAAAGTATCCTGCTTGCCAAGCTGTCTGACATTGCTTTCTATGACGGCATAAGCAGCGCGAACGGCTGGTTCGTCGGCGAGGTTGAGTTGGACGCCGCCGACGTCGCTCTTGTGGGTCAGGGTGGAAGACAACACTTTGAGAACAACCGGATAACCGATCTTTTTGGCCGCAGCGACCGCCTCTTCCACGGTACGGCAGGCGACCGTGGGCACGACGGGCGCCCCGTAGGCGGCCAGCACTTGCTTCGCCTCGACTTCGGTAAGCAAAGTACGGCCGGCAGCGCGGGCTTGGGCGAAGATTTGTTGGACGCGCTGTGTATCCGGCGTAACGTCCTCCGGCAAGGCCGCGGGCGTTTCGTAGAGCAATTCCTGGTTGCGGCGATACTGGACCATGTGCAAAAAGGCGCGGATGGCCGACTCTGGCGCCTCAAAGGTCGGAATGCCGGCGGTATTGAGCAGGTCGATGCCCTCGCGCACCGAGGCGCCTCCCATCCAACAGGCCAATACCGGCTTGTCCGCTAGGTGCGCAAACGATTGGAGTTGACGGGCTGTCGCCGTGGGATCGGTCATGGCTTGTGGCGTCAGCAGCACAAGGATGCCTTGTACGGTGACATCTTTGGCGCAAACCTCGACGGCCAGCCGGTAACGTTCCGGCGTGGCGTCGCCGAGGAGGTCGATAGGATTAGCATGGCTCCAGAACGGCGGCAGCGCTGCGTCTAGCCGGGCCAGCGTCTCGGGGGTCAGAGAAGCGAGTTGGCCGCCAGCAAGCATCAGGGCATCGGCGGCCATGACGCCGGGACCACCGGCATTGGTCAGGATGGCCAGCCCCGCTCCGCGTGGTGGCGGCTGCATGGCCAAAATTTCGGACATATGGAACAAGTCCGGGATGGTTTCGACGCGCAGCACGCCGGCGCGGCGGAAGGCGGCGTCGTAGACAGCATCGGCGCCGGCCAAGGCTCCCGTATGCGAAGCGGCGGCGCGAGCGCCCGCTTCATGTCGGCCCGCCTTGACCACAATGACATGCTTGGCCCGGCTGGCGCTGCGAGCGGCGCTGAGAAACTTACGCACCTTGCCAATCGATTCCATGTACAGCACAATGCTGCGCGTGGTGGCATCCTCGGCGAAGTAATCGATCAGGTCTGCGAAATCGACATCGAGCATCGAACCGACGCTGACAAAGCTGCTGAAACCGATGTGGGCTTGCCGCGCCCAGTCGAGAATAGCAGTGCAGATGGCCCCGCTTTGACTGAGCAGGGCGACGTTCCCCGGCGCGGCCATCGACGCGGCGAAGCTGGCGTTGAGATTGCTCGGCGGATGGATAATCCCAAGACAATTAGGACCGACAATGCGCATCTTACCGCGAGCAAGACTGCGAACCTCGTCTTCGAGTTTGCGCCCTTCGGTGCCTAACTCGGCGAAGCCGGCCGAGATGATGACGGCGGCGGCCACCCCATGGGCAACACAGTCGCGGACCACGCCCGGCACGGTTGCTGCTGGGGTGGCGATGACAGCCAACTCGACTTTCTCCGGCACTGCCGCGAGGTTGGGATAACAATGTACGCCCTGCACGGCACGACGCTTCGGATTGATAGGGAAGACCACCCCGCCGAAAGGGTTCTCCAGCAGATTACGCATGAGAATGTTGCCGACGCTGCCCGGTTCGGCGCTGGCGCCGAAGACAGCTACCGACTGGGGATAAAACAACGAATCGAGCGAGGAGCGTAGTACCGTCATGCCATTAATCACTCTGCAACCGACGAGGCCGCACTGCGGGCGAGGGCCGCCAATATGTCTATGCTGGAAACAATCCCCACGGGGCGATTACGTGAATCGACGACAATGACGCGATGAACGTGGGCATCGACCATCTTCTGGGCCAATTTCGGCAGAGGCGTATCGACGGCGACGGTTACGGGATCGGGCGTCATGAAGCGTCCCACGTTTTCCAGGGGCAACTGCTCGACGTGGACGACTTGCCAATCGGCCAAGACTTCGTGAGGAAGGTTACAAAAGATGTTGTCGCCTTCTTTGCGTTGCAGGCAGCAAGAATCCGGCGGCAAGGTACACAGAATGCGTTCCTCGCCGTTAGCACCTTGAAGTTTGCGTTGGAAAAAACACGAGAGCGGATGTTCGGCAATCTTGGGATGGGTGTGGCTGTGCTCTTGCATGGCCCACCGGAGAAGGTCGCTTACCGAGAGAACGCCGACGCATGTGCCGCCGGCTTCGACGACCGGCAGGCCGCTGATCTGATGAAGCATAAGCAGGCGACCGGCTTCCCGCAGCGGCGTCTCATGCGAGACGGAGATTACCTCGCGGCTCATCACGTCACCCGCAGTTAGCTCAGTCAAGGAACGTCGGGTTGCAGTCATTGGAGGTCTCCTTAGAGGTACTGGGGCCGATTGTTAACTGGGCGTCAAAGGAAATAGCAAACGCAGTGCCGAGATCCTCGATACCGGCTGAAAGCGTAAACGAGGATGTTTCTCAGTCGCTTGTGCTTACAGTATCTACCCATGTGTTTGGTACACCTTGTGCGGATTGGTGCTCGTCCGTGTTCGATCCGCACAGGATCTCATCTGCTCCAGCATCAAATGGTGCGGCATTTCTGCACGGCATTATTTTTGCTCCCTTTGAAGCAAGCCTTCTGATTGGACCATGTTCGCCCGCCTTTTCGAGGTTGCAACGATGGAAAACCAACCCCCGGAAAAAATGGTGCAACGGAATGAGCCGAACGAATTAGCGCTACTGGAGACGCAGCTTCGTATCCGTTTGCGCAGTTACGTTTACGATTTTCGGATGACTGTTCAAGACGGCGGCTTGGTTTTGCATGGTCGCGCGCGAACGTACTACGGCAAGCAGCTGGCGCAACACGGCGTCATGGCACAAAGCCGGCTCCCCATTCGAGCGAATTACATCGAGGTGCTCGGCAGCCGATGATTTGGCCCCGCCGCTCCTCCAGGGTCGCCGCCGGTGGCAAGGTTCTGCTGCAACAACCACAGGCCGATGCCTGCCAGGATGGCGAGATCCGGGAAGAGCAGCGGCGCCAGGGGCGGCGCACCATAGACGAATTTCTCAAAGTATGTGGGAGACGTTCCGCGCAGGTCGGCGGTGACGTGCCAGTATAGACCTAGCAGTCCTACCAGCGCCTGTACCAACAACACGAACCAACATACCCGCACATAGGAACGTGACAACGGCATAAGAAAGGGAATGAGCAAGAAACCCACCGTAAACGCACTGCTGGCTACGGGGATCCACTCCGCAGCATAAAAGAAGCCGTCCTGAGCATGATCAGCTAAACTGAAGACGAAATTGCCGACAAATCCTCCCAGGGCCAAGAGCAACACCCAGTACGGCCACTCCGCTGCATCGGCGTCCACCATGCGGTTCATGATAAGCAGCAAGCCCAAACCGGTGTAGGCGAGAGGAGCGGCGAAAGGTGCGGTATAAACCAGGTTGTGCAAGGTCTGCTCCCGAAAGAACTGACTTTGCAAGTGGAAAAGGACGCCACTCACTCCCAGGAGCACGGCGGCCCAACCGATTGCATGGCCAAGCCAACGCCCCAAGAAAAACGTGGCCGGGTGACGGCGGGCTAACAGGGCCAGCACGAGAAGAGGTGGACAAACAAGGGAGAAGACCAGAGGAGCGTACTCGGCTGGATGGCGAAAGGCGTTTTCCGAGTGCGCCAAATAAATATCCGGGGCCAGCCCAGCTACGTTGGCCAGGACAAAAATTTCCAGCCACCACGAAGGGCCTGCCCCCGAGCTATTTCTTGCGTTCATGTTCTCTCCGCATCCGCCGGGCCATCGCCTCGATTTCTACGGTGTTTTTCACCAGCGGATAAGCGCCGTGCCACTGCACGAAGTCCGCTCCGCCCATGAAGGCGCCATGCTTGGCCGTGATCCCATAATAATGCCACAGATCGAAGTAGAGGAACTCGATCGGATGGGCGAACGGTTTCGGGCCAAGCAAGCCGTCTTTACGCAAGGCATCCAAGATCGTTTGGGCGGCTTGCACCTTTGCATTGGTGCTGACCACCACCTGTTCGGCTTCTTGATAGATGCGGTCCACAAGCGGTTGGGTGTGACAATTGCGGCAGATATCTTTCATGTGGGCCTGAGCCAGGGTATAGTTGGCGCGTTTCTCTGTGATCGGGGCGAACAGATGGTAGGACAGCCGCTCGGACGTGTCATGGGTGACGCCACGGCCGCCCAAACCGCTCATGTGGCAAGTGGCGCAGGTGGGGACGAACATATCGTGCGTGGTGAGTTGTTGGGGAGGGGCGGCAAGATTGAGCAGCGAACGCTGGGCGGCGAACAAGACGCCGTGTTTGGATTCATTGTAAATTTCCAGCTGAGCATGGTCCGCCCCCATATGACATTGGCCGCAAGTGCTCGGCAGGCGGGCGACCTCGACGGAGGCCGTGTGCCGCGTGTGGCAGGCCGTGCAGGTGCCGATCGTGCCGTCGTTGTTGGGCCGGCCGATGCTGTGACAGCGCGCGCACCCTCCCTGACTAAGCGGCCCTCCCTCGAGAGACGTGAGCGGATTGGCCGGCCGCCGGCAAGAGCCAGGATGATACGTCTCACCAATGGCGATCTGCTCAGGCGTAAAATCGCCCGAACCATAGACCCCCGCCCAGGCCGCCGCTGCGTGACGGCTGCGCAGATATTGCTGATAAATCGGCTCATGACAACTGCGGCAATTGCCTGCGGTCAGGTGGGCAGCAATCGTGAAACCGTGATGCTCCTGGCCCTGCTGATTGGCGGCAGGGTGATGACAGTCCAGGCAGTTAATGCCCTTGCGCGCATGGACGCTTAACTCGTATTCATGGACAATAGAGGCTTCTAGATTAGCATGGCACTCGGCGCATTTGCCCGAGGCGCGGACGAAGGCCGCACTCGGTTGCTCGATCACCACGCGCGGCCGATAACGATGGACCATGAAGGCCGCAATTAGCAGAGCTGTGCCGAGGACGACAGCGATAAATACCGCGCGAAAAGACATACCACTTCCTCCACCGCCCAGGGATCGAGTTGGAGTTAGCCAACGCTTCGGCTTCGTTATTTATACCAGACGCGAGTAGTGGTGACACTTTTCCGTCCTTCCCCCACCCCTCCCCCACCAGGGGGGAGGGAGAAAAAAGCCCCCCACCCCACCCCTCCCCCCCAAGGGGGGAGGGAGAGAACAGGCTCACTCCCCCCTGGTGGGGGAGGGGTGGGGTGGGGGGAATTGTGCCCAATTCAACCGTGCCCAGTATAGTGTGGCCTTATCTCGCTAGGGCAATGGCGACCGTACAAAGGGGCCTTGTTTCGGCGTTTTCCAAAGAAATCCGGGTAATACCACAGCAGGGTTGCACGCACTTCTGTTTGCTGTCGTGCAGCCCTGCTACAGCGCTCCCCTTCTTCCGGCATCAGACCGCCTTCACTTCGATGTGCCGTTCCTTGACCTCCGGAAGCTTGGGCAGTCGCACCTCCAAGATGCCGTTGCGATACGTGGCTTCCACATGCTCCGTGTCCACACCTTCGGGCAGATAGATGCTGCGGTCCAACTTGCCCCACAGTTCCTCCTTTTCGCCCTTCTTCTCCTTCCGTTCCGCGTGAACCGTCAGCATGTTGCCGCTGATCTTGACCTCGATCTCCTTGGCCTCGAAGCCGGGCACCACCTCGCGGACAATGAAGGCTTCAGCCGTGTCTTCCATCTCCGCGCCATAGGGAAGGAACCCCTCGGTCTCGGCAAAGAACGGCCACCGACCGAACATTCGGTCAAAGATCGGCGAGAACTCGCGCCGCAACCACTCCATCGGAGGTTCGAACGCCCCAAGCCTCTCTTCCCTCTTCCTCCACGGCATAAGCCCAAACATAGCCCACCTCCTTTCTTCCGGCGGAACTACCACTGAGGAGCACCGCGCTCCTCTTTTTGTTTTTCCCGTTTCTCCACGTCTATTTAGAAGGAGGAGCAAGAGACATGCCGTTTCGCAATGTTTTCCCCGGCTAAGGAGTTGTCCAAGAAGCACTGCGTTTGGCCGCGAGTTTTAGGCGAGCGCGAGCGCTCCCCGGACGCGCCCTAAGTGACAGCGCAGAGCGAACTATCTCGGAAGAGACCGTTTCCCTGAGCGGCCCTGTCACAGTGAATGAGCGATACCGCACGTCTGCTTGGGCAGCGTTCCTCGATGCGGTTTTCCTAGTCTGCTACCGACTTTGCACGCTTGAGATTGCGGTTGTATGATGTGAGCAACATAAGGCAGGCTGCGGCGCGGTTTGCTCCGTAGCGCTCGAAGTGCGTCCACGCCATCGAAGACGCTTGGCCGGTCCGCCGGAGTCGCCGACGCCAACGACGTAGTGGTAGGAGCTTTCCGATGACGAGTTCCTTCAACGAGTTCTTCCGAACGGCGACCGGTGGTTGCGATCCATACCCCTATCAGCAGCGGTTCGCCGAAGCCGACCCACTGCCGCATTTGTTGCGCGCCCCAACAGGGGCCGGTAAGACGGCGACCGCCGTTCTCGGTTGGCTTTGGCGATGGCTGTCGCAAAAGCCCGGTACCCCGCGGCGGCTGGTTTACTGTCTGCCGATGCGCGTGCTCGTCGAGCAGTCGGAACGCGCCGCCAAGGGATGGATCAAAAGCTTGTCGCTTGACGTTCCCATCCACGTCCTCATGGGCGGGGTCAATACGGAACAATGGTTTTTGCATCCGGAGAAGCCGGCGGTGCTGATCGGCACGCAGGACATGCTCCTGTCGCGGGCGCTCAATCGCGGCTACGCGGCAAGCCGCTTCCACTGGCCCATCGACTTCGGCTTGCTCAACAACGACTGCCTGTGGGTGTTCGATGAGCCGCAACTGATGGGCAACGGCGTAAGCACGTCGGCCCAACTTGCTGGATTGCGGCAGACGCTGGGCACGTTGGGGCCTTGCCCCTCGGTGTGGATGTCGGCGACCCTTGAGCCAGGTTGGCTGGATACCGTCGATTTCCGCGGCAAATTCTCGGTGGCTGCGCTCGAGTTGGATGCCCCAGACTATGATCCCACTCTCCCGCTGTACAAACGGATGACAGCGGTCAAGACGCTGGCCTCCCTCGGCATAACGGCGACCAAAGACGGAAAAGAAGCGGCGTCGGCCCTTGTGAAAGCGCATGAGAAAGGTACGCAAACGCTCGTCGTACTCAACACCGTCGATCGAGCCAAGGCGGTGTATGCGGCAATTAAGAAAAACAAGGAGGCCCCGAAAGACGTTCTGCTTGTCCATTCGCGGTTCCGCCCGGAAGAACGAGAACGATGGAATGCTCAGCTTCAACAGACAGCGAAGGACCGAATCATCGTCGCAACCCAGGTTGTTGAGGCAGGGGTAGACGTTTCCGCTCGGACGCTGGTAACGGAACTGGCACCGTGGGCGAGCCTGGTGCAGCGCATGGGCCGCTGCAACCGTACCGGCGACGACAGCCCTGGCCGGGTGTTTTGGATCGACGTAGAAGAAAAACTCACGCTGCCGTATTCCGCCGACGAGTTGAACTTTTCTCGCCAACAGTTGATGCAACTGGAAGGGAAGAGCGTTTCTCCCAAAGCTCTCGACGAATTCAAGCGAAGTGCGAACATCACGCTTCCTTTTGAGCATCACCACATTCTTCGGCGCCGCGACTTGCTCGACTTGTTCGATACGACGCCTGACCTTTCCGGCAACGACGTTGACATTCAGCGTTTTGTCCGCGGCGACGATCCGGAGACCGACGTCCCGGTGTTCTGGCGCGACATTCCTGAGGATGGTCCGACAAAGGACGAACCCGCGCCCCATCGCCGCGAGCTTTGCAGCGTGCCCATTGGTCAAGCGCGGGATTTCCTGAAAACATTGGCTGAGAAGAAACGCGGCAGTGGTTACGTCTGGGACCACCTTGAGGAGCAATGGGTGAAGCTCGACCCGAAAAAACTGCGTCCCGGATTAGAGGTTCTGCTGCCTGTATCCGCCGGCGGATACAGCGAAGAGCTCGGCTGGAATCCCGAGGCGATGGCTCCTGTAATCTCGCTTGTCCCATCGGAGGCGCAGTCGGAAGAGGGGACGGGCGATGACCCGCTTTCCGTTGGACCACCGTTGACTATCGAACAGCATACCAACGATGTTTGCGATGAATTGAGAACGATACTCGATTCGCTCGGTGATCTGGGAGACGGGTGGAATGGGTTGCTTGAGCAAGCGGCTCGCTGGCACGACGTAGGCAAGGCGCATCCTGCGTTTCAGCAGGGGATGCGTTCCACCAATCCTGCTCTCGCGGCCGATCAATTGTGGGCGAAATCCGGTGTGAAGACACGGCTCCGCCACGGGCGCAAATTTTTCCGTCACGAATTGGCCTCGGCGCTGGCCTTTCTGCAAATGGGGATGCCGTTCGAGGCCGCCTATCTGATCGCCGCTCATCACGGCAAGGTCCGTTTGGTCATCCGCGCTCTGCCGGGTGAAGAACCGCCTCTGGGAAACGATCGCCTCTTCGCCCTTGGCGTCCATGACGGCGACACGTTGCCAACCGTCTTTCTGGGTGCCGGGCAGACGTGGCACGAAGGCCGTCTCGATTTGTCGCCCATGCGTCTTGGCGGAGAACGGTCGTGGACCGCAAACGCACTGAAACTGTTGGCGCGGCTTGGACCTTTCCAATTAGCGTATCTGGAAACTCTGTTGCGAGCTGCGGACGTGCGTGCAAGCCAAAAGGAGGCCATGAATGCCTGAAATCGTTTTATCTGGCTGCGCCCCGGAACCGCTGATGAGCTATCTGAAGGCACTGGGTGTATTTCGCCTCGTTGCCGAACAGGCCGATCCAGACGCTCACCTGTCATGGGGAGGCGGCGCAGCCCGCCTGCACAGTCTCTTCGACCGCGAGCGGCTGACGGAGTTTTTCCTGGAACGCTATCGTCCCACACCGATCGTTGCCCCGTGGAACGGTGCTAGCGGGTTTTACGGCGGAGGCGCCGAATCACTCAACAGGATAGCTGCATCCACGACGGATCGGCTCGCCTTGTATCGCGAGACCATTGCCGTCCTTCGTACTTTCGTGCCAGAGAACAAGCCAAAAGACGAGCAGAAGGAGCTGCTGCTCGCGCGGTGCCGCTCGGAACTGGCCGACGCAATCGTGCCGTGGCTGGATACCTGTTTCGCGCTGACGGAAGAGGGGCCGAGCTATTTTCCGCTGCTTGGTACGGGCGGCAACGACGGGCGCCTGGACTTCACCAATAATTTCATGCAGCGGTTGGCCGACGTCCTGGCCTTCACCGACGGCGAGAGACCGCCTGTCCAGTCCAAGCACTGGTTGGCGGCCGCGCTGTGGGCGGACACTTTGGTCTCTCTGAGTGAATCGGCGATTGGCCAGTTCGATCCCGGAGGCATCGGCGGGGCCAATGGCATCCAAGGAAAGTTCGAAGCGTCCTCGCGCGTCAACCCCTGGGACTTCGTGTTGATGATCGAGGGATCGCTCCTACTCGCCGGGGCCGTCACCCGGCGGTTGGGGGCGAACACGATGGGCCGAGCCGTGTTTCCCTTCTGCGTTGATTCGCTTGCCGTCGGCTACGGTTCCGCCAGTGCCAATGAGGAAACTACCGATGGTTCGCGGTCGGAATTGTGGCTGCCTTTGTGGACCGAACCGGCGACCTTTGCGGAGGTCAAGCACCTGTTCGCCGAAGGCCGCGCCCAGCTTGGTCGGCGTCAAGCCCGCAACGCCTTGGAGTTCGCGCTGGCGGTGAATCTGCTCGGCGTCAGTCGCGGAGTTAAGGCGTTCTGCCGCTATGGGTTCCTCAAGCGAAACGGCTTGGCATTTTTGGCGGCGCCGCTCGGTCGCATCGAGGCGACCTTCCGTCCCCAAGCTCGGCTCCTCGACGACCCCCCGCTGACGGAATGGACCGATCGTCTTCGCGCCGCTTGCCGTGACAAGGACAAAACGCCAGCCCGTTACCAAACCGCCCTTCGCCAGATTGATCGCAGCATGTTCGCCTTTGCCACGCGGAGCGAACAAGGCAACGATGCCAAGTATCTGCTCGACGTGCTGCGCTCCCTCGGTCGGGCCGAGCGGACGTTGGCGACAGGCTTGGCCTTCTGCAAGGACAAGCACCTTCGTCCTCTTCAAGGGCTCGATCCACAGTGGCTCGAACAGGCGGATGACGGCAGTCCGGAATTCCGTCTCGCTGCCGGCCTTGCCGGGATCAGGGCCGCGAAAAAGGGTGAAGTCGGCCCGCTTCGGGTGTTTCTGGAAGAAGTGGCCGTCACCTCGTTCGTCAACTGGAAACCGGGCAGCACCTCGGCCGTGTGGTCGCAGCAACCGCTGGCCGTCAACTTGGCGGCGGTGTTTCGCCGCCGTCTGATGGACGCCTTCCGATCCGGCCAGGTCGGCGTGCCGTTGGAGTCGCCGCGACCCGTCCGACTGACCGACGTGATCGCTTTCTTCAACGAAGAGACCGACGATGACAAGCTCCACGACCTTTTATGGGGACTGATCGCGGTCAAATCAATGGAAGACGTACAGCCGGAGGCGGACGATGAACTGTGGGCCCCCCTCGAGTTCGCTTTGCCGCGTCTACTCGTTCAGCCCTGCTCCCTTGTGCCCAAGGACGGACGCTGGGGCCTGTCCAACGAAACCAAGCCGAACGTCCTTCCGGACCCCGACGTGTTCCACGTGCTTGCATCCGGTCGCCCGGATGCCGTGGAACAGTGTGTCGATCGCGCAGCCCGGCGGTTGAAATCCGGCGGCTTACTGGTAACGGGCTGCCGCAATCGCTACCGGGCTGGGAAGTCGCTCGGCGTCACGTCGCCCTGTCGTCCCGAGCGTCTGCTCGCCGCCCTGCTGTTGCCGTTGTCCCCGCGCGATCTCGAACGCATCGCCAATGGTGTTCTCTATCCCCCGGAGTTGGAGGAATGACTTATGTCTATCGAATTTGAGCAGCTGAAATCCGAACCACGCATCCTTATCGAAGCGGCGCTCCAGCCTGTCGCCGGCACACGCATCCAACCAACCGGCTTCCCGGACCTCGGCCCAGCTGTCTACGATGCTCCCGATGGCAAGGGAGGCGTCATCCCGACGCTGCTCGTCGAATCCGCCCAATCAATGGCCAACCGTCTCGAAGTCGTTTGCTGGGACGAAGCTGCCGATGACATCGTTCCCGAGCTTAAAGGACTGCCGTTTGTCAAGGTGAAGCTCGCCGGCCTTGGCGATGGCGCCGATACCACATGCAGTCTTCTGGAGTTCCACCGACTGAACTCGCCATACATCATGTCCGGTGTGACGAAAGATGAGACGCCCTTCCATGAAGTGCTCAAAAAAGAACTCGGCATGGCCACGGTAGAAGCTAAAAAAGGCAAGCTCAAGTCTAAAGAAAAAGGGACCGGCGCGGAGGAAGGTGAGGCCACGGACAAGGAACGCGACGATGTGGCCGGAGTGGTCAATCTTCGCAAATTGGCCGCCGTTTGCTTCAAGTACGACCCGAACTCGCTGGTGCATGGCGTGTTCCTGGAAAAGATCGCCGGCCGGTTGCGGCACCCGCGCGCGCTGTCCGCGTTCATCGAGGCCAGCGGCGTTGGCCGGGCCGACAGCGGCGGCGTCAAGTTCGATCGCGTGCTTCCCAAGCCGAGCGTGGCGGGAGTGGATGCGAAAACCGGCTACGGAAACGTTCCTTTCCACCGCACGGAGTTCACGGCCAAGTCCATTACGGCTTTCTTCAGTCTCGATCTTGCCCAGATTCGCGGCTACGGCCTGGGCGATAATGCCACAAACCTGTTGATCGCGTTGGCCCTCTGGAAGGTGCGGCGCTTTCTCGACTCCAACATGCGTTTGCGGACGGCCTGCGAGTTGGAGTTGGCAGAGGGCGAAACGTCGATCCGGCCCAAGCGGCCCGACGGATTTGTCTTACCGTCTACAGCAGAACTGATGCAGGCTGTCGGCGAGCTGATCGCGAAGTGCAAATCTCAATTCGCCGATCCGGCCGTGACTGAACTTACTTGGCACAGCCCCAAGGGTTAAGGAGTAAGCCATGTCTGTAATCATTAAGCTGACGTTTCCTGCGGGTCGCTATCACGCCACGCCGTGGGGCCGGCACGTGAACGAGGGCGTGGTCGAGTGGCCGCCATCGCCGTGGCGGCTGCTGCGGGCGCTCATCGCGGTTTGGAGACGGACCTGCCCAAACTTCTCGGAAACGCAAATTCGCTGCATCCTCGAACCACTCACACAACCACCGCAGTTTCACCTGCCATCCTACCGCATCGCTCACACCCGGCACTACATGCCTTGGGAGAAAAAAGGACCGGCCGATCGGACGCTCGTGTTCGACACCTTTGTCAGCGTCGCTCGCCGTGATCCCCTGTTTATTGGTTGGCCAAATGCTGAACTATCTCCCGACAAGCAGTCCGTGCTGGCCGCGTTGCTTACCAACTTGTCGTCGTTGGGCAGGGCGGAAGGCTGGGTCCATGCCGAGTTGGCAACCGAACAACCAGCCTGGAATTGCACTCCCGCTACAGAAGGCGACCCCAACCCGACGCCCGTACTGTGTCCAGACCCGGCGACTGCTTTCGAGGACAAATACTATCCCTCCCTGGATCCGAAGAAACTGGCGAAGCGAAAAGTGAAGCCGTCCGAATTTCTCTTCGACTGCCCCCGCTGGCACTTGTGCCTGGACACGGAGACGATTCACGCTCAGAAGTGGTCCACCGTGCCCGGAACGAAGTGGGTGAATTACGAGCGGCCCCAAGCCAACCTCAGCCCCATAAGCCCCAAGCGACATCCTAACTCTGGGGGAAAGCGAACCATCGCCCGCTACCTTGTGGACGGACCTGTGCTGCCGCTTGTGACCGAGACGCTGCCCATCGCTGAGCAGGCTCGCCGAGCGCTGCTCGCCAGCTGCAAGTATCTGGCTCGTCGCAATGATCCGGGGCCCCCGGACACCGACATTTGGCGGCTGGCGCCGGCCCTTTCCGGCAAAGATGGCGAAGGCCGCCCACGCACCGGTCATCAACACGCCTACTTTTTGCCCGCCGATGAGGACGGCGATGGGCGGATCGATCACCTCACTATCTTCGCGCCGATGGGGTTCAACGACCTGGAATGTCACGCCATCAACCGGCTGCGGCGTCTGGAATTCGAGGAAGGGACGCGACTCCAATTGCTCTTGATCGGCCTCGGCAAGGAACAGGACTTTCGCGCTCCGCTTTTGGACCAAGCCACTGTATGGGTGTCGGCGACGCCGTTCGTGGTGACGCGCTATCCCAAGCGACGGGGTGTCAAGCGTGACCGACCCGAAGATTACTCCTCACCGAAAATCTTCGCTTGTCACGTGCTTACTCAGGAGTTGAAGCGTCGGGAACTCCCCGAAATCTTATCGGTAGACGAAGTCCTGATAGGCGCCCACAAACTACGGTCGATTCAGTTCAAGCGCTTCCGGAGCCGGAAACGCAATGACGATGGCGGCCGGCGACCGGCCGGTGGCTTCCGCATCACCTTCGCCCAGCCGGTGCGTGGCCCTCTGTGTCTGGGCCATTCGTGCCATTTTGGGTTGGGTTTATTTTTGCCCGATCGTGTGAACCCCTCGGGGCGCTGACGACGCCAAGCCCGTAGTGGTAGGAGTTTTATTCAGGAATTGCCCATGAAGACAGCAGAAGCATTCCCATCCATTTTCATCCAATTCGGGGGCCCCATTTTTCGCGGAAGGATGGTGGACGTGCGAATCGAAGGTCATCGCGAGCCAGACGTTAACATGGGGCGGCAGCGAGGTCGGCGAGGGTTGGCAGTTGTGTCATGGCGGCTTCTCTCCAGCTAGGGCAACGGGCGATGCGTGTTCCTCGTTGACACTTATGAGTTGGAGATGAAGCGGCCTCCTTCTACGGCAGCTGAGAAAATGGGGATAGGTCCGCCGTTCACCGGGTTGACTTCTGCTGCGGTTTCCAGGAACAATAAGAGCAGCGTGAGGGCGATGGAGTTCGCCTCGAACTGCCGCGTGAAGCGGCGGATGACTCCTGCTGGAAGGCACCCCTTCCGGTAGGCCATCTCGCCCTGCGAAGCCTTCGGGAGCCTTCCCGGAGGTTTTTTCGTTGCGCCCATGTGTTCCCAGAGGAATTCCTCTATGCCGGGGCTAAATGCGTATCAGCGGCAGACCATCCTGTTCGGTTTCCGAGACGTTCACCACCGCCTGGCCAACATGGAGGCCATGCTCGCCCAGAGCCTCATCGACTCC